>Ga0182027_10000058_pt1 | contig 160186 bp, 144 predicted proteins | sample 712E1DmetaG_FD_121300 | JGI IMG/M metagenome (GOLD analysis project Ga0182027, IMG submission 121300) | Permafrost microbial communities from Stordalen Mire, Sweden - 712E1D metaG (Illumina Assembly) | ecosystem: Environmental > Terrestrial > Soil > Wetlands > Permafrost | place: Sweden...
CGACTTTCTAATTACAAGGGTTGGGTAAGATGTAACACAAAAGATGGGGACAACCGCCTATAAGAAATACCTTCAAAGCCAAAAACACTTATGAAAATATCTTGACTGGAATAAACAAGGAAGGAAGCCGGATTTTGCAGGAACAGAAAATATGCCGTCAATACTTTGCGCATTTCATCCCGAATTCAATAAATTTACCCGATCATTAAATATAACGCTTTGTAGTCGAAAGCCCCGGATATTCAGTTTTCGATGTTGCTTACTGCTTTAACCAAAAAAGCCTGCCGGTATTAACCCTGACAAAAATGGTATAAAATCGGTCAGGATTTTTGTGCCCTGTGATCCAGGACTGCTGAGTTGTCGCCGATTACGTTGATATGACCTTCGGTTTTCTGGGATAAGCTATTCGGTGAAAAAATTTCGTCTCCGGCCTAAAAAAAAGATGGCAATATTTTTTCGGCCAATTTTTTTAAATCTTTGTTTTGCTTATCTTATAATCCCGTATTCCGTAACGCTCAGGAACGGCCAGTAACGCCCAGTAACGCATTTTTCCTTTGTAACCGAATACATTAATCCTCACAGCTGTCACCCCCTTTTTTATGTGTTAGTTTTGTGCTATTTTTCGTGTCGAAACTAGCACAATTTGATCGATTTTGAGTGATTTTGAAAAAGAAGTAAAAGTGATTATTGTAAGTAAAAAGATCGTAAATACAGGATTTTATACTGGTGCCCCTGGCGCGAGTCGAACGCGCGGCACACGGATTAGGAATCCGTTGCTCTATCCTTCTGAGCTACAGGGGCAGCCATTTTTTATAAGAGAAGCCGCGATTTAACATGCTTTCATAGGGTCTGTCAATCATAAGAGATTGCTACATCATGACCCATGACCCTTGCCACTTAACCCCTCTTTATTTCTCCGGCTCAAATTGGTTTTTCGCCGACCAGAACGATGGCAAATGACGCATTAAATACATCAGGCTTTTGCGGTGCTGCCAGATACGTTTGCGGAATTTTTTGCGCCAGGCACCATCGGAATAAAAGCGCTTAACATGCTCGTTGTAGAGTTGATCAAGTCTTTCTTTAGAGGCAATTCCTTTAGGGACAAAAACAAAATTCAGGCAATTCATCAGACGCCAGTCTTCATTAAAAGTTCCTTCCTCTCTTATCATTGTCCAGAGCGGCGCTCCGGGAAAGGGCGTAAATTTCGCCATGTTCATGTCGTCCAGCCCCAGTAAAATAATAAAATCGGAAGTGCGATAGATGGATTCTTCTGTCTCGCCGGGCAAACCCATCATGAACAGACCTTTGGCTCTCAGTCCCTGAGCTTTAATGCGCCGGACGGTATCGCGCACGTCGTCAAGAGAAACACCGGCCTTATGCCGAGCGAGCATTTGCGGATCGGCGGATTCAATGCCCAGCGAAACCATGAGGCAACCGGCATCCTTGAGCATCTTTAATAAATCATCATCCGTGTAGCCTACGCGCACAGCGCAATTGAAATTTATTCCCAGAGGGAAACGGGTGAGGTTATCGCAAAGCTCGACGATACGCTGGCGATTGGCCGTAAACAAATCATCGTAAATATTGATATGCCGCACACCGAATTTTTCCCGCAAATATTTCATGTGCTCGTAAATATAAGCGGCGGAATTGTAGCGGAAACCTTTTTTAAAAACCGAGCGGTCACAATAAGAGCATTGATACATACAGCCCCGCGAAGTAATCATCGTCGCCCCGGGTGTATTAATATAACTGAACAAGGGCAAATGATAATCGCCGGGAAAGCCCTGAAGCTTCTCGTAGGCGGGAAAAGGCAGGTTATCCAAATCGGGTATTTTCGGACGCGGCTCGTTAGCAACGACTTCCTCGCCCTTGCGCCATATCAATCCTTTAATTGCGGCAGGTTCAACTCCCGCGGCAAGCTCGGCCATAGTTAGCTCGCCTTCGCCCGCAGCAAGAAAATCAAAAGCCGGATAATCCTGTAGAAGCTTACCCTCCAGAGCGGAAACATGGACTCCTCCGCATACCGTTATAATGTCAGGTGATTGTTTTTTGATTTTCTGAGCAAGTTCAGCGGCATCGGGAAACGAGGATGTCGTTGTGGAAAAGCCCACGATCTGCGGCTGATAGGCTAAGATTGCCTGCACCTGCTTTTGCAGTTCAAACGGAGCTTCAAGGCCGAGGCAATCGTAAACGAAAACATCATGGCCCTGCTCTATCAAATAAGCGGCGATGGAAAGCAGTCCCTGCGGCACCATTCGGTTGGCAATATCGGTAATGTCGCGCTTACCGGGAAACCAGTTGAATCCCCGCGGATGAACAAGGACAATGCGCTTTTTTTGTTGAGATCGAACCTTCGTCATCTTGGTAAACACGCTAAAACGGAAAAATTATTTTGTTGATGCTGCCACAAATACCTGCTTGCCCGAAGCGTGACAATTATAATGCACGAAAATAGTTGCTGTGTTTTTCTGCATGGCGCGCGCTATCCCGAAAGCCGCTGCCGTAGGATGAATACCGCAGTAAGGCAAATAGTCATCAACCTCCCAGCCTTTTTGTTTCCAAAAATGAGTGTCTGTTTTATCCATGCGAAAACCGGGCAGTAAAAAGCGTTTCCTCCCACTTGAAGCGGTCTTAGCAATTAATTTTTCGCTTGCGCTTAAAATATTTTCACTTGCCGAAACTTCTTCCGGCGGCACTAATTTACTGCCGAACTCCACCGCCAATATATCGCCTATCTTTTCCTCATTACCCTTCCCCAGTAAAAGCCATGAACTGCCTTCACCCATAGGCAACAAACGGGCATTATCCGGCTTCAAATTCATGCGCTCGTGATACTCCTCAACCATAGGCGTAAAAACATCGCACCCACCGACGAGAGCCAAATCTATTTCGCCGTTTTCCAAATAGCTCTGCGCCAGCCAGAGCGCTGATTCAAAAGATAATTCTTCCTCCGATATCGTCAGAATAACTCCCTTGATTTCACATATCCGCGCCAGAAAAAAGGCGGCGGCATTGCTCACCGAATTGGCAAACTGATTGGGGCTGGGAAATCCGCCTTCATGCTTAAACACCTGCGTGATAAAGGGTAATATTTCATCAACATTCCCTAATCCCGTTGCCAGAAATATTCCTATTTTTTTCGTCTTTAAATAACCGGGCGGCACTTTTTTCAAACAAGCCAAAGCCCCGCAGCAGACCATTTTGATAAACCTTCCGGCACGGCGCATCGGCTGCCCCATGATTTTTTGCACCAGATCATCAGGGTTCAGCGGTAATTGCGCCTCATCCCAGGCAGCATCCAGATTTGGCGCAAGTGCCGGGCCAATATAACTTGCCGCTATCACCGGCATGGCCAAAATAGTTTTCTTTTCGTCTGAGCTAGAGGACATGAGTTCTCATTCCTTGATAATCAAATAACTCGTACACGTGCTGCCAAATCCGAAATAGGTAAAGAGATAAGCGCCGTTAGGTGCCGGATTGTTTTTTAACGCCGGGGTAAATCCTATTTCCGGATCAGCCTCCACAAAACCAAAACTGCGGGGAATCAATCCTTCTTCCAAGCAGGAAAGCCAGACAGCAGTTTCTATTGCGCCGGCTGCACCCAGAGCATGCCCCATCGCACCCTTCAGAGAAACCACGGGGGGAAGCTTTTCTCCAAAGAGTTTGACCAAGCCCCGGCCCTCGGAAAGATCATTATCCTTTGTGCCTGTGCCGTGAGCTTTAATCGCCACAATATCGCCGGGAAGTACTTGCGCTGATGTTAAGGTTTGCTGAATAACATCGCCAACGAGTTCTCCATCAATTCCTGCCGACGTTAGACTGTTATTATCATTAAATAAGTAGCCTCCCACAAACTTGTATTTTCCTTTTCCTTGGGCAGGCAATCCCTTTTGCTCTAGGATTACGGCGGCGGCGCCCTCCCCTATTTGCATACCGGAGCGGGTAGCACAAAACGGACGACACTGATCATAATCATAGAGAAGCAGGCTGGCAAATCCATGTAAAGTCAAATTTAAAAGCGGTTCGAAACCGACGACAATCGCCCGGCGAATTTTTTTCTGTTCCAGAAGTTGCGCCGCGACAACTAAAGCGTGCGAACTGGAAACACAGGCCATGCTGAAGGTCAGCCTCATGCCCCTGATGCCGTATTTACCGGCAATTAAATCGCTTACTTCGCCGGGGCCTCTGTTGCGGCAGGAAATAGCCGGTGATTCTTTGCCCGGATTTTTGCGCACCGCTTCAGTAAATTCATATTCATTGCGGATAAAAAGGCCGCCTGTCGTTCCCGTAAGTAAACTGGATTCGGCAATTTCAGCCGAAGAAAGTCCCGCCCGCGATATTGCTTCTGTCAGCGCCTTCTCCAACATTGCTTGAGCTTTATCGAGAGGATTACCCGAATAGGGAACTTCAAAAGCCTTATATTCACGGCTGATTAAATAGGAGGCTGTGCCTGCTGTTGCCGGCATCACTTTTCCCGCAATCAAATTCTGTGCCGACTCGGGCGCGCTCCATCCCAGCGCGGTTACGGCGCCCCAACCGCGCACATAAATATCGCTCTTTTTCACTTTTTAACCTTCGGCGCGTTGATTACAAAATCGGCCAGTGTATCAAACGACTGCATCGCTTTGGCCGCGGTTGACGCGTTCTTTAATTCCACACCAAACTGATACCTCAGTTCCATGGCAATTTCCATGGCGTCAAGGCTGTCCAATTTAAGCGGACCAGGTCCGCCGATAAAGGGAACATCGGTGGGTATATCTTCCGGTTTCACGTCTTTAACGTCACAGGCCTTGATAATCAGTTCTTTGAGCTTGAAAATCAATTCTTCTCTCGATGATACATTTAATTCTTTTAAAGCTTGGCTTACATCCATCTAACTTCCCTCCCCGCTATATAAAAACAACCCAACGCAAAAAGCGTTAAAATAATTATTTTCGGTAAAATAAAACCAAAAGACGCGTCGCGCAAAAATACATCCAGATAAGCCTGATGCGCCCAATACATCGGTGAAATCATCGCCAGTTTTTTCATCACCAACGGCATAACAACATACGGCACCATAATGCCGCCGAATACTCCCATCAACACCGCCCCTGTTGCCGCGATTGTAGAAGCTTGCTCAGGTGTTCGTGCCAGGGACGCCACCAGCACCCCAAAACCAGTAGATGCTGCTGCAACAATAACCGTTATTGGTATTAAATACCACGGATGCTCACCCATGTTGAATGACAAATTAATCACGTGCGGCATTATATAAACTCCCACAATAAGCATCAACACGAACTGAACTAAGTTAACTAAATAATAAGGAATAAGTTTGCCCAGAATAATCAAACTGGCGCTTACGGGATAGGTAAAAAGGCGCTGTAAAGTGCCGGCATTTTTTTCCCGTAAAAAGCCGATGGACATGGGAATGGCAATGAAAAACATCGCAAAAATTGACCAGCCGGGAACACTTTGCTGCAGCGGGCTAGGAAAATTTCTATTTTTCTTAGTTTTTTCAACAATAAAATTAGAAGCCATAGTTTCAATATCATCTATTCCCATAACCACTTCCGCAGTCAGACCGGTAATGAGTGAACGAACAGCAACTTTATAACCGGCATCAAGTACCGGATCAAATTCCACTTCCACTGGTTTAGCGCCATCGTCAAACCCCTCCGGTATAAAAATTACAGCCTGCGCTTTACCGTATTCAAAAAGCATATCGTTATCATAACCATCCGGACGTTGGACACGCTGAATCAACTTGCTGGAACTTATTTTTTCTTCCAGCTTGACCGCCTTGGGCGCATGAGTGGCGTTTTCCAAAACCAATAAAATTTGATGGCCGGTGAATTTATCCGCATAAACTCCTTGAAGCGCCAGGGACAGAAAAAAAATCAGTGCCACCGGCATTATAAATAGAACAGGAATAGTTTGGCGGTCACGCAATAACACCAGTATTTCTTTTCTGATCAATTCTTTTAATTTCCTAAAAATCAACTTATGGCAGCCTCAATAAATAATTATCAGTTTTCGTCGCGCAGCCCACGCCCCGTTCTCTCCAAAAAGAATTTTTCTAAATTATCAATTTCGTTCATATCACCTGAAAATATGACAGAACCTTTATCCAACAGCGTTACCCTCGAGCACAGGCGTTGCGCTTCATCCATGATATGGGTACATAAAACAATCGTTACTCCGGTGGTGTTCATTTTTTTTAACAGCTCATAAATATGATGGCGGCTCTGCGGATCAACTCCTACAGTGGGTTCATCCAACAACAGCAGTTGCGGTGAATGCAGAAGTGCAACAGCCAGATTTAACCTGCGCAACATGCCTCCGGAGTAAGTCGATACGTGTTTTTGAGCATAAGACAAAAGTCCTGTTTCCGCCAATACTTCTGCTGACCGTTCTTTTATAAGCTTGTCCGACAGCCCGGCCAAAGCGCCAAAGATGCGCAAATTTTCCATCGCTGTTAGTGTTGTATATACCGATATCGGCTGGGGCGCGTAACCAATAAGATTTAATGCCTCTTTATTTATGCTTTTATAGCCGTAAATATTTATCTCGCCCGTGTATCCCCGCAATTGCCCGGTAATCAACCGCATCAGAGTGGTCTTGCCCGCGCCGTTCGGCCCTAAAAGGGCATGGACTTGACCGCTTTCCACAGACATGGAGAAATCACGCAGAGCGTATTCATTCCCGGCGATACCTGATTTGTCCACAGGCTGATTGTAGGAAAAATTTATTCCGGAAATTTCCAGAGCCTTCATGCCTTGAGATTCCTGACAACAGTATTAAGAGTTTTAAAAAACTCTTCTTCCCGTCCCGCGCAGATAAGCATCAATCCGCCCGCCTTGCCAAAGTTATCTTCGGACTGACCTCTTTGTTTAATAATCCGCGCGGATACTACGGCAAATTCCCGCCAGATATCGCCGATGGCCGTCATTTCCTGTGATAATTGGGCAAGCTCATTCGAGCCAAAAAGATCGGCCGCCTCCTGGAGAAATGCGGCATACATAAAACGGAATCCCGCGCCTCCGGTTCCCACTTCTTCCTGCATGCGGACAACATTGGCCAAATGCCGGCAGGCTTCATGAAAACCGATCTTATCAGGCATTCTAATGATTCTTTTGGCCAGGGAACGTATTCCCCGTATACCGAAAATCGGCAGGGGAATCCGCAGCATCATATTGCAGGTATCCTTCATACCCTTAATGCAAGCAAGACGGATATCGGGATTTTGTGAAACACTCTGAGGATAATACATGAACCCGTGCGGCTCCAGGGGACCATGCGCGAAACGCGCCCGTTCCAGATCTTCAGTCAGACAATCCACCGGATGATCCAGTACCGGATCACTGACGCGGAAACCGTTCTCAATCTCGCGTAAAACGATAATATTATGACCGTTGAATTGAAAACGGAAGCGATTAGGGAAATAGGAAAGCCAGTAGATGTTTGTCGTCAATCCCACAATTTGGCCGGTTTTCAGCACGCGACGCAACTCATCCATCCCTTTTTGCGGATTGCGGAATCGTTTGGTAATAAATTCTGCCCCCAGACGTTTCCCGGCTTTACGGAAAACCGCGCCGGGTTGAGAGCGGAAAGTGCTGATCGGTAATCCGACCCACTTTACAAACGGCAGATGGCCGAAAAATATGCCGCTGCCGATACCGAAAATCATGGCTTCGCTTATTTCGACTCCTTTATCCCGGAACAAAGCCGAAGTAACGCCGCTTTCACAATGGGCAGAGTGGTAATGAACAAAAGGTTTGCCGCTGGACGTTGTTTCTGCGCTCATTTAATGATAATTCTCTTTCTTCAACTTATTTTTTCGGCACGCTTATCAATTCCTGTCCGGTAACCGCCAGCGCTTTTGCATAGCGATCCAGAACTGACGATTTAAGTTTGGCAAAGACAGCGGGGCGGAAATGCCGTTTTACCCGAAAGCAGGCAATGTCTGCTGTTTTGGCCAAAATCTCCGGTGTCATCTGCCGCCGCTCCATATGATATAAAAGCGGACTTTTTTCTCCCCGTATAACTTCCTGCCTTACACCTTCCAGTTTTGCTTCCAACTCGGCAACAGCCAGGCCATTGACGATTTCTTCAGCACTCCAGCCGGAACTAGTAACAATGACATACTTTCCATCCTCGTTAAGAGCATAACAGGCGCGCTTGTAACCTTCATAATAGGTAATCTCCTGCGGAACTTCATTCACTTTCATTACCGGCTCCTGTCAGCGGTTTTAGAGACCTTCTTATACTAAATTTAACCGGGCGAAAAGCAAATTCTATCTTTATGAATCTCTGCTAATTTTTTCGCCGAGAAAGGGCTCGAAATGATGCCATTCGAACGGGTGTTTACAAGCCATTTGCATCAGTTCATTTGCATAGATTTGTGCCGAGGCTAACACTGCTTTCTGACGATCGGCACGTGTTGCGGCTGAAACTCGCCGCCCTCGAAATACGGTGATATGATATTTACCGGACGCCTTCTGATGGACAAAAAAGGTCATCAGCGGTGCACCCGACATTAAAGCAAACAAATGAGGCGTGTCGGGCAGTTTTACCTCATACCCCAAAAAGTTAACCACAACGAAACTCTGGCTTCCCCACAAACGGTCACCCGTCATGGAAACAATTCCTCCTTCCCGTAAAAAACTGATTCCTTCCAGAAGAGCAAAGGGAGAGCTTTCTTTATCTGATGTCGCCACTATTTTAATTCCGCTTTTGGCCAGAAATTCCTTTTGCATGCGCTCGAGTTGCTCTTTGTGCTTTGCCCCCAGATACAACATGATGGGTAACCCTTTGCGGTTTAACATTTGCGCCGCCAGTTCCCAGTTGCCGATATGCGACATTACCACAATCGCACCGGTCTTTTTTTCTACCGCTTCGTCCAGATATTCCCAGCCTTCTTTGGTAAATTCAGCTTCTTCTTGCGCCCGCATGATAAACCGGTGGAGATAGACATCGGTAAAATTATGATACTGCTTCCACACACAATATAAATGATAGGGAAAACCTCGTGCGGGGAACAACGCGCGGTAAAATTTCAGGCTGTACGCAACGCGCACCGGAAAAAGAAAAAAATAGCCGGTGGCAATAAACCAGGAAAAAGTGTGGAAAAACCACGCCCCCCAAAGCCGGGAAAAATAAATTGCTATGCGGTAAGATAATATTTTCATAAAATGCAATCTAAAGTCATTATTCAAGAGATCTTATTGCCGACAAACCATTTTTCTTCAATTCCTTTCGTGTCCGAAGCATGAACGCTGACAACAAAACCGGTTTTTTCCATAAAAGCCACTAATTCTTTTTCACTACGAAAACGCTTCTGTATGTGAGTCAACTTTAAGCGAGCAGTTTCTATCCATCTCTTCCAGGGAACTTTTTTGTTCGATGGTACTGTCGCTCTTATCAGCAAAGTTCCACCGGCCTCCAGTTTATCGTAAATACGCCGTAAAACAAGTTGCAGTTCTTCATCGGAAATTAAATGCAGCATGTCCAGCATCAGCACATAGTCAACAAAGCCTTCAACACCAGGCAAAGCGGGAGCCCGTCCTATTTCCACACTACCGCGAGTTCCTATGGCATGAGAAGCAATGAGCACGCGTATTTCATCCGGCTCCAAACCATATACTTGAGCGGAAGGATTTATTTCTAAAAGCCATACGGCCGGAATTCCATACCCGCAACCGATATCAATAATCCTGCGGGGGTTTTGCACATATTTATCCAACTCTTTAAACATCGGATCAATCATGATTTTAAAACGGGCAAAAAGCCGCGGATACGCTTCCAGATGGCGATAACGCAATAGAGCACGCTTTAAATGCTTTTTTGAGCCTATCTCCAATGGCCCGGAAGGAAAATTAAACGGCGCATATATTTTCTTCACTAATGTCGGCAAAATAAGATAGGCTCCAATGATGGAGTAGCCTATGCCTAAAAGAGAGGTAAGGCCGATACTGCGCAAAAGATTGTGCTTGGCGATCGCTAATACGCCGAAACCGATAAGCGTGGTAAAAGATGCCAGAAACATTGCCAGCTTGACAATGTCCATAGCGGGATGGTTTTCATCACGGTAGCGCTGGTAGAAACAGGCATAATAAATAGAATAATTAATCCCCATGCCCATAATGACAATCCAAAGCATGATGCTGGGTATATCCAGCGGATGGCCGATAATCTTGAGAGTTCCCAGCGTGGCTACCAGGGCAAAAGTAATTGGAGCCAGCACCGCCAGCGATAGGAGCCAGTCGAGATAAAACACAAAGACAATGATCACAATGCCTATCCCTGTAATCAATGCAATCTGGATGAAAATGCTTTTCAAAAAGTTCCCCAACCTATTGTTAAATAAACCAACGTCAAATATTTTAGCAAGCCCCTGATGGGTAAGACGGGAAGCTAAATCTTCGGCATCGTAATTTTTACCGGTCGCAATTAAGCTCAACTGCGTATATCCCGCCGGGCCCTTGGTAATGCCAAAAAATTCAAAATATTTTTCCGGTATTTCTCCGGAGTGTACATCTTTATTATTGATTATTTCCCAAAAGGGCTCGAAGGCAGAAGACGCAAAACCATTTTCCCTGGCCGCCACAGCCACATCCCGCTTTAGTTTGGTCAGACGCTCCTTGCTCCAAAAGTCCTGCCAGGCTTCTATATTTTTTTGGCTCATTGCCGGTGATGGAAACAACAAAGATGGAAGAAAAACGGAGGATAGTTTTTCCTTCTGAATATCAGCTTTCAATATCGGCATCAACTGATCGTTCTTTTGCTGCAACTGCGCAATGCTTGGCGCTTGCAGAAATATATAACATTTATCGGAAAAATCACCCCAAGTATTCTGTAATGTCTTTTCGGCATCAATAGTTTCTTTACTCACCGAATTCATCGCATTAATATTGGCATCAAATTCCGGATGTGCAAAAAGCAGCATCACCGCCCCGAAAACAATCATCACCAGCAATTTCCATTTGGCCGGAGCTGCAATCTTTTGCAGGGCATGCATAAGCAAGGGGTTACTTTGACGGTTTGCAGGCGGCATAGATGGAAATATTTTCGGGAAAATAATGAGAACAAAAAGAAGCGCAAAAGTGACTCCCAGAGCGGAGAAGACTCCAATTTCAGCGAGAATTTTAAAATCACTGATAAGCAGAAGAAGAAAAGAACCAACAGTCGTGAGCACCGCCAAGAGCTCAGCTAACCAGACCTCCCGTGCCACCTGCCGGCCATATGTTTCTTTCGTCTGATCCAAAAAAAGCAAATAGGTAATGCCCAGATCAACCGTAAAACCCATTATCGCCCCACCAAAGCCGATAGCCAGCATCGACATGGATTTAAAGAAAAAAGAACATACGAACAAGGCAGTGATTGATCCCACCACCGAAGGCAACAACGCTAGAAGACCAATGAGCGGACGGGGAAAAGCAAAAAGCAGCAACAGGGCTATGCCCAATGTTGTTAAGATAATAGCAATTCGCGTATCGCGTTTGGCGGTGGTCTCATTATCCAATGCCGCTCGATATGCCCCGACCGAAGTCAGCGTATATTTATCTTTGGCCAAAGATTGATTGGACTTCAAATCTTGCTCGATATCTTTCAATAACTTATCAATTTTAGCGGAGATCGATGTATCCGTTCCTGATCCGGTAATCTTAGCTATAATGAGCGCGTGCTTACCATCTTCGGAAATCAGTTGACCCTTGTAAAATTGAGCCTTATGGGAAGGAAGCAAAGCGGATAACGGTCGCAGGATTATGCCGGAAAATCCCATTGGATCTTTGGCCATCATTTCACTGCGGCCGATTCCCTCCAGTTGCTCCAAACTTTTCCGGTTTTGGGCAAGAGCCTCTTTAATTCTCGCAGGTTCCAAGAGCGGTTTTATCTCTTTTTCTAATTGTTCCGTGCTAAAAAGAACGGGCAAACTATCTGTTACATGCGCCATAAGCTCGGGAAAATTTCTCGCCTCGTCACTCATACCAACTTTGGTGAAAAGATCGCTTTTGATGAGTTTATCTGTAACTATTGATACAGTTTTAACCAGACGATCCCTGTCGGGAGATTCTTGCCCCAAATCAATAAATAACTTATCCTGAATCGGTAAATGCCTGATGATCTGACGCGCATCGGACAGCACCAGATCATTGTGCGGCATTGATTCCAAAATATCCGTTTCGATTTTTAAATGCTGGGACTCCCAGAAAAATAGTAATGCTACAATCAGCGCAACGATAAAAACTATCGGCCATTTTATTTGGTATTTACGTAGGGACATGCAAACCTATAAATTTATACCAATTCGCTTTCTTTGGCTAACTTTGTTGGCATCGTCGTCGGCTTCTTCAACGTACGTATAATACGTTTCCGGCGCCTCCTTCTTGCCGCCTCGTTATCCTTTAAAAGCGAAACGGTATTATAGAGTTTTTATATCGGAAAACGTCTTTATAAAAACATATTTCCTGAGTGCTGGCAAGCTAAAAAGGCTAAAGGGAAAAAGGTAAAATTGTTATCACTGTAAATGTAGGCAAAATGACTTAAATCAACATAAAATTAATTCAGCTATCGTAACGAAAATATCCGGCCAAAAATCAAACGGGTAAAAGTTGAAGAGTTGCGTAAAAAATCGACGAAAGGGCGAAAATGAGAAATACGAGAGCCTGTGGGGTTATAGTTAACTCGCACCGGAACTTCGATCACCGGCACACCATTTCTTTTGGCCCGCACCAATATTTCCACCTCAAATTGAAAACGCCGCGCCTTCGTGCCCAGGTAAAGAGCCTGAGGCAGGGGATAAATGCGCATGCCGCTCTGGGAATCTAAAAGAGCGGGGCCGCCGGAAAGCCATACCCAAAAATTAGAAAACTTCCGGCCGAAACGGCTTGTCCAGGGAACATGTTCACCGACCATGCCATCTCTTGCTCCCACTACAATCGGCCGTGTCCCGTCAGGAATTGCTGCTATTAATTTTAAAACGTCTTCCGGATAGTGCTGGCCATCGGCATCAATCGTAATCGCCCAATCAGCCGCAGTTGCGGCTGCGGCAAAACCAGTCATAATGGCCGCTCCCTTTCCCTCATTCTGCTGATGCCGCAGAATTTGAATATCAGCTATTTCTTTAATCTGTTCATAAGTAGTATCGGTTGAGCCATCGTCAACAACAAAGACGGGAAAGCCCAAAGCCTGCGCATCCTTGACAACTTGCGCCACAGTTGCGGCATGGTTGTATACAGGAATGACAAAAGCAAAGCGGCTTTTCTTGTTTTTGATACTCATATTCATCTATGGTTGATATCCTTCGCATCTAACGATAAAATCACCGACCCGAGGAACGAGGGCCAGTGGATTTAATTGTTATCTGTTTTTTTTGTTTTAAAGCAGTTTTATATAGGTCTGTAGTTTTAGTTAAGTATTTAATTAAAAGCATAACGACAATGAAAATAGTTACTATATTCAAAATAAATAAGTTTTTATAGCCAAGTTTCATAATGATGGAATCGGAAAGAATAAATGGGATTGTGCCAATAATAAATGCGACTTTTAATAAATAATCTTTCTGTTTCAGAGCCAAAATAATAATTAACACAGGAAATAGAAACATTAAAATATTACTAATTGTCTTAATTATACTATCGGCGAATAAAATTGGTTCGGATAAAACAACAGAATTAACTTTGTTCATATTATCAAGTAGTGTTGATAATCCCGAACCGAGCATTACGGAATAAACAAAAAGAAATATTATAGAGATATAAAAATCTTCGTTGCCTGTAATAGTTTTCATGTTATATTTTCTACAGATAAAAAATAATTGTACAATCCGTATGAATCGGGAAATACAGACTGTTATTTTCTGTATAATACGTTTCCGTATCTTCCCAAGAACTACAGAATATCACAAAAAGTCAAATTATTAAACAACATTGTCGCTTTGACGGCTTTGGTTTCGCACAAACTGTGTCATAATTAGCAAAATTGAGGTGCCGTGTCTTATTTCTTAAAATTTTAACGGCTTCGTAAAAAGCTCCAGATGCAAGGCGCGCGAGTCACGAGGAATGAGGCGTATTTTTGACATACGTCGCAATGACGAGGGATGAAGCGCATCCGGCATGCGCCGGATATACTACGCATATGCGCAGCCCGGCGTATGCTGGGGACTTTTTACGGAGTCGTTTCCTCCGGCAGGAAAGCAACCCCCCACGTCCCCGGTCCCATATGCGCGCCTGATGTTAATGATAATGGCTGTAAAATAATCTCTGCCTGCGGATGGCGATCCTCCACCATTTTTTTAACCGTTCCATTTACCCAAGCATAATTATCGGAGTATTCCAGCATGATAAGCACCCGGGAATCATTTTTGAGCGTTGTGGCAAGCCGTGTCAACGCCATTTCCAACTGCTCTTTCTGATTCTTGACCACTCCAACTTTTTTCACACCTTCCGGTTGAGGAGAAATAACGGGCTTCATGTGCAGCATGTCGCCAAAAAAAGCGCTCGGTTTAGATAGCCTTCCGCCTGCGGCGAGGTATTGCAATTTATCGAGAAACACATATTCCTCGCAGATTTGCACCGCTCTTTGTGCAAAGGCAAAAGTTTTTTCCATATCGTTTGTTTTAGTCAAGTAACGAGCGGCCGCCAACGCAATTATTCCTAACCTTCCCGAAGCGGCGCCCGTGTCAACAACAAGTATCCTGTTTTGCGGATCATGTTTCTTCTTCCATTCCATAACTACATTATAATTACCGGTAAAAACAGACCCGACGCACAAATATAAAACTTTTTCAAATCTGTTCAATACGCTTTCGTAAATCTGATGTCTTTCATAAACGGATGCCTGTGCCGTGGATACTCTTACTCCCTGCTGCATTGCGGCATAAACTTCTTCGGAATTAAAATATGTTTCCGGCAAACATTTTTCGCCGACAGTAAGATAACTATTCAAGAGCGTAAGACCATATTTTTGGGCATCTTTACGTGTCACGGAACCGGCGGCATCGGTCATTATGTGCAATATTTGTCCTATTTTGGCACTCATGAATTCCTGGGTTTGCAAAGCCAGATTATCTTCTTCCCAATTCAGCATACTGCCCAGCTTGCCGATTTGAGCTTTCATTTTTTCCCTGTCCTCTGTGTGGAGGTGAATCTTATAAATATCTCCTTCAGGAATTATCACTGCATTGTCATGTGCTTGAGTAATTCTGACCAATTCTTCATTGGATAAGGTCGGCGACTGGAGAACAAAATCTACGCAATAACCTGATTGGGCTTCTTTACGGAAGGAAGTTGCAATATGCAGACTGTTTTTGAATACTTCCGTAACTGGCCGATGATTATCCCCCATTCCCGCCAAAGAATAGAAAAACCCTTCAAAGAAAATATACATACCCAAGGCGCCGGCATCGACCACTTGGGCTTTTTTTAATTTCGGCAGTAATTCTTTGGTTTCATGGACGGCTTTTTCCAAACGGCTGATAATGGTTCCAATGGTTGCTTGATTCAGAATCATTTCCGTGAAAGGCAAAGCTTCAGTCAGAGCATCGAATAATGTCAACATGGTGCCCGCGCAGGGATCACTCACCGCTTTCCAAGCCCGTAAACGTCCTTCTGCTGCGTGGTCAGCAAGTTCGGATGCGGACTGGGCCGCGTAAAACGCGGAAAAAAATCTGGAGGCGATGTTTCCAGAATTACCCCGCGCCGAAAAAAGGAGTTGCCGAATGATTTTTGATTTATCGGGATGAACATTGCGTAAAGGAAAAAGACTGATGGAAAGATTTCTTCCCGTGTCGCCATCGGCAACGGGAAAAACATTGATCGAATCGAGTAAATCCGCCCAGGCCGTGACACGTTCTACGCCAGCAATAAAAGATTTCTGCAACAATTCGTCCATTAAAATCCCAAAGAACTACGAATTTCTTCCGGTATGCTGAATAGAGTTTCCATCTCCGGCGTTTGCACTGTGACCTGCTCCGTTCGCCCGCGGGCACAAACTTTGCCATCCGCCACCTTTCTTATTTCAAAATCGACAACCAGTTTTATGTTGGCATCGATAAGGGTCGCTTTGCAAATGATCTCATCGCGGTGGCGCAAAGGGAAAATGTGCTTTGTCGAAGTTTTGATAATAGGAAAAATTAATTTATGCTTATCATAGAAAGAATAAAGATCGACACCGTGATGCTCGAAAAGAGCCGCGCGCGCGATCTCAAAATAGTTCAGATAATTACCGTGCCAAACTATTTGCATAGGATCGAGATCAAAAAAAGGCACGTGAATTGTGACTTCAAAGCTTTTTTGTTCTTTATGCATTATTTAATCCTAAAGAAATCGGAATACCTGATTGCCATACACATGCTTTCAATATTTTTATCCAACGGCCGGTCTTCAATCAGAGGCGCACTGATCAATCCAATTTTTTGCGCAATTTTGGCCAAAAGCGGCCTTACACTAATGTTTTTTCTTAAATAACAGGCCTGCGCCGCCGCGAGAAGATGAATCGACACAACGCGTTCCGTAAGCGTGCAAATTCTTTCAGCGTCGCGTGCCGCGATAGTTCCCATGCTGACCTTATCCTGATTATGAGATTCGGTCGAACGGGAAAATGAAGCCGCGGGCATGGTTTGTTTCAGGGCTTCCGCCGCCAGAGCGGAAGAAGAAATAGACATAGCCTTAAAACCATGGAACAGGCCATTCCCCTTCTCTGTTGTTCCTACTAAATCGCCCGGCAATCCTCTGTTTACATTCGGATTGACCAACAACATCACCTGACGGTCGCACATATCGGCAACGGAAGCCAGCGCGGCTTTCAGGCCGTCCATGGCAAAAGCGATATGACCACCGTAAAAATTACCGCCCATGAGAACCTGGCCGGTTCTCGGATCAAAAATGGGATTATCGTTGGAACTATTGGCTTCAATTTCCACCCATTTTTTTATCCAGTTAAGAGCGTCATGCAAAACGCCCAGCACCTGCGGAGCGCAGCGTAGCGAATAAGGATCCTGCAGGGCTTCCAGCGCGTCATCTTCCAGTTGACGCGCTGAAACTCTAGCCTGTAAAAGATGGAAAATATTTTCGGCAACAAAAATCTGGCCGGGAAACGGTTTGGCCTCCGATAGCACCGGATGGTAATGATGCGCGTTGCCTTTGAGCGCGTGAACGCAAAGAGCGGTAGCATAAAGAGCGGCTGTTAAAATGCGCCAGGCTCTCTCCATCGTTATGGCGGCGATGCCTGTCATCGTCGTTGTGCCATTAACCATCGAAAGAGGCTCTTTGGGCAGATATTTGTAAGGCTTTATTCCGGCTTTTTTCATGGCTTTACCCGCGGACATTTTTTCGTCCCGGTAAAATACTTCTCTCTCACCTGCCAGACAGGCGCCGATATAAGACATCGGCGTCAAATCACCGGAAGCTCCGACAGAGCCCTCACAGGGAACCACGGGCGTTATTCCTTTATTTAAAAAGTCGGCCATCTGTTTGAGCAGGGCAACGGAAACTCCCGAATAACCTCGTGCCAGACAAATTATACGGCACAGCATAGCCGCTCGTGTTTCTTCAATGCCGATAGGCTCGCCCGTGCCGCAGCCGTGAAAACGAAAAATGTTTACGCCATTTTTCATGGCAATATTCATCGGCATGCGCCTGCCGCAAGAACGGCCATAACCGGTGGTAACACCATAAACAGCAATCCCCTTACTCATCGCTTCCATCAGCATTTTTTGCGTTGATTCCATCCGTTTCAAAAAACGGCTATTTTTACTTATTTCCACAGACATTCCATCTCTTGCTACGGCAATTATATCACCAATACTGACATGGCCGCCGTCAATGACTATGGAGCCTTTTTTGCCAATTTTTTTCATGCTTAAAAATTATCTCCTTTCGTCTCTGGCAAACATCATTCGCGCATACGCGGCTTATAGGTGTTGTCAGCTTTTTCTTTTTCCATAACTTTTTTGAGCATCTTGAACATTTTATAATTCTGAGGTTCTTCCTCATAAAACTTATCCCAGGCATAATAATAAAGCGACTGTAATTGTTCGGGGGACAGCAATTTTGGCTGAAAAACAACCTTGCCGCAGGTGTAATCATTCCAATCATAGGAAGATATTCTTTTGGCGTTATGAAAATCATCGAATGTCCTGGTGTGCGGAAACGGAGTGAGTACAGTAAATTCGGCCATATCGAGCTCGATTTCCAACAAAAAATCAACCAGTTTTTTAATGTAATCTTCCGTATGATAATCTAGGCCTAAAAGAATGCTCCCTTCGACGGCGATGCCGTAATCATGATAACGCTTAATGCGGTCACGAATGAAATCGGACGAATCAAAAATAGCCTGATACACAAACCAAGCACCAGCCTGCGCCGCCAGGTCCAGCACTTTATCGTCATTTTCAATTGGATGGCAGCACCACTTCTTTTTCAGCGGAATCATTTCTTTAAAAAGCCCGATTTCCCATTCTTTTTTTTGCGCCAGCGAATTATCGACAATGAAAAGCCTATTATTGTCGATACTGGTCAGTTCTTCGATTACTTTATCGTAAGGGCGGGGGCGGAATTGGCGTCCTCCTAAGAAATTGACGCAGCAGGGATAACAATTGAACCGGCAACCGCGGGATGCATGAACCAAATCCACCATCTGGACACCGCGGTAATTATATAAATCTCTTTTTAATATACTGCGCCTTGCTGTTCCCACGGTCTCGATAGCCGGAAAATCCTGCATATAGTTATAAACCTTCTGTAACTTACCGTTTTTAAAATCTTCAAGCACCTTTTCCATACGACCTTCTGCTTCACCTAAAAAAACGGCATCAGCATGCTGTTGTGTTTCTTCGGCGTGCAACATCGTAGCGATGCCTCCGAACATCACTTTAATTCCTTTTTTTCGGTAAACATCGGCAATTTCCCAACCGCGTTTGATCTGAGCGGTAAGCATGACAGAAATTCCGACAAAATCTACCTCCTCACCAAAATCAATGGGCTGCACGTTTTCATCGATGAATTCCACATCCACGTAATCAGGCAATGTAGCGGCAAAAACAACCGGCCCATGCGGCGGCAATGTAAAGCGCGTTTGCTTTTCCAACTTTTCCCACTTGGGATAAATTAGCTTAAATTTCATGCTTCCTCTTTTTCAATTAATTTATTGCAATATTGTCTTGGCAATAAAGCGAATTCATATTCGTCCTCCACCCGACTCGCCTTTTCTTCCCATCAGAGCTTCGCACGATACGCTTCCGCTTAATTATCTTCAAGCTGTTTTTTTAAAATCCTTTTTAAGACCTTCCCTGCTTGATTGCGGGGAAAGTCATCAACAAAAAATATTCTTTTGGGAATCTTATAATGCGCGATTTTCCCTTGTAGCGCGGTCAAAATATCATTCTCCGTAATTTGGAGATTTTTATGAAGGATGACAAAAGCACCGACTACTTCGCCTCTTTTGTGGTTGGGCATTCCCACCACGGCCGCTTCTTTGATCTGCGGCAGTGATTGAAGAGCTCTTTCCACTTCCATCGGATAGATATTTTCACCGGAAGATATAATCATTTGCACCTTTCGGCCAACAATATAAACAAAGCCGTCTTCATCGCGCCGCCCCATGTCGCCTGTATGAAACCAACCATCCTTCATAGCTGATGCGATCGCAGTGTCTTTACGCCAGTAACCAGCAAAAACGTTCGGTCCCTGTACAATAATTTCTCCTGTTTCGTTTGGCCGTAGTTTGTTTCCTTTTTCGTCAACAATGCGCAAGTTCACATGAAATACTTCTTTACCGACTGAACCAGCTTTGCTGATAGAATCTTCCAGATCAAGTGAAGTGAGCCGCCCAGTTTCCGTGAGTGCGTACCCCTGAACGAAACCAACATTCTTTTCTTCCTGATATTTCTTTATTATCGGCAGAGGAATCGGAGCGCCGCCGGAAATAAAAAAATTAACATGCCCAAGATCGGCATCCTTCCATTCTTCCGCTTCCGTCATCATTTGAAACATAACCGGTACGGCAAACATGTAATTTATTTTTTCCTTGCATATAATATTGAGAACTTCCGCGGCGCTGTAAAAACTGCTGATCATGATACTGCCCCCGGCATAAACAATGGGGGTTACGGAAGCAGCTAGGGCTCCAATGTGAAAAAGCGGCGCGACTACCAGTGATTTATAAGACCGGTTAACTCCATAGCCCAAGAGAGAATGAATTGCGCCAAACAAGATATTTTGATGGGTTAATACCGCACCCTTCGGATCGCCTATTGTGCCGGAAGTATACATGATAAAAAGGGGATCGTTCAAATCGACACTTATCTCCGTTAGCGGTTCCAACTCCGGAAAACCATTTACGTACTCTAAAAATACGGAATCGTTTTTAAGTGCTTCTCCTCCGAGGCACATGTACCGCTGAAGTGAAAGATCAGCGGCCTTAATTTCCTGAACCTTGGAGGCAAATTCGGAAGAATAAATTAGAGCGGAAGGTACGGAATCATTAAGAATGTATACAAGTTCCGGCACCGCTAACCGGAAATTCAAGGGAACCATAATCGCGCCCGTTTTGGCGCACGCAAAAAATATTTCGAGAAATTCACTGCAGTTGGACATCAATATGGCCACACGTTCTCCTTTTGTTATTCCTAAATGACCCAATGCGTGCGCTGTTTTATTCACTCTTTCGTTAAACTGCCGATTACTGTAAGTTTTATTTTTTTCAGTCAAAAACGGTTTATTCGGTTGAATTATTGCCCTTTTACTTATCCATTCTCCGATGTTCAAATCTCTTCCCCCCTATTTATCGCAATTGGCAAAAACTAAATACACATAAGTCCCGCCGAAAGAAATACCGGCAAGTATTGCATTATTTATTCTCATTTCTCTTTTATCACCCACAACGAACTCCAATGATTTGATGGGCTTTACAAGTCCGACAGTCGGAGGCACAATATTTTTCCCCATGGATAAAGCCAAGGCACACGCTCGTATTCCCCCACTGGAAAAACTTTCTCCCAGCGCGCCTTTGAGGGAAGTAATTAGCGGTTGTTTTTTCAAACCTGAAAAAACTTGAGCGTAAGCTTCAGCCTCAACAGCATCCAACACTTTGCCGCCGTTGGCGGCCGCGTAAATAGCCTGAATATCGCGTGCTTTACTTTCGGCATTTTCCAAAGCCCTTCTGATTGTTTGTTTTATGCCTGCCGGATCATCCGGCCAAGCGGTAGGGCTGGTAGGTGACGACCCCAATCCATATCCTTTTATCTCACAATAAGGTTGACGGCCTCTTGTGAGGGCCGACTCCCAACTTTCCAAGCAAACTATACCGCATCCTTCTCCGACTATAATTCCGTTACGGGCTTCATCAAATGGCCGGCACGCTTCTTTACCTCCATCCAGGGGAGAGAGACTGCGAAATCTGGTCAATGCTTCATAATAAAATTTTGATAGTATATCGACTCCGCCGGTCAGCACAAAATCGGCAGTGCCGCGCCGGATTTCTTCTACGGCATACGCCAGAGCAGTCTCGGCGGAAACGGCAAAATGCGTTACTGTCGTGTTGACACCGCGAAATCCCAACTCAATGGAAGCATGCCCTGCCGGAGCGTTCATAACAGTGTTCGGCACCAAGATCGGATTGACAAAAGCCGGCCCTTCAGCCAGAAGCGTTCCTGCAAACTGGACAGTTACATCGGTCGCGCCGAAAGAAGTGCCCAAAATAATACCGACGCGGTCACGGTTTCCTTCAGTAATATAAATTCCCGCATCATCCAAAGCCAGGCGCGCAGCAGCAGTTGACATTGAAGATGTTCTATCCATCCGCCGCAGGTTTTTTACGGAGATAAAATCACGCGGTACGAAATCGGTTACTTCCGCTCCCAAATGCGACTGGAAGGAACTAGTATCAAAAGCTTTTATTACATCGATGGCACATTCGCCGGCAAAGAGCCTCCTTACGAATTCTTCTTTGCCAATACCCAAAGGGGTTACCATACCTAAGCCTGTAACGACAACCTTCGTGGCTTTATGCGTCCGGCGATTTTTATTCATTGCCGACGCCCCCTTCGGCATATTTGCCAAAAATAATAGTAGTATTATTTCCTCCGAAAGCAAATGAATTGGAAAGAGCTGTGCGCAAGAGGGTATATCTTACGCCGTCGGTTACATAGTCCAAATCGCATAAGGGATCTTCATCGCGATAATTTATCGTTGGAGGGATAAACCCATTTTGCAAGGAAAGCATGCAAACTATTCCTTCCAAAGCGCCCGCAGCCCCAAGAGTATGCGCATGCATGGATTTAGTTGAGCTTACGGGAATTGAATAAGCGCGTTTGCCAAACACTTCTTTAATTGCTTTTGTCTCCATAACATCGTTAACCGCTGTGGCCGTGCCGTGCGCGTTGATGTAATCAATATTATCGATGGAAAGACCGCTGTCTTTTAGCGCGGCGCGCATGGAGCGAACGGCACCGGAGGCCTGCTCATCAGGCGCAGTCATGTGAAAAGAATCGCAGGTAACACCGTAGCCTAAGATTTCTCCATAAATTTTTGCTCCTCTATTCAAAGCGACATCCAGTGGCTCTAAAACCATTATGGCCGCCGCCTCGCCTAAGGAAAGACCGTTGCGGTCTTTATCAAAAGGCCGGCAGACGTCCGGATCAACAGATTTCAGGGCATTAAAAGCCGCGTAAGTGATCCGGCACATAGGTTCTACTCCTCCGGTAATCATGACGGAAGCATGATCGTTAACGATCAAGTCCCGCGCGTAGCCTATCGCTGTAGCCCCCGCAGAACATGCCGTCATAAACGTTGTTTTGGGCCCCATAAGACCTAAACTGGAAGCAATGCGGTCGGCAGAAGAAGCACAATAAACACTCGAAAGCTTAGAAAACCGTGCTTTTCGAACTCCTTTTTTCAACATTTCACCATAAAAGTTTTCCGCTTCCCAAAGTCCGCCGGAACCGCCGCCAACGGCCACTCCCATTTTTTCTTTTATTAGATCCGGTAGAGGATAAAGACCGGCATCGCGTAGTGCTTCGAGAGTGGCGGCACAAGAAAGCATATCCGCCCGCGACATTCTTTTGATCGAGTAATCCTGGGGTATATAATCGCGGACGTTAAAATTCTTGACCTGGCCGCCATTTTTGCTGCGGAATCCAGTTGTATCAAAGAGGTCTATTGCCTCAATGCCGCAAAAACCTTCCTGTAATGCCTGCACAAATTCCGGAATATTATTGGCGATAGCATTTAATGTTCCCAAACCGGTAATAACAATACGTTTACTTTTATTCATTTTAATAAATCAGCATTAACCTTTAGGGCTTATTTCAGATTAATAAAACTTAAATTGGGCATGAAAAAAAGTCAAGTGAATAACCCTCTACATTAGAGCGTAGAATTTGATTTATAGTCAGACGATGAGTAATATTAGATAACGCTCTTAAAGAGTTGTTCTGTCATAAGCTAAGGACAACGCCATATTCATGGGGAGAAATTTCCAACAAGACCAAAGAAAAATACATCAATTTCTTTTAACGCCTAGAAGTATTTAAAGCGAAGGCGAAAGATAACCTAATGCAGGCTATCTTTCGCCTCATGCATTTGAATATTTTAAATTTCCGTTATTTACCCGTATAAAACCTTCGGCACAAAAAGAACAAGATCGGGAAACGATGTAAAAATCATCAGTCCAATCAATTGCAAAATAAGGAAAGGTAAAACACCCCGATAGATATGCCCCCAATTTATACCCTCAATTTTCATGCCCGCTAAATAAAAAAGTGCGTAGCCAAAAGGCGGAGCAAGAAAAGATATTTGCAGATACATTGCAATCATGATCACGAACCAGACCATATCAAATCCCATCAATCGGGCAATGGGCAGGAAAATAGGGAAGGTAAGAAATATTAGACCGACCCAATCAATGAAGCACCCCAGAATAACCAGCAAAATCATCATCACAAAATATAGCCCCCATTTGCTCAGACCGAGAGATGTCAATGTTTCGACAACAGCTGTTCCGCCACCCATGCCTAAAAAAATCCCGGTAAAACAAGAAGCTCCGACCATAATTATTAGAACCATTGTGCTTGCTTTTGCCGTCTGGTAAAGGCAGGCCTTGAATTCTTCCCAGGTAAAACGCCGATAAAGTAAGACTAAGACGAAAGCCAGACTGGCACCGATTCCTGCTGCTTGCGTAGGTGAGGCAAAACTAAAAAATATTGCCCCCATTACGCCTACAATCAAGGCTAAAGGCAGCAGGGAATAAATAATAAAGTCCATTAATCTATCGCTGAAAGGCATCAGAGCAATTTCTTCCGCAGGTATTGGCGGACCCAGTTCGGGATGGAGGCCGCAGCGAATACGTACATACGCCATATAAAGAATGGCCAGAGAAAAACCCGGGACAATAGCTGCCGCCAGAACATTACTTACAGGCAAACCTGCCTGGTCGCCCATGACAACGAGCATGATACTGGGTGGTATCATAAGACCCAGCGTCCCTCCGGCGGCAATCATGCCCATAGTCAGCTCTTTTTGATAACCATAACGTAAAAGCATGGGGCCGGTAAGCAAGCCCACGGTGACAACGGATGCGCCGACTATTCCAATACAGGCGGCCAACATAATGCAAACAGCCAAAACTGCGACACCTAAACCGCCGCGAATTGGTCCCAGGAAATAGCGTAAAGATTCAAAGAGTCTATCGGCTATGCCGGAAATAGTCAGCAAATTACCCATAAAAATAAACAGCGTAATGGCAACCAACGTAAAGTTGCCCATGATACCTACGAAAATGCGGTCCATAAAGGTATTGAAAAAAGTTGGTCCCATGACAAAAAAACCGAATATAGTTCCCACTCCTCCCAAGACAAAAGCCAATGGATGTCCGAGGAAGAAAAAGATAATGACGGCAAGAAGCATTAAAATCGCAATTAACGTCACACTCATTCGAACACCTCCTCAGATAATTCTGATAATATACGAATTGTCACGATGGACTTTATTACTTCCGACAAACCCTGCAATATTAAGAAAATGGCCGCTAATGGAATGACGAATTTGATAGGATATAAAATCGGCGCCCAGAGACTCCATGATTTTTCGACAACCGACCATGATGAATAAAAATAACTCCAGCCGTAATAAAGCCAAACAAGCATAAATGGAAAAAACAGGATGAGATAACAAATAATTGAAATAATCGCCTGCGTTTTTTGGGATAGATGGCTGGTAAAAAGGTCAATGCGAACATGAGAACCGTAAAGCAACCCATAACCGGCAACCAGCATAAAGTGAGCGCCGAAAATAAAACTGCTTGATTCAAACGTCCAGATTGTAGGCGCGTTCAATGCCCTTGTTATAAATTCAATGATAATTACTACGGCCAGCGGCACAACGAGCCAGGAAAAAATTCTGCCCGTCCATTCATTGATATTGTCAAGAAAATTAGATAATTTGACTAAGAAATCCCCTCCCATTTTATGTTCCCCTTTTCTTGTGGATTATTTATTATGGTTTGCTGCAGATTAAATCTGCGGCAAACCATACTTAAAAACCTTACTTCAAATTGGGTAATTTAGGCCACTTTGCCGGATTTCGTCCCTGGGCATAAGGCGCTTCGTAATCTCGTGCCTGGCTGAAATCTTTCATGTATTGGAACATGGAAGTCGCAATTTTATCGTAATCGGGATTTTTCAGAGCTTCAGCAGCAATAAATTCCCAGACCCACTCTTCTATCTGATTTAAATCCTTCGTAGAAAACTTGGTAACCTGGGTACCTTTTTCCTGAAACTTTTTAAGAGCCAAAGAATTATCCCATTCAGACAGAGTAGCCATGTTGATGAGATTCTCATATGCGGCGGTTTCAATAATTTTTTTCAAGTCCGGAGGAAGAGCGTTCCAGGCGTCTTTGTTAATCATCACCCCACCAACACTGAAGGGCTGATTCCATCCGGGACCGATGTTATATTTAGTAACTTCAGCCAGACCAAGGCTGAGATCAATATTGGGAGTGTTGAAAGCGGCGGCATCGATAGCTCCGGTGGCCAGGGCCTGAGCAATTTCTGCTGGCTGCGTCATAACCTGAGCGGCACCGGCTTTCTGCAGGACGTAGCCCAGCGCTTTACCAGCCATCCTGATTTTCTTGCCTCTAAGATCAGCCAGGTTTCTGATCGGCACACGGGAACGGATACCCGACGCGATGCATGTAGCGCCGGTAACGAAATAAACCATGTTATATTTACCATACATGTAATTATACATATCATATCCGCCACCATGGATATACCAGTTAATTAGGTCATACTGGGACATAGCCATGGGTAATGATCCTAAAAGATCAAACGCGGAATTTTTATTAGCCCAATAAGTAGCCCAATCCGCTCCCATTTCCGCGGCGCCTTTTGCAACTGTATCAAAAACAGCGGACGTTGGAACAAGTTCTCCTGCCGCATAATCAGTAATTTGCAGGCGGCCGCCGCTGAGCTCATAAATATTTTTAGCAAAGCGTTTTTCGCTTTGAGAGATAGACGAGTATGACGGCCAGCAGGAAACCATCCGCCATTTTATTGTTTGGGCAATGGCCGGGACAGCAAATATTGTCATGGTCATGAAAACAGCGGCTATAATTGCTACTATGATCCCATAGAATTTTTTCATTCCAAATATCCTCCTTTTAAAAATACATCCTCTTCATTAATTTCACCAGCAAGCATCTGTAATAAAATATATTGTTCCTCCCTATTTTCGCTTTTTCTTTTACAATATATTTAATTTCTTGTGCAAACTGTACTCTTTACAAAATAATATCCAAAAACTTACTTCAAACCAGGCAACTTGGGAAAAGTATATAGATTACGCCCCAGGGAGTATGGCGCTTCAAAATCGCGGGTTTCGCGATAACCTTTTTGCCACTGGAACATGGAGGTGACAATTTTCTCGTAATCGGGATTTTTCTTTGCCTCCTCCAGAATATATTCCCATGTCCATTCTTCTACCTGTTTCATATCTTTTTCCGACCATTTAAAATTCTGGACTCCTTTACTTTTAAACTTTTCAGGCCAATCAGTTTGATCCCATTGAGCCAGAGAAGTCATAAAGTTATCATTCTCGCCTATGGCAACTTCAATGATTTTCCTTAAATCAGCAGGCAAACTGTCCCAGGCGCCTTTGTTAATGATCACCCCGCTGGCACTAAACGGCTGATTCCACCCCGGACCAATGCAATACTTGGTAACTTCACCCAGACCCATACTCCAATCAATACCAAGATTACTAAATGAAACGCCGTCAACATTGCCTGCCACCATGGCCTGGGCGATTTCCGCGGGCGCCGTCATAACCTGGACTGCTCCGACTTTCTGCAGGATATAGCCTGACGCTTTACCAACCATTCTAATTTTTTTACCCTTAAGATCGGCCAGACTTCTGATCGGCACGCGAGAACGAATACCCGACGCAGCGCCAACTGCACCCATTAAGTACCAACGCATATTGTATTTCATATAAAGATCGTTTATGAGGTCTTTTCCATTACCATGGTAATACCAGTTTACAAAATCACGCACGGAAAATATCATAGGGTATGATCCTAAAAGATCGAATGCGGAGTTGTTGCCAGCCCAATAGCTGGGATAATCCACGCCCATTTCTGCGGAGCCTTTAGAAACTGTATCAAAAACCGCCACCGATGAAACAAGTTCTCCTGCCGGATGGACAGAAATTTGCAGGCGACCGCCGCTGAGTTCATATATGCTTTTAGCAAGACGAGTGTTACTTTGAAAGATTGCCGAATAAGACGGCCAGACGGAAACAAGTCGCCAATTTACGGTTTGGGCTAAAGCCGAAGCGGTAAATATCGACATTGTCATGAAAACAGCAGCTATAATCAAACCTATGATCCCATGTTTTTTTTTCATTCCAAATGTCTTCTTTTTCCAAAAACGTTCTCTTTTTTTAAATACCATTTAAATCACAGCATGCTCACTGGCAAGACAAAAATATTACTTCTTTTCTCCAGTAAAGGTACCGGTTTCCTGTCCTGCAAAATCAATATCTCCGGACATCTTCTTGCCGTCAACCTTGCCTTTATAAACAGTTATCATTCCACCCAGCGTAAACTTCATTTCAAAGTTTCTTCCTTGAACGGCTCCCGTTACCGACGCCTGTCCAAAACGACCAGAGTAATCACCGGTTAATTTATTGCCCTCTTGCTTCAAAATAAAATCCGGGCTACCCGGGCCGCGTGGCGTTATCACCGACAAATTCCATGTGCCGGTCATATCCACTTTTTCTTTTTCGGCCGCCGGGATCACTGCCGCTACGGCTGCTTTATCACCTTTAGCCGGTGCGGTAGTAGTTGTGGTGGTAGTAGTAGTAGTAGTAGCTGGTTTAGCGGCCGGAGCAACAGTGGGCGTGGTGGTAGTGGCAGTAGCTGGTTTAGCGGCCGGAGCAACAGTGGGCGTGGTGGTAGTGGCAGTAGCTGGTTTTGTGGCCGGAGCTGACGTAGTGGGCTTGGGCTTAACAGCGGGAGCCGGTTGCTCTTTCTTTCCTGCTGCGGGCACTTTACCACCTCCAGTGGGCTGTTTAACGGCGGGAGCCGGTTTTTTCTTTTCTTCTATCTCAACAGCGGCGGCCTTATTAAAACCCTGCGCAGGAAACGGATAAATTAATTTGGCCGTCGCGAATTCCCACGGCCAAATAATTTTTATTTTTCCACCTTGCCATTGCATAAGCTTCGGATTAGCTCCTGCTTGATGATTAATGCCCAGACTCTTTACAAAAACAAATGTATCGCCCAGCGGGGATTCATATTTTGTCCTCTCCAAGGCCTTAATCAAGGCTTCACTTTCCAGAGTACCCGCTCTTTTGATTGCCTCAGCAACAATCATTATATTGGTATAGGCAAGAGGACCGAAGTACGTGACCGGAGATTCATCAAATTCCTTGTTGAAAGCATCACCGTAATCTCTGCTTGCTTTATTTTTGCTTTTCATTGATTCGTTCCAGTAACTGTACAACATAACACCTTCGGAACCCACCAAAGTAGAAAAGTCAGCAGGCCATATCAAAGTTGTTCCTAAATAAATAGGAGGGGCAAATCCGATATTTTTAGCATCTTCCAGCATTGGTTTAGCGTCTTTTTCCGAACCATCCCAGATAAAAATATCCGGACCAAATTTTCTGGCATTACTCAATATTGTCCGATAATCTGGACTGTTATACACTTCGCCCTTCAGCAAATTTAAATAAGCTTTGGCTATGGGACTGGCAATGCTGAAACTATCGGAACCGAAAGGGTCTTCTTTATACGCAACGAATATTATTTTCTTTTTAACATTCGGATACTTTTGGACAACTTCTCTCCACATTTTTTCATAATACGCGCCGAGTTCATAATCCCAAGATTGCAGGTGAAAAAACCAGTTCTGCCCCTCCAGCTCCTTTTCGATTTTTGCCGAAGATGCTCCGCACCAAACCGTTACTTTCTTATATTTTTTTAAAGCCGGCACTATTCCCATAGTTGTGGCATTGGCCATACCGCCAACAAGTATATCGACCTTGTCACTATTGGCTAATTTCTCTATAGCGGCCAGAGCCTTATCCGGTTTCATTTCATCGTCAACTATTATTAATTCCAGCTGCCTTCCCAGCAAGCCGCCTGCGGCATTGATCTTCTTTACGGCCAATTGCATCGATTTGGATGCATCTTTACCAATTACTTCCGCCAACGGCAAAACAGCACCGATTTTAATTGTTTCGGCCGCCGTAGCAGAATTTGCCACTACCATAAAAAGGAGGCCGATTGTGAAAGCCGTTGATAAAAAGCGGATAAATATCTTAGTCATTTATGATCCCTCCCATAAAGTTTAATAAATGTAATTGATTAATATATTAAATGTTTTCACCACTGTGCAAAACATTAAATACTAGTTTATTTGTTTGAATGGCAATTCTCAGGATACTTTTTTTCTTGCTTGTAGATTGTAGTAAGATAAGCAGACTAGCAATTGAGTGAGCATTTACATAAAACATTGAAGCACTTCCCCCGTAAAATTTAAAGTTATCTTCAAGTTACGAGTATTTATTAACAGGAAACGCTTTTTCTGTCAAGAAATATAAAGAGAAATACCCATGTCCTAACTGGATTAAATGGTAGATTTGAAACACTGCCAAACAACCCTTTTTTATGCAGCTGATGATAGCAAATATTAAACAGCCAGTTTCAAAAACAACGCGTATCTTCAAATTGGCAGGCAGATAATTATGTGCTATGAATCAAACAGAGCGTATTCCTGTATTTAATGAGAATAAATTTATAAATGACATTAGGATAATTATAAAGCATGACTATCCCTATAGTATCCATTGTCGGCAAATCCAGCGCCGGGAAGACAACCTTATTGGAAAAAATAATTCCCGAATTAATAAAAAGAAGATACCGCGTAGCTACGGTTAAACATGATGTTCATGGTTTTGAAATCGATCATGAAGGCAAGGACAGCTGGCGGCACAAAAAAGCCGGTGCCCACACGACGGTTATTTCTTCCCCTCTTCGGATAGCTTTGGTTGAAGACGTAGATTATGATCAGACGCTAGACGAAATCAGAAATAAATATATTAAAAGGGTGGATATCATTCTTACCGAAGGCTACAAGGGCAACCCTTTCCCCAAAATCGAAGTTTTCCGCGCTGAACTGAAGCGTACGCCTTTATGCAAAAAAGAGGATAATCTGCTGGCGATTGCCTCGGATATAAAGCTGGATATTGGCGTTCCTTGTTTTGATATTAATGATTCCCAAAGCCTTGTCGATTTAATAGAAAATAAATTTTTAAAATAGTTATCAATGATAGAATTAGTTAACGGAAGTGAGAAGCAAATACGACGATTCTCATTTCGGTCACCTTTTTCCCAACGGATCCAAGCCAACTGATCTCAGATATTGCATCGATTCAGCCTCGCTGCGCTTCATACCTAAGAAAAAAATGTTTGTTATTAAATTTTAAGTGAGGCTAATTTTTCCTTTTTGTAAGCAAAGAGCGCCAAATCATATCTATTCCTTAATTTTTAAGCTTTCCCGCAGATGCTTTTTAAAATCATCGTAATTATTTGTCATGGATATGGCGTTTCCTGCTCGACAATCAATGTCTTTCAAACTTTCCGGTAAATTCAATTTTAATCCCAGAAGCCTTTGAATTTCTTCCGGAAATTTTGCCGGATGAGCGGTTTCCAGGCAAATGGCTATATTTTTGTTCGAGGTTTTGTTTAAATAATCTTCCAGACCTGCCCAACCGACAGCACCATGCTGTTCTAGAACCGCATGATAACGCTTATAGACACTCTGAATTGTTTCTCTGGTTTGTTTATCCGAAATGCTTATCGAATATATATATCGCCTCATTTCTTCTATATTGGGATAGCGATGCACATTCCCCGCTCGATCAACAGTGCCGCCATACAATTCAAAGAACCGTGCCAGATTACTGGGATGTCCGACATTCATAGCGTTGGAAATACACGCTCGGGAAGGCGAAACTTTATTGTATCTGCCGGATTCCAAAAAGATGGGGAATTCATCGTTTTCGTTGGTGGGCATGACGAGCTTGGCCACCGGCAAGCCCATGCGGCGCGCGTATTCACATCCCAGAGCGTTGCCGAAGTTCCCCGAAGGAACCGAAAAGACCACCTGTTCTTCGGCAGCGGCAAGCTGGGCGTAAGCGTAAATATAGTAAACTATCTGCGGCAAAATCCGGCCAAAGTTAATCGAATTGGCTGAAGACAAATTAAACTTAGCCAACTCCGGGTCGGCAAAAGCTTGTTTGACCAAGTTCTGGCAATCATCAAATTTCCCTTCCACACAGAGAGCATGGACATTACCGCCGATGGTATCAAGCTGTTTTTTTTGCCGGACACTTACTTCTTCGGCCGGATAAAGAATAGTAACGTCAATTCCTGCCACTCCCTTAAAAGCCTCACCCACGGCGCTTCCTGTATCGCCGGATGTAGCCACCAGGATATTGATACGTTCACCTTGGGGGCGGCAATGACTCATGAGTCTCGCCATCATCCTCGCGGCAAAATCTTTGAATGATGCTGTGGGACCTTGATCCAAACGCATTATGTAGGCTTGCGGGCATACTTCCTCCAAAGGCACGGAAAAGTTGTAAGAGTCGGCAACGACATTTTTCAGAATTTCATCGGAAAACTCATCAGACAGAAACGCCCTCGCTACCAGAAGCGCAGTTTCCCGGTAAGGTTTACTTTTCAACTTTTGTATATCTTTTAACGAAAGAAGCGGTATTGTATCCGGCATAAACAAGCCTTCATCCGGAGCCTGGCCGGTAAGCAATGCCTCTCTAAACGAAACTTTTCCGGTAAAAGGAATAATCCCCGCAAAATTATTCAAATAACGATTTGTGCTGTAGTACCTTATGGACATTGTGTTTACCTTCTTTTTTTAATGCCTTATCTTTAAACTCATTGCCGTAAATAAATCAATAAAAATCCGGACAGGTTTTTACAATAGCTTAGAATTAAATGAGGAATGGAATTCCGGTTGGAAAATACATCCGTATGTGTTAAAAATAACAGGCTGGAAATATATAAACAGATTGGCCAAGAGAAAAATGGAACAAAAAAAAGCCCTTCGTTTAACAGAAACAGTGCAAAGTGCCGGTTGAGCCTGTAAGATAGGTCCGGGCGACCTCTCCGAAATTTTGCGCGATTTGCCGCTGATTTCTGATCCTAATTTACTGACGGGATTTGAACACGCGGAAGACGCCGGAGTGTATAAACTTTCCCCCGACCTTGCCCTAGTGCAAACGGTTGATTTTTTCACACCGACTGTAGATGATCCCTATACATTCGGCCAAATCGCCGCGACCAACGCCATCAATGATGTTTACGCCATGGGCGGAAAGCCGATAACCGCGATGAATATTGTTTGCTTTCCCATCAAGACGATGGATATTTCCGTGCTGCGGGAAGTTTTGCGCGGCGGCTTGGATAAAATGCGCGAGGCAGGAGTTTTGCTTGTCGGCGGACACAGCGTTGAAGATAACGAAATTAAATATGGCCTTTCCGTAACCGGTCTAATTCATCCGGACAAAGTTTTATTGAACTGCGGCGCTAAACCCGGCGACAGCTTGATTCTCACCAAACCATTGGGCACAGGAATTGTCAGCACGGCGCTGAAAGGCGGCGTAGTTAACGAGCAATTACTTCAAAAAGCCATTGCCTGCATGACCCAGCTCAATAAAAAAGCTTCAGAGATGATGATTGCCGCAGGGAATATTCACGCTTGCACCGATATAACCGGTTTTGGTTTTTTAGGCCATGCCTGCGAAATGATTGAAGGCAGCAATGTAGGTATGAGCATAAATTCAGCTGCCGTTCCTATTTTTGCCGGGGTACGCCAATTGGTGGAAACAGGTTTTGTTCCCGGCGGCCTTTACCGTAACAAGAATTTCCGCATCAATCAAATTGAGAAGGCGGATACCTGCCCGAATTGGATTTTGGATGTTCTATTTGATCCGCAAACTGCCGGAGGGTTATTGTTTAGCTTGCCCGTAATAGAGGCGCAAGGTCTTGTGGAAAAAATGCGCAGTGCCGGAATTGTTGATGCCGCTATTGTCGGCGAAGTTGTTGCCGATTATCCCGGTAAAATTTTTATTTACTAGATGGATTATCCGGCAGTATTCCATTTGAACTCAAAAAATGAAAATAGAATCTATTCTAATCAAAAAAGAATCCGAGCAAAACTTTAAAAAGCTCATGGATATGGCACGCCCTGACGATTCTCTGCTCTTGCTTATGCACGGCAGCCCTGATCCCGACGCTATAGCTTCCGCCATGGCTTTACGTGAAATTATCCAGCGGACAAAAGGCCTGGCTAAAAGTATTCTTGTTTCCACGGAGCCGCTGGTCAGACAGCAAAATGCTGAATTTGTTTTTTCCATGCGCCTCCATATCGACTTAGTCAATCAAGTGGACTTGAATGCTTACCGCTTAATCGCGCTTTTAGATGCTCAACCTTCTTTTCTTAGTGGCGCAGTGGCTTTTATCCAACCGCATATTGTTTTCGATCATCACCCCCGCGAAGGAAAATGGCAAGCGGATATGGAAGATATCCGGCCTAACTACGGCGCTTTATCCACCATTTTAACCGAATATTTGCTTTGTGCCCGCGTGAAAATCCCCCGCAACTTGCACACAGCCCTTCTTTATGGAATCAAAACTGATACGGACAATTTTGATCGCGACACTATTTTCGAAGATATCAGCGCTTACACTTATAATTCAAAATACGCCAATATGCAGCTGATCCGCCGCATCGAACTTAATCAAACGCCGGGCCATTTTTTGAAATATTACGATCACGCCTACCATCACATGAACAATTTTCGCGGCCGGAGGGTTTGTTACCTGGGGAATATAGAAAGCGCCGATGTCTGCGTTCAGGTGGCCGATTTTTATCTTCACTTAATCGGCACTCACTATGTTGTTGTGGCCGGAATCGTAAGCGATAAATTTATCATCACTTTCCGCGGTGACGGATACAGACAGGATTGCGGCGCCATTGCGCAAAGGGCTTTCGGATTATTGGGTAAAGGCGGCGGACATAGGAGCGCCGCGCGAATGGAAATCTCCCTGGAAGCACTGAAAGAAAAGTTGGGAGGAAATTTATCCCAGCGCAATGTCGATAAGTTTCTTTTAGAAAGCCTGAAAAGATATCAAAGAACAAATACCGCCAGACATGAACATTCCAAAAACAATACTCGGAAGGAAAATCTATGAAATACGTTGGCTTCAAAAAAGAAATAACAACCGGCCGTTATCTTAATCCCTTTGATGGATTCGAGGGAAAAGAAGTCACTATTGAATTACGCACTGATGAAATTACCGGCGTGGCCTGCCGTATACTGCCCTACCGCGTCCGCCCGGCCCAAAAGCCAGATCTGAATTTCTATCTGGATAAATCGCCGGAATCGTTATGCCCTTTTTGTTCCACCCTTTTTGAAAAAACGACACCGAAATTTACAGCGGATATAATTCCTGAAGGGAAATTCAGGCGGGGAGAAGCGTGTCTGTTTCCCAACGCCTTCCCTTACGATCAAAATAACTCTGTAGCCATCCTCTCGTCACGGCATTTTATACCGCTGGACGAGTTGACGCCGCAAACGATGCAACCGGGCTTCGATGTTTGCCGTGATTATTTTCACCGTGTCGCTGAAATGAATTTGGGCTACAAATACTGTTCGATTAACTGGAACTATATGCCGCCAGCGGGCGGCGGGCTTATTCACCCGCATTTGCAAACGATTGTCGGCCATAAACCGACTAATTTTTTGCAACGCCTTTTAGCCAGCGCCCAAAGTTACGCGGCGGCGGAAAATGGCGAAAGTTTGTGGCACAATTTGATTGCTTTGGAAAAAGATGCAAAAGAAAGGTTCATTGCCTCTACCGGCGTTATTAGCTGGCTGACCAGCTTCGCGCCGAAGGGCATGGCCGGAGAAATAGATTTTATCTTTCAGGAGAAAACTTCTTTTTTTGATTTAACGGAAGCAAATTTTACCGAGCTTCTTGCCGGACTAGCCAAAGTGTTTAGCTATTTGTACGCAAATAACTTCATAAGTTTCAACATGGCGCTCTATGCTCCGATGATAAATAATCGTTACTTCTGGGTGCAAGGGAAAATTGTTCCGCGTTTTGTAATCAATCCGTTAGGAACAAGCGATTTGAATTATTTTGAAAAACTGCACAACGAAATTATTTGTCCCACTGTGCCGGAAGAATTGTGCCGTGAACTACAACTTTATTTTCAGCAATAATCCCGATAGCACCAGGCTAAAGAATTAATCCCGCCGTTGGCGGGATCAATTCAACTTATAAATTTCAATGCGCTTCGTTTTTGAAATTTGAGTTTCATTGATTCCACTTACACTTCAAACTTTACTGCGCTCGTTTTCAGCGAGTTTTATTAATCACTTTTCTTTGTCGCTTTTTGCAGTTTCTGTACTGGTCGTTTCTTTAGCGGTTTCTTTAGCGGTTGAGCTCTCGCTGGTTTCAGCTTTTTCTGCCTTAGTGGCCACCGGAGGTTTCTTTCCGGCGTAATCGGTTGTATACCATCCTGAACCTTTCAAGCTAAAAGAAGAAAGCGACATCAATTTATGGACATTTCCTTTACAAAACTTACAGTTTTTTAATTCCGGATCGGAAATTCCCTGAAATACTTCATATTGTCGGCCGCATTTTTGGCATTTATATTCATAAATAGGCATCCTAAAAACCTCCCCTACAACTATATATCAATTAATTAAATCGCCGATTTTAAAATCGTTGCTAAAACATTCTAAAACTATTCCCAAATCATGCTGCTGGACCGGTTGCAGTGTGTCTCTGGTTAAATTGTGCACAATAGCTTCTTCTTTTTCTTTCTCTTCCCTATCCGCATCAAAAGCACTTTCGCCGTTACCGAAACGCAAGACGTGAATCAACTCATGGACGGCAATATAGAGCATCAAGGGACTGAGCTTTACAAAAGGGTTTGCCCTTTCTACTGCGTCCAGAATGATATTATCCTGCAGGCACACCCGATAAAAATCAAAACCGTCCTTCCCGTTTTCAGCCAAGCCTTCCGGCTTTTGATATGAATACTTGCACAGATGGGCGAAAGCGCCGTCTTTTATTTCATGTTGATCCAAATAAGCAAGTGTTTTTACGTCATACTTATTCTTTTTTAACTGATCTTCGCTCAGCCTAAAATGACGCGACACCAGCTTTTCAGCATCGTTAAACGCCTTATTAGCCATCGGCAACTGCGCTGTATTAAAATAAGGAGACATAAACTCACCAACAAATAATTCTCAAATTTCAGAGCTAATATATGCATTTAACCGATTGCTGTCAAGACGGGCAACGTATTTACGGATAAATCCCAAAACCAAAATTAAATTGACATCTTCGGCCATCAGGGCGTATATCTAATGAAAATGATACAATAAATGGTTCCCCAAAATATACAGGTAAGATATTTTGAAGGATAAATATGGCGCAAAAATCGAAAATGAAAATTGGTGTTTTATACGGCGGCAGGTCAGGCGAGCATGATGTTTCGCTTTGCTCCGCCGCCTCGGTTGTTTCCGCGCTGGATAAAAATAAATATAAAGTAACAGCCGTAGGCATTGACAGAGATGGCAAATGGTACGTGCAGGAAAAGCCCGAAATAGTCGTTCATAAAGATTTCGGCAAGATTCTTTCTTTGAAAAAACGCGGCAAGTGGCTAGTCAGTCATTTCGAGCAAAAAAACAAACTGCATCTTTACAATATCAAAAACAAAAATGAAGAAGTTGTTCTGGATGTTGTGTTTCCCGTGCTCCACGGTACATTTGGCGAAGACGGCACTTTGCAGGGCTTGCTCGAACTGGCCATGGTACCTTACGTCGGCGCGGATGTAACCGGTTCTGCCGTCGGGATGGATAAGGATATTGCCAAGAGATTGCTTAAAGAAGTGGGTATTCCGGTTGTTCCTTCTGTAACTGTAAATAAACAACAGTGGCAAGATAACTCAAAACTTATTAGTCAGAACGCGCTGGATAAACTCGGACTGCCTGTTTTTGTCAAACCGGTCTGCACCGGCTCTTCCGTGGGAATCAAAAAAGTAAAGGAAAAGGAATTGCTCGCGGAAGCGATAAATTTTGCTTTTCAGTTCGGTACGCGCGTTATGATCGAAAAGGCCATTGATTGCCGCGAAATTGAATGCGCGGTGTTGGGAAATGATAATCCGGCGGCATCAATACTGGGAGAGATAATTCCCCGTCATGAGTTTTATTCTTATGAGGCCAAGTATATTGATCCCGAAGGCGCGGCTCTGAAAATACCGGCGCAAATTGATTCATCTCTTGCCGATACAATCAGAAAAACTGCTGTTGAAGGATATATCGCTTTAGGATGCAGCTCTATGGCGCGGGTAGATTTCTTTTTGGATAAGAATACCAATAAATTTTATCTCAATGAAATAAATACCATTCCCGGCTTTACCAGCATCAGCATGTATCCGAAACTATGGGAAGCGACTGGATTAAAATACAGCGACCTTCTGGACAAATTGATTGCTCTGGCATTGGAACGCCATCAGAAGAAAATGGAAATTAAGACGGGGAATATCTAGCTGTAATGAGGGATGAGATAATTTCATATGGACAAATGTGCGATGCTGAAAAAGTTCAGACACTTCAGCGTGGCATGAATTACCGGCTTAATCCCAACTATTCAGTTATATTAATGTCTCAACGACGCAATGCCCCTTATAAGGATCATATTCTTTCGGATGGACTGACAATTGAATATGAAGGTCACGACACTCCAAAAATATCATCAAGAGTTAATCCGAAACGGCTTGACCAACCCAGAGCCACTAAGTCAGGCAAACTTACTCAAAACGGATTGTTTGCTTCTGCAGTTGATGATTTTAAACTTGGGAAGAGAAAGCCAGAAATTGTTCGCGTCTACGAAAAGCTTTTTTCTGGCGTTTGGTCTGAAAAAGGTTTTTTTCATCTTGTAAATTACAAATACATGAATGAACTTAATAGAAAAGTTTTTCACTTTTTCCTAGAAGAAAAAGAAATAGACATTAATACCGATGGACTCATTGAAAACAAACTTAGGCAACGGACTCGAGTAATTCCGAGTGACATAAAAAAGTTTGTTTGGGAAAGAGACAATGGGTGTTGCGTTCTTTGTGGATCATCGGATGAATTACACTTCGACCACGATCTACCCTACTCAAAAGGTGGTGCAAGCATCACACCCCATAATGTCCGCATACTTTGTGCAAGACATAATTTACAGAAGTCCGATAAGATTGAATAAAAAAGCAAACTTTTTATTAGGAGGTAGCAATATGAAACGACCCGCATCACTTGTAACAGCAATTTTTCTCCTCTTGTTAGCTTGCGCCCAATTGTGCCGTTTTATTTTGGGAGTCAACGTGGTTGCCGCGGGAGTGGAAATTCCCCTCTGGCCCAGCGCGATTGCCGTTTTAGTTCTGGCCGCTCTGGCAGTGTGGCTCTTGCTGGAAAGAAAGAAATAGCTAGATATACCAAGTCGCATTCTTTGGCTAACTTTGTTGGCTGCGTCGGCGGCTTCCTCGACGTATTAGTAATACGACTGCTGACCCTTCTCCTTGCCGCCGCGTTATCCTTTGAATGCAACTTGGTATTGGATTGTTGGCGAAGATTGCAGCCGGATAATATTTAGATATCCCAGATAAATATCACGCCGCTGGTGGGGAAAATCCATTCTTTTTCGGATATTTTAATATCGATGAATTTACCTTTGCTTCCCGATACGGAAGGCTGGGGATGCCTTCCGGCAAAAAAACTCTCTTCCCTGACGTTTTTTAATTTAGCTTTTTCGTAATTGAAGTTAATCTCCAGGCCTCTTGTCGGATAAACAAGGTAGACGGGAAAAATCTTATTATCCTTTGCCTGCTTGGTTACAATTTCTATTTCGATTTTTACTTCGCTGTTTATTTTTTCTTTGAGCTTGTCAGTACCGCACCAAACCTCATAACCCCTTCTGGTCTTTTTTGTTTCCATAATAGGGATATCTTTGTTATCAACGCGCACGCGCTCGACGGTAAAATCACGTTCCATGACCAAATTCTTGCCGTTGCTCAGAAGGCAGCGGTATTCGCAGCGCGGGTCTTCAAACAACGCTGCTAATTGTGAATTATTCAAAGCGCAACCAATCATAAAAATATTATGCCGAATTGTTTTTTTATATTCAATGTGCGTGCTGACGCGAAAATAATCTTTGGCATGTGCACTGCTTTTTTTCAGTTCCGGCAATTGTGCTATCCTGATATTGTATTTAAAGCAGGAACGCAATTCTAGCTGGCGATCTTCCTTGCCGAAGAGCGTTTCAAACATTTCGTAATAAATGGCGTTACCCAGTTCCTCATCACGCGCGCGCGTTTGCAGACAATGGCGGATAATATTATCGATGCGGGAGATGGATTTTTCTTCGTCCGGAATAAATATTCGCCGTAGCCGCGGCTCGACTGTATCCGTTTTTCCTTTCCGCAAAAATATTCGCGGCGCTCTTTTCCCTAAAGCGCACAACACTTCATAGCTGATGGTTTTCGCCTTGGCGGCAATTTCATTGGCGCTGATGTATTCTTTACCTTGCTTGCCCAAAAGAACAACCTCATCGCCCACGACACAATCGGGAATGTGGGTAACATCAATTGTGCACATATCCATCGAAATCCGTCCGACAACAGGCGCGCGCTTACCGCGGATTAAAGCCTCTCCCTGATTGGAAAGGATAAAAGCGTAACCATCACCGTAGCCTACGGGAATAGTAGCAATACGTGTTTGCTTTTGAGTAACATAAGCGCTGCCGTAACCAATGCCGTAACCTTCAGGAAAATCTTTTAATAAAACAACGCTGGTTTTAAAAGACATGACCGGAGCTAACTTGGCTTTGGACTGAGTCTCTACTGAAGGATAAATGCCGTAAGTCATGAGACCCGGACGCACCATATTCAATTTAAATTCAGGGTAATTTAAAATCGCGCCGCTGTTATCTATATGCCGGATGGGAATGTTTATCCCCCAGCGCTGAAGATCGGCAAGCAAATCCGAAAACAATTGCCATTGCTGATCATTGTAGGGAAGCATAACTTCGCTTGCGGCAAAGTGGCTGAAAATTCCCGTAAGCTCAATATTGGGCAACTTGGATATTTCCTGGATAAGCTTTAGCGCTTCGCTGTGCATGGTTCCGCCGCGTCCCATACCGGTGTCAACTTCGATATGTACAGGCAATTTATGACCGGATTTTTCCAGCGTTTTATGCAACTTTTTGGCAAAATCCGCGTCCGAGACCGATGGCGTAAGATTGTATTTTATTATTTGTTCGATTTCCGCCGCTGTTGAAGGTCCTAAAATAACGATAGGAGCTGCGATGCCGCTTATTCTAAGCTGAACGCCTTCATCAGCATTGGCCACTCCCAGCATCTTTGCTCCGTTTTTTAAGGCGATATTGGAAATTTCTATGGCACCGTGCCCATAAGCATCGGCTTTTACGGCCTGCATAAAATCAACTTGCGGCCCGATCAGTCTTTTTATTTCTTTCAGATTACTGATAAAATTATCAAGATCAACTTCTACCCAACTGCGATATTTCTGTTCTGTCTTTAACGGCATATATATTCAGTCCAGCAGATAATTATCACTTCGTTTTCATGGTCAATACGGCGTAATCCGGGAAAATTTACTAATCCTTTGCTTCATTGATTGCTCTTTCATTTATTTTCCAAAAACAATTCACTAATATCTTTCCCCAGCATAGTTAAAGCTTTTATATTATACGTCACCTAAAACCTTATTTATATTAAAGCTTACCGCCGCAGAATCATATCAAACCATCGATGAAAGTCAAGTTGTCTATGTCTTTCAAAAAAATCGGCCAGAAACGTTCAATCTATGCTTGAAATAATTTTTTTTTTGATTAGAATAAAATAAATAATGCTGGTAGGGTGAATATCTAAACCACGCAACAACGAGGAGGAAAGGCAAATGTCGAAAGTAAAAACTGGAGATGTTCTGAGTTGTGAAGTATGTGGACTTACCGTTGTGATAGACGAAGAATGCGGATGCGCTACGGCCGGAGTTATTTGCTGTGAAGAACCGATGCTCAATAAAGGGCCGGCCGCGCCGAAAAAGAAAGCGCATGCTGCAACAGCGAAGAAAAAAAAGGCCATAACGAAAAAAGCAAAAACTACAAAGAAAAAGAAGGTGGCGAAAAAGAAACCCGCAAAAAAACCACCGGCAAAAAAGAAGTCAACTAAAAAAAGAAAATAATTAGCCCGTACAGTGTCAATTCTCTGTTTTTTATAGAGCCCCTTAGCGGGGCTCTATAGGGTGTATTTCTTACCAAAGCGACGGTTATTACATTGATATTTTCGGCAGGAAGTCCTTTATATTTTCTTTAAAACAAATATTTCTGTCAGTGGAGCCCCCCCCGACAGGAGCCGGAGGCACCCTAAAATAATGAGACCTGCAAGCTTCAGAAACAAATTGCATAACCTAAAGGTCACGTCACCGCTGAAGCTTGCAGGTCGAATTAATGAAACTCAGATATTATCCCTCTGTGGGATGTCGCATCATTTTAAAGAGCCTTTGGCAATTTCCAGCGGAGCTCCACAAGCGCAGTGCAGTAATATCTGTTAGCTGAATTAATCCCATAGCCAAAGGCTACTGGGGTTATCCCGCAAAGCAGAGGACAAAGCGACCTCCCGCGGGTCACGGCACTTTCCTCCCCCGGTCGGAGCAGGGGAATTCCGAGTCGCGGGATTGAGGAAAATTATGTGTGGAAGATTTGTTTTAATCAGTAATGCGGGGCAAATTGCTGAGGAATTTAATTTAACTGATATCACTTCATCTTCCATATCTTCAGGAAATATTCACCCCGGACAAAAAGCCGCCTGCATAATAAACAAAGATAAAAAGAACCGTTTGCTGATTTTGCCCTGGGGATTTTCGCCGCCATGGTCAAAGCAGGCAACAAAATCCGGATTGCTGATTAATGCCCGCGCGGAAACTTTAGCCGAAAAGCCGACTTTCAAAGAAGCTTTTCAAAAGAGAAGGTGCCTGATAGCTGCCGATGGATTTTATGAATGGTCCAAAGAAAAAAAACAATATTATTTTAATCTACAAAACCGCAGGCCTTTCGGATTAGCGGGTATCTTCGACGAGCCGAAGTTTCCGGCAACAGGCAAAGAGGCTTCTTTTGTCATTATCACCACCAGCCCCAACCGGCTCATCTCTCCGGTTCATAATCGCATGCCGGTTATTATTCCACGTGACAAACAATCCTTATGGCTGGATAACGGCAGATACGAAAAAACCGAACTGCAATCCCTAATGACTCCCTATCCGGCGCAAGAGATGGAAATGCGACCGGGAGTCTTTATTGCCGGTCTATCAGTGGAGCCCCCTCCGACAGGAGCCGGAGGCTCCCTAAAATAACGCGACCTCCCGCGGGTCACGGCGCTTTTCTCCCCCGGCCAAAGCCGGGGGATTCACGTCTTTTTCTCATCGTCCTTCCCCTAATAAACAAATCGGAAGTCTCATCTGAGGCAATTTGTCGCCTTCATACAATACTTTTTCCAGAAACAATCCTGAAGGCGGGGCGGTATACCTGGCGGGGATTTCGGAATAAGATTTGAGCATCAATTCTATATCGCGGCAAGTAAAATTGCCGCGGCCGGTTTCGGCGACAACCCCCACTATGCGGCGCACCATTTTCCAGAGAAAATGAGAAGCAACAATGCGCAAAGCAATAATGCCTTCGAATTCCTTTAACTCCACTCTTTCTATATTGACTTCTGGGGATGTGTCTTTATCCATCCTTTTATCGGCAAAAGAGATAAAATTATGGAATCCCTGAAAAATGCCGAGTGACTTTTGCATCATGCCTGAATCGAGCTTGTCTTTGACCCACCAGACATAACGTTTGCCGAAAGCGGTGCGCCTCTTCGCGATAAGATATAGATAACTCCGGGCAAGGGCGTTATGGCGGGCATGAAATCGCTCGTGGACATTTTCGATCTGCAATACATTGATGCTCGCGGGTAAGTTATCATTGAGGCCGATGCGAAGAGTCTCCGTATTAATTTTCCTGGAAGTCTTCAAATGGGCTACTTGCGCCAAAGCGTGAACCCCGGTATCCGTGCGTCCGGCTCCTTGAATTTCCACCGGCGCCCCTAAAACCTTTTGCGCCGTGCCGATTAAACTCCCTTGAATGCTTTTGGCATTTTTCTGCGTCTGCCATCCGCTGTAATTGGTGCCGTCGTATTCCAAAATAATTTTATAATTATACATTTAATGAGACTCAAATATTACAAACGCAGTGCAGTAATATTTCTTAGTCGAATTAATGAAACTCGCTAAAAACGAACGCAGCGAAGTTTGAAGCGTTAGTTGACTTGATCCCGCCCCCATGTGGGATTGATCTCACTAGCGAAGCGTATCCGGATATGTTAAATATAACTTTGTTTGCATCGGTTCAGGGCTCGCCCTGAGGTTTAATATCATCATATTTAAGTTGCTGGTTTTGATTATAAGGATTATAAGGTACCAATACATTCAAAGCGGAAATTCTGTTTAGCAGATAGCCTTCCTGCTGGTCAATGCAGCTTAACTCATATCCTAGGTGCAAAGTGGTAATTACGGCTTGCCCGATGATTTTTCTGCCTTCTTTGCCTGCTGAGTCTCTTGTTTTTATGCCCCAAATATTATGGAAAATAAGTGCACGACCGTTCTTCTCGCCAATGTACAGCATGACATGACCTTTTCGCCAGAGCAGACTTAAATAAGGAATTCCTTTTTCCAAAATGATTTTTTCCTTTTGCTCGGGAGAAAGACCTTGCAGTTCTATGTAATTCCCCACTTCTTTAACTTGATCTTCCGAGTGCCTCGGCAGCCAGATGCCGAAAGGGGCAAAAAAATCTCTGGTCATAGACGAACAATCCCGATTGCCATAAAGACCGCCCCAGCCATAAGGTTCGCCGATTAATTCATCGGCAATCTTTGCTGCGTTGGCGTAATTGAAGCGCAAAGGTTTGACCGCCGACATTTCCCGGCGAACGAAGCCGTGCTTGATTATAGCATTTGTGTTTTCATCCGTCGCCGCAACAAGTATTTCCAATTTATCCGGCATTTCTTTAACTAAGGGGAAAATATAGCCAAGTGATGTTCTCAGAATAAAATTGTCGTCGGCATCCAAAATAGAAGTTTGATCCCTGGTAATTACGGCATACCGGCCGGATTCCCATGTTTTTATGAAGCCGGCATCGACACGCGCGAAGTCCTCGACGGGTATCCATCCGAAAGTATAACAGGTTTCCACAAGAGCCCAGGCTTTATCGGCACTGATATGGCAAACAAATATAGGCGTATTTGCGGCCACGGACGACCTCTGCAAATTATCAAAAGGCCAGCTGGAGCTGTCACCTTCGGAGCTATTAAAGTGCGGACCTTGTGTAGGCAGAATGCGGAGATTGGTGTTTCGCGTCGTAATGGCAAAATATAGTGCATTGGGATAGTTTTCTAAAAAAGCATTTTGCTGGAGTTTTTTTATCCAGGCCTTAGAATGTTTTATTTTGTTTTCGCCATAACCGAGATTTATGCTGAATTTTTTAAAATCAAAAAATACTCTTTCGGGCAAAGCATGAAAAGGCTGACGCTGGTGCCAAACAGAAAAGTAAATGATGTTATAGTCTTCATCCATTAGCGATTGCGTTTCTGCTGCAATAATATCTTTTGTTTTGACCGTATCACTCAAATAAGAAGCATGATCTTGACGCAAGTCACTTACGTCTTTGACAGTATCCGCCTGCTTCAAACAACCGGCCAGCAGAAAGAAAATCGGCAAAACAGCAAAAGGAATTCGTCTTTTCATAAAAAAATACCTTGATTTAATTTTATAGATTTTTATAGTCTTTTTTTAAGTTTTGAGCAAGATTAAAGAATGATGAATGATTTTTTTCAGCAGTTGATAAATAATTTTGTGGCATAAGATATCGAACACTGATATAAATGAAATGAACGTTTCAGACGAGAAGAAAGGAGTCGAAAAGTGGATGATTTTGTACCCAGAAGAATTTTTTTTACAAAAGGGGTTGGCACGCACAAAGATGAATTGCATTCTTTTGAGCGTGCCTTAAGAGATGCAGGAATAGAAAAATGCAATTTGGTGCAGGTATCCAGTATATTTCCGCCCCGCTGCAAAATGATTTCCAAGACCCAGGGACTCAAAGAGTTGATCCCCGGCGCTATTACATATTGTGTTATGAGTCGTTCCTGCACCAACGAACCCAAAAGGCTTCTGGCGGCATCGGTCGGTTGCGCCATTCCGGCGGACAAAGCATCTTACGGGTATATAAGCGAACATCACGCGTATGGTCAGACCGAAAAGCAAGCGGGTGACTACGCGGAAGATCTGGCTGCAGCCATGCTGGCCTCTACTTTAGGAATTGATTTCAATGTGGACGAAAGCTGGGATGAGAAAAAGGAGATTTTTAAAATAAGCGGCAAGATTGTTCGTACCCTCAACGTAACCCAATCAACAATTTGCAAAGATAATCAATACACCACGGTAATGGCCGCGGCTGTGTACGTCTTTTAGATATTGGCTGATAGGAATTGGCAACAGCAAGAATTGTATGCCTGAAAATGTTTTTAAAAAAGAAATGCCGGATTTAAAGATGCAGGATGTCGGCGGAGCTGATTTACCCTATCTTTACTATGAGGGAGAAGCTTCGCCAATTCTTTTTGCCCATGCTACAGGTTTTTTGCCCTGGCTCTGGCATCCGATAATAAAACAGCTTGTGCCGCAAAACCAAATTTGGGTGCCGTATATCTGCAATTATCGCGAGTGTGATCCGGAAAAAGGCGGCCTTAGCTGGGATATTATCGCCAAAGATTTATCCAGTTTTTCCCGTTCTCTTAACATTAAAAATCCTTTGGTTGTCGGACACTCCATGGGCAGTACAGTACTGACCATAGCCGCCGCCGATTATGGCATAGAACCTCGCGGCATGATTCTGATCGAACCGATTTTCCTGCCGGAAGAATTATACTCCATGAAAGCCACCGTAAAAGATCATCCGCTGGCTTCCAAATCGATAAAAAGAACAAATCATTGGAACAACGAAGAAGAAGCTTGGGCTTATCTAAAATCAAAATCTCTTTTTTCCGACTGGGATGATGAAGTTCTGGCGCTGTACCTCAAGTACGGTATGGAAAAGCAAAGAGCAGGAGATTTAAAACTTACCTGCACGCCGGAAAGCGAGGCCGCAATGTTTATGGGTGGCTGGAGCAAAAATCCCTGGCCTTTACTCAATAAATTAACCTGTCCGGTTTTGGTTGTAGAAGGAGAAAAAAGCGAAAATAAACATTTTATCGACTTGAAAAAGGCGGTATCTTTATTGCGCCACGGTAAATATAAATCAGTTGAAGGAGCGGGACACTTAATCCCCATGCAAAAGCCCAAAGAAGTAGCTCAAATCATAAAAGAATTTTTAGCGGAAATAATATAAGCTGCAAAAATCACGGGTATGAACTCCAAAGCGAACTGCGTGGCATTTATATTGTCCCGCTAAGCTTCGCCCGCGGGATCAATACCGCGTGGGGGCGGGATCAATTCAACTTACAAATTTCAATACACTCCGTTTTTGAAATTTGAGTTTCATTGATTCGACTAACGCTTCAAACCTCGCTCCTCTTGTTATACCACAGCTCTACGCGCCTGGTATAATTCGTCCAGCAAACTTCAGCGGTGACGTGACCTTTAGGTTATGCACTTTGTTTCTGAAGCTTGGGTCTCATTATCAGCGAGTCTCATTGAGAAGAAACATTTTAATTGGCTTTCTTTATACCGGTTAATGCGGCAACTTTTTTTTCTTTCGGCATTCTTTTAATTCTAATTTCCAGGCGCATCGCTTCTTTTCTATTCATGCACCCACTCCTCGTTATTAATTTTACCGGCAGCCTTGCCCGTGTATATTTGGAAGCAATGCCTTTATTATGCGCCATCAGGCGTTTTTCGATATCGCCGGTTAAACCGGTGTAAAGACTATTATCATTACACCGTAAAAGATATACTACCCATGATTTATTTACCGGTTTCTCTTTTGCTTTCATAATGGCGCAAATATAGCACATCGCTTGATATATTTCTATTGGCGGGGAAGGCGTAAGCATAGCGAAAGAGTGGTTGCCTATCCCGATGATTCCGTCAGCGACGGCACAAAGATAAAACCGAGAAAATAAAAATTAAAAGTCCCACTTTCATTTCTCAATCTTCGACCGGATCCGTTCCTGATATTCCATAATCTCGTTTCTCAAGATGTCGAGATCCGCAATGCGATCATCAAGCCTTTTCAGGTGATTACTCAAAAGTTCGAGCAGGCGTTTGAGCACTTTCTCGTTGGATTTCTCGATTGTCCACATCGCTTCCAGTTCCTGCATTTCCGAAAGCGTCATGCCCATGATTTTCAGCCTTTTTATCAGTTTCAGGCGGCGCAGATCAACATCGGTATAAACCCGGCGACCCCCTTCAACGCGCTTGATGGAATTGAGCAAGCCGATTTCCTCGTAATAACGAACTGTCCGCTGACTCATTTCCAGCTTTTTTGCCAACTCACCGATGGAGATGAATTCATCACTCATAGGGTTATACCTTTACTCGTGAATTTTGCAAAGATCAGGCTGCGTATTTTTCCCGAAGTTCTCTTTTTAAAATTTTACCTGAAGGATTTTTTGCCAGCGCCTTTGCGATAAAAACCTTCTTCGGGCACTTAAAAGCCGCCAACCTTTTTTTACAGAAGTCAATAATATCCGTATCGGATAATTTTGACCCGTTTTTTAAAACTACGACGGCTGAAACCACCTCTATCCATTTCGGATCGGAAAGTCCGATTACAGCCGCTTCCTCAATTGCCGGATGCGAATAAAGCACCTCCTCAACCTCCCGCGAGGCGACATTCTCGCCCCCAGTCTTAATCATATCTTTTTTTCTGTCAACAACATACAGATACCCGTCGTTGTCGAATACACCGAGATCGCCGCTGTGAAACCACTCAAACTGGAAGGCTTCGGCAGTCTTCTCCGGGTCATTAAGATATCCGGTCATTACCTGGCCCGACCTGTGGACTATTTCACCCACCTCACCTGCAGGAACAAAGCCGCCGTTATCATCCATCAACTTTGTCTCTACATTTAATGCGGGTTTGCCCGCGGAGCCCGGCTTATTGATCTGGTCCTCTGGCTTTAATATAGTGGCAACAGGCCCCATTTCAGTCTGCCCGTAATAATTCCATAACCGCATTCCGGCAAAGGTCTGACTGAGCTGTCTAATGACCTCAATCGGCATGATGCTCGCACCATACGCCGCCTTCTTGAGGCTACCAAGATTGTAATTGTTAAATTCCGGATGATTGAGAAGCCTTATCCATACAGTCGGCGGAGCAAACATGTGGGTTACTTTGTACTTTTCAATGTTTTTCATTATCTCTACCGGATCCGTTTTATGCAGGATAATATTTTTTGCCCCGACATAGATAAACGGCATCAAAAAGCAGTGCAGCTGGGCGCAGTGGAAAAGCGGAAGGGCGTGAATACTGATATCCTTTTTTTCGTACTGACCGTCTACAATACAGCTGAAATATTGGGACATAAGCGAGCGGTTGGAAAGCATTGCTCCTTTTGGTTTTGATTCTGTTCCGCTGGTGTAGGGTATCTGGATTATATCTTCCGCCGATACATCCATATCCGGTTCATCGCCGGACATTCCGGACATCTCTTTTTCGAGGTCAAAATATCCATCGGGCAAGGCACCTGATTCCACTGGAATCAGCCCCCATTTTTGCACCGAGCGGAAAAGTTCTTTTTTCTGTTTGACCAGCGGCAGTAGTGCGTCCTCCACCAGAAAAATTTTCGCGCCGGAGTGTGAAACAACATAAGATATTTCTTCGCTATTGAGCATATAATTGACCGGCACCTGTGCCGCCCCGATTTTGGAGAGGCCCAAAAGCGATATCGGATAGTAATGCGAGTTATACGCATTGATAGCTACTTTGTCCCCCTTTTTAACGCCGTACGCGAGCATTAGATTGGCAAAGCGGCATGCCTCCATTTCCAGTTCGGAAAATGTCAGCGTTTTGCCTTGGAAAATAATTGCGGTTTCGTCGGGATACCTGGAAGCTGATCTTCTGGAAATGTCGCCGATCGTATCGCGGTGAAATTTGTTTGTCATATCGTTTAATCCATCCTAATTAATTAGTGGAGACCCCTCCAGCAAGAGCCGGAGGCTCCTTAAAGCAACGCGACCTCCCGCGGGTCACGGCGATTTCCTCCCCCGGCTGGAGCCGAGGGATTCCAAGTCGCGGGATTAAAAAACTTAACAACAGCAAACACTGTTGTGTAAATCCGTTTTAAAAACATGATATTAATATTCCGATTAGTTTTTGTATTTTCTGGCGAAGGTTTCCTTCATTTTATATTTCTGAATCTTGCCGCTGGCTGTCATCGGAAAAGTATCAACGAACTCCCAATATTTGGGAATCTTGTGCCGGGCTATCTTACCCTTGCAGAACTCACTGAACTCTTCGGGTGTGGCCCTCTGCCCATCTTTGAGATGAATTGCCGCCAGAACCTGCTCTCCATATTTTTTATCGGGAATTCCTATTACCTGCACATTGACAACCTTCGGGTGTTTGTAAAGAAATTCCTCAATTTCCCGGGGATAGATATTCTCACCGCCGCGAATAATCATATCCTTAATCCGCCCGGTCACTTTGAAATAGCCGTTTTTATCCACCTCCCCCAAATCGCCCGTATGCAGCCAGCCGTCTCTATCAATAGCTTCCGCTGTCGCTTCGGGCATCTTATAATATCCTTTCATCACACAGGCGCTGCGAGTGACAATCTCACCCTGAACATCGGCAGGTAAATCTTTCCCGTTTTCCGGATCAACAATTTTTCCTTCGATGTCCGGCAAAAGCCTGCCGACAGTCGCTACCCGTAATTCCACCGGATCGTCACGCCGCGTCATCGTCATCACGGGAGCGGACTCCGTCTGACCAAAGGCAATCACAACTTCTTCACAGTGCATCTTTGTTCTGACCTGATTCATGGTTTCTTCGGGACATGGCGCTCCGGCCATAATGCCTGTCCGCAGAGATTGCAAATCGTAACACTCAAAATCAGGATGATTCAACATCGCCACAAACATCGTCGGAACTCCGTTTACCGCCGTACAACGCTCAGCGGCTATCATCTGAAGGGCTTTGGCGGGATCGAAGAATTCCAGAACAACCATAGTCGAGCCGTGATACACACAATTCATCGTACTCATCACACAGCCGAAGCAATGAAACAGCGGCACCTGAATCAGAAGACTGTCTTTTTCGGTCATACCCATCACATCCCCGACCATGCGGCCGTTATTGACAACATTGTGGTGGGTGAGCATGACGCCTTTGGGGAAACCGGTTGTCCCCGATGTATACTGCATATTGATGACATCGTGATCATCAAGAGATTTCATCCGGTCATCCAATTCCTGATCCGTGATATTTTTCCCCCTGTTAATAAAATCTTTAAAATGGAACATCCCGGGCGTCACTTCCCTCGGGCCGATAAAAATGACGGTTTTCATCAAGGGAAGTTTCTCTGAAACCAGACGTCCCTGTTCACAGACATCCAATTCCGGAATAATACGCCGGACAATTTCATAAAAGCTGGTGTCCCGGTAAGATTCCATAAGAAACAACGTCGTGGAATCGGATTGTTTCAGGATGTATTCCAATTCATGAGATTGATAACTGGTATTGACCGTCACCAGAACCCCGCCGATCATTCCCAAAGAAAACTGCAAATAGACCCATTCGGGGATATTAGTCGTCCATACCGATATATTGTCTCCCCTTTTAACACCCATGGCCATAAGCCCTTTGGCAATAGCTCTGCAGTTATCATAAAAATCCCGATAATTTTGCCGGACACCGAATTCGGGATGGATAAGGGCGAGATTTTGCGGATAGCGCGCCGCCGTTTCCCGAATTACCTGACCGATTGTTTTATGGACAAAACCGGACATAAAAGCACCCCTTTAATTTATTGTCTTTAAATCATCGAATATTTTCATTTAAGAAGACCCGAATATCTTTGGAGAAAAAATTTTACCTTGACCGCCATTTTACCTGCCCTATTGCCACTTAACGTAAACTGGGTTAAATATAACCGAATTGGATAATCTGTCAAGAAATATTAGCCGGTTAATACATCCTGCCGGTTCGTCTTCTTTATAAACGAAAAACCATCTTCAGAAAAAAATTCTAAGTATTTTACGATTTTACCAATAGCAGATGGAAGAGTATTTCCAATCGCTTTTTTTATCAAAATAAAGTAATAAAAGATCAGTACGAGGTATATTATGCAGATCAATACAAATAATGTCAGGCTTTTGATAATGAAAAGTATATTATTTTTCTCTTTGCTCCTTTTTCTGGGTATCCTTGGCTCGTGTTCATTAAAGACTACTATTGTTTCTCCCGAGGGGACATGGAGCTATCCTGGTGGTGCCGCTGAGCCGATGTCCATGGTTTTTCATTCTGATGGCAAGCTTACTTTTGACGGAGGTTTTAAAAAATTCCAGCCGGCGACTTGGCAGTATGATAAAAAGACGCATATTTTGCAGATAAAGGTTTCGAACTACGATAAAGCTGATAATGAATGCGGCGATGATTACGGCGAGGAGTATTCATGTTTTCTCTATGATCGCAAGACAGACTCCTTCGAATGCAAATGGACCTCAAAGACCAAGAGCCTCAGCTTTCTGGGTTGGAATTTTTTGCGGAAATAGCAGGCCTTACCAGCGTAACAAAAATAGGACGCTGTCCCTAATTATCAAAATAAATCTCAAACAGTGAATATGCAAATAGAAAATCATTGAGTTAAAATATTCCAAATGCCTAAACCAAAAGTAACAAGAACATACGGACCAATACATTTTGAAGATTTAGACCCCCATCGTTTTGAGGATCTGGTTCGACAACTTATTTATGATTTCAAAGATTGGCAAAGCATTGAAGCTACCGGTAGAAGTGGAAATGACGATGGCTTTGATATACGCGCATACGAAAAAACTGAAATAGTTACAACTTCTGAAAACGAAAATAACATAGAGGAAGAACAGGTTCATCCAATGGAAGGTAATTTATGGATGATCCAGGGGAAAAAAGAGAAAGAAATCGGACCCAAAAAAGTAAAAAGTATTCTTTCTGATGTTAATCCTCAAAGCCCGCCTTATGGCTATATTTTGGCCGCTTCAGCGAATTTTTCCAAAGATACATACGATGTATTTCGCGAAGAATTGATAAAAAAGGGGGTTATGGAATTTTACCTCTGGGGCAAGGCAGAACTTGAAGATATGCTTTATCTGCCCAAAAATGACAGAATATTGTTTACTTTTTTTGGCATTTCATTAGTGAGTAAAAGAAGGACACGAACAACAGAAATACGATCAATAGTAAGCATAAAAAACAAGCTATTTAGGGTAGTAGGAGAAAGAAATCAATTTCATCAATCAATTCTTGTTAGAGATTTAAAAGATACAAATTATCCTTACGAAAACGAATATAAAGATTTTCAAACAAAGCCTAGATGGAGAGAATATGAAGCTTTTGACCATCATCCGCTTGGCTTAATATGCCATAGTCATAAATATTTTGCCTATATAGATACTAAAAAAAAGGAGTGGGATTTTACCAAAGAGATTGACTTAGTTCACAGAAAAATAGAGACGAGGAATCGCAAAGAAGCGCATGATAAAAGAAGTTTAGTCAGTGATTTTTGGGAATTTCTGCCAAGAAAAAATAAAGGGTACTTTGTTATTGACGGTTTTATAAAATATTCTGAAATTGCGGTAATTGATGACAAAGGCGATGTTGATTATGATTTCCCCCACCTTTACGTAGATTTCTTGGATATGGGGCCTTTTGCAGAACATTCGGAGATTCTAGAAATAAATAAAGAGAAGATAGAACTTACAAAAGAATATAAGAGAATAAGCATATTTCCTGAAAAATTTGAGAAAGAAAAAAATGGAAGAATCTATAAAAATAAAAAGATTATTTTGAATCCTGGAAGTCAGAAACTATTTCAAAATTTTCAACTGGACACAATTTATGAAGTGGATGGAAGATATTCTTTTTTAAAACCTAAAGATGTCATAGAAATTGGAGATCATCAAAACGAAACTGAGAAAGAATATATTCAGATAACTCAGATATTCAGATCAAAGATTAAGAATCAATTAGAAGATCCGGTAGATTCATGGAAAACAAAAAATATTGTTCAAACACAATTAGAACGAGAGTGCAAAGAATACGAAGAAGTTAACGTCTACGAGTTCAGAAGATTTTATAAATCGCAATTAGAAGATAATTAGCAAGCGAAAACGGGACACCCTATCGGGAAGAATGAAAGACATTTTCCCCCAAGGAGAAAATTAGGGTCAGGTCTTAAAATATAATATTTGGTCATGATAGAAAGGCGAGGCAAGCCAATGCCAGTGAAGATCAGCAATAGACCGGAAGCCATTCTGAAACTCAGCCGACAGTTCATGGAAAGCCGAATTCTTCTGTCCGCGGCCGAGTTGAATATCTTTACTCTCCTTGACGGAACGCCGTCAACCGCCGAAGACATAACAGGCCGACTGCATGCGGACTTGCGGGGACTAACAGCCCTCCTCAATGCACTCACGTCGATGGGCTTGCTCATCAAAAAGGATAACATTTATAAACTCGCCGCCGATTCTGCGCAGTTTCTCTCCGATAAGAGTCCCCGGTCTCTCCTGCCAATGATCCATCACGCGGCTCACCTCTGGGAGAGCTGGTCCAACCTTACGTCCATTGTTAACGGACCGGGATCAGCAGGAACCGCAGCACCTTCAGCCCGCGACGGCGATGAACTGCGCGCCTTCATCGGAGCAATGCACGTGGTGGGGATGCCTATAGCGCAAAAAATCGTGGCCGCTGTCCGGCCACGCAGGGCGAGGAGCCTGATTGATGTGGGCGGCGCCTCCGGCACCTACACCATCGCTTTTCTTCAAGCCTTCCCAAAAATGAAGGCCACGCTTTTCGACAGGCCTGCAGTAATAGAAATAGCACGCGAGCGCGTGCTTGAAGCGGGGATGTTCGACAGGGTCCGTCTTGTGGCCGGAGATTTTTATAAAGATAAACTGCCCGGAGGGCATGATCTGGCGCTGCTTTCCGCCATCATCCACCAGAACAGTCCCCGTCAAAATATCGAACTGTTCCGGAAGGTACTGCGCGCCCTGGTTTCCGGCGGGCGGATTATCATTCGCGATCATGTCATGGAATCCAGCCGCACCAAGCCCAACGAAGGTGCTATCTTCGCCGTCAATATGCTTGTGAACACGGAAGGCGGCTCTACTTATACCTTCGATGAAATCAGGGATTGGCTCGAGAAGGCAGGATTCGCGAAAATTCGCCTTCTCAAAACAGGTAAACACATGGATGCGTTGGTCGAAGCTTTCAAACCTTAATAGGAATATAGAAGCAAGTCGCGAAATAGAAATCTGATCATAATCCAAAAGTGAGGCGATTGTACCAAGCCCTCACCGAAATCTTTCAATAAATAATCACTAAAACAATATCTTTTCGATGCGAACTGGTTGCAGATGAAACACATTTTGTGGTCATTATTTCATTGACATACAATGAACGTTTCTCCTATACTGTCTTGCCGGAAAAAAAGTTCTTATTGATTCAATTTATCAATGCAAATTTAACAGTAAGCAGCTGTGGTTAACCGGTGATAATATCTATGACTGTAAAATCCAAAAAAGATCGCATTGCCGCAATGATTGCTTCCCTCAAGCGAGCAGCAGCGGGAGATTATTCGAAGATAATCGATATCTCAGGGAAACATGATGAGCTCGATTCCCTTGCTGACGCAATAAATAAGGTGCTCAAAAAAACTGACAAGCTTCTTTCCGGTCAGAAACAAACCGAATCAAAACTAAAGCCGAGCGAGAAGCGCTACAAAAATATCCTCAAGGCGTTAACGGAAAGCGAACAACGCTACCGGATGATTGTCGAGAATGTCCATGATGTGGTCTTTACGGTCGATTTCAATTTCCAGTTTACCTTCATCAGTCATCACCGTACACTATTAACGGGTTATACACCGGAAGAAATCAGAAAAATTCCCGCTGACAAACTAGTGACCGCTCAATCTCTGGAGTTCGTCTCCAATGTATTTGCCAAAGCAATGGAATCGCGGAAAAATTGGCAACCTAACCAAGCGAACAGATCGAGAACGCTCGAACTGGAAGCATATCATAAAAATGGTGGCACAGTCTGGTTGGAAATTACCGCAGCATTCAGCAGCGACGCGCATGGTAAAGCACAGGGGATTGTAGCCGTTGCTCGAAACATTACGGCGCGCAAAAAAATCGAACTGGCTTTAGAGGAGAGCGAGAAACGCTACCGCATGATTGTCGAAAACATCCATGAGGTCGTCTTGACTACCGATCTCAATTTGCACCAGATCTATGTCAGCCCGTCCTGCCAATGGCTTATAGGCTACAATCAGGAAGAGGTTATGAGTTTACCTATTGATAGGCTCTTGACGCCGGACTCTTTTACCCTGGCGCAAAACACATTGGCGGAAGAATTGACCATCGAGTTCAGCGGTGAACCCATTGACCCGTCTCGATCAAGAACGATCGAACTGGAAGTACATCATAAAAATGGTGGCACAGTCTGGCTGGAAATCACGGCCACTTTTATCCGCGATGAAAACGGCAAACCCACCGGACTGCTAATTGCCGGCAGGGACATTAATGCGCGAAAAAAGGCCGAGGAGGAAAAGGTAAAACTTGAAGAACAGCTGCTGCAGGCTCAGAAGATGGAATCGGTAGGAAGGCTGGCGGGCGGAGTTGCACATGATTTCAATAATATGCTTAACGTCATTCTGGGGTATGTGGAATTATCCAAGCCGAAACTGACGCCAGGTGATCCGGTATTGAAAGATATTGAAGAGATCGAAAAAGCGGCCAGCCGGTCCAGAGACATCACTTCCCAACTTTTGGCATTTTCCAGAAAACAGATCATCTCGCCTAAAATAATAAATCTGAATGAACTGATATTAAGCATACAAAAAACCCTTGCCCGAGTGATCGGTGAGGACGTTCATCTGAGTTTTTATCCTAAAGAAAACCTCTGGCAGATAAAGTTTGATCCGACGCACATCGAGCAGATTCTCTTCAACCTTGCGGCCAACGCCCGTGACGCCATGCCCGGAGGGGGAAAACTGACCATGGAAACGAATAATGTCCATCTGGATGAAGCCTTTTGCCGGGATCATTTGGACTTCATGCCCGGAGATTATGTTGTCTTAACTGTGAGTGATAGTGGATCAGGAATTAATAAGGAGAACTTGCAATATGTCTTTGAGCCGTTTTTCACGACCAAGGATGTGGGTAAGGGTACCGGACTGGGATTGGCGATGGTCTACGGTATTGTCAAACAGAATGGCGGATTCATCAATGTTTACAGTGAACCGGGGCAAGGAACAACCTTTAAGATCTATATGACGCGAAATCTGGAAATGGATGCAACTGTGGAAGAAACTAAAGAAGAGACGACAGTCTTCAGTCCCGCCATGATTCTTCTGGTAGAAGATGATGATATGGTACGTGGCATGATTACCCAGATGCTGAAGGCAATCGGCTACAGCGTAATGGCCGCGGCAACTCCGGGGGAAGCTTTGTCTCTTTGCGAAAAAGGGGACACAACCGTGGACCTCGTCATAACGGACGTTGTAATGCCGGTAATGAACGGCAGAGAGTTAAGAGATAAGCTAAGAGTCGTCAGACCGGAGATAAAAGTTCTTTTCGTGTCCGGCTACACCTCCAATGTTGTAGTTCATCATGGAATACTGGAAGAAGGTGTGCATTTTCTCCAGAAGCCTTTCAGCATGAATGATCTATCCCGTAAGATCAGCGAGGCGCTCGCTGGCAAGCGAAGTTATTAAACTTGGGGCCAGGTGGGGTCAAATCTTTATTCTTGCGGAGGGCACTAGGGTCACACTTGGATCTGCTGAACCCGTATTGTAATCTTTCTGGCAATAATCACTAAAACAATATTTTTCCGATGCGAACTGGTTGTAGGCGTCATAGAGAACGCCCGCGTACTTCCTGTTATCGTTGATTGACTGATTTTGAAAAGTATGCAATATTATATTCTATTGATGCACTTCAGTATCTTCAAGTCACGGAGAGAGCATGGCGAGTAAATATTGCAGGACGATCATGATGGTCGTCCTTTGTGTAGGGATGCTGTCGGTCCCGGCAACTACAGGATTTTCAAAATCGTCAATAACCCCAGTCTCTCAGCGGAATTCCCGGAAGCTCGTTCTGCGCTCCGCCGCCGCCTTGGTCAAGGATCAAGAGACTGGTGAGTTCCTAATCGAGAAACAAGCGACGGCAGTATTGCCTATCGCTTCCATCACCAAACTTATGACCGCTATGGTGGTGCTTGATGCCGGCATCAACCTTGAAGAATCGCTTACCATCGAGCAGGGAGACATGTTCGGCCTTCGCCGCCGCGCCCGCGCCCTCCTGCCGCTGGGTACCGAGCTCACGCGCAGAGATACTCTGCTGATTGCCTTGATGGCTTCCGATAATCGTTGTGCTCGCGCCCTGGGGCGCACATATCCGGGAGGCATCGATGCCTGTATTGCCGCTATGAATGCCAAAGCCCGGTCACTGGGACTTACAGAGACGCGCTTCGAGGACTCAACCGGACTCTCCAGCGGCAACGTCTCCTCCGCCCGAGATTTAGTGCGATTGGTCGATACCGCCTGCCGATACAATCTTATCCGGGAATTCACCACCTGCAAAAAAACTGTTATCCCTTCAGGCCGACGGATACTGGAATTTCATAACACCAATCGTTTGGTCCAGAACCCTGGCTGGCAAATAGGCCTCTCCAAGACAGGCTTCATCGGTGCGGCAGGCCGATGTCTGGTAATGCAAGCCAACGTAGCCCAGCGTTCCTTAATTATTGTGCTGCTCGATTCCCAAGGCAAGCTGACCCGCATAGGCGACGCCAACCGAATCAAACATTGGCTGGAAGGACTATCGCTGTAGCAGCAAGCGCGAAAAACGGGAAATTATGGTCCGGTCTTCAAATATAATTTTCCCCTGTTACTTCAAATAGCAACCTAAATCACGGGCATGAACCCCTCGGAACATAATACTATTTTTTGACAAAAGAATCCTGCGACATATATTACAGTAAAGGAGAGAGTAATATAATGAAAACATTTTTTGCTGTCAGTATTGCCGTTTTGTTCGTGGGCTGCGCGGGCAGCCGCCCGGCGCGCATGGGCGTGACCGACGGAAAGTTTATCCCCTGCCCTGAATCTCCGAATTGTGTTTCCTCCCAATCTACCGATAAGATACATGCTATAGAACCTCTATCCTATAAAGGAACTCTTCCCGAGGCCCAGGCTCGACTTCTGGCCGTAATTAAGGGTATGAAGCGGGCAAATATCGTCACAGAGCAGGAGCATTATATTCATGCCGAGTTTACCTCTGCCATCTTTCGTTTTGTCGATGATGCGGAGTTTTACATCGACGATGCCCAAAAGGTAATCCATGTCCGCTCCGCCGCCCGCCTGGGATACTCTGACTTCGGCGTGAATCGTAAGCGGATGGAAACGATCAGACAACTCTTTAACAGCGCATCGCCATAATGGCCGGCGGTGATTTTTTGAAAAATAAACCATTGGAACGGGAATGCAAGACAATTCGGGAGATGATCAGCCTTTCCTGCCGGGAACGGCACGACACCAAGAAGGGCGAATTTTGCCCGGCGTGTCAGGAACTTTTAACCTACGCTAGAACCCGTCTCGATAAATGTCCCTATCGGGAAGATAAGCCCACCTGCGCGCGCTGTCCTATTCATTGCTACAAACCCGCAATGAGAGAACGCATTCGCGAAATGATGCGCTATGCCGGTCCGCGCATGCTTAGGCGTCATCCTGTTCTTGCTCTCCATCATTTACTGGCCGGATGGAAAACCATACCCCGCCCATCTCAGGGTTGAACCGTAAGATTGATTATGGTATAAAAATGCCACTAGTTTGTTGTAAGTATTACGAATTGATGCCCCGAATATAATAACGAGGAGGTATAGGCGCGATGGCAGAAGAAACCGAGAAAAAGGAACACCACGACGAGACGCATTTAGAAAAATTAACAATTAAGGAACTGCGGGAAATTGCCATGGAGATCCCGCATTCCACGGCTGTCCATGACATGAAGAAGGAAGAAGTTATCGCCTTCATCAAAGAAGCCCGGGGCATCAAAGATGAAGCTCCCATCAAGAAAAAGAAACATATAGGCAAGATTAAGATGACCAAGGCTGAACTGAAAGCCAAAATCCGCGAGCTAAAAGGTTTAAGATTGCAGGCCCTCGAGGAGAAGGATAGTAAAAAAGCCATACTCCTGCGGTACAAAGTCAGCCGGTTAAAGAAACTATCAAGACGTGTAGCCGCTGCCTGAATCTAAGCAAGATACCCCCGGCGAAGTCATTTGCCAACCCATAGATGTATTGAAGATCAAACTGAGCAAAAGAAGCATCATTTAAAAGGAGGAAAAAAATGGAAGGGAAAAGAATAGGTGAGAGCACTATTATCATGGCCCAGCTGATGAACCCTCAGGATGCAAATCCTGCCGGGAACGTCCATGGCGGGGTCATCATGAAGCTTATTGATAATGCGGCCGGTTGCGCGGCTGTCCGCCACGCGAGGTCCAATGTCGTTACGGCCTCCATTGACCGGCTGGACTTCCACAATCCCGTTTTTGTGGGAGACCTTGTGACCCTGAGGGCTAGCTTAAACTTTGTCGGAAGAACGTCAATGGAACTCGGAGTCCGGGTGGAGGCGGAAAATCTCATCACCGGTAAGAGGCGTCATACGGCATCTGCTTATTTGACTTTTGTAGCCCTGGACAGTAATGGCCGTCCCTTTACTTTATCTCCTCTGGTTGTAGAGACAGACGATGAGAAGCGACGAAACCAGGAGGCCAGTAACAGGCGAAAGGCAAGGCTCGCGGAAAAAACAAAAGAAAAGCAATGCCAGGCTGATATGAATTGTCTTGTATAGTGGAAAATAAAGGAGAGTTAGAAAAAGGAATCAGCCTCCGTACATGACATGAAAAAGGTTTATCAGCGAACCATTGATTAGCTTTTCCTCCAATGGCAAAACGCGGCCTTCCATGATTACCGTTGTGCCCGGAGAGGTAGGTATCCCCAATAGAGCCAAAAGGTCAGCTACCTTCGATCCTTCGGGAATATCCATTTCCAGACCGTTCTCCGGACTATAATCAGGTATTTTTCTTTTCAAATCCCCAAACAATTTTACCGTGACATTCATCCCCAAGACTCATCAAAAAGAAAAAGTGGTATCCATTTCGGCATCGGTAACTGTAAACACAGTATTGTGAGGCGGCAGAGCTTCTTTATAAAAAAATTCGGGAAGCCGGTCATCTTTGTTGGTGAAGCCCGCTCTACGGTTAAATTCTCTTTCCGCCTGCAGGGTGCGAATTCCCAACTGTGGAATGGCATCGGGACCAAGCGGAGTGCCTAATTTAGCGCTCAGGGCTTTAAGAAACGCTGCGCCTGCTTCCGGCGCTTCCAAGGCAACAGCCGCAAGAATACAAAGGCCGATGCTATCCATAGCGGCCATAGCAATCTGAGAGTTGCGCGAGGCTTTGACCTGACCTTCAGGCTTAAGAGGATCGAGCTTTCCGGCCATATATTGGCCGATGACGTTTCCGGCCGTATGATCGGCACCCATAGGCGAGGTAGCATAGGTAACGCCGTTTCCCTGCATGGCTCTCGGGTCATAAGCGGCAATGCTCTGATTCTTGACTGCCGGAATCCGGAGATGTTTGAAACGGCGTCCTACAGCCGACGGACCGTCTCCCAACACCTTACCCATTTCCGTACCTTTACCTATCTCTTCAAGCATTTCGATGGCCGCCTGTCCGTCTTCAAATTTTTTGTATCCCGCATCCATAGCCACGGCCAAAGCAACGCCGGTGTTCATGGTATCGAGTCCGATGTCGTCGCACAGAAAATCCAGGCGGGCGATAGTATCCAGGTCTTTTATTCCGGTCATGCCGCCGAAAGCCCAGATGGTCTCGTATTCCAGGGACGAGGTAACATATTTCCCCTGTTTATCCTTAAAAACATTGGAACAATGGATAATGCATTGGGCGCAGCCCATATGGCCGGGGCCGCCGCCGCGCTCCTTCATTATCTTGGTTAGGTTTTCTCCACTGATATTTTCCCAGCCTTCAAGAACACCTTTGGTGGCGTTATAACTGGGGAAGGCGCCCATAGAATTTACCGCGGCAACCAATCCGGCAGTTCCTAGGTTCGGCAAAAACTGTCCGCTGAAAGGATTTTCTTTAACCTTGAGGGCAAAGATTTTGGCCGCTTCTTTAAAGGCCTCAGGATCGGCAATAGCATCAGGACTTTTTCCCTGCCGATCCACTACAAGGGCTTTCAAGCCCTTAGAACCCATGACGGCTCCCAGCCCTCCGCGTCCCGCTGCCCGACAGGGGTGGTCATCAACATCTGAGGACTGAATGGAAGCGGATTTCATAAGATATTCTCCGGCCGGGCCGATGCACATGACTGAAGTCCTGTTTCCATAGGTTTTCATTAATTTATCTGTCAAACTATACGTGCGCATTCCTTTGAATTCTTTAGCCGGTATGAGGCTGGCCTCGCCTTTTTCATCAATCCGCAGGATAAACATTTCCCCTTTGGCGGCCTGGCCTTCTACAACGATGGCCGTAATCCCGAGATGTCCCAAAGCGGCGGCGATGGTGCCTCCGGCATTGCTTTCTTTGATGGTGCCGGTTAAGGGACTTTTAGCGCCGACAGAAACCCGGCTGGTATTGACCAGATTCGTTCCGCTTAAAAGTCCCGGGGCAAAAATAAGCTTATTTTCCGGGCCTAAGGGATCGCCTTTCGGCGGCACTTCGGCGTTGATAATAGTTGAGGTCAAGCTCCTGCCCCCCAAACCAAGATAAGGTTTAGGTACATCCTCAAAGCGGATACTCTGGCGCGACATATCGACTCTTATGAATTTCATAGCTCTACTCCTTTTCCTGGGATTATTTATTATCCAATTCTCGTGAAACGGCAATACAACCAACTGAATATAATCTAAACATTCACGGCGAATGCTTCCCCGCAGTTTTTCTTGGTAGTATGTTTATTATAACAAAAATATAAAGTAAACACAAAAGGTGGTCAAGAACAAAGCATTCAACCCGGTTAAGAAATTAAAATCTATCGAAGAGCGTCTTTAATTTCGCGTATGTATCTAGAAACAATTTTTACTAAATTGCTGTTGTTTTTGTTCTCATTAATCAACCGCACGACGGCGCTGCCGATAACAATGCCGTCAGCAAAGTTCGCGATTTCGCTTGCCTGCTTTGGATTCGAGATACCAAATCCCACCGCCAGAGGTAATTTTGTAATCTTGCGGATTTTTTCTACCTCACTTTTTATGTTGTCAATTTTGGGCGCGGCAGTACCGGTAACGCCGGTGATGGAAATATAATAAAGAAATCCTGTGGCATCGACGGCAATCTGGCGCAATCTTTCCATTCCGGTTGTTGGTGCAATCAGAGAAATAAAATCAATGCCGGAAGCGTCAGTATATTTTCTCAATTCTTTCGCTTCTTCCGGCGGCAAATCAACTACCAAAATACCATCCACACCAGCTTTTTTTGCCGCTTGGGCAAACTTTTTTGTTCCATAAGCAAAAATCGGATTGTAGTAGCCGAACAGCACGATCGGGATCTGTGATGTTATACGGATATCGTTAACCAAATCCAGTACACCTTGCAGAGTCGTTCCAGCCTTTAAAGACCGCTGTGATGCTTCCTGAATGACCGGCCCATCGGCTGTGGGATCGGAAAAGGGAACGCCGATTTCCAAAATGTCAACTCCTGCATCGGCCAAACGCAGAATCAATTTTTTGGTTACGGCCAGCGAGGGATCGCCTGCCGTTAAATAGACTATCAGCGCTTTTTCATTTCTTTCGCGCAACAGGTTAAATTTTTCAGTAATCCGCCCCATGCCTATATAGCTCCCTTCTCGGCAATCGTCTGTGCGTCTTTATCTCCCCTGCCCGACAGACAAACAACTATGACTTTATTTTTGGCCATTTTGGGTGCTATCTTCATACTGTAGGCTAGGGCATGCGCGCTTTCGAGCGCGGGAATGATGCCCTCCTGGCGGGATAAAAAGGAGAAAGCCTCGATTGCTTCTTTATCAGTTATGGTCACGTATTTTATTTTTTTTGTCGCGTGAAAATAAGCATGTTCGGGGCCGACTCCCGGATAATCCAGACCGGCGGCAATCGAATAAGCATCCTTCACCTGCCCATGTTCATCCTGCAAAAGATAAGTTTTGTTTCCATGCAGAACACCCACCTTCCCCGCATTGATGCTGGCCGAATGCTCGCTTGTATTCAAGCCATGACCGGCCGCCTCCACTCCGTACATATCAATATTTTTTTCGCCGCGGAAAGGATAAAAAAGTCCCATAGCGTTACTACCGCCGCCAACACAAGCGATCAAAACATCTGGATTTCTGCCTTCCATTTTCAGGATTTGTTTTTTTGTCTCGCGGCCGATGACCGATTGAAAGTTGCGTACCATCTGCGGATATGGATGCGGCCCGGCTGTTGTGCCAATAATGTAAAAGGTATCACGAACACTGGATACCCAGTAGCGCATGGCCTCGTTCATCGCATCTTTGAGTGTCGCTGTGCCGCTTTTCACGGGCACAACTTCCGCACCCAGAATTTTCATACGGAAGACATTAGGTGCTTGTCTTCTAATATCTTCTTCACCCATAAATACTTTGCATTCCATGCCGAAGAGCGCTGCAACCGTTGCCGTCGCCACACCATGCTGTCCCGCGCCGGTTTCCGCAATGACTTTTTTCTTCCCCATCCGGCGGGCAAGCAGTGCCTGCCCCAACGTATTGTTTATTTTGTGAGAGCCGGTATGATTCAAATCTTCCCTTTTCAGATAAATTTTAGCCCCGCCCAATACTTTTGTCATATGGTCGGCAAAATAAAGTGGAGTTTCGCGTCCGGCATACTCTTTCTGATAATAGACAAATTCTTTTTGAAAAGATTTATCTTTTTTTGTGGCGTTATAAGCTTTTTCCAAATCGATTAAAGCAGGCATCAATGTCTCGGCGGCATAGCGTCCGCCAAAAATGCCGAAGTGTCCGTTTTTATCGGGTAGAGTTTTTTTCATATTTTCCTCTTCGTAAAAATTAATGCAGTGTCATCCATCTCAGAATTTACCTTGCGCACAACATCGAATATCCGCGCCATTTTTATGTGATCTTTTTTCCCGGGGGATTTTTCCACGCCGCTATTGATATCCAACGCCTGAGGCGCAATTTTTTCTATGGCTCCTTTTATATTCTCCCCGTTTAAACCGCCGGAAAGAATCAGCAACTTTTTATTCTTGATGCGCTGAGCCAACTTCCAGTTAGCTTTCTTGCCGGTGCCGCCGTAAAGACCGGCATGGCGGCTATCCACTAAAATGGCGGCAACATCGTAGCCCAAAGCATAACTCAAATCGTCTTCGTTTTTTAACTCGACAGCTTTAATGACCTGTGCTGCCGGAAATTGGGAGCAATACTTCGGCGATTCATCGCCATGCAATTGGACAAAATCAAACCCGCAATATTCAACTATTCTTTTCACTTCCGCAGCACTCTCATCGACAAAAACGCCGACCTTAACCAGAGACTGCGGCAAAATATTTATAATCTGACGTGCTTGCTCCGGGCTGACATAGCGCCCCGATGGCGGATAAAAGATAAAGCCCAGCGCTGCCGCGCCTAATTTAGCCGCGCACAGGGCATCTTCTTCATTTGTTATTCCGCAGATTTTAATTTGTGTCACTTCAGTTTTCCCCTTTTAAGGCACGCAGTTTTTCCCCGATGTCCGGTGCTGCGATCAATGCCTCCCCGATTAAAAAAACATTAATACCCGCCTGTATTAATGATTCAATATCTGCTCTCTCCATAATTCCGCTTTCGGCCACAACAATTTTATCGGCCGGAATTTGCGCCTTAAGCTTGCGGCTGGTTTCTATATCGGCAACAAATGTATCCAGATTTCTGTTATTGATACCGATGATCTCCGCATCGGCAGCCAGAGCGACCTCCAGCTCCGCTTTCGTGTGCACTTCCGTAAGCGAACTTAAACCAAGTTCTTTGGCCAATGATATAAAGCCCCCCAGCCTCGCTCCTAAAACATGCACAATCAATAAAACGGCATCAGCGCCGATGGTCCGTGTTTCATAAATCTGTAAAGGGTCAATGATAAAATCCTTTCGCAAGAGCGGCAGTCCAACGTGTTGTCTGATTTGTGTCAGATAATTTTTATGCCCTGCAAAATATTTTTCATCGGTCAGAACTGAAATCGCGGCTGCGCCATTTTCCTCATAAATGCCGGCAATTCTGACAGGATCAAAATTCGCAATGAGCCTGCCGCGCGACGGAGAGGCACATTTTACTTCGGCTATGACCGCGCATTGTTTTGCACTTATCGCCTGTCGGAAATCCCGGCACGATTCCAGCTGGGCAATTATTTTTTTCAAAGCGGATACAGTTGTTTGTTTTTTCAACTGTTCTACTTCAGTTTTCTTGGTTTCAATAATTTTGTCGAGAATCATATTTTTATCAACTGTTGCTCATTTCAATAAGTGATTGCAGTTTCTTAACCGCTGCACCGCTGTCAATGCAATCAGAAGCTTTTTTGATTCCTTCTTTAATGTCACCGGCTTTTTCTCCCACAATGATAGCGAGCGCCGCGTTAACCAAAATGATCTTGCGGCAGGCGCCATCCTTGCCGGATAAAACATCCCGTACAATTTGCGCATTGGCCGCGGGGTCGCCGCCTCGTATGGCTTCCAGCGGATATGTTTGCCCGAAATAATCAACCGGATTGATGTTGTAAGTTTTAATTATCCCATCTTTTAATTCGGCCACGCGGGTTTCGCGAGAGAGAGTAACTTCGTCCAGACCATCCATTCCATGCACGACAAAAGCTCTTTTAGTGCCCATATTTTTCAAAACGTCGGCGAACATTTCGGTGAGTTTCGGATCATAAACACCCAGGAGTTGTGCGGTTGCTCCGGCCGGATTGGTGAGTGGTCCCAGCATATTAAATATTGTGCGAATACCGATTTCGCGCCGGGGACCGATAGCGTATTTCATCGCGCCATGGAGTTTAGGCGCAAAGAGAAAGCCGATGCCGATTTGTTGAATGCATTCTTCGACAATTTCCTGATCGACGCTGATATTGACGCCGAGGGCCTCCAAAACATCGGCGCTGCCGCAGCCGCTGGAGACCGCACGGTTGCCGTGCTTGGCCACAACAATCCCCGCTGCGGCAACAACGAAAGCAGTTGCCGTCGAGATATTGAACGTACCCAGGGAATCGCCCCCCGTGCCGCAAGTATCCACAATGGTTGTCGAACAGACATTGATCCGCGTCGCTTTCTGACGCATGATGCGGGCAGCGCCGGTCACTTCCTCCACCGTCTCACCTTTCATCCGCAAGGCAGTAATCAGAGCAGCAATTTGTGCGGGAGTAGCGTTACCTTCCATAATTTCTTCCATAGCCGCCATCATTTCCGCTTCGCGCAGATCTATTTTTTTAACGGCTTTTTCAATTGCTTCTTTGATCATGACCAATGCTCCTTTCGTCCTGTATATTTTAAAAAGTTCCTGATGATGCGTTTGCCCTGCGGCGTCAACACGGATTCCGGATGGAACTGAATGCCCTCCACCGGATATTCCCTGTGCCGCAATCCCATGATTTCACCTTCGGCAGTTTCGGCGCTGATTTCCAGGCAATCAGGCAGAGACTCCCTCTTGACCAGCAGGGAATGATAACGGCCGGCCCAGAAGGGATTGGGCAGGCCGGCAAAAATTGTTTTACCGTCGTTAATGATCGGTGAGGTTTTTCCGTGCATAATGCGCGAAGCACGCACTACTTCTCCTCCAAAGGCGTAACCTATGGCCTGATGCCCCAGACATATTCCCATAATCGGCACATTTTTGTAAAATTCGCGGATAACATTAACTGTTATTCCCGCCTCGCAAGGAGAACAAGGACCCGGCGATATAAATATGCTTTGAGGGTTCAGTCTCTTTATTTCTTCGATTGCTATCCGGTCATTGCGGTGCACCTTGACATCTTCACCCATTTGTCCCAGATACTGCACAATATTAAATGTAAATGAATCGTAATTATCAATCATCAAAATCATGTTTTATTTCTCCTGATTGCCGTTCTCCAGGACAAAGCCGCCGGCCGCCAGACACACTGCCTGCTGCATTCCTCTGGCTTTATTCAGCGATTCCTGATGTTCCGCTTCAGGATTGGAATCGTAAACAATGCCTGCTCCGGCCTGCACATAAATTTTGCCATTCTTTAAAACCATCGTCCGGATCGTAATGCAGAAATCCATATTACCGCTGAAGCTGAAATAACCCACCGCTCCGCCGTAGGGTCCCCTTTTTACTTTTTCCAGTTCACTAATAATTTCCATCGCGCGGACCTTGGGAGCTCCGGTCAATGTTCCGGCGGGGAAGGTTGCCGCCAGAACATCAAACGCGTCTTTGCCTTTGGCCAGCTGCGCGCGAACATTGGATACCAGATGCATCACATGCGAGTATTTTTCCACAACCATATATTGATTCACTTGAACACTGCCTATTTGTGCAACTCGCCCGAGATCATTGCGCCCCAGATCGACCAGCATCACATGCTCCGCCCGTTCCTTTTCATCGGAGAGCAGCTCATCGGATAGTGCGCGGTCTTCCTGCTCGGTTTTTCCTCTTCTTCTTGTTCCGGCAATAGGGCGCAATTCCATCGTTTCTTCCTCCTTGCGCACCATTACTTCCGGTGATGAGCCGATCAGGGTCAGATCATTCAGCTGGAGAAAGAACAAATAGGGTGAGGGATTGACAAAGCGCAGCGCCCGGTAGAGATCAATGGAATTGCTGCGGCATTCGGTCTGAAAACGTTGAGAGAGCACAACCTGGATGACATCTCCGGCAATGATGTATTCTTTGGCCTTCTCAATTACCGTCCTGTATTGGTCCGGAGTCATATTAGAGGCAAAGGATACATCTTTTACCTCGGCAGATGTTATTGACCGCCGAGGTGCCCCCGCACCGATTGTTTCAATCATTGTGTCTATCTTCCGGCACGAAGCGGCATAACTCTCTTCGAGGGAAGCTGTTTCTTCCGTGAAGGCGCAGGCGACAACTTTAATTGTATGGCGTACATTATCAAAAATCATGATCGAATCGCTGATTACAAAAATAGCTTCATCCAAATCCAAATCATCCGGCGGGCTTGGCGGAAGCTTTTCAAAATAGCGCACCATCTCATACCCCAGGTAACCGACAGCTCCGCCGTAAAATCTGGGCAGACCCGGGATAGAAACAGGCTGATAACGATTCAGTAAGTCACGCAGCAAACCCAGCGGATTGCCTTTATGCTTGCGGGTAGTTACTTTTCCTTTCTCCTGAATAAGGACATCCGCACCGCGCACCCTGAAAACAACACCGGCGTCTGTGCCTAAAAATGAATACCTGCCCCATTTTTCACCGCCTTCGACACTTTCCAGCAGATAGATGTGGCTCTTATGTTGCAGTTTCATTAAAACGGAAACCGGTGTTTCCACATCGGCTAGTATTTCCCGATAGACCGGAATCAAATTTCCGCTCTCCGCTAACTTCTCAAACTCGGCGAAACTGGGCTGATACATAGTTTTCTCCTTGACCCCAAAATAGTAAAGGCCGTGAAAAATTCACGGCCTTTACAAATTACTAAAAACAAAAAAGCCGTGAAGACCCAAGAGGTTCTCCACGGCTTTGATTTCAATTAAAAAAGATCAGCGGCGGATAAGCCTCCTTGAGAGGTTCCACCACCACCAATTATTAAGCGATAATATTTTAATCATTCGTACCATAAATACTTCCCACTTCTTAGTCGGTGCCTTTATAGCAATATGGAAAATTTCTGTCAAGAATTTTTTCATGAATATATCATGCGACAATTTATAAAAGAATATTTAAAATTGTTTTCTAATCCTGCTTGACACTGGCTTAGTTCTTTCGATATAAGTTTTGAACAAGTATTAGCACATTCTAATGTGGGGTTTATGGAATTGCTTAACACAGCTCTCGCCTTCATTAAAAGCATCAGATTTCAGGATATTCTAGATATAGCTATAATTGCCTTGATGATCTTTGCGCTTTTGACATGGTTCAAAACAAGAGCTTCCCGTTTCATGCTCATCGGAATAATACTTCTGGGCGGCGTCTATATTGCCGCCCGTTTCTTTCAGCTTTATCTCACTACTATTGTTCTGCAATCTTTTTTTGCTATTGTGATTTTTGTTTTAGTCGTTATTTTTCAAGAAGACTTGCGCGGTTTTTTCGAAAAGCTTGCCCTGCTGGGGAATATAGGGAAAAAGTATCATCCTTTGTCCGAAATGGAAAAGGCAGCGGAAATAATCGCGCAAACAACCGCAGATTTGGCTAAAAAACATATTGGCGCCTTAATTGTCCTGCAAGGGAATGATCCTCTGGAAAGGCATATTAATGGCGGTAATCTGTTAGACGGCCTGGTCAGTGAACCTCTCTTAGAAAGCCTCTTTGATCCTCATTCCATCGGCCACGATGGAGCAATCATAATTAACGGTAATCGTATCGGAATGTTCGGTTGTCATCTGCCCCTTTCCATACATATCTCGAAGTACGGGAATATCGGTTTGCGCCATACCGCGGCACTCGGCCTTGCAGAGCGTTCCGATGCACTTTGCATAGTGGTTTCCGAAGAGACCGGAACGATATCGATGGCTTATCAAGAAAATCTCACTAAAATTAACAATGCCGCCGCTCTGCACAACGTGTTGGAACAATTTTATACGCGCAATGCACCGAAGAAAACATCAAATCCTTCAGTTGCCTGGCTCAAAGAAAATACAAAGGAAAAAATTATCGCCCTGGGTATGGCTTGTATTTTATGGATTGCTTTCGGTTATCAGAGGGAAATTGTTCGCCGTGATTTCATCATTCCCATCGAATATAAAAATGTTCCGCAAAATTGGCACATTGATGAGCCGCGATTGACGGAAGCAAAAGTCATTCTTCAGGGACCGCAGCAAGCCTTTTATCTACTTGATGAGCGTTCGCTGAAATTGTCTCTGAATTTATCTCCTATAGCCGAAAAAAAACATGAATTTGTCCTGGCCAAGGACATGGTCAATGCGCCATCCAATTTATCGGTCACCGAAATCAGACCCACGACAACTTATATTTATGCTACTAAACTTATTTCATGGACTTTGCCTGTGAAAATCCGTACGCAAAACTCTTTGCCGAAAAACATTTCCCTGCAAAAGATTAGTATAACTGCAGCCAGGGTTCGGGTTTTGGTAGATTCCCGTGTTAATCCTGAAAAAATAGAAATCGAGACAGAACCGGTTGACCTGCAAAAAATATTTTTTACAAGAGCACTTGACACAAAAATTGTACTTCCTGACGGCGTTTATTTCCCGGAAGGAAAGCCACAAAACACACGTGTAATTATAAAAGTGAAACAAAAGCCATAGCGGTAAGGTAAAAAATGCTATCCAGAGTCGTGAAAAGATCGAAAAAAGCCGGTTTTTCTCCCGGCAGCTTAATTCATATAGCAACAGATATGTAGGAAAATCGGGGATTAGCCTTATCCGTTATGACGAAACATTTAGACACGCTAGCGGACACTAGTAATATTAGTTTATTTCAAAAAAAAGAAAGGGCCGTAGTGGAGGCAAAATTATTGCATTAGATCTAAAAATATGATGAAATCATTTATATTAGATTACAAAATTTAGGAGGCGTTCAGTATGGGGGTTTTTGAAGCAAGTGATATAGTGGAAGTTGCCATCAGGATTGAAGAAAACGGCATTAACTTTTATAAATTTGCCGAACAGATTGCCAAACAGGAAGAAGCAAAAAAACTTTTTGCACATCTGGCGCAGGCAGAAGTTGCTCATAAAAGAACTTTTGAAGGCATCTTTGCGAAGATGGAAAAATACAATCCGTCGGAGAGCTATGCAGGGGAATATAGCGATTATTTACGCGCCTATGTGGATAATAATATAATCTTTACTAAAGAAGCCATGGATAAAGAACTGTCCAAAGTGACCGATACCTTTGCCGCCTTTGATTTTGCCATCAAGCGTGAGTTGGATTCAATCCTCTATTATCATGAAATCAAAAAATTAGTGCCGGCAACTCAGCATGCAACACTTGATCAGATTATTGACGAGGAAAGGAAACATTTTGCGTTACTTACAGAAATGAAAAAACGCTTCAGGAAATAATGATCAGCTATACCCACTGCTATATTGAATTGCCTTTTTTGGTTGTTCTCTGTCTAGGTTAGAAAGCGCATCAATTAGTTCTTTAAGCCGTATTTTTTCAACTTGTAACGCAACATGCGTTCCGACATACCTAGAATCTCGGCGGCTTTTGTTTGGTTATCCTGAGCCTTTTCCATTGATTCGGCAATCAGTTTTCTTTCCAACTCTTCCACGGATTCCCGCAAAAGGCTGACAGACTTCTTGCCCGAATCGCGAGAAGGGGATGCCGATTTAAAGGGCAAGTCCTCCGTTGTAATGTATTCATCACGCGCAATAACCACTGCCCTCTCCAGAATATTGACCAACTCGCGCACGTTTCCCGGATAATCATATTTCAAAAGTGAGTCCCGCGCTTCGGCGGTCAAACCTTGAATATTTTTCCCATTTTCTCCGGCAAATTTATCAAGGAAATGATCGATTAAAATAGGCAGATCATCTTTTCTCTCCCGTAGAGGGGGGAGCGACATGGTCACAACTTTCAATCTATAGAAAAGATCCTCACGAAAAGTTCCTTCTTTGACCTGAATTTCCAAATCGCGGTTTGTTGCGCTGATTACCCGAACATCAACGTGAATATCAATATTACTGCCTAAACGCTGAAATTCGCGTTCCTGTAAAAACCGCAGAAGTTTAACCTGCACTGTTGGGGGTAACTCACCTATTTCATCGAGAAAAAGTGTTCCGCCATCGGCTTCTTCAAACCGGCCGATCCGACGGGAAGTAGCGCCGGTAAAAGCACCCTTTTCATGACCGAACAATTCGCTCTCCAATAAATTTTCATGCAAAGCTACACAATTAACAACGATGATCGGTTTATTCGCCCGGGAGCTTAATTGGTGAATCAGCCTAGCCAACAGTTCTTTTCCCGTTCCACTTTCCCCTTGAAGCAGAACAGACGCCTTGCTCGCGGCAATGCGCCCTGCCATATTAATCACTTCCGCCATACGCGGGCTTTTGTAAACTATTTTATCGGCAGTGACACCTTTTTTGCCTAATTCCTCCCTTAAAAGCTCATTTTCCTTGATGAGTTGTCTTCTTTCCGCTACCCGGTTGACCAGTATTAATAATTCGTCGAGTTCCACCGGCTTGGTAATATAGTCAATTGCTCCTACCTTTATGGCTTCAACTGCCGTTTCTATTGTGCCGTAAGCGGTAATGATAACTACATCTATTTCCGGATTGATGCGCTTTATTTCTTTCAGTACCTCCAGTCCATCCATACCTGGCATTTTGTAATCCAGGAGGATTAAGTCAAAATGACCGTTCAAAACCGTTTTAATAGCCTTTTTACCATTTTCCGCTTCCGCTACAACGTGACCTTCGGAAAGCAAAAAATCGCGCAGCATCTCCCTCTGGGATTGACCGTCTTCGACGATAAGAATGCTTACTTTTTGCATGGGTAGCTATCCCCCATATTCACAGCCTTTCGCTCAATCTTTCACAAGGCAAAACAACTTCAAAGGTTGTTCCTTCGTCCTTCCGGCTGATCACCCTTATATCTCCTCCGTGGCCGCGGATGATCTCACTAGCCAAAGGTATGCCTAACCCCAAACCCTTTTCTTTTGTCGTGTATTCCGGGTTAAAAATCCTTTCGATTTCCTCAGCTGTCATGCCGCAGCCCGTATCCGCAATACTTACAACAATATAATTTTTCCCTTCCTTATCCACCGTTATGGAAATTTTACCTTCCGCAGGCATAGATTCCATGGCGTTTTTGATCAGGTTGAGAAATGCCTGCTGCAATTTATTTATATCCATCGGAATTATTGCCGGAGTCAGCCGCCATTTTGTTTCAATAGTAATACCGCGAGCTGAAGCCTCCTCTCGAATGAGACTGACAATTTTCTGTAAAATTTCCGTTATAGAAAAATCGCGCAGTTCCAATCTGCGGCTTTTAGAAAAAGAAAGAAACTCTTCAATGATTCCGTCAAGACGCTTAATTTCGTCTCTGATAACACCGGAAAGATTCTGAAAATCTTCGGCTTTACTTGAATCCACTGGAATGAAATCCCTCTTCAACCTCTGTGTGGCCATACTTATAGCATTTAAGGGATTGCGAATTTCATGTGCCACACCCGCCGCCAACTGCCCCAGGGAGGAAAGTCTTTCTGCTTTCTCCAATCGCCTTTCCATCTCAATAATCCCGGCCAGGTGGCGATTCTGGTCATGATAAAGCAGCCACATAGACAATAAGGCAATGATGACAATAAAAAACATGAAGATAAAAATATTTTGACGGTTTTCGGCAATGATTTTATCCATAGATCCCCGGTCGAGTCCCATTCTTACGATACCGACCACCTTTTTATCCAAAGATAATGGAGCGGCCAAATCCAAAATCTTATCTTCGCCGGAATTGATTCTCCTGCTAACAATTTTTATTTTGCCCGTTAATATTTCCTTAAAATCGAAATCACTGTTTTTTAAACCTTGCATCGGCCGGCCGACACTGCTGAGCAGTTTTTTCTGATCATTGATAATTTGTATGTAAACTATTCCATGACCTTCGCCGATTTTCTTTATTCCCTTTTCCACGGCAACTTTTAGGCTCCAATAGATTAATCCTTCTTTATCCAGGTTTATAACCACTGCGCCGCTGTTATCCTTACGCCTAAGGGCAACAAAGCCAACACCCTGTTTTGAGCGAATTTTTTCCATTAGTTCAATAGTCGTTAAATTACGGCTGCCTCTTTTTAGTTCTCTTGGATCCAGCATATCGGTCTGTAAAGGGCCGCTTTGATATACTGCATTTCCTTGCGGATTTAAGACGGCCAGATACCAAAAATTATTATCCAGAGCAAATTTCCTTAGATAATCATCGTTTATTTTGCCTCTTTTCCATTGTTCGTCTAACTTTCTCCCCATCTCTGTAATTGCATCAATCACCCATTTTTTGGAATAAGTAGCTTCATCCTGACTCGAATTTTGCAAATTTGAACCTGCTTTTTCGGGCGTAGCAACTATACTTTTAAAATTTTCTTCCGTTAACCGTTGCAAAACGCTGATTGTGCTTAGCGCCTGATCTTCCATAAAACCTACGAGGTTGGTTTCACTTCTTCTAATATCCAACAGCCCCATAATCAAGATTAAGGCCACTAAAACAGCGCTGACAATACCCACTGCTAAAGGTTGGAGAAATGTGCCATTGTACTTGCGAGCTTTTCGCTCAACAATTAATTCTTTTTTTCTGAAAAAACGCATTTTTATCCTTAGGCCTCATTTTGCCGGTCATCTTAAGCCATTCAAGGGAAAAGTCAACGGCTAATCCCAGAAACAATCGACATTTTTGTCGAAGGCGGGGTAAGTATTATATATAATACTTATATATTTGTATTTATTATGTATTTTAAATTTTGCGAGTACGTTTTCCGACATTTATTGCCGATAATATAAACGGTTTATTTATTTGAAAAAAGCTATGTTTTAAATTATTTATCAATTATTACATGCAGTTAAAATAATTAACCCAATTACGGCATAATAAATGCTTTAGTTAGGGTTAAGTTATTAATAGTGTCGACTAAAAATAACGGGCATAACTAGCCGACAGCAGAATAACCTGGAAGGCATCAAACCTTCTCTCTTCACTCCTAGGGAGGCTCCAACCAAGCCTCCCTTTCCTTTTCTGCAAGATTAAATTATTGTTCATCTTTAGCCTTCTTTTTTGTCTGCTGCCAGGCATCTATTCTCTCTTTAATGGTTTTTTCATAACCTGTTCCTTTAGGTTTATAAAATACCTGCCCTTGCAGTTTTTCCGGCAAATATTCCTGCGCAACATAAGCTTCAGCATAATCGTGAGCATATTTGTAATCTTTACCGTAATCAAGTTCTTTCATTAATTTGGTTGGTGCATTACGAATATGCAGAGGCACTGGCAAGTATCCAGTTTTGTTAATTATTTCTTTGACACTGCCGAAACCGGAGTAAAGGGCATTACTTTTTGGGGCTACTGCCAGATAAACAGCGGCTTGGGCCAGTGCCAGTTCACCTTCAGGCAGGCCGATAAAATGAAAGGCCTGCTGGGCAGCAACAGAAATAATTAATGCCTGCGGATCGGCATTGCCTACGTCTTCTGACGCGAAACGTATCATGCGCCGGGCAATATAGAGAGGGTCCTCTCCGGCAACAAGCATCCGCCCCAACCAATATAAAGCGGCATCGGGATCGCTTCCACGTAAACTTTTATGGAAAGCCGAGATTAAGTTATAATGTTCTTCTCCATCCTTATCATATAAAAGAGCTTTTTTAAGCAGGGCTTCTTGGGCAAGTGCAAGAGAGACAACTCTTTTTTCAACAGGCAAGCTTTGCACCATTGACGCTATAGCTTCTAAATTATTCAGGGCGCTGCGGGCATCGCCGTCAGCCAGACGAACAATATAAAGAACGGTATCGTGATCCATATGGATGCAAAATTGTCCTAACCCTTTTTGTTTATCTTTTAGAGCATGTTCTACTATGTTCACCAACTCTTCTTCGGAAAACGGCTCCAAAACCAAAACCCGCGTCCGTGATAAAAGAGGAGCAATAACTTCGAATGAAGGATTTTCCGTGGTCGCACCAATTAATGTAATCAGGCCGCTTTCCACATGCGGCAAAAAAGCATCTTGTTGCGCTTTATTGAAACGGTGAATTTCATCAACAAAGAGGACCATTTTTTTCTTTTTTGATTCCCACAATTCTTTGGCCTCGTCAATAACCGCGCGAATTTCTTTCACTCCGGAAAGTACGGCGGAAAAGCTGATGAATTTTGATTGGGTCTCACCTGCCAAAACTCTGGCCAGCGTGGTTTTTCCTGAACCCGGCGGCCCCCAAAAAATCATGGAAAACAGGTTGTCCTCTTCAATGGCACGTCTGAGTAAACAGCCCTCCCCCAAGAGATGAGGCTGGCCGATATATTCGGAAAGATTTTGCGGTCTCATTTTTTCGGCGAGCGGCGCCGAAGTCCTTGTATCATTTAAGCCCCCAAGACTGAATAAATCCAAATTTTTCATTTTTTCCCTTCGCGATTTCAATTAGTTCAATAAGGCTTATGACTTTATCCTTTGGCTGAAAATTGACAATTTTCCCCATTTCTTAGGCTCTAAATTTTATTTCAAAAAATTCTCTACATCAAAAAAAATCATCCAGCAAATTACAATGCGCGAGCAGGGTAACTCTACTGCCTCCTGTAAACAGTAAGAAAAAGGGATTTCATCGCCCAATCGGAGACAGCGGATCAGTTTATTATTTATATCCTGTTTCATTTTCGGTTAGATTGGCGAAAAAAGAAAAACCGTTAAGTTTTTTGTTCTTGACGGTTTTCTTATTTAAACCAAAAATATTTCAATAACTTACCAACTACAAGCGGTTCGATAAAAAAGCCCCAGCCTCAAGACAGGCAGTTTTACAGAAACTTCATTAAGGTTTGGGAAAATCCTTAATCGCTTGTAACGCCCGCTGGATCTCTTCATCAGGCAATTCATAAGCTTGTAACTTACCGGACAAATAAGCATCATAGGCGGCAAGATCAACCAAACCATGACCACTCCAGTTAAAGAGAATAACCTTTTCCTTCCCTTCTTGTTTGGCACGCAGAGCTTCATCAACTACAGCAGCTAGTACGTGGTTGGTCTCCGGTGCCGGCACAAAGCCTTCCGTTCGCGCCCATTTGACCCCGGCATCAAAAGTTTTGAGCTGATCATAAGCTCTGGCTTCAACGAGCTTTTCCCGAACCAAATGACTGACAATCGGCGCCATACCGTGATACCGTAATCCACCCGCATGAATCGGGGCGGGAATATAGTCGTGGCCTAAAGTATACATAGGAAGCAGCGGTGTGGTCTTGGCCAAATCACCAAAGTCATAAGCAAACGGCCCTTTGGTCATACTGGGGCAGGAAGATGGTTCCGCGCCCACTATCTCCACCTTTTTCCCGTGAATCTTATCACAGACGAAAGGCAGGGAAATTCCGGCAAAGTTGCTGCCGCCGCCGCAACACCCCATAACTACGTCAGGATAAACGCCTATTTTTTCCATTTGTTTTTGTGCTTCCAATCCGATTATTGTCTGATAGAGCAGGACATGATTCAAGACGCTGCCCAATCCGTAACGTGCATTTTTACCGGTCACGGCATCTTCAATTGCTTCGCTGATGGCAATACCCAGGCTTCCGGGAGAATCAGGATGCTCAGCTAAAACATTTCGACCTGCCTGCGTTAAGTTACTCGGGCTGGGAATACATTCGGCTCCCCAAGTATTCATAAGTATGCGCCGGTAAGGCTTTTGCTCGTAGCTTATCTTAACCATATAAACGCGGCATTCCAAGCCAAACATTTGGGTAGCCATGGCTAATGCGCTGCCCCATTGTCCGGCGCCGGTTTCGGTAACCATTCTTTTTGTTCCGGCCATCTTATTATAATAAGCCATAGGAATAGCTGCATTGGGTTTGTGTGAGCCCGCAGGACTAACGCCTTCATGTTTATAGTAAATTTTAACGGGGCAGTTAAGCATTTTTTCAAAATTGTAAGCGCGATAAAGAGGCGATGGCCGCCAGAGCAAATACTTTTGCAAGACTTCTTCCGGAATTTTTATCCAACGCTTACCAGAAGCTTCTTGCTCAATAATGTTCATCGGGAAAATTGCCGCTAAATCACCGGGAGTTACCGGTTTACCGGTGCCGGGGTGCAAAGGCGGCTTCATCGGTGTAGGCAAATCCGCTACGATGTTATACCACTTTTTGGGTATTTCACGATCTTGCAGTAGTACTTTTACCTGTTCCATAGTTATTCTCCTTCTATTAAGTATTTTAAGAATCACGGGTATGAACCCCAAGCAAGCTGCGGGGCATTATACCCCAGCTTATTTTGAGTTTCACTACCCTCCGCTTCGCACACGGGATAATTTGACCTGCAAGCTTCAGCGGTGACGTGACCTTTAGGTTATGCACTCTGTTTCTGAAGCTTGGGTCTCATTACAACTTACCAATTCCGAGAGCGAAGCGTATCGGAATTGGAGGTTCACGAATAATTCTAAAAAAAATGCCATGGAATATACTTCTTCCCATGGCATTGCCATAATTTTTTGGAGTCATGGGAAAGAGCTTCCCTGCCCATGCTCATCTTTTTGTCCGAGCTTATGGGCAGACATTATCTAAAGTCTGCCACCACCAGTTATTGTTGGAAATATTTATCAACATTTTTTCAGCTCAACTTATTCTTTCAATTGTGAGACCCCGTAGCACAGCAAACAAATGATTGTCAAGTTGAAATTTAGGATAAAAAGATAGCAAGAATATTTTATTTATTTCAAACGTGATTACGTAATTGAAGCTCCAGAGGGTGCGGATTCAGGTAAATTTGTTCCCTAAGGTACGGTTGGTCGTACTTGCGAACGTAATGACTGATAAGAGTAACAGGTACAATCAAAGGAATATAGCCTAAGCGATAGTGATTGATTATTTTCAATAGTTCCTTCTTTTCTCCGATGGATAATTGTTCCTTCAAATATCCCATCATGTGCTGCAGGACGTTGGTATTTTTTTTCGGGGTGGTTTTCAGCTGCAGGGATTCCAGAAGGAGAGCCTGATATTGCCGGTTCAGTTCGGGCAAGGAAATGCTTTTCTGCCCGGCCACAAGCTTCCCCATCATCTGATAATGCCTGGGACTGTGCGCCAGAATCAACAATTCATGTTTTGTATGAAAATCTACCAAGTTTCCTCTATTTTCTTTTTTCTTTAAAACTTCCCGCCACCTCTTTAAGGCAAATATCCTCTCGATGAAATTCTCCCGCAACACGGGATCATGAAGGCGCCCTTCATCTTCTACCGGCAGTAATGGGAAATACGCGATAAAGATCCCCGCAAATATTCCCACTCCCTTTTTGACCGGCATTCTATTTTCATTATATATTTTGATCCGCTCCATCCCGCTACTGGGAGAATCGCTTTTAAAAATAAAGCCGCAAAGAGCTTCTTTCTCCAGTTGAGTAACTCGCTTGCGCGCCCACTTTACCATACGCTGTGTCATATCCTGTCTGGTACGGGTCGTAATTAGGAAGAGAGAATCGGGATCGCCCTCCAGATGCATGGACTCTCGTGGAACACCAAGGCCACATTCGACCTCGGGACAGACAGAAACATATTCTACATATTCTCCTAAAGTATCCTTGAGAAAACGATCCAGCTTATGGCTGCCATCATAACGCACATTTTCACCAAGCAAGCACGAACTTATGCCCAACTTTATTTTTTCCATTTCATTGTCCTGGGCTTCCATTTACTAATAATCATGCAAAGGTCCCGGTGTTTATTCATAATCATATCACCGGCGAGAATACTCCATCATTAAAATGTGTAGTCTATTTGTAACGTGACTTTTGAGCTCAATCAAGTTATTTATGCTTTTTGTTGTTTTTCCTATTATGCCAAACATATTGGATAATTGCAGCTACGGTATTCACTTGGGATTAATGCTCGCCAACTGTATAGCCACTGATGGTTAGATTTATCAATAATTCATCTTTTTAGTTGCATTATTATAAAGGATTGTTTAAAAAAAGCTTTGTCTTCATCAAATTAAAATGTGCTCCTGATATCATCAATTGTACAACTGATGAAACCAGAGCATATATTACAATTGAGATTACATTTTTATGGCCAAATCTGACGTTACTCTAGAAGAAAAAAATTTGTTTTTCCCCAATGGATCTATTAAAGAAAGAAAATTCCTGCAGGAAGGCAAATTGGAAGGGGAATATACTGCCTATTTCAATAATGGTCAGATAATGGCGCAATTGCACTTTGTCCGCGGTAAGAAAAACGGAGCCGCGATTACTTATTACCATAACAGTCAAGTGAGAGAAAATGTAACTTTTATCAACGACAAAATGGACGGACCCTACATTTCCTATTATGAAAACGGCCACATCCGGGAGCAGGAAAATTACAGGGATGGTAAGCTCGATAGCAAATATCAAATTTATTATAAAACCGGCCAATTAAAGGAAGAAGAAAATTTTAAAAACGGCAAATTTAACGGAGAATATATTTGCTATTATAAAAGTGGACAAATTAAGGAAAAAGGATATTTTATAAACGACAAACGCGAAGGTGAATACATAACTTACTTCAAAAACGGGCAGATAAAGGAACAGGCTACTTACAAAGATGGAAATCTTGCCGGTAAATTTCTGTCTTTCAATGAAAATCTTTCCAACGAACCGGGCACAGGTAGTGACGCTTCCGACGATATTAAGGATGAAAAGTATATTGCCGATTTGCTTCAAGATTTAGCCAATTTTGATAAAAAAGAAAAGTAATCATGTTTGCATTATAGAGAAAAAAACATCATGACCGCTACGCGAAAAATTCTTATTCCTACCGATGGCTCCGCCAACAGTCTCACGGCTTTGGAATATGGAATTTATATCGCCCGTAAACTTAACGCCTCTTTAATTGGTCTTTACGTTCTGGACGTGAATTTGATCCAGGGCCCGATGCTTACAGATATTTCCGGCTCCGTCGGAATGCCGCCTTACGACGGTTTCTTTGACGCAGTGGAAACATCTCTTAACGAAAAAGCGGACTTTATCTTAAAAGCTTTCCGTCAACGCTGTCAAGAATCAGGAATCAATGCCGAAGTAAAAAAAACGATTGGTAAAATCAATCAAATAATCATCGAAGAATCTCAAAGTGCCGATTTAATTCTGATGGCGAAAAAGGGCGAACACTTCCACTTAAAGGAAGGCGGGCTTCTTGGTTCAGTAGCCGAAGCCGTTGTCCGCAATTCGGGGAAACCGGTGCTGATCACTCCCGAAACTTTCCTGGAAATAGAAAGCATGGGGCTTGCTTATGACGGCAGCGATCCGGCTGCAAAAGCTTTAAAACTTTCTTTGAAATTATCCGAACAAGCTGTTTGGCCGCTGACAGTTGTGGTTATTTCCCCTGACGCCCAAAAATCAGCTGCACTCACCACTGAAATAGAGGATATTGTAGAAGCACAAAGCGCTGATTGCGCAGTAATCATTCTGCAGGGCAAAGAAGGAGAAGAAATAATTAAGTTTATAAAAGAAGGATCCGTGGAATTAATGGTTATGGGAGCTTATGGTCATAATCGTCTGCGCGAATTGCTTTTAGGCAGTACTACTTCTCTCGTTCTCCGCAAAAGCCATATCCCTGTCTTGCTCACGCATTAATTGTGTTCTTTGCTCTAAAGCTTGTAATCGAGAACCATTTGTTGCAAAGTACCCAGCAAATCGTATCTGGTCAAATCGTATTGAATCGGTGTAATCGTGATAAAGCCGGAGGCCAAAGCAGCGACATCAGTATCCTTTGCTTCGCCACCGGATACTGAATCACCGGAAATCCAGTAATATGTATTTTCTCGCGGGTCCACTCTTTTTTCAAAAGTTTCGATAATGTTGCTCTTGCCTTGACGAACGACAACGACTCCCTTTATTTGTCCGGAAGGAAGGCAGGGGATATTAACATTTATGGCGCTGCCTGTAAGCTCTGGATTGTTTAAGATTAACCGAGTCATCTTGCGGGCGAACTTGGCGGCATAGGTAAAATCAGCTTCCTTATGGGTATCGAGGGAAACAGCCAGTGAGGGAACGCCCATGATTACCGCTTCTGTTGCCGCGGATACTGTGCCCGAATAAAGGACATTTATGCCCGCGTTAGATCCCCGATTAATGCCCGACACAACCATGTCCACCGGCTTTTCTGCTAACTCTTTGATGCCTATTTTGACACAATCCGCCGGCGTACCATAAACAGCATAACCTAAAAATTTCCCGTTTTTTGTGGCACGGCGTACCATCAGGGGACGAAAAATGGTAATAGCATGTCCTACGGCACTCTGTTCAATTTCCGGGGCAACGATTAAACAATCCGCCTCATGGGAAAGCTCGTCATAAAGAGAGCTTAAGCCTTTGGCATATATTCCATCATCATTGGTCAGTAAAAAACGCATATATTTTTACTATTATCGATCCCAATAAAAATAATTAGTTACGATACTATTTTACCTGTTCCAATTTTCCGTTTTTAACTCTCAATATAAAAGGAGTCTTTTGAGCAACTCTATCTGAACCAAAAGATATATTTCCCGTTGCACCCTTATAATTTTCCACTTTTATCAAAGCATTAATGAATTCTTGGCGCGTTTGAATGTCTTTATTTTCCAAGACATGAAAGATTATTCCGGCCGTATCATAAGCCAGCGCCTCGATACTTTCCGGATCACGGCTATAAGCCGTGTAATAAGCATCGACAAAATCGTTTGTTTCCGGATAAAAACTATTGGCAAAAAAACTGTCGACAAAAACAGCGCCTTCCAGATAATCCGCACCTTTCTTCAGCAAATATGGTGAATTCCATAAGCTGGCACCCAGAAGTTTGATGCCTTTAACATCATAAAAAGCAAGCTGAGAAACTATCATCCTGACTCGTCTATATGAATCGGGAATAAATAAAGCTTCAAAATCAAGGGCTAATTGAGCTTTTACTTCCGTTTTTTTAGAAGACACTTTTTTTGCAGCGCTGATAAGATTACCGGTTACTTTATTAATTTCTTCCGTAAAATCCGTTTGATTCTTATTATAAGGTATTGCCCTCTCCACTTTACCTCCTATGAGCGCTGCTTCCGCACGGAAAATTTTAACCATTTCCTCCCCATAGTCATCTTTAGGATATAAAATAGAAAATATTGCGCAATTCAAATTATCCAAGGCATATTTAACTACAGCCCTGATTTGTTGGGTAGGCGTCAAGAAGTGCTGGAAGACATATTCGCTTAAGGAGGTTATTCCTTCTTTGGAGGTTATTAGGACTAATGGAACTTCCCACTTCTTCGCTTCACGGGCAGCTTCGATAGCTTCCTCTGTTCCAGTAACAGCAACAATCGCCATAACATTTTCAGTATTGGCCAAATGTTCTACGGCCGCTCTTGCTCCTTCCGGCAAACCGTGGGAATCTTCCGCAACAACTTTCCACAACGTTCTGTTTTCCCCATCAAACATACCCGCAGATAACAAGATTGCATCCAGTGCTTTGCTTCCTAAATCAGCATGCTGCCCGGATAGAGGCAGTACACACCCTAAAGTATAGCGGTTATATTTGACCAATGGAGGTTTAATTGGCGGCAGTATGGCTTCCGGTGGTTTTACTTCCTCAGGCGGGCTCGGAGCAGGTTCCTTAACAACGATTGTTGGCTGGGCGCAGCAGGCAATAAAAAAAATGAGCAGCAAAATAAATACTCTGGCCAAAATTCGATAATTCTTCATTTTGCCTCCTTCATAATTGTCAGCATATAATCACGGGCGCGTTGGGCCAACTCAGGATTGTCTAATAAAATCGATATTTCATTATTATACTTCATAGCCGCTTGCGTGAGATTATGGCTGCCCAGAAGAACCAGCCGCTGATCGATCACGATTAGTTTTGTATGCGTCGTCCTTTTCGGTGTATCACAAAACGCTTCTATCCCTTTTGCTTTTAAAAGCTCAACAGTCTGCTGATTTTCAGAATCAAGTTTATGATCACGGCCACCGGTATTTCCCAAAATCACTATAACTTTTACACCTCTTTTGACAGCACTCAGCAAGTGTGCCAAAACTTTGTCAGGATAACTTTCACTTTTTACTCCAGCTTTAAATAAAAAGAAAGCCATTAATATTTCGCTTTGAGCTCCGTCAATTGCCGTTATCAAAGCCGGTAAATAATCCCTGTTTTTTAAAAGAACCGCAGTACATTCAGACTTATTGCTTGGAACTGACGAATTTACTTCCGCCGCAATAGCCTTGGAAAATTCTGCCATCCCCGAAAACATACAACAGGAACATGTTACAATAATTATTTTTCGTACAAATGGAAAACGACCCATAGTTACCTCGCATAGCCTGCATTTTATAATATATTTCTTAACGGGTCGACATATAAAAAAGCCCGAAACTGGAATCCAGTTTCGGGCTTTTTACTTCAATTATTCGCTATTTTACTTCCTCAAAGTCGGCATCTACTACATCATCATCCTTTTTCCCCGACGCCTTCTGCCCGCCGCTTTGTTGCTGTGCTCCATCACCGGCAGTAGGACCACCTTGACCACCGGCGGTTTTTGCATACATGGCTTCCGCCAATTTGTGTGAAACATTCATCAATTCGTCCTGAGTCTTTTTGATGGCTTCAATATTTTCGCCTTCCAGAGCTTTTTTCGCCTTGCTTATTGCCTCTTCGATTTTTGTTTTTTCCGCCGCATCTACTTTATCGCCAAATTCTTTAATATTTTTTTCCACGCTGTAAATCATGGAATCGGCCTGATTTCTCGCTTCAATTAATTCCTTGCGACGCTTGTCTTCTTCGGCGTGTTGTTCCGCGTCACGCACTAGTTTCTGAATTTCTGCTTCACTCAAACCGCTGGAAGCGGTGATTTTGATGCTCTGTTCTTTACCTGTACCCAGATCTTTTGCGTTAACATGCACGATACCGTTGGCATCAATATCAAAAGTAACTTCAATTTGAGGTACGCCGCGCGGCGCCGGTGGTATACCCACCAATTCGAAACGTCCCAAAGTTCTGCTATCGGAGGCCATCTGACGTTCACCCTGAAGCACGTGAATGCTCACCGCCGGCTGATTGTCGGCAGCTGTGGAAAAAATCTGGCTTTTCTTGCTGGGAATAGTAGTGTTTTTCTCGATAAGCCTGGTCATAACCCCGCCTAGAGTTTCTATACCCAAAGAAAGCGGGGTAACATCAAGCAGCAATACATCTTTCACATCGCCCGCCAAAACTCCGCCCTGAATTGCTGCGCCGACGGCCACAACTTCGTCCGGATTCACGCCTTTATGCGGTTCCTTGCCGAAAATTTCCTTCACCTTTTGCTGAACCCGCGGCATTCTGGTCATACCGCCGACCAAAACGACCTCGTCAATGTCCTTGTTTGTCAGATTGGCGTCTTTGATCGCAGTGCGGCAAGGTTCTACCACTTTCTGGATTAACTCTTCCACCAAAGATTCCAGTTTGGCTCTGGAGAGCTTAATGTTCATGTGCTTGGGACCGGATGCATCGGCGGTAATGAACGGCAGATTAATATCGGTTTCCATCGTCGTGGAAAGTTCCATCTTCGCCTTTTCCGCCGCTTCTTTGAGCCGTTGCAGCGCCATTTTATCGTTTCTCAAATCAATGCCTTGATCTTTTTTAAATTCCGCGACAAGAAAATCCATTACGCGCTGATCGAAATCTTCACCGCCCAAATGCGTATCGCCATTGGTAGACTTAACCTCAAAGACGCCATCGCCTAATTCCAAAATCGATATATCAAACGTGCCGCCTCCTAAATCAAAGACGGCAATCTTTTCTTCCTTCTTCTTGTCTAAACCATAAGCCAGAGCCGCTGCTGTAGGTTCATTGATGATACGTAATACATTCAGTCCGGCAATCTTGCCGGCGTCTTTTGTTGCCTGACGTTGCGAATCGTTAAAATATGCCGGAACGGTAATAACAGCATCCGTTACTTTTTCTCCCAGATAATCCTCCGCAGTTTGTTTCATCTTCGTCAAAATCATCGCGGATATTTCGGCCGGAGAATAGTTCTTTTTCCTTATTGTAACTTGGGCATCACCGTTTGCGGCTTCCGTTATCTTGTAAGGAATAATCTTGATATCATACTGAACTTCTTTTGAACTATATTTTCTACCGATAAGCCTTTTGACAGCATAAACAGTATTTTCCGAATTAGTTATGGCCTGTCTTTTCGCCACCTGCCCCACTAACCTTTCGCCGGTTTCCGTTATGGCAACAATAGACGGCGTGGTGCGATTGCCTTCTTGATTGGCTATGACGACGGGGTCGCCCCCTTCCATTATGGCTACGCAAGAATTTGTTGTCCCTAAATCAATTCCGATAATCTTTCCCATTTTTCCCTCCTTATTGTCCATTGTCTGCTATTTTTTCACATGTCTCATTTTCTTTATTTATCTTTTTACATACACAAACTTTCGACGGTCTTAAAAGCCTGCCATTGAGCAAATAACCTTTTGCCATTTCATTAACTATTTTATTTTCTTCATGTTCGTCGCTATGAATCTGCATCATTGCTTCATGAAAGTTGGGATCAAAATCAAGGCCTGCGCTCTCGATTCTCTCCAAACCATATTTCTTAAGGCAGCACAAAAGCTGTTCCCTGATTAATTTGATGCCGTCTTTAAATGCTTCAACATCGGAGCCGCCAGTTTGTTCCATTGCCCTGTCTAAGCTGTCCACAAAGGGCAAAATATCCCGAATGATTTCTTCATTACCATATTTGATTGTATCAATCTTTTCTTTGGCTGCTCTTTTTTTGTAATTATCCAATTCCGCAACTGTACGCAGGTACTTATCATAATTGGCCGCGGCTTCTTTTTCCTTATCTTCTAATTTTGCTTTTAGCTCATTTATTTCCGAGTGCCCTCCCTCAGCAATAACTTCGTCCGGGGGGTGTTTAGCAATGTGTTCTTTTTTTGTTTTCACCTTAACCTCAAAAATAATTTCCTCATTATTTTAAATCAGGCTTTTGAAATAGTTTCATATCTACCAGTTCACAGATAGCATGACCGGCTGTAATATGTGTTTCCTGAATGCGCGCCGTATTGGAAGAAGATACATTAACGGAAAAATCAACAATTTTCGCAATATTTCCCCCATCTTTGCCGGTAAAAGCAACTGTTACCAATCCCATCTTCTTGGCCATTTCCAGGCCTTTCATAACATTGGCAGAATTACCGCTGGTACTAATTCCCCAGGCGACATCCCCCGGTTGTCCTATCGCTCTGATCTGCTTACTGAATATCTCGGAGAAGTCATAATCATTTCCGATACTCGTAATAACGGATGTATCAGTCGTAAGTGCAATTGCCGGAAGAGGCGGCCTTTCTATTAAAAAGCGGTTGATAAATTCCGCGGCAATATGTTGTGCATCCGCCGCTGAACCGCCATTGCCAAAGAGTAATATCTTGTTGCCTGATTTTAGTGCCGCAGTTAACACATCAATTACATTAACCAGTTTACTTAGGTTCTCATTAATAAAAGCTTCTTGGACGCGGCTGCTTTCTTTAAATATTTTTATTATGTGATCCTGCATAGTTACCTGGCTGAAATCTTTCATTATTACCTAAAGTAAAGCCAAGCTAATATATTTACAGGTATTACTCCTGTCAAGGGTAGCCGCTGGAATTTTCTTAGCTTTTAAGGATGTATTTTAATCACAGGCATGAACTCCAAAGCAAGCTTTGGAAACCGATTCCGCAGCAAACTGCTGAATACTTGGCGAAATATACACCAAAGAAATTATGCGATTGGGATTTTCGTTTGAAGCCGCAGAATAGAAAAGATTACCTGTTGTTTAGAAGTGAAAAAACGCAATGACAAAAAAAGAAGAAATGATGTAGGATTATAGTATAATTAAGGAAGTTAGTATATATAAAAAATTGTTAAATATTATAAGGAAAAGAGTATAAAAAAATATGGAAAAAGAAAAAGTTACGCTGCAAATGAACATTCTAGCAGATAAGGATTTGCCTGATGGAATTGACGAGCTGGCGAAAGACTTAGATTTGAAACGAAATCAATTGCTGGTGAATTATATAAAACTCTCTCACGAGGACGCGGTGGCTTTAAAAAAAACAGGATTTTTAGCTCTGATCTTAGCAGGTCGAAAAGCAATTGATAAAGTGAAAGCGGATGTTGCCAAAGGGGATATTGCTTCGCCTCTTGATATGAATTTTTAAAGGGAAGAAGTTTGTAAAATGAAAATCTGCTTTATTATGCTTCATTTTCTTTATCTGCATATTGAAATTCTAGCATGGATACTTGTTGTTGCAGTAATACTAATGGGTTTACGCCAGACCTGGCTGTTCCTCATTATTCCCACAGTTAAGCGGTGGAAACGAGAACGGGAGCGGAAAGTCGTGCTTAGGGTATTACACGACATTGACGAAATTGAAAAGGAAGATAACAAAATAAACCTCATGAATTTAAAAAAACATTTCGAGGATAAATTATGAGTGACGATAGCTACGGCGATGATTATAATCCACTGAGACCTGAAAAAGAGGACTATGATCCATTGGGACGTGAGAAAAAGAAATAAAAAAACCCCTCACTTCCTGGAGGGCGGCGTGGGTTAGCCTCGAGTTGATATAAATTTTAAATCTTAAGGAGATCACTAGAAGCTGTGAACAGCCTAAGTAAAAAAATCAAGAGAGAAAAAGCAACGCAGCGAGCGGCACTTATCGCGAAATCATTCGTAATGATAGCGGATTAAGAAACCTAGTTATACCCTTCGTCATAAGCAATCATATCCAGGTGTAATGTAGCAATATCTTCAACGTCGAGGTTTGGCTCTTCGCTTGATTTGGGCAATTCAATAATTTTTATATAGCGGCGGCACTTATTGCAGACATCCACCCGGTGGTGTTCCTCTCCTTCCACTGCAAAATAAGCCAGGGAATGCTGTTCATCGTTGCCGCAAAATGGGCATTTAATCCGGTGGAAATACCATTTAAATCCACACTGGTTGCAAAACAAATACCGCTTGCCTTCTTCCTCTTCCCTGATTTCACCAATCTTCGGCTCTTTGCCACAAATTGGACAGTATCCTTCCGTCCAGTTCAATCTCGCTATTATTTCCCCGTATTTTTCGGCAACGCTTTCTAATTCCGGCCTTAAGCTTTCTTCGGTAAAAAGATCAATCAAGTCAAGATTCTCTCGAGCTTCGCTGCCGGATGCTAATCCTTCGGTTGCGGCTTCGCTTTCTTCATCACTGCGGTCAAAAGAAGCGCGAATCATTTTTTCCCAATCATATTGTTTATTTTTAATGATGCTAATGATGTTTTGCGCCTCTTCAGGCATTCTTTTTTCCACTATGGAAATCAATGAATTAAAATATTGTTTGGGACGCGATAAATCATATTCCTTTCCCATAAAATCAATTAAGGGAAGACCTCCCTCCATTTTTTGGGTGATTAAATTTTCTTCGACGTGAAAAATGGAATCTTTCATATTCTGGCGGTATTCCTCCCGCAGAATTAAAATATCCGCCAATATATCCAAAAGGTCGGTATAATGAGGATTCACCGCCTTATAATCCTCTATAGTTTTTAGAGACCTTCCCAATGTTACAGCCATTTTTTACTCCTTCAAAAAAATATACATGCGCAAGTTAAGAGGTCTATAGCCGCTTTCCCGGGCATCATCAAGGAATATTTCCCTTGTTCACAATATGATGATTATTTTTAGAGAATCAAGTCTTTACCAAAAATAAATCCCGCTGCAGGCAGTAAGGAAATATTTTTCTTATCCCACGACGCTACGCGTACGGGATCAATTCAGCTAATCCCGCTCCAAAAGGCCCCCGTCAGAAAAAGCCTAGACATAAATGCGTCCTTTTTTTCGCGGGATGTCGCATGATGGGAAAAAAGCCTCTAGCTCTTCCTATGAGGCTCCACAAATTTCAACGTGTGACCTTTAGGTTATGCACTGCGTTTTTGAAATTTGAGTTTCATTAAAAGAATACAAATGTCACAACAATGAATAAAACAACTAAAATAGGAATGGAATATTTAAACATGTAACCAAAGAAGCTGGGCATCTTCACGCCTGCTTCTTCGGCGATAGACTTAACCATAAAATTGGGCGCATTGCCGATATAGGTATTTGCCCCCATGAAGACTGCTCCCGCGGATATGGCCGCGAGATATGGAATTTTTTCCACGATCAGCCGGGCAACGGCCTGAGCTTCCGGCATCCCCGGGTAAAACTTCCCGAGCGCGCCGTTAAAAAAGGTCAAATATGTGGGGGCATTATCCAAGAAACTGGAAAGAGCTCCCGTTGCCCAGAAGTAATGAGCCGGTGTGTTTATTGATTTTATTAGCCATGCTAACGCTCCATTTTCGCCTGCTTTCAGAATAGCCAGCGCCGGTATGATTGTCATAAAAATACCCGCAAAAAGATAAGCCACTTCTACTATGGGAGCCCAGCTAAACTCATTGCCCTGTCTGACTTCCGGCTTGGTGAAGATAAGGGATAAAAATCCCATAACAATTAAGATGGCATCCTTGATTAAATTTTCGATGGATTGATGAATGCCGAAAATATTTACTTCGATCAGTTTAACCATTCCGCTGAATAAGACGGCGGCAATTATGCCCGCCAGGAAAATAAAATTTTGAGCTCCCTGAATTCTTAGAGGTTCCGACTCCGAACTCTGGAGTGCGGATTTGTCCTCCTTTTTATAATAGTAGTACGAATCCAGAATAAAATATAGCACCAGCAGGATAACAGAAGCAAACGCCATCTCCGGGAAAATATTCAAAGTCCAGAAAAAATGCACCCCGTGCAAAAAGCCAAGAAATAAGGGCGGATCGCCCAGCGGTGTCAGCGCGCCGCCGATATTGCTGACCAGAAAAATAAAAAAAACTACCGTGTGAACCTTATGCTGACGCCAGGCATTCGAGCGCAGGATTGGCCGAATCAAAAGCATGGAGGCGCCGGTAGTCCCGATAATGGAAGCCAGTATTGTGCCGCTGAGCAGTATAACGGCGTTAACAGCAGGTGTCCCCTTTAAAGAGCCCTTAACATAGATCCCTCCGGAAACTGTGAACAACGCCCATAACAAAATTATAAAAGGAATATAGTCGAGAATAAAGATGTGGGCTATTTCGTAAACGGCAACTCCTTTAAAGAAAAACAAAAAAGGTACGGCTAGAACTAACGCCCAGAATGCCGAAACTTTAGGAAAATGATGCCCCCAAAAATGAGGCGCAAATAACGGAATCAATGCAATGGAAAGCAGAATACCGGCAAATGGCAATACTGACCAAAGAGGCAATATTGTGCCAAGATCGTTGGGCTTTAAGTTTCCTACTAATGTGCCGGCAAAAACACTGGCTGGAATAAGGAGTATGGAAGTTAATGCTGCGAACAAAAAATATATGGATCGTTTTGAGAATCTATTTAAAATTTCCAAATGCAATATTCCCTTAAACAGTTAATTTAAATTTCCCTTTTCAGTTTTGATAAAATGGCCGACTGATATCATAACGTTTGCGGATCACAATATAGCTTTTTTAATTTTCGGGAATTACTAAAACAGGCAACTTAATAGCATCAATAATATTTTCGTCAGGACTATCAAACAGGTTTGAATATAATTTATTTCTGTGTTTATGCCCGGTTATTATCAAGCCGATATTATTCTTTTCGCAATACTTCACAATCTCCTTATCTAAAGATCCTTTGGAAACGGCATATATGATTTTTTGGTTTTCCAATAATTCAGCAGGAACAACTTCTTTTACTCTTAAAGCTACTGCATCCTCATGATCCGTAGGATGGCGATAACCGGCTTGCATGTCATTGACGTACAAAATATGTATTTTGCTTTTGAACATTTTCGCAAATTCCAAAGCTTTCATTATTGAAGAAACATTGTCCGTGTCCAAATCAATGGGATATAAAATATTATTGAAATTCAGCATAACCACCTCCAAATAATTATCAGAAATTATATATCATCAACAATTTATGTCAACCTTTAGGGTACCATTGGTCCGGTAAAAATAGTTTTTACTATTATTAAAAGAAAAGATATCAGCCGTGTACTTGCTATCATTAGAAAATTCAACCTACTTTCTTTTTTTACCAGCGAGGATATTCGTTCTGCCAGGGAAGGTGTCTTCCGACTAATAGAAACTAAATGAACAGGTCGATTTTCGGTTAGACCTATTTTAAATACGGGTATGCTCTTTTCCCTCCGCCCTTTCTGCATGCAGGGTATTCAGCACCTTTAAAATTTCGGTCAGTTTATGGTCCTCGATACGCGTAAGAGCAACTTGCAGTTCCTCTATCTCTTTCTTGGCTTCAATATTGGTTCTGTAATCCTCGGACGCCTGATACCGGTCACGTTCCGCCTGCCGGTTTTGTGCCATCATAATAACCGGCGCCGCATAGGCCGCCAGGACCGAGAAAAGCAGGTTCAGTAAAATGAAAGGATACGGGTCCCAGTGATAAATCCAGCCGATGATATTTAGAATTATCCAGATTATAATCAGGATTGTCTGAAAAATGATGTAAGTCCATGACCCCATGCCAACCGTGAGCTTGTCAGCCAGCACTTGGCCGAGGGTCAGGGTTTCCCGGTGTTTCCCATGCCAGGTTTCAGGATCAACTGAAGCGTTCATTTATACCTCCCTTTTATCGCCGTGGATATAAATCTCTTTTTTGATTGCGGATTATATTGGCGTCGTTGTTGTTTGTCAAGGCGGGATGGGCCGCAAGATAATCATTATCACTTAAAAGCAGATGTTATTTTCTCAGCGCCGAATTGCTGAAACTGTGTTATTATTTAGCCGGAGGTTATACCCCTTTTAAATTTTCTTACTAGTTGCTATATTAGGAATCAAGAAGCCTAGAAACGGGAGTCAAGTATTCAAATATGAGAATCATTTATGTGGCCGATATTCACGGCGCCTTTGACCGTGTTAAGACTTTGTTGTCCGAAACAATGGCGGATGTCTATATCATTGCCGGTGATCTCATCGATATTCCTTTCTACAACATGAGTACAGCCATCAATTACCATGAGCTTCAATCCTATTTTCACGGCTTGCGTGTTAGAATGCAAAAAGAAAGTATGGTCATCGAAGATTTTGTGGATGAGTTGCTCGATACGCCTAACATTTCTGAAGAGATTGAAGAAAAAGGTACAAAATATCAGCAGTACACAATTCGCGCTCGCCGGGTCCTTCAACAAAAATACAAGGTTTTGGAGAATATTCTGGCAATGAAACAGAAGTCCCAGATATTTGCCTTGCCCGGCAATTATGACATGGATTTGAAATATACGTCGCTCCATGAACGCGACCTCCACCTGCGCTGGCATGACATGCGCGGCTTAAAGATTGCCGGCTATGGCGGAGCCAACATCTGGACTCCGGGGATTCCTGAACGTTACGTAGTGCCTTATGGAGGAAGTGCGGATGTTGAAAGCGGCCACAACGAAATGTATAATTTCTTCAAAGCCATAAAGCCTGATATAATTGTAAGCCATCAACCGGCGCACGGCATTCATGACCGGATACATCAGTTCGGAACATCCGGCTCACCGGCTCTGCGCTATTACTGCGATAACAATCCCGTCCTTTTGTGTCTGACCGGGCATGTCCATATGGATTGGGGATTCCAGATCAGCGAGGAGACCATCTACCTCAATCCATCTAATTTCGGGGAAGTAACAACCCTGACCGGCGGCGTTGCCGAAGGCGGCTTTTTCTACACCATCGAAATGGAAGGCAGGCATGTTTCTAAAATCATCTTCAAGAAGCTTGTAGAAGACCGCATCCATGACATTGCCGATTACAATCCTCAAAAATCAGGACACTGGCAGGAAACAATCGTCGATAACGAGCGCTACAAAGCTCTCCAGCAGGGCGAGAACTTCGATTCAAAAACAGAGAAATACTCGCACATCCCTGAAGTACAACTCTACAATGAGATCAAACAATTCTACCGCATGTTCCAGACTGAAGAAACAGAAGAACGCTTGAGCAAGCTCGAACAGATTGCCCATCTAATCGAAGAAGGAATTCACGATGATATAGCAATGGATGTCATGGGTTCCACAAATATGGGGCTTTGTGAAAACACTTCCGATATCGACTTTGTGGTCTATGTCCGGTGTGATCCTGATTTTGAAGGAGGCATCAATTCCTGCGAACAATATAAAAATGCCGAGAAAATCATTGAGAAGATTTTAAGCCCCCAATATGCCTTCCAGATTTTGGACGCCATTGATCTTAATGTTGTGGAAAAAGCCATCAGGGAAAAAAATTATGAAGATGAGATGACCATGCGCTTTGTTGCCTATCGCGCCATCTGCCGGCCTATTAACTATCGCTTCATCGCTCCGGTGGAGGATTTGTTAAATCAGGACATGGAATTCAGGACAGAGATTGAGGGAAGCATTCGTTCCTATTTCCAGATATTCATCAATACGTCGCAACATACCCGTTCATTCAAGAAATATGAAAGCCGGATCAAAGACATCGGCATCAAGACTCCCGAAACTATCCGGCTGAAGATCAAAGAGTACTTTGAACAGAATACCAATAAGAATGAATGTGCGGTGAAACCCGAAAAGATTAAGTAATATTCATGGCCATGGAAATATTCCGCCCGCGGTTCATCACATGATACCACGCATCAGTAAACTGGCTCTGTAAATAAGGATATGGCTTATTATTTTTCTTGTAATATTCTCGTTTATCTGCTTGACAGGTTTTTTATTTTTGTTAAAGAATAAGCATTATCGTAAAAAAACCACAGGAGGATACATATGGGCTATAATAATATTATCGTGTCAACGAAGGATTTCATAAGCACCATCACACTCAACCGTCCGCCGACAAACTCTGTAAACCTCGGCATTCGCGAAGAACTGAACCAGGCTATCACTGAGCTGGAGAATAGCAAGGATACCAGGGTTGTGATAATCACCGGCGCCGGAGAGAAAGGCTTCTGTGCCGGAATGGACGTAAGCGACATAGCCAACATTACGAAGGGGCCAAACGGCAACGATGTTCTAAACCAGATCGAACATTCCACTAAGCCGTTTATCGCCGCTATAAACGGATACGCTCTGGGCGGCGGATGCGAAATAGCCATGGTCTGCCATTTCCGCTTCATGACGGACAATCCCAAAGCCCTTATTGGATGCCCGGAAGTAAATCTCGGCATCACGCCAGGCTGGGGCGGCATACAGCGTCTGCCGAGAATTTTGGGCAAATCCAAGGCATTGGATATGATTCTTTTCAGTAAAAGGCTTACACCGCCTGAAGCACTGGCCATTGGGCTCGTGGACAAGGTTTTTCCTGCTGCCGATTTAATGAAAGAAACCATGGCTTATGCAATAGCACTATCCAAGAGGGCGCCGCTTGCCATAAACGCGGTGCTGCAGGGAATGAGTGTGGGGCTAGAAAAAGGCCTGGAAGAAGGTCTGCGCGTTGACCGGGAGTGGTCAAGCAAGTTGGGCAAGAGTAAGGATGCTACAGAAGGATTTACCGCATTTTTTGAAAAGCGCGAACCGGTATTCAAGGGAGAATAGTGCCAGGCAATTGTTGGAGTAGATTGCTCTACTTTTACACCTCCGTTCTCTCCTGAAAAAGAGGGGACGGAGGTTGTGTGCGTTATTCATTCGCGTTTAATTTGTGAAACTACAATTTCCATAGCGAAGTGTAGGGAAATTGATAAGTTGAACAATCCCGCGAAGCGGAGGGTATGATATTCCGCAGCTTGTTTGAGACTCATACCCGTGATTTTCCTGATAAATTCCGAGCAACTTTTATTCACTTAATAAAAATTAAGACCTACTCATCGGGAGATAATAATGACAAAACATCATGTTGGCCTTGATTATTTAAGAACCTTCATCATAGTGATGGTTGTTGCCCATCATTCCTGCCTTGCCTATACTGGGTATGCGCGGTTCGATCCGGTTAATTACCTTCTCTCCACCGCTCCAATAGTCGATGTGAACCGATGGCTAGGCTTTGATTTATTCATCTTGTTCAATGATATCTTCTTTATGTCCTTGCTGTTTTTTATATCAGGTCTCTTTGTCTGGTCCAGTATTGTCCGCAAAGGTGCAACCCAGTTCTTGCGCGGTCGCGCCGTGAAGCTGGGCATCCCTTTTATTCTGATCGTTGTCTTCCTAATGCCTCTGGCGTTCTACCCCTCATATTTAATGACAGGCAAAGGCGGAAGCTATTGGGCTTACTGGTGGCAAGGTATCGTCACTAATCAATGGCCCGTAGGACCATTATGGTTTATATGGATGCTGCTGTTGTTTGATTTTGGCGCAGCATTACTGCATAGGTATAAACCCGACTTGTTAATTTCTCTCTCCAGGCGCTCGGCAGTAGCGGTAAAGCGACCCGGTCTGTTCTATGCGGTACTTGTCGCAGCTAGTGCAATCGTCTATATTCCGTCGTTACTTATATTTGGCAACGGGCTATGGATTTCTCTCGGCGGTCCACTCGTGTTTCACGCCAGCCGATTTCTTCACTACACCGTATATTTTTTTGCCGGTGTGGTGGTTGGTGTCCATTGCGTCGACCGCAGTCTGCTCAGTGAGGAGGAATTGCTGGCGAAACGCTGGAAGTTTTGGATTATAGCTGCATTGGCAATTTTTTTGGTTGTTGTTGTCCTTCAAGTAGCGCTTTTTCAACGACCGAGCGGCCTTTCTCTGGCAGCGAGACAAAGCATATATGGCCTCGCCGTTGTGCTTAGCTGCAGCGCGACCGCATTCGGGTTTCTCGCCTTTTTTCTGCGGTTTGCGAAAAAACGAACTCGCGTCAGGGATAATTTAGCCGATAACGCCTATGCAATCTATCTCGTTCATTATGTATTCGTGATCTGGATACAATTTTCATTATTGAATGTTTTCCTGCCGGCATTGGGGAAAGCCTGCATCGTTTTTACAGGAACATTGCTGGCAAGCTGGCTGCTCTGTTATGCCCTCCGGCGTATTCCGGCAGTCAACAGGATCGTATAAATGATGGGTATATCGATTACGGACGAGTTCAAAAAAGAACATAAAATTCGTTAAAACTATTTGATTAAGTGACACCTTATTTTCAAAATGGAATTATGGATAAAAAAACTTAAAATCATAGACTAGGAAGGAGAAGTAAAGATGAAAGAAATTGTCATTGTCGGCGGTGTTCGAACCGCAATCGGCCGTATGGGAGGAACAATCGCGCGCTACCGGCCGGAAGAATTGGGAGCTTTTGCCTTAAGGGGGCTCGTAGATAAGACCGGAATCGATCCTAATATCGTTGAAGATGTAGTGATGGGACTTTCCAATTCCTGGCATTCAGCTTACAATCCGGCAAGGTGGGCTGTTCTCAAGGCGGGGCTTCCTTACAGCCTTCCGGGTGTCACGGTGGAACGTCAATGTTCTTCGGGGCTCCAGGCAATTAATTTCGCGGCCACTCAGATTATGGCGGGTTTGGGCGATATCTATATCGCTGGAGGCATGGAAAGCTGGAGCCAGTGCCCCTGGATGATCGGCAGGGCCAGCGAAGCCTATAGCATGACTCCCCCGAGAATCCTGCCGCGGGAGACAGCACCGACAGCTGAAGATCAGATGGTCATGGGCATGACCGCGGAAAACCTCGTCGTTAAATACAAGATCACCCGCGAAGAACAAGATGCCTTCGGCCTCAGAAGTCAGGAGAGGGCTCTAAAAGCAATAAAGGCAGGCTATTTTAAGGATGAGATTATTCCCATCACCGTCCCGCAAAAAAAGGGCGAGATTGTCTTTGACACGGATGAACATCCCCGGGAGACGACCATGGAAAAGCTCCGTGCCCTGTCACCGGCCTTCAAAAAAGATGGAACAGTCACGGCGGGATCCTCGTCCGGCCGCAACGACGCTGCTGCTGCCGTTTTAGTCATGACTATGGAAAAGGCCAAAGAACTCGGTTACAAACCTCTGGCCCGATGGGTTACCTGCGGCGTGGCCGGCGTTGACCCCAAAATCATGGGAATCGGCCCGGCTTACGCGATGCCTAAGGCATTGAAACGGGCAGCACTGAAGATGGCGGATATGGATGTCATCGAAATCAACGAGGCCTTTGCCGCCCAAGTCATTGCCTGCGTCAAAGAGCTGACGGCACAGGGACAGGCAATTGACCCGGAAAAACTCAACCCCAATGGCGGGGCTATCGCCTTCGGTCATCCCAACGGCATGAGTGGAACACGCATAGCTATATTTGCCATCAATGAATTAAAACGGCGCCAAGGAAAATACGCCATCGCCTCTCTTTGCATCGGCGGCGGTCAGGGCTTGGCCACAATCTTCGAGAGGCTTTCCTGAAAATCGATCTGAGCCGCGTAAAGACAATTGGCAGCGGACTTTCGAGACCGGAAGGAGTCATGGTTCTGGATGACGGCAGTATTTATACGGCCGACAGAAGAGGAAGGTGTTCCCATATCGAAAAAAATGGCCGCACTTCTTTTTTTGGCGCTCTCGGCGGTATGCCTAACGGTATTTGTATTGACGGAAAAGGAAACTGCACTATCGCCAACATTGGAAACGGTGAAGTGCAATCCCTCTCTCCGAACGGACATCATGTTGTGCTGATGACTGAAGCTCACGGGAAAAGGATGTCCAGCCCGAATTTCCCCTTTATCGACTCCCGGGATAGACTCTGGGTTTCCAATTCCACTAACCTGCCTAATATTGAAGATGCTCTGCGCGCTCCCGTCCCGGATGGATGCCTTGTCCTTATTGCCGCCGGCAAAAATCAGATCGTCGCCGAAAGTATTTGCTTTGCCAATGGCGTAGCTCTCGACAACGCGGAAAAATATGTTTACGTGGCGGAAACAATGAAAAGACGAATCCTCCGTTACTCCATCTATCAGGATGGCTTTCTGGGTGAAAAGGAGATTTACGGTCCTGAATTTCTCGGGCGTCTGGGATTTCCCGACGGCATTGCCTTTGATGAGGTCGGTAACCTTTGGGTCGCGTTTCCCGCATGGAACGCCATAGGTTATATCACTCCCGACGGTAAATTAGAGGTAGTCCTTGAGGATCCGGAAAGAAAGATTCTCCGGGGACCTGCCAATATCTGTTTCGGCGGGAAGAAAAGGAAGACAGCCTTTATCGGCAGTCTGGAGGGAACGGAAATACCCTATTTCGAAGTCCCCTATCCGGGAATGCGACTTATCCATCAAAATACTTAATCGCTTTGGCGCGATAATAATTTACAAAAACGATGTTTAATGCTCCTCCGCGGATTCGCCGCGGGGAGCATTAAATCTATATTAGAAGAATAACATGGATAAAGCTTCGGCTATGCATGCCGGTTTATCCTGGCCCTTGATTTCAATTGTGTGGGTAGTGATCATAAGGATTCTGCCGGGTCCTTTTTCTTCCACGGCAGAGATAACCATACGGGAGCGCACCTGCGAACCGACAGGAACGGGATTGATGAAGCGTACCTTGTTCAGGCCGTAATTAACTCCCATTTTCAGGCCTTCCGGCAGATATTTAGCCGATTTACTGAATATAGGGATCAGAGACAGCGTTAAAAAACCATGGCCTATGGGGCCGCCAAAGGGTCCTTTTTTCGCTTTTTCGATATCCACATGGATCCACTGATGGTCTTCCGTGGCATCGGCAAACCGGTTGATTCTATCCTGGTCAATCAACACCCAATCGCTCGTGCCGTTTTCCTGGCCGATCATTTTTTTTAGTTTTTCCGCAGATATTAGTTCAGACATTTTGAGTTCTCCTTTTATGATTTATTTGTCGTTTAATACCCAAAGAGGTTTTTCACCCTTCATCACCCGTCCCAAATTATCCAGCGACATGTTAATGATGCGCATTCCTGATTCCCTGGTAGATCCGGCCAGGTGGGGGGTTAAAATTACATTTTCCAAACCAAAGAGCGGGTGATTCGCCGGCGGTGGCTCCTCAGTAAATACATCCACAGCGGCAAAGGCAATTTTCTTGCCGCGTAAAGCCTCGGCCAAAGCCGCTTCATCCACCAGCGCCCCGCGCCCCACGTTGATGAGCACCGCGGTGGATTTCATTAGCGCCAGCTTCGCCGCGTCTATTATCTTCGTGGTCTCGGCAGTGAGAGGCAGGTGGAGACTCACCACATCGGCGGTTTTCAGAATCTCCTCCATAGAGGTATAAGCGGCATGGTATTTTTTTTCGTCTTGGGCGCTCAACCGGATAATATCGTAGTAAAGGAGCTTAACCCCGAAGGGTACGAGCCTCTCGGCCACTGCCCGTGCCGTTCTTCCCATTCCCATAAGGCCATATGTCTTGCCGTTGAGCTCAAAAATTCCCGTTCTTTGGGCTTGTGTAAAGAGCCATTCTCCTTGATGTGTTTTGGTGTTGTATAAAGGAAGGTTCTTCAGACAGGCCAAAGCCAGCATTACTGTGTGTTCGGCCACACCGATATCATTGGCTCCCGGGGTATTGGCGACAGGTATACCGAATTCCTTACAGGCGTTAATATCAATATGGTTATAGCCCACGCTCGGTTGTTGGATGAGCTTGAGCTTTTTGGCGGCCTTTGCAACTCCGCGAGTGATGGGCGTATTGCCGGTGAAGTCTCCCAGGAGTATGTCCGCATCGGCAATTTCTTCCGCCAGTTTATCCTCCGGAAATTTGTGAACGTCCACTATTCTGAACGGTATTCCTGAAACCTTGGTTTCGATAAGTCTCTTCAAACCGGCGGCGGACATGGGGGCTGTATTGAGTATTTTCATATATCCTTTTCAAAGCATTTATTCAGATGCGGTGTAATCAAAAACAAATTTTAGAATTTATCCATCCTTAAAATACCATATTTTTTCTAGACTATTGTCAGATTTATGTCAATATGCAAGACTCTTTTCTCTTTATCTGAACTTTACCAAATTGTTTAAATGAAGAGTCTGATCAGAGATATCCCGAGTCGCTTCGCTCTCGGGATCAATTCGACTAACAAATTTCAATGCACTTCGTTTTTGAAATTTGAGTCTCATTGATAAATTTCTTGACGCACAAGCACCTTCTTCGTATACTCGAACACGTTCAAAACCGGATCCTTATCAAACATCAAGAAAATAAGAGGAACTTTATGAATGGTGCGGAAATAATTTTAAAAACGGCTAGAGACGCCGGAGTCGAAATATGTTTTGCCAACGCGGGAACAACCGAGTTGACGCTTGTGGCGGCATTTGACACCGTAAGCGGCATTCGCCCTGTCCTTGGCCTTTTCGAGGGTGTTTGCACGGGAGCGGCCGATGGCTTCGGCCGGATGAAACAAAAACCAGCCATGACTCTGTTACATTTAGGCCCGGGATTTGCCAACGGCATTGCCAATCTACACAATGCCCGCCGCGCGCGGACACCGGTTTTCAACATCATCGGCCAACATGCCTCGTGGCATCTGACAGCGGATCCTCCCTTAAATATGGATATTGCCTGCCTGGTAAAAACAGTATCCGGATGGCAGCGAAGCAGCCATTCTGTAAATGCATTAGCGCAGGACACGGCAGATGCTCTGGCCGCATCCCTTTATGGACAGATATCCACAATCATCGTTCCTGCAGACTATCAGTGGTCTGAGTACGAAGGGAAAAGTGTTAAAATGCCGCATTTTGAATTTGATAGGCTTGATCAAAAGAAAATCGAAGCGGCGGCAAAACTGATAAAAAAATCAACCAAACCGGCGCTAGTCTTGGGCGGGCGGACACTGCGCAAACCGGGCCTCACCGCCGCAGCAAAAATCAAAGCGGCTACGGGATGCGATCTTTTAATGGTCACCTTTCCGGCTTATTTTGACAGCGGCGAAGGGTCCCCGCTATTAAAACGCATTCCCTATTTTCCCGAACAGGCATCAGCCCTGTTGGGTGAATATGACTCATTCATTCTGGTGGGAGCCGAAGAACCGGTTGCCTTTTTCGGATACAAAGGAGGAAAAAGCCATTATCTTGCCGATAGCCAAAAATGGATCAGGATTGATACGGAAAAACAGGATGCGGCCGCCGTGCTTCAGGCCTTGGCTGAGGAATTAGGCGCTTCTTCAAGTAAGGATAGTATTAGTTCCCTCCTGGCAAAATATGAATTGCCGCCTCCACCTACCGGGAAGCTCACTGCACAGAAAATGTGTGCAGCCATTGCCGCGCAGCAGCCGGAAAATTGTATTATTGTAGATGAAGGCGTTACTTCGTCAGCGCCATATTATTCCTTAGCTCCGACACTAAAACCATACAGCCATCTTACTCTGACCGGAGGCGCAATAGGCCAGGGTATGCCCTGCGCTCTGGGCGCGGCACTGGCCTGTCCCGATAGAAAGGTGATCAATATCGAGGCTGATGGCAGTGCCATGTACACGCTTCAGGCCTTGTGGTCGCAGGCTCATGAAAAGGCGAATGTGATTACCCTGATTTGTTCGAATCGCAAATATTTTACGATTGAATATGAATGCTTTAGGGCCGGATATTCGTCTTTAGGGAAAGAAGCCAAAGCCTTAATGAATCTGGATAATCCTCCGCTGGATTGGGTTAAGCTCAGCCGCGGAATGAATGTTCCCGCAGTTTCGGTGAGTACGGCGGAAGAGTTAGTAAAAGAATTGAAAGCGGCTTTGAATCAATCCGGACCTCACTTGATTGAAGTCGTTCTCGGATGATAACAACCGAAGGAGGAATCAACCAATGTCACTTCCCGCCAACATGAAATATATTGACCATGGCCAAGGTGGCCCAGCCTCATGCCTGCAGGTAAAGCAAGGAATCCTGCCACAACTCAAATCCGGCGAGGTATTGATCGAAGTCGCTTACGCCGGAGTGAACCGGCCTGATGTACTGCAGCGTGCCGGAGCCTACCCGCCCCCTGTCGGAGCATCGCCTGTTTTGGGGTTAGAGGTAGCAGGAAAGATAGTTGCCGCAGCTGACGATGTTCGAGAATTAAAAATAGGAAATACGGTTTGCGCGCTCACACCGGGCGGCGGCTACGCCGAATACTGCGTGGCGCCGGCTTCTAATTGCCTACCGGTCCCCAAGGGTCTTTCGCTTGCCGAAGCAGCAGCTCTGCCGGAAAACTATTTCACCGTTTGGACCAATGTGTTCGATCGCGGCCATCTAACCACGGGAGAAAAATTTCTTGTGCACGGCGGTGCCGGCGGCATCGGTATTACGGCGATTCAGCTGGCTAAAGCCTTCGGCGCCACTGTTTATACGACTGTCACTGGCTCTGATAAAATTGACGCAGTTAAGAAACTCGGCGCCGATGAGGCCATCGACTACCAAAAGCAGGATTGGGCCGAAGAAATACGGAAGCTGACCGGAAAGCAGGGTTTAGACTGCATTCTGGATATGGTCGGTGGCGAATACGTCGGAAAAAATCTCAAGTTGCTTAAAACCAATGGAAGACTGGTACAGATTGCCTTCATGCAAGGCTCCAGGGTTGAACTCGACTGCATGCCCATTTTAACCAGAAGTCTGACTTTTACCGGCTCGACATTACGGCCACAGTCAATTGAGGAAAAAGCCGCCATCGCGCAAGCCCTGTTGAAAAATGTCTGGCCGCTCCTGGAAGTTAAAAAAGTGGGCACTTTGATTCATAAAGTCTATCTTCTCGAGGAAGTGCAAAAGGCACATGAGCTAATGGAATCTTCGGTCCACATCGGCAAAATAGTGCTGAAGGTAATATGAGCAATAATACCGGTAAATCGGCATTGGTAGTTGAAGGCGGAGGAATGAGAAGTATCTTTGCCGCGGGAGTTCTGCATGCCTTCGGCAAGGTCGGTTTTGATCCTTCTAATTTATATATCGGCGTTTCCGCGGGGGCGTGTCATCTGGCCTCGCATCTTGCCGGTCAAAATGACCGGAATTTCGATATTACTTTACGCTACTCACTGAACTCCAAATTCATCAATCCCTGGCGTTTTCTGCGCGGTGGTCACTTGATGGATCTGGATTGGATGTGGAAACAAACCATCACCAACTACCGGCTTGATCTGGCTTACCTATTCCATAAATTGCGCACACAGAATAAAGAATATATTGTTGTCGCCACATCGGTGGATACAGGCAACGCGCTTTATCTACTCCCTGATGAAAACACCCTGGAACATTACTTAAAAGTTTCCAGTTCATTGCCGGTCTTTTACCGGAACATTCTGGAAGTAGACGGCGAAAGGGCTATGGACGGCGGTATTGCCGATGCCATCCCTGTACGGGAGGCCTACTCGCGCGGCGCAACCGACATCACCGTTATCCGTTCGCGGCCATCGGACTATGTCAAAAAACAAAGTCAGTTTACATTTATCTTGTCTGTTTATTTCAGAAAATATTCGCGGCTAGTGGAAAAATTTAAGCAGCGAGCGTGTAACTATATGGCTGCCGTGGATTTCATCCATCATCCGCCGGAAGGTGTCCGGATAGCCGAACTTGCTCCGCCTAATGATGTCGGCATCGGCAGGACAACACAAAATGAAGCCATGCTCAGAGCTACCTACCAAATAGGCATTGATTACGGCAATAAATTTCTAAAAAATAAACTGAGGTAGCTTAACTTCTGATTTAGCGCAGTTCTTCACTTCTTCAATGCGAACTTCTCCACAATGTGGCAAGTCACCGATAACGACAATGAGGCACAGATTAAGGAGATCTTTTTTATTACGCCGGTTTCTTGATGTACTGCATGGTGCCATCCTGGATAACGCCTACCCTAGCTTTGGCCGGATATTCTGCTTCTAAAATATCCAAAACTTCCTGCCAGGTCTTGACCACTGTCACGTCTTCGGCAGGGCCGACCCAATCTAGGCAAGTTGGTGTCGGTTGAGGATTCAGGACAATAGCTTTTTTCAGCGAAGAGGCTAGGGACCCTTTTAGGCGAGGTTTAAAATGGCGCCCGCCATAACCTGTGCCCCAAGAGCGAAAAACATAGTGCGGCACCTGACCTTCCGGGGCATCGGAAATGAGTACTGCAGTTCCCGTCGCATCCGGCTTCAGTAACATCCTGGCCAATAACAGGGCGATTGCGGATTCGTTGGCCTTCGCGTAGGCGTTGGCAACCACAATGTCATAACCTCCGGAGGAAGTAATGCCGTAAGCTTCTTTTGCCTCCAGAGCGCCTTGAGCGTGGGTCGCCCGAAACGATCCGGCATAAAGACTCGCAATCTCGCCGCGCCGGTTGATGAGGCAATCCACTTTGAAATTCAGCCCGACAATATCTCCCGCTGCGTCGCACTCCGCGCGCATTATATTGTTATCGAAATTTCCCAAGCCGTGCCTGGAAGGATCCCGGTTAAAATGTTCATGAAACTGATTGATTGATTCGATTCCGGCGACACCGGGTAAAATGATCTTGGCACCGCCGCCGAAACCGACATGGACATGAGGGGTGATGCACCCGATGCCGATCTTCAGATCACAGGCCATGAATTCCCTGTTGAACCAAAGCTCAGTACCGCCGGGCGTCTTTCCCGCCGGTACTGTGTTCTGAAAGGCGTCATGGTTATATACTCGATAATTTTCGACTATTTCATCGCCCAATTTTTTTCTGGCGGCGATCATATCGTAAGTGCCGTGGCTCCCCAGCGCCCAAATAAACCTGATTTGCTCTTTCTTCATGCCGACATGGTGAAGCGCCGCAAGGACATAGGGCGCCACCAACTTGACCGGCGTGGGACGCGTCATATCGTCAAAGACGATAACAGCTTGTTTCTTGCCTCTGGCTAATTCCAGCAAGGGAAGGCCATCGATGGGATTATCAATCCGTTCTTCGATTTCTTGCGGAGTAAGTCCCGGTTTTTCCAGTCCCGGCGACGTGAGATTGTCTACCTGCCATCGCTCGGGAAAAGAAAGCTCTTTTTCTTCATTATCATACCAGAGGCGCGATGGAACATTGATAGTTTTCATTTGTTTTTTCCCGAGATTATTACAGCTATGCTAACCATTTTTCCAGCAGATAGAGATTGGTTTCTTATTTCATAATAAGGATATTTCGTCAAAGGTGCCGTCAGCAAAATCCAAAAATATAAGACGGTTGCGTATCGGATTGCCGATTCCGGTAATTATTTTTATCGCTTCCTGCACTTCCCATGCGGCAATTACCGCGGGAGTCGCCGCGGGATTGCCTGTATGCGTTTCAATCCCGCATTCATTTTCATCGGCGGATAAACCGCAAATAGCGTTAAGCCCTTTATCCCCCGGGAAGATGGTCATCAACTGACCGCTGAAACCGGCTATAGCTCCGTGAACAAAGGGAATTTTTAATTCATCACAGGCACGGCTTACGACCCGGCGGGTTTTCAAATTATCCAACCCATCAAGCACCACGCTTGCATCTATTATTAATTTTTTAATGTTTCTGGAATCAATGGTTTTATTAACGGCGGAAACCTCAACGACGGAATTGATTTTCTTAACCCGGACAGCCGCGACTTTAACTTTGGATTTCCGCAGATCACTCTCTGTGGCTATTATCTGCCTGTTAAGATTGTTTTCTGCGAATTTGTCATTGTCAATGATAACTAAATGACCGACACCCTGCCTGGCAAGCAATTCGATAATCGTTCCTCCCAAACCGCCTGCGCCACAAACGGCTACTGTGGAACGAAGCAATTTTAATTGCCCTTCAATACCGACAGTGCCAATGTTGCGTATATATCGGATGGGGACTACATTCTGTTCGAGGCAGGATATCTCGACTTCTAAGGGAGGAATTCTTTTTTGGGAGGAAATAAATCGAACACTTTGCAGGTCAATAACCCGCATTTTCTTCTTGTCGGGCGTCACCAAACTTTTGCAAAGCTTATTAATCAATATATGAACAGGTTGACCTTTGGCCATATTTATACACTTAAATGCGGGATTGCTTCGTCCGCCGCGGCGGACTCGCAAAGACAACGGCAAGAGTTTTTCAACAACTACCTGCTGTGCAAAATTCCCACTTCAGCCATTTTTTTACTTTTTCCCCGTTAAAAATGTGGTTGCACCCGTAAACCATAGCGCTTGCTTATCATCGCCTTCAAAGACAAGTTTTCCTTCAAAAAGAGCTTCCATGGATTTATTGAGGTCTTCCGATGCCATGATCTTGAAAGCGGTATCGGCATCCTTCCAGATCATGGCGACATCAAATTGTTTTTGATCACCGCCGGGCACTGATGAAAATTTCCCGTTGTCGAAAATAAATAATCGTCCTCTTTTACCGTCGGCCGTTTTAATTAATACTTTTGTTTTTTCTTTTTTAATATACTCTTTAAATTCAGGATTCTTTTCGGATGCCTTTTTAAGTTTGCGATAAAGAATAAAAAGTAACAGTGTAAATTTCATATATATCTCCTTTTTTCAGCCACCGGCTACTCTGGGCAACAGATCGAGCTTGTCGCCCTCTTTAAAGGTTACCTTATTCAGCAACTTTATATTTGTACCGTTGAGCAGGATATTACTGTTATCCCAAATGGATTGTTTTTTACCAACTTTCATGGCCTTAATCTTTTTTTCAAATACAGGGCCGAATTTATTCTCCACATAATCCCTGGCTTCGCCAATATTTTTCACATTGACGGTTACGGTTCGCGCGCCGAGTAAAACTCTCCACGGTCCGATAAAATTGATATTAATTGCAGGCAAATACGTTACCCATTAATAATGGCTTCAAGTGAGCCCTTGCTATTCCCGCTGAACTCTATGCTGCAACTATTCCGCCCTAATGGATGCGGCGATTTCCGGCATACCAAGGCTCTCCAGTCGTTTTTTCGAAGGTTTGCCGGTGGTCTTGTTCCAGTCTCTGATAACATAATATTCCGGCAGCATTTTTCCCATATTGGGTACATGGCCTTCCTGCCCGCCAGCGGGAATCGGCCTCGTGGCCAGCTCCGGCAACACATCATCTTTCGCCGTAATACCGAGTTTACAGGAAAGAGCCCGCTGCAGCTGGAAAGTGCGTTCCCCAGCCTTCAATAATTCATCCATGGTTGTGTTCCAGCCTGTGGAAGCATTAATCATGTCGATAAGTAAGTTGAATGGTATTATGGCAAAATGACAGATTCCCAGTGAATCAGTCAAATTTCTGAAATTCTGCCCCTTGGTGACACCAGCAGCCTTATCATCAGCCCAGCGGTCAGTTATCTCCAGTCCTAGATCGGGATGACCCGTGCCGCTGTCCACCTGATAGGCATCATTCTTATTATGATCAGCACCGCGCGGAGCGGTCGCATAAACAAGACCCATGGAATGATAAGCCCTCGGATCGTGCATGGGGAATTCCAGCCCCTTGCATTGGACAGCTTCTCCTATCGGGCGGCCGTATTTTTGCGCCATCCTCTTGGTTCCGCCAGCCAGCACAGCGCCGAACCCCTGGTTTTTAGCTATCAGGTGCACCAACTCAATTGTGGCATCAGTATTTCCCCAGGTAAGCTTCAGGCCACCGGTATCCTTCTCCGAAATTACTCCGAGGTTATACAGATAGAATGCATAGCCGGCGCTGGCACCACTGCTTATCGTATCGAATCCATATCCGTTGCACAACTCGTTGAAATATACTGCAGTGGACATATCAATATCCAACCCCATCATTGCGCCCCAGGCCAGCAAGGTTTCATATTCAGGCCCTTCGACCCTATCATATAAATGCTTCCCTTCTTTAATCTGGAGAATCTTGCGGCAGCGTATTGGGCAGCCATAACAGGCGGTGCTGTCAGTCTGATATTTTTCCAATTGCTCGGCACCGCTTATTTTTGACGATTCCGGTAGAGTGGGGGCAGTGTAATAGTTCGTAGGACCATCGCCATAGGAAATGGCCGAATCAATCCACCCGGCCGTACCGGTCGAATGCATGATCATGGACAAGAAACCTTCCTTAACCTCGGTCATGGCTTGCTTTGCGGCGGCGCGGAATTTTTCCGGATCAGCCATCGGCAATTTCATCTTGCCGCGTACCGCGATCGCCTTAACTTTCTTGGAGCCCATGACGCAGCCCAATCCCGCCCGGCCGAGGCAGTGGCCATACTCAGACATAATATTACCGTATGGTACCAAGTTCTCCGAGGCGGGGCCGATGCAGGCAATCTGCAGGCGATTATCCCCATATTCCTTTTTGATTTCTTCCTGAGTCTTGTAGGTATCTTTCCCCCACAAGTGGCCAGCCTCTTTAATCTCTGCTTTACCGTCTTTGATGTAAATGTATACGGGTTTGGTGGATATGCCTTTAAGGATAATGCCGTCATAGCCCGCATTTTTGAGCTCCGCGCCGAACCAGGCTCCGGCATTGGCGTCACCGTAATGCCCGGTGTAGGGGGACTTAGTAGCGCCGCCCCAGCGGCTAACACTGGGGCCGCTGGTTCCGTTGAGGAGACCGGGCATAAGGATAAGAGGATTATCCGGACCTAGTGGATCGGTTTTTTCATTAACCATGTCATAGAGGTAGCGCGCGGCCAAACCAGTGCTCCCGATAAAATCGCGCGCGTATTTTTCATTCAGGGGTTCGTCTTGGAGTATTCCCTTGGTAAGATCGGCAACCAGTATTTTGCCGTGATATCCTTTCATGATCTCCTCCTGTCTGTTTCCTTGTTCGTTTAAAAATCGACGCTTTTGCCCGCGTAGGCATAATTAAATATTTTGCCCAGATCTTCTCCTCCGGGAACACGGGTTACGGTCATGGTCATGATCTCATTTAATGCTCTTTCGATCAGCGCCGGTATTTCTTTTTCGTATTTCACTTTATCGACGCCGCAATCCTTGACTGAAAGCGGTTGTTTAATTTCCTTGGCCAGAGTACGTACCCTTGCTACAAGAGCTTTAGCACATTCTTTGTCGGAACCGGTTGCAACATGGCAGTAACGCGCCATTTCGGCATACTTGGTTGTTGTTTCCTCGGAGCCGTTAATCAGATACTCCATAGTATAGGGCAGAAAAAGTCCCACGGCACGTCCGTGAGGAACATGGAAAATTGCTCCGAGAGCATGTCCGGTACTATGCCCCAATCCAGCCATGGAATTGCCGAAGGACATACCACCCATTGTAGCGGCACTCATCATTTCCTTGCGGGCTTCGAGGTCTTTACCGTTTTTATACGCTCTGGGCAAATAATCCAGAGTCAGCCTTGTGGCGATTAATCCCGGCCCGAGAGTCATACTGGTACCCCAGGCGGAGGTGTATCCCTCGATGGCATGGCAAATAACATCCATTCCGGTATCCGCTGTAATTTGCGGCGGCATACCGGCAACCATAACCGGATCAAGTATAGCGACGTCCGGCATGCATTCGGTAGTGCCCAACCCCAGTTTACGATTATCTTTTGTGTCGGTGAGCACGATAGCCCAAGTAGCTTCCGAACCCGTTCCGCTGGTTGTAGGAATGGCCATCAACCGGGCTTTTTCCCGGAAATTGAATTCTTCGAGTACAGATAGTGCTTCCGGCTCCAATTCCGGCCGCGCCAAAAGCAGGATAATCGCTTTAGCGGCATCAATGCAAGACCCACCACCTATACCAATGACCCAATCAGGCTGATATTTTCCAACCGCTATTCCGCCCTTTTTGATAGTTTCGAGCGATGGCTCCGGTTCCACTTCGTCAAATATTTCCCATTTAATTTTTACCGCATCTAGATGATCAGTAACCGGTTTCGTCAGTCCAAGTTTGACGATGTTCTTATCGGTGACAAGGAAAGCTTTCTTACCTTTTATTTGCGCGAGATAATCGAGAGCGTTATCCCCATAGACTATCAAGGGGCAGGCAAAATTCCACATATATTAACCTCCATTTTTTTCTTATTTGGGTAGTTAAACCATCAATCCAACCACTCAGTCGGAACCAGCATCGTGCAGTTGGTTAGCTCATTGGCGGCCTTAGTATAGCGCATGATTTTGGCCATGTCGCCCGTCAGTTTGGATTGCTTGGTAATCAGCGCTTTTGTAGAATCAAGCTTCTTGGTGGCAATTTGCTTCCAAATAGCATAGGTAGCTGCAAGGGTGAATGCAGGTTTGTATTTGTTGGGGTCGGTAACAATTTCACAAGCCCGGCATTTGCCGTGATAAAGATCAATATACATGTAAGCTTTCTCCTTAACCGGGCCGCCTGGCTCTGTGATAAAATAAAAATCGCCCTCCCAGGTTTTGGCCGACTCCTCATATGCCGCACTTTTATTGATTTCCGCCTTGTAAAGATCGCACCATTCTTGAGACAAATACTTAGCCATAATAAAAACCTCCTTATTATTTTTTTAGCGTTTTTAGCTAATCCGGCAATTTCAATACTACTTGGCTTACAGATCTGCATCGAACCACGGTATATTTATATACCGGGTTAAAATAACTGTCAACCGTTTATAGTGTTTCACCGGAAAATACCGTTTTGCATTAAAACATAACCGCAGAAAATGACCTTGCGGCCTTCAGATGAGAAACAAGATATCGGAATGCAATTGGTTTTCGGCTTTTCTAGGGAGGAGCACGGCTAATCTAGGAAACTTCACTCTTTAGGATTTACCCCAGCCTAGATTTAAGAGCTTCGAATTGTTTTTTCAGCCTTGCCGGAAGACGATCCCCAAACTGGGCAAAATGCTTTTCAATGTCGGGAATCTCCGCTTTCCAGGCATCTATATCAACTTTGAGCAAAGCTTTAATATCTTGTTCGGAGATGGAGAATCCTTTCATATCAATGTCAGCAATCGCGGGTAGCAACCCAATGGGGGTTTTGACCGCGTCGACTTTTCCTTCCACCCGTTCGCACATCCATTTCAACACCCGGCTGTTCTCCCCAAATCCGGGCCAGAGCCATCGGCCTTCAGGAGTTTTACGGAACCAGTTTACATAAAAAATCCGGGGTGCCTTACTTTTAAGTTTGTCCCCCATGTCCAGCCAATGCTGAAAATAATCAGCCATGTTGTATCCGCAGAAAGGCTGCATGGCAAAAGGATCGCGCCTTAAATTCCCCACCGCGCCGATATTGGCGGCTGTTGTCTCCGAGGAAGCAGTGGCGCCGAGGAAGACCCCATGGTCAAAACTATAGGCCTCATTTACCAGAGGAACAACACCCGCCCGGCGTCCGCCAAACAGGAATATATCAATGGGAACGCCTTCGGGCTTTTCCCAATCTTTGCAAATGATAGGACACTGAGAGGCGGGAGCCGTGAAACGGGCATTCGGATGCGCTGCCGCTTCCTTAATCTCCGGAGACCAATCACGCCCTTTCCAGTCAATGGCATGCCGGGGAGGCGCGCCGTCCATGCCTTCCCACCAAATATCACCGTCATCGGTAAGCGCACAGTTAGTAAAGATGATGTTTTTTTTCAAAGTATCCATAGCCATCGGATTAGATTTATACGACGTACCCGGCGCCACACCAAAAAATCCGGCTTCGGGATTGATCGCGTACAAACGGCCATCAGGACCGATTTTCATCCAGGAAATATCGTCGCCGATGCATTCACATCTCCAGCCGGGAATTGTCGGACGCAGCATGGCCAGGTTGGTTTTGCCGCAGGCTGAAGGAAAGGCTGCCGCGATGTGATACTGTCTCCCTTCCGGGCTGGTCAGCCGGAGAATAAGCATATGCTCCGCCATCCAGCCTTCTCTTTTGGCCACAGCCGAAGCAATGCGCAGGGCCAGGCATTTCTTACCAAGAAGAGCATTGCCTCCATAACCCGAGCCGTAAGACCAGATGAGATTTTCATCCGGAAAATGGCTTATATATTTTTTATCCATTGGCGCGCAGGGCCAGGGTATGTCTTTTTGTCCCTTCTCCAATGGTGCACCGATAGAATGCAGACAGGGGATGAATTCGCCGTCTTTTCCTAGTCTATCGAGAACTTTAGTTCCGACACGGGTCATTATGTGCATATTACAAACAACATAAGGGCTATCCGTGATTTCTATGCCGATCTTGGCGATAAGTGATTTAATCGGTCCCATGGAGAAGGGTATCACATACATGGTGCGCCCTTTCATGCACCCTTTATAGAGGGACTTCATCGTTATCTTTAATTCCTGAGGATCTATCCAATTATTAGTGGGGCCTGCTTCCATCTTTTGCGGGGTACTGATATAGGTTCGTGCCTCCACCCTGGCCACGTCAGAGGGGTCCGAACGGAACAAAAAACTGTTTTTACGTTTTTTAAGAGGAATAGCACTGCCGCTTTTGACCATCATAGACATGAGCCGGTCATATTCCGCTTTAGAACCGTCGCACCAATGTACCGTATCCGGCAGACACATTTCCGTCACCTCTTTAACCCAGTTTTTCAGCTGTTCATTTTTTACAACCATATCCGTATAATCCCCTCATTCATAAAATTAATCCCAACAATATATTTGGGATAATATTTTTTCGATTTCGTGTAATTATTTACGCTTTTTTTTCAATTTCTTCTTTTCCTCAATCACAGCCTGTGCGGCCGCCAGTCTCGCTATCGGTACGCGGTAGGGCGAACAACTTACGTAGTCCATACCCACTCGGTGGCAAAACATAACGCTGGACGGCTCGCCGCCGTGCTCGCCGCAGATGCCGACTTTCAAACCTGGACGCGCCTTACGGCCGCGTTCGATGCCTAACTCCACGAGTTGACCCACTCCTTCCTGATCGAGAACCTGAAATGGATCTACCGGAATAATTTTTTTCTCCACATAATCGGGCACAAAGGTGCCTATATCGTCACGACTGAAGCCGTAAGTCATCTGCGTCAGATCGTTTGTACCATAACTGAAAAACTCCGCTTCTTCGGCTATGCGATAGGCCAGAAGCGCGGCTCGCGGGATCTCAATCATGGTTCCTACCATATGCGGTATTTTCTTGAGACCGTACTTGGCGCATACTTCGGGAAGAATCTTCTTAACCAGAGTTGCCTGATTTTTGAACTCGGCTACGTCGCAAACGACTGGGATCATAATTTCGGGCAGCGCTTTTTTGCCTTCCTTCAGAAGTTCAGCCGCGCCTTCAAGGATAGCACGAATTTGCATTTCACTGACTTCAGGATAGGTAATACCGAGGCGCACGCCGCGATGACCCATCATCGGATTTGTTTCATGCAAATTTTCCGCCCGGTTGTTGAGTTTGTCAATAGAGATATGCAAGCTTTCGGCGAGACGCTGACGCTCTTCAGGATTTCCCGGCACGAACTCATGCAGGGGCGGATCCAAAAGGCGAATGGTCACCGGCCTGCCGGCCATCACCTCCATTGTCTTTTTGATGTCGTTCTTGACAAAAGGAAATAGATCATTTAATGCCGCGCGGCGTTCTTCAAGGGTATCAGATAGAATCATTTTGCGCAGATGAAATAACGGCTGTTCACTATTCTCTCCATAGAACATGTGTTCGGTACGGAACAGGCCGATGCCCTCGGCACCGAATTGTCTGGCTCTGGCGGCATCTTTTGGTGTATCGGCGTTTGTGCGGATTTTGAGGCGGCGGATCTGATCGCAAATTTTCATGAAGGCAACAAAATTTTTATCATCTTTTGTACCGCTGATCATAGCTAAGGCGCCTTTATACACACGTCCCTTGGTTCCATTGAGAGTAATTATCTCTCCTTCCCGCACTATTTTTCCGTCGACCATCATTGTCTTCTGGTGTGTATCAATGCGTAGAGTTCCAGCGCCGACGATACAGCATTTACCCCATCCGCGAGCTACCAAAGCTGCGTGTGAGGTCATACCGCCGCGCGCAGTGAGAATACCTTGTGCCGCGCGCATGCCTTCGACATCCTCGGGATTAGTTTCCTCACGTACGAGAATAACTTTCTTACCCGCTTTAGCCCAACCCACCGCATCTGCCGCAGTAAATACGACCTGACCTACCGCTCCGCCGGGACTGGCAGGCAGACCTTTAGCCAGAAATTCTCCCTTCATTTCCGCCTCCGGGTCAATCATAGGGTGGAGCAGTTCATCAAGCTGGGATGGAGTTACGCGCATCACCGCTTCGCTGACGCTGATCATCTTGCTTTTAAACATCTCGATTGCCATCCGTACAGCTGCTGGCCCGTTGCGCTTACCGTTGCGCGTCTGCAGCATCCAGACACGGCCGTTCTGAATGGTGAACTCGAGATCCTGCATATCCTGGAAGTGGTTTTCGAGCTTCTGGCGAATCATTTTGAGTTGCGCATAAACTTTGGGCATGGCCTTCTCTAGGCTTGGGTGACCCTGTGTATCGTCCACCTGTCGCATTTCTTCATTGATCGGATTCGGCGTACGAATACCGGCAACAACGTCTTCGCCCTGCGCGTTCGGCAGCCACTCGCCATAGAATTTGTTTTCACCTGTAGCGGGGTTGCGGGTGAAGGCCACACCTGTGGCTGAGTTGTCACCCATATTACCGAACACCATTGCCTGCACATTAACCGCTGTGCCCCATTCATCGGGAATTACTTCAATCCTGCGGTAGGAAATGGCACGCTTCCCGTTCCAGCTTTTAAAGACAGCGCCGATTGCGCCCCATAGTTGTTCATGGGCATCATCAGGAAAGGGTCTGCCGATGACTTGTATTACCTTGGCCTTATAAATTTTGGTAAGTTCTTCCAAATCATGTTCCGTAAGATCGACATCGTTCGTGACTCTGCGGCGCTGTTTCATAGCCGCCAGTTCCCGCTCTAACTGCTGGCGCACACCCATGCCTTCAGCCGGTTCAAGACCTTCGGCCTTCTCCATGACAACGTCCGAATACATTTGGATTAAGCGCCGATATGAATCCCATACAAAGCGGGCGTTTTTGGTTTTTTCGATCATACTGGGAATGGTTTTTGAGGTAAGGCCGATGTTCAGTACTGTCTCCATCATGCCGGGCATGCTTTTACGCGCCCCGGAACGGGCCGAACACAATAGAGGATTCGTTGGATCACCAAATTTCATACCAGCTTGTCGCTCCATCTTTTGCATAGCTCTATTGACTTGCTCTTTGAGGCCTTGCGGGTAGCGGCCTTTATTTTTGTAAAAAGCTGTGCAAACTTCGGTTGTAATCGTGAATCCTGGCGGGATAGGAATGCCGAGGTGAGTCATTTCCGCAAGGCCGGCGCCCTTGCCTCCCAACAAATTTTTGTCTTTTCCGTATCCTTCCGAGAAAGTATAAACAAATTTCGTAACCATTGTATCCCTTTGCAACCTCCTTCAGTAGTCCTGTTTTATTAAAATTATAGTATCGACATAAGACTATCATCATTGTCAAGAAAAAAATGCGCCTTTTGATGATTTGTAAGCTAGCATTTTCCCACACCATTTTTTCAAAATTCTTACTATCCACCTCGTTGATTTTTTCAGTAAGTTTTGATATTTTGCTGTTTAATTTTCTTGACAAGGAGGGGGGCTTGTTCATATACTCGCCCCACAAAAGAGCAAGCTTTTATCAATATAGTGACTGATTGTGCCAGGGAGAGTATAAATTTGCCAATCGCAAGGGACTCATTAACAAGATGAAAACTTTTTGGTCTTTTGCCGCAAAAAAGCTTATCCTGCTTGGTGGTGTACTTTAATCAACTTTTTTATTTTCATTTCCAGTGTGGATTCCGGTTTTATTACCGGCGGTCAAGTACCAAAAAATAAATGTTTAGGGGGTAGATTTTATGAAAGGTAAGGTATTTTTATTTATTGCTGTAATTATGATTATCGTCGGAGGAATAATCGCCAACCTTGTGCAAAACAATTTTTACCAGGTTAAGGTTCGCGATGTTCGTTTTGCGACGGCTGATGGTTCAATTATGAGCGGCCTTCTGTTTATCCCGAAAAATGCCACGCCGAAGACGCCGGCGCCCGGCATTCTCGCTGTTCATGGTTATATCAATTCACGGGAGACGCAGTCAGGATTTGCGATTGAATTCGCGCGCCGTGGCTGGGTTGTTCTGGAAATCGATCAGAGCGGGCACGGATATACCGCCCCTCCGGCCTTCGCCAACGGTTTCGGCGGTCCGGCCGGCCTGGCCTATCTCCGCAGCCTTGATTTTGTCGATAAAAACAAAATCGGCATGGAAGGCCATTCCATGGGTGGATGGGCAATTCTCGCCGCAGCTATGGCTCGTCCCGATGACTATAAGGCACTAGTTCTGGAAGGATCGTCCACTGGAGCGCCTTTCGCTGCGGAGGGAAGCACTACCTATCCCAAGAACATGGCTCTGGTAGAAGGCACATTTGACGAGTTTTCCCTACTCATGTGGAGCGTACCGGTAGCAGCAAACGTTGTCAACAGTGATAAACTCAAAAAAGTGTTCGGTGTAACCGAAACAATCGAACCCGGAAAAATATACGGCTCCATCGAAGGCGGAACGGCACGCATTCTTTATCAACCGGTGACAACCCATCCAGGTGAACACCTGTCACCCACAGCGATCGGTTATGCCATCGACTGGTTCCAGAAAACCCTGGGTGAAGAAAAAACTCTCGCTCCTTCCAATCAAATCTGGTTCTGGAAGGAAATCGCCACGCTTATCGGCCTTATCGGTTGTATCCTGCTTGTGTTTGCGGCCGGCAATCTTCTGCTGCAAGCCGGATATTTCAGCTCCCTGCAGGGGGCGCCGCAAAACCCGAACCCAGCAAGCGGAGTTGCGTGGTGGGTTGCTGCCATTCTCATGATTATAATCGGACCTTTAACCTATTTCCCGGCAACGCGTTTCGCCTATGACAAATTTAAGGAATCCTGGCTCTTCCCCCAGAAGATTACAAATGATATCGTGTTATGGCTGCTGGTAGTTACGATTATTTCTGTTATCCTGTTTGTGATCTGGCACCTGCTTAACAAGAAAAAAGGGGGAAATGCGGTATCATACGGCCTCAAGGCTGCCAAGGGTTCTACCTGGAAAAAAATCGGACTTTCCGCCTGGTTTGCCTTCCTGGTTACGGCTGTAGCATATTTGTCGGTTATGGTGATTTCTTATTTCTTTACCGTGGATTTCAGATTCTGGATTATGCCCATCAAACCCATGAGCGCAACACAGTTTAAAATAGCATTGCATTACATAATTCCTCTGGCTCTGTTTTATTTGATGTTTGCAGTTGTTTTGCACGGACAGTTGCGTTCTCCGACCAGTTCATTTAAAAAGAGAATGCTCATGAGTGCGATACTGGGATCACTGGGCTATCTCATAATGCTCGTGGTTATGTACATACCCATTTTAGCAGGAGGAGTAGCCCCGTTCATCAATACAATATACCAGACATTGTTCCTGATTGTAGCGGTACAGTTGTTCCCGTTGTTCTTTATCGTCAGTCTCATATCGACCTATTTTTCCGAAAAGACGGGACTTGTCTATGTCGGTGCGTTCGTAAATGCCTTCTTCATAACATGGTATATGGTGGCGGCACAGGCAACGCACATTGCTCTTTGCTAACAGTAAATCTTATTTCATCAAATTAAATAGCCACCGGGTAAGCAAGACCCGGTGGCTATTGCTTTTCTGCAAATGGCCAACGACCCGTAATACCTGAAAACCTATCATTATAACAGCTAAGAAAAAGTAGCTGTGACGAATGATCAGGCAATTTATGGTAAGTGACTGGCGAAGAGCAAATTGCCATCTTGTCCTGAATTCGAGAGCATGATAAACAAAACTTATTAATATTAATAACTGAAGAGATAAATCGCACTTCCCATGAACGATGATAAACTATACCTTGTCCTGATGGGTCTTCCGGCAAGGGGTAAATCAACGCTGGCGATACGCCTGCAGGATGCTTTTAGAAAAAGCCGGATCCCTGCGAAGATATTCAACAACGGAAATCTCCGGAGAGCTCACCTGCCGCTGAAGGAAACTTCCTCGGCAAACTTTTATCATCCAGATAACACTTCCGCCTTAGAGATGAGAAAAAAGTTCGCCCTAATCAACATGAAATGGGCGAAAACGTATCTGGAAGGTAAGGGACGAGTGGCCATCATTGACGCGGCCAACATAAGCAGAGCGCGGCGTCAGATGATCGAAGGAAACCTCAATAACCACCCGATCCTTTTTATTGAGTGCATAAATGACGACCAGGAAATCCTCCATTTAAGCATTCTGGAAAAAACAAGGCTTCCCGAATTTTCCCGGCTCGCCCACAAGACGGCGCAAAAAGAATTCCTCAAACGAATCGATAATTACCGGCTAATCTATACTCCGTTGAGAATGGAAAGAAATTATTTCCGCATGGACTCTTTGCAAAACAAAATCATCGAAGAAAAACAAAGCGATCCTATCCCTCTTTATTTGCTCATCAAGGACATTCTGGTCACTGACGTGGTCAAAAATCTTTTTCTTATTCGGCACGCGGAAACGAAATTTAACACCATCGACCGTATCGGCGGAGATTCGACTCTCACCGCGAAAGGTACTTCGCAGGCAAAAACCCTGGGCAGTTTTTTTAAAAAACAGCAAATCTCCTATATTTTTACCAGCCACAAAAAGCGGACAATTCAGACAGCCCGGCTCATCTGCGCAAGGCAAAAGAATTGTAAGGTTATTCCCATTAAGGAATTTGATGAAATAGCCGGCGGAATCTGTGAGGGGATGACCTACAAAGACATTGAAGAGACGATGCCTAAGGTATTTCGCGCCCGGAAGGCGGATAAATACCATTATCCCTATCCTCATGGTGAGAGCTACGAGACAATGAAAACGCGCATCGAAGCGGGACTTAAAAAATCATTTTTTTTAAACCGGCACGCAGACAACATCATGATTATCGGCCATCAGGCGGTAAACCGGATGATTCTTGCTCATTTTCTTTACCGGCGCGATGATGATGTTCCTTACATCTATATTCCCCAGGACGAATTTTATCACATCGTCTCCACACAGAATAAAAAACTCTTTGAGCTCAAGCCCTACGCCTAAACGCACCCGGTTCAGATACCCATTGACTTTATATAATTTTTCCTTGAAAAAATATAAGTATGCTTTATATTTTAACTATAAATTTGGAAAAAGCGAAGTTTGTATAATAATTGTTAGGCTGGTTAAAATGACAAAGGACAAATACTTACAGAAATTGTATTTTCCCCATATAAATGGTAAAAATCGCGTTTACGAAATTGGATTCTAAGAGTAATGAGACTCGAGATATAATATTTTGATTTACAGGATTTAGCGGGAACTACCTGCTCTTCCCGTAAGTTCAGGCGGTGCACGCCCCGACAATAAAGTCAGGGCGTGCATCAAAAAATTTAATTCCCCCTAAGTTGTAACAACCAAATTATTCTTACTATTTGCCTTATTTTGCCACTTCTTCCGCTCTCAGGGTCTTTCTGAGAATTTTGCCCACGTTGTTCTTGGGCAGTTCTTTTCTGAATTCAACCATAGTAGGAAGCTTGTACTTGGCCAATTTGGTCGCACAGTAATCTATTATTTCCTGTTCTGTTGCGGTCACTCCTTCCTTTAATACGACAAAAACCTTGATCTGTTCGCCGCGTGTTGGATGAGGCACTCCGATAGCGCATGCCTCCACAACTTTTGGATTGGTATATAAAGCTTCATCTATATCACGCGGATAGACATTGTATCCGCCGGAAAGAATCATATCCTTTTTACGGTCTACAATGAAGAAGTAGCCCTCCTCATCCATCTTGGCTATGTCGCCGGTATACAACCACCCATTCCGTATGGACAAAGCTGTTTCCTCGGGTTTCTTCCAGTATCCCTTCATCACCTGAGGGCCTCTGATAATAAGCTCGCCAGGTTCACCTATGGGAACATCCTTCTCCCCTGTTTCGAGATCCACTATGCGGCATTCCGTATCAGGATACGGGAGTCCAATACTTCCTGCTTTTTGTACTCCTTCATATGGATTGGCATGGGTACACGGTGAAGCCTCAGTCAAGCCAAATCCCTCAGAAATCAGTGCTCCAGATCTTGCTTTGATTTTTTTTATAACCTCAACCGGAAGCGGAGCGCTGCCTGAAGGAAGTCGTTTTATACAGGTAAGATCAAGCTTATCGAAATTCGGATGGCCAAGCAGACCGATCAACATGGTTGGAACGAGACAGGCCACGGTCGGCCTGTATTTTTGTATGACGTCAAACAGGGTCTCTGGCGTTGGTCTTACTAACATTACACAGGTGCATTTGTAATAAATGGTTAAATTCATAACAGTGGACATCCCATAAACATGAAAAAACGGGATGGCGCCGAGAAATATTTCTTTGCCGTCGCTTGTTATCGAATTTTTATATGTTTTTGGATCCGTTGTTTTTATCTGTTGCAACTGCTTGCTCAGGTTAGCATGGGTTAGCATCGCCCCCTTGGAAACACCCGTAGTGCCGCCGGTATATTGCAGTATGGCAATGTCGTTAAAATTAACATTTACCTGCGGGGGATTCGGGGGATATTTCGCGATAAGGTCTTTCCAGCCGTATACATCTGGGGCCTCCTTTGGCTTGACAGCAAATACAGTGGCTGGATCTGTTGAGGAGGGAATATAATCGCCCAGTGAAGCATACACTATCTGTTTTATCTTGGTTTTAGGCCTCAGATCGATCATGTTATTTGCCAGCAGATCAAGGGTGATAAGAACCTTGGATTCCGAATCATTGAATTGATGCTCAAGTTCCGCAGGAGTATATAAGGGATTGTTCATTACGGCTTTCCCGCCGATCTTCAGTATAGCATAATAGGCGGCGACTGTTTGAATCAAATTGGGGAGATGGATTGCGACACTGTCGCCTTTTCTGATGCCAAAATCCGTAAGACAGGCTGCAAAACGATATACCATATCTTTCAATTCAGCATAGGTGATCTTATAGTCTTGTGAAACAAACGCTGTTCTTCGTGGAAAATCCCGTGCCGCAATTTCAAGATTGTCAGTTAACAGTAATTCTTCATACTTAACCGTTGCCATAATGCCCGGGCTATAATGGGCAACCCATGGCTTATCCTGATATGTTACTTTCTTCTTAGCCGCCGGTGTTACCTTTTTCTTTACCGGAAGCGCTGCTTTTTTCTTTTTGACCGGACGTGCTACTTTCTTCTTTTTAGCCGAACTTGTAACTTTCTTTTTCTTAACCAAAGACTTAACTTTTTTCTTTCTTGCAGGACGCACTATCTTTTTCTTTTTAACTGTAAGCGCCGCTCTCTTTTTCTTGACGGGACGTTTAACTTTCTTTTTCTTAACCAAAGATTTAACCTTTTTCTTTTTTGCAGGACGCACTGCTTTCTTCTTCATAAGATTACCTCCCTCCCCAGATTAATGTTACAAAAATTTCATTTTACGGAAGCTCGATATACCGGATAATCCTTTTATGATTGACCTTTTTCCCCCTATAATTATCGTGGTTGCACGAGTTCTCTTTTTAATTATGCTGAAGTGTACAATATTAATTTTGGAAACAGCAAAAATTGGGTAACAGAATCACCGCGAAAGATAATTACAAATCAACTTTCCCTAGTCAAGCTATTTTTTATTCGCTTATTGATAAAAATTTAAGATGACGTTTAACCCGAAAAAGCAATACGCATGCCTTATGCTTCTGGCAATGTACTTTTACGAAACCTATCTTATTTCTTTTCGCAAAGTTCGATTAAAACGCCGAAAGTGGACTGGGGATGGAGAAACGCAATTTTTGCCCCACCCGCGCCGTGGCGCGGCTTTTCGTCAATCGAATGAATCCCTTTGGCCTTGAGCTCAGCCAACGCTTCTTCAAGATTTTCCACACGGAAGGCTATATGCTGAACTCCTTCGCCTTTTTTTTCAAGATGTTTCGCGATGGGGCTATCCGGAGAAATGGATTCCAAAAGCTCGACTTCCGTATCGCCGACCGGGAAAAATGCCGTGGTTACCTTTTGCTCCGCCACTGTTTCACTTCCGGCATGAGTAAAACCGAAAAGACCGCTGTAAAGTTGTTTTGCCGCGTCTATACTTTTTACCGCGATGCCGATATGGTCTATTTTCAGAACTTTCATGTTTTCTCCTTGAAGATTTTTTCTAACTGCGCTGCCGCGCGTGCACCTGGATAAATTTAACAATTTCCTCAGTGGATGTTCCGGGCCCAAATATTTCCGCGATGCCTGATTTCTTTAATTCCGCGGCATCTTCATCAGGAATGATACCCCCTCCTACCACCAGAACATCATTCATGCCTTTTTCACGAAGCAGTTCCATCACCCGCGGGAAAAAATAATTGTGCACGCCGGATAAACTGCTTAACCCCACCACATCGGCATCTTCCTGCAGGGCGGTCTCTACGATCATTTCGGGAGTCTGCCTCAATCCCGTATAAATCACTTCCATGCCCGCTTCCATAAATATTCTCGCCAGGAGCTTTGCTCCGCGGTCATGCCCATCCAGACCGGGTTTGGCCAGAACTATCCTGATTTTTCTTTTACTCCCCATTAAATAATCCTCCAATAAGGGTCTTTTCACTATCAAATTCTAGGCTGTTCAAAAACGTCCGAATACAAGGCCTTCGAAAAACTGAGGAGCGAAGGCGTACTTTTGGACGTACGTCGCAGCGACGAAGGTTGAGGGAACGCCGTAGACGGATGTTTTTCAACAGCCTATTTAAAAGAACTGTTTGGGTTTATATTCGCCAAATATCTCTCGCCAAACATTGCATATTTCACCGATGGTTGCGTCGGCTTTGACTGCTTCGATGACAGCGGGCATTACGTTTTCGTTGGTGAGAGAAACTTTTCGCAGATGTTCCAGCGCTTTTTTCCACCTCGCCTGATCGCGCTGAGCACGTATTTCTCGAAGTTTTTTTGCTTCGGTCTCGCCCACTTTCATATCCACTTTCAGCAGATTTGCCGGAGGCGGTTCCTTCATAGTATATTTGTTGATGCCGACATACACGCGTTCCTGACTTTCGATTTCCTTCTGAAAACGGTAGGCGCTTTGCTGAATTTCCTTCTGGATAAAAGCCTGTTCTATGGCGGCCAGAGTTCCGCCCAGGGCATCTATCTTTTGAAGATACTCTTCTATCTGCGCTTCGATTTTATCGGTCATCGCTTCCACCATATATGAACCGGCCAACGGGTCTATCGTATCGGTAGCGCCGCTTTCTTCGGCCACAATCTGCTGGGTGCGCAGAGCGACTGTTACCGCCTGCTCGGTGGGCAGGCACAGTGCCTCGTCATAGGAATTGGTGTGCAGTGATTGACAACCGCCCAATGCCGCGGCGTAAGCTTGCAGGGCAACCCGGACGACGTTATTCAAAGGCTGCTGCGCGGTCAGCGTGACGCCTCCCGTTTGCACATGGAAGCGCAGCATCATCGAACGGGGATCTTTGGCCCCGAAGCGCTCTTTCATCACTTTTGCCCAGCACCTGCGGGCCGCCCGGAATTTAGCTGTTTCCTCAAGTACGTTAGTAAAAGCGTTGAAAAAGAAACTGAGACGCGGAGCAAAGGTATCGACATCCAGGCCGCGGTCAATGCAGGCCTGGACATAAGCGATACCGTCCGCGATGGTGAAGGCTGCTTCCTGCGCCGCGGTGGAACCGGCTTCCCTGATATGATACCCGCTGATACTGATAGAGTTCCAGCGGAGAACATTCTTAAAACAATATTCGATCAAATCAACTGTCAGCTTCATGCTCTGCTTGGGAGGATAGATATATTGGCCGCGGACGGTAATTTCTTTTAAAATATCATTTTGTACCGTACCGCCGAGTTTATCGTAGGAAACCCCCTGCTCATCGGCAACCGCCAGATACATGGCCAAAAGCACGGTGGCCGGCGCGTTGATCGTCATAGACGTCGTCACTTTATCGAGAGGAATACCCTTGAACAAGACGCGCATGTCTCCGATATAGTCAATGGCCACACCGACCTTGCCGACTTCACCCATGGAAAGCGGATGATCGCTGTCATACCCCGCCTGAGTGGGCAAATCAAAGGCCACACTGAGGCCCGTCTGACCCTGATTAAGGAGATAGCGGTAGCGCTCATTGCTCTCTTTGGCACTTCCGAATCCGGCGTATTGACGCATTGTCCAGAAGCGCCCGCGGTACATTGTGGGCTGGACGCCGCGGGTAAAGGGATACTGTCCCGGATAACCAATCTCTTCGTTATAGTCGAGGCTGGCGGTTTCCAGCGGAGTGTAGAGCCGCTCTATTGGCGTGCCGGAAATGCTGGTGAAGACTTCTTTGCGCTCTTTTTCGCGGACCAGAGATTTTTGCAGTGTTTCTTTTACCCACTTATCTTTGGTAGCTTTCATCTTTTTCAATTCATCTTTGTCCAACATTTTATGCCGCTCCATTTTCACCTTTGTAAGATTGTCGATATTTTATTTTTTAATAATCAAAGCATCCGCCACTTTCGCGCCGCAAGAGAAAAGCACCAGAGGATTGATGTCCAACTCCTTTATCGTATCTTTATGGTCAGTCACCAAGCGCGAAACCTTCAAAATAATATCAATCAGCGCGTTGATGTCCGCGGGCGGTTTGCCTCTTATCCCCTGCAATACGCTGTAGCCCTTAATCTCGCTTACCATTTCTTCCGCATCAATGCGGCTAAGCGGCGCTATACGGAAAGAGACATCCTTGAGCGCTTCCACAAAAATACCACCGAGCCCGAACATAATTACATGACCAAACACCGGATCCTTAGTCGTGCCGATAATTACCTCGACCCCATCCTCCAGCATTTCCTGAACCAGAACGCCCTGTATTTTAGCTTCCGGCATATATTTTTTGGCGTTGGAGATAACCTCTTTAAACCCCGCGCGAACATCCGCATCGCTTAACACGTTCAGCTTGATGCCTCCGACTTCTGTCTTATGGGTAATCTGCGCGGACTGAATCTTTAAAGCCACCGGGTAACCAATTTGCAGGGCTGACTCTACTGCCATATCGGCGGATGTGGCCAGCACTTCACGGGTTACAGGTATCCTATAGCCGTCTAAAACTTTTTTTGCTTCATACTCCGATAAGGCATCCGGATTGTTTACTATATTTTCAACCTCTTTATCCGAATGTATCGCCGGCTTTTCTTTTTTAATTTTCGCATATCGTCTGAGTTTGGCGCTGTACCAGGCCAGATTACTCATTGCCTGAATGGACTGTAAGTGATCCCTCAGCACCGGCATACCGGCGTCTTCAATCGACTTAATCGCCTTGGCTATCACGTCCGAAGAAGAAAGATTGTAAGTTGTGAGCACGATAGGCTTGGTTGTTGATTGATAAATTTCGATAAGATCTTTGGCCAGAATCGGCGCACTGTGAGGCATAAAACCCATGGCCACTGTTATCATATGAATATTATCATCTGCCACAAGGGCTCTCAGACAACGTCCCAACATCTCCGGTTCAGCTACCGCCGCCGAGGTCAGATCAACCGGATTTTTGGCGGAACCAAATGGAGGAAGATATGATTCCAATATACGGCGCGTCTCACCCATGAACTCCGGTATATTGAGCCCCAGAGTTTCGCATTTATCCGCCATTAGAACACCCGCTCCGCCGGAAATGGAAAGAATGCCGATATTATTACCTTCAGGCATACGGCCGCCGCGGTGAACGATAACAAAAGATGTCAGTTCGCTCAAAGTTTCTATGCGGATAATTCCCATCTGACGGAAAAATGCGTCATAAATTTTATCGTCCCCGGCCAGAGAGCCGGTATGGGATGATGCCGCTCTTGCGCCGACTCTCGTTCGGCCTACTTTCATTATCAAAATCGGCTTTTTCAACTTCAGGGCATTTTGGGCCGCCTTACGGAATTTAGCACCGCTTTTCGCTCCTTCCAGATATCCGCCAATAACCTTAGTTTCGGGAGTAGTCAAAAGATAGGAAAGGAAATCGGAAAATTCTGTATCGGCTTCATTCCCGACACTGACAAAGGAGCTGAAACCGACACCAGCCTGAACCGCCTGGGCGAAGATCAAAGTCCCGAAAGCACCGCTTTGCGTCACAAACCCCAAAGACATCGGATAAACCGGTTTTAAATCAACAATATTGGCAAAGGAAGCCATTACCGAATTGCTCAAATTCACGAGTCCGACGCAATTAGGGCCCAATATCCTCAGCTTATTTTTTTGGGAAAGTTGTGTCACTTGCTCTTGCAGGGCTTTGCCTTCCGGGCCCACTTCAGAAAATCCTGAAGTGAAGAGCACCACAGCCTTGACCTTTTTCACGACACACTGTTGTAATGCCACCAGCACCGATTGTGCGGGAACACTGATAATAACCATCTCCACATCGCCCGGTATTTCCAATAACGAAGGATAGCATTTAACTCCATGGATTTCCATGTAATGGGGATTGACTGGATATAACTTGCCCGTGTAGTTCCATTTGAGGAGGGCATTCAAAGACCTGCCGCTCGGCTTGCGAATATCTTTGGATACTCCGATGAGCGCGATAGAATGAGGGTTAAAAAAATACTCCATAGCTGATATGTCGACATTCCCGTCTTTTTTATCCATTTATAAACTTCCTCAATTTGGCTATTCTCCAACTATATTTTTTAAAAGTATGCATCTACAGATTAAGAAGAAGTCTTGCTACTCCCGGGGAACCATAAACTTTCTCAAAACTTGGATGCCGCTTTTCCTTATCAAACTTAAATCCTCGTTTCTCATAGGCTCGCCTGGCCGGTTTATTATCGATGAGAACTCCAATCTGCGCCAGCTTAAAACTATTTTTTCTTCCTCTATCGATCGCTGACGCAAGCAACATGTTTACTATACCCTTCTTTCGATGCTCGGGAAGGACGGCAACATTCTCAATTACCCAAGCGCCCTCCACATTATCAGGGGTACAGGTCATAAACGACACATAACGCTCCAGAGCAGCCTTTTGATAATCTTCCGTCCAACCCAGCTTTTCGACAACCTCCGGCAGCGCCTGTGTGAACGCCCGCATGCCTAATACCTTTGGATCATAGCCGCTTAAAGCACCCGCTTTCTGTCCGTTAACTTCCGCCACAATAAAAGTTGAATAATGAAATAAATGAGGTTTTTGTGTTGTCGCAATAAGACGAAGAAAAGAAAGACAATCTTGTTGCGTGCCTCCTACATAATGCTCCCATGCCCCATATTTATTATGCGACCGCGCTGCGGTAAGCATTACCCACGCAAGGAATTGTGCGTCATCGAACTTAGCTGATCGTATGTCAATATTCATTGTTTCACTTCTCCTATGATAGCGAATATATTAAATGAGAAACACCGGAGTTGGTTTTTAAACGCAACCTGTGTTTATAAAAGGTGATGCCCGCCGTCCAACAGCAATGTTTCGCCGGTTACGAGAACGGCGTCTTCGATGAAGTAACGTACCGTATCCGCTATTATCTCCGGGGTTGCTGTCATCCGCAGAGGCAGTGTATTCTCTAAATGACCTTTTGTTTTTTGATACCTTTCCTTTCCCATTCCCGCCTGCAGCCATTCACCCTGAATGAAGCCGGGGCATATAGCATTGATCCGTATCTCCGGACCCAGAACGCGGGCCAACACCATGGTCATGTTGATCAGCGCCGCCTTAGAGGCGCAATAGGCGACAGAACTGCCGATTCCCTTTACGCCGGCAATTGAGGCTATGTTAACAATAGCCCCTTTACCCACAATCTTCATATGCGGTGTCACTGCCCTGATCATCTGGTAAGGGCCGACTAGATTGATGCTGTATATGCGCAGGAAGTCTTCTTTGGATAGCCCTTCGAGATTGTCGTGGGCATTGAATTTTGTCGTTCCGGCATTGTTCACAAGAACATCGATGCGTCCCCATTTGTCCATGGCCTCGCAAGCCATGCGCCGGCAATCATTATCCTCAGCAACATCTGCCCTGCAAAGCAAAGTCTCGGCACCTAAGGACTCACACGCTGCCTGAACCTCTCTGGCTTCTTTTTCGCTTTTGGAATAATTAACCACCACATTATAGCCGTTTTTCGCGAGCAACTTTACTGTCGCGGCACCGACACCCCGGGATGATCCGGTGACGATGGCAACTGGTTTAGACTTATTCATAGCATTCTCCTTAATACGAATAAGAATATTCGCCTCTATCACAACTTAAGGCTTGACAGCAAATTAATTCTAGCAGAGCGGGAAATCTAGCGAACTTTGTTATTTCCTTTATACCAAACGCATATCAATATTCGTAATTTCAAAGGTATTAAATATTTTTGGCCTTATTCATCATATTGGTGACAGTCAGTTCCAAAGACAGTTCCCTCCCGGCAGATTGAGCCGGCGCAAAGTTTCTGATGAATTCTATTTCCTCGTCCGTCGGATGGGGGGTCTGTGACAAATCGGAAGCAATCTTCAGATCCCACGGCACATCTTTTTTTACATCTTCTATTCTGACTTTCGGATGAATCTGCGCTAGATACATTTCTTTGGTAACGGGATCGAACCTAAAAACACCTTTGGTCGTCAACAGCATTGACGGCCCCGAACCTTTGGCAAAAAGTCCGGATTTATCCCGGCTCTCCCCCCCGTCAAGGTATCCGGGAGAAGTCATGTAATCCAGCTTATTCACAAAATTTCCCCCCAGCATTGTGAGCACCGTCCTTTTCGCGTACGATAAGAAATCCGCGGCGCCACCCGATCCCGGCAGTCTCATTGTTGGTTTGTAATAATCCCCAATAGCCGTGGTATTCACATTGCCATATTTATCAACCTGGCCTACTCCCAGAAAACAAACATCGACGAAACCGCGGTAGGTCATGGTAAAGGCCGAAAACAAATCAGTGGCATAGGAGAATCCGCGGCAGGAATGAGCATCGGCTATGTGATTCAGCGGCAAGAGCGGCTCAAAATCGATAATACCCGATTCCATCATGAGCGTGGCATGAGGTGCATATAGGGTCTTGGCCAAGGCTCCGGCCGTCGTGGGTAATCCCACGCCCAGAATGACATTTTCATGGTCGCGTATTTCCTTAGCAACGGCGATCACCAATAGTTCTTGAAGCGTATACGGTTTACTCATAAAGCTTCCCCCTTTCTTTCAATGTCTTTTCCAGCTCTTCCATTGTTAAACCCATATTCCTCTCTCTTCCCTCCCTGTCCCATCTCGTGGTAAAGGCAGAACCATAGTTGGCAGGAGCGGAATAAAAGGCCTTGGCCTTGATGCCGTCCAGGACACTGCTGCCGAACCTTTGTATATAACGATCAATATACGCAGCGCGATTCTCGCAGCCGTAAATCCACTCGTCCATCCAAACTTTAAGTCCGTCGGCCGTAGAATCGGCCATCATAAACAAACCGTACATAAAAAAGTCTATATTATAGTGACCAAGAACCTCCGTAGGGTGCGCCCCCCAGGGAACCTCAATTACCGCATTGACACGATAGGCGGGAATAATAGTCAAATGGGGACTGGATTTAACGATGTCGTGTTCCACGATTTCTTCGCAGGAAACAATAATTTTTTTGCTGGCCAGAGCAGCGGCGGCCACGCTTCCGAGGGCTCCCCAGTACTGGGCGTTTCCAAATTTATCCGCCCGTTGCACATGCACAATACAGACATCGGGATTTGCCGCAGGTACCGTGAGCAAATTCTTTCCCGTATAGGGACATTTGATAACACGGAATTTATTATCACCCATAAAACTTCTTTTGCGGAAAAGATCCGTAGCCATAACACCCTCGAGGACCTGGATGAAGCTGAGGCCGTGCATACCCGCAACCAAGCGCGCGTTGTAATCAAAATTCGTATAGTCCTCCATTTCTAGAGTACCCGCGTTCAACGCCCGCTCCACAGCGGAACCGCCTTTCTTACCGCCCGCACGCAGCACATAGGTCGTAATTAGCTGGTCAACGCATCCGGCTCCGACAAGAACTTCAACATCAAATATTCCCGATTGAGAATAAAGGGTAAAACCCTTTCTTCCTTGCCGGATGACTTCATAAACGAGCTCGGCACAGCTTCCCACCGTGTAATTACCGATAACCAGCTGATCTCCATTATGCACGAATCTGCTGATAGCCTCTTTAGCAGTCATGATCTTACTTTCTGCTGCCGTCATATATGCATCCCTTCCTTTCTGAAGAAAGTATAAAACACTCACGCCACAAAACAAGATACCCCGCAGCAAGCTACAGGGCATCTTAAATCACAAGCATGAGTCTCACGAATAAATCAGTCTCATATAATAGCAGGGTCAGAAATTATTTTAAACTTCTAAATATTTTTCCCGAACCTGCCTGTTGTCTCTTAACTCCTCTACAGAACCCTTGAAGCCTATATGCGCTTTACCCATCAGGTAGACGCGATTGGCCAGAGATAAGGCCACCTTAAGGTTATGCTCCACTAAGAGAATGGAAACGCCTGCCTTGTTGATCTCCTCCAGCACGTTGCGCACTTCCTGAACCATGAGCGGTGCCAAACCTTCCGTGGGTTCATCAACAAGCAAAAGCTGCGGATTCCCCATCAGGGAACGACCTATAGCTAGCATCTGTTGTTCTCCGCCGGATAAAAATTTCCCTTTCTGATGGGTTCGTTCTTTGAGCATCGGGAAGTGGCTAAAAATTCTGTCAATTGTCCATAAGTTCGGGTCACTGGGGTCACCCATTTTACCTCCCTTGATTCCCAGAAATAGGTTATCCAGCACGGAGAGTTCGGGGAAAATCCGCCTATCCTCAGGAACATAACCGAGGCCTGCCTGGGCCGCCTTATATGGCGGATAACCCGTAATCTCCCGTCCTTCAAAGACCACCGATCCCGATTTTGGTTTGACCAGTCCCATAATGGTCTTTAGCGTTGTGCTTTTCCCCATACCGTTCCTGCCCAAAAGGGCAACCAATTCCCCCTCGACAACATTCAGGGATATACCCTGCAATACATGGCTCGCGCCGTAGTAAGTATTCAGATCTTCAACTTCCAATAACATCTTCTCTCACCTCATATAAAAGGACGTCGTGCGTATCATGCATTAAACTTCAAGGTCTCCCAAATAGGCGTCTTTTACTTCCTGGTTCCGCCGAATCTCATCCGGCGTTCCCGTTGCCAGAATCCGCCCGTAGTGAAGAACGGTAATACGATCCGCCAGGGAAAACACCACATCCATATCATGCTCGATAATGACCACCGTTTTACCCTCTGTCAGTTTTCTGATCAGCGCCACGGCATTATGGGTCTCATCACGGGACATACCGGCCGCAAACTCGTCCAGAAGGACCAACTCCGGGTCCGTCGCCATAGCCAAGCTGATCTCCAGGGCACGATGCTTACCGTATGACAAAGCACCGGCGGGAAAATTTCTTTCCCCAATTAGATTGATCCGTTTTAAGACCTCTTCCGTCTCCCGGGTAATTTCTTCTATCTTATCCACCTTGCGAAGCAGATTGAACCGGACACCCCGCTTGGAAAGAATGGCCAAGCGAATATTCTGAAAAGCTGTCAGCCGGTTGAATGTACTGGTAATCTGAAAAGAGCGTCCCATACCGATACGACACAGATCACAAGGCTTTAATCCGGTTATCTCCTTCCCTTTGAAGAACACCTTCCCTTTGCTCGGTTTGTACGTTCCGGTTATGATGTTAAAAAGGGTCGTTTTCCCCGCTCCGTTCGGTCCAATGACAGCGTGCCGCTCACCTTCCTTTACTTGCAGATTGATATCAAACAGCACTTTCAACCCGCTGAAATCGTGATACAGTCCTTTTGTTTCCAGCATGTTCATGAAATCTTCTCCAATTTGTGACTTGAAGCTGAGAAAAATCGTTGTTTCAACGTAGTTATCCAGCCTGCTAAACCCTGTGGGGCAAACATGATGACCAGAATCAGGGTCACACCTATCACTAATTCCACCCGATCCGTAAATCTAACGATTATTTCCTCTAGAATCTGAAAGATGGCCGTACCCCAAATGGGGCCGAAAAAGCTGCCGACACCTCCGATCATAGTATTTATAATCGGCTGAAAAGAAACTAAAACTCCCAGGGAACCATCTGCCGAAACCAGGTTATGAAATATTGCGTAAACGGAACCCGCCACGCCGGCAAAAGCAGCGGAAACAACATAAACTACAGCTTTTGTATGGGACACCTTAAATCCCAGGTAGTCGATCCTTTTGGCATTATCACGAATACCGACTTGTATTTGACCGAAAGGCGTCTTGGTAAAGAACCACATCAGCCAGACACTAAGCCCGAGAACAATCATGGCAAAGTAATAAAAGTTCTCCGGTACTCCTTTCATATTAAATGATACCACTCCCGGTATAGTGAATGGAGGTATGGGAAAATTTCCAATGCCGTCCTCTCCGCCGGTGATCCCTCTCAATTTGAGCGCCAGAACGTACATGAGTTGGGCAAAGGCAAGGTGCAGCATGGCAAAAGCGGTACCACTGACTCGAACAACCAAGGGACACAATACGAGGGCAAGGACGGATGCCGATAACACTCCGATTCCGACGGACGATAACAGAGATAGGCCGGCAATATGTTTCAGAGCTAGGGCCGTACCGTAGCCGCCGGCGCCAAAAAACATGGCATGGCCGAAACTGAGAAGTCCCGTAAAACCCAAGAGCACATTAAGAGAGACTGATAAGACAGCAAAAACCGCAAACGTTACAATCAGGTTAACGTAGTATGCACCAAATACTTTGGGGATTATCGCCACGATGACTATCAATCCCACCCATAAGAACCAATTAATTATTTTATTCTTCATTCCTTTACTCCAAATAAACCGCTGGGACGAATCGCCAGAACTAAGGCCATGAAGCCAACCATGACGACCGGTGCAAGCTGAGAAAGAAACTGGACTCCGTAGGAGCTAAGCAGACCGAATATTATGGATACAATAACTGCCCCCAGAAGGCTCCCAAATCCGCCGGTAATTACCACAAGAAAAGCATCCATTCCAACCTGATCGGCTAAACCCGGAAATACGGTCAGGATCGGGGCAATAGCCACGCCGGCTACACCGGCCATCCAAGTGCCCACCCCAAAAACAACCATGAAGACAACAGGGATATTGATTCCGAGAGCGTTGACCATTTCTCTATCCGAAACAGCCGCCCGAACAATTTTGCCCAAACGGGTTTTATACAGGAGCAAGGTCATAATTGCTAAAACCACACCTGCCAGTCCGATAATAAAAAGCCGATAGACAGGGTACTCCAGACCTCCTAAAGACAACATCCCCTCCAGAATCGGCGGCATCTTAACCGGAAGATTCTCTGTTCCCCAGAAGATCTTGACTGCCGCCAGGATAACCAGGGAGACGCCTAACGTCATGATCAATTCACCCATATGCCCCATCGCATGCATTTTTCTAAGGAAAAATCTCTCCAGAATAATTCCGAAGAAAGCGGTGAAGAGCGGCGCCAATAGCAAGGCCAACCAAAAATTCCCTGTAAGGTTTAATACCGAGTAACAAAAATAGGCTGACAGCATAAAAAATGCCCCATGGGCAAGATTAAGAATTCCCATCATGCCAAAGATGACATTGAGTCCGGAGGCGATGAGAAAAAGAACCATGCCGTAGGCGAGCCCATGTATTCCCTGGGCTACATACATTGAGGTTGTTGCATCCATTAATATATATCCTTTCGTAAAGAAATGCCGCATAATGCACAAGGCGATGATGTTAAGCGCTGTTCACTATGCGGCTGTTCTGTATTACTTAATTATTCTCCCCAACCATTCTTATCTGCACACCGCTCCAGTTTCTGATCTATCCAGGGAAGCGCCTTGGCGGCCGGAACCAGCCATGCCGGTCCAGGACCGGATGCGCCCGTGAACCAGTGATAAGGCGGAATGCTAAAGTACACCTTTTGCTGCTCGGGTGTCACGTACTCTGCGATCTCGAAGTCCTGGATCGCCTTGTGATCGCAGGCCCGCATCTTGATAATCCTGCCGTTGACAAATTTGTAAGTGTCTCCCTCCCAAACTTTAATAACCTTTTCCGGGTCGGTGCTCTTGGCACGCTCAACAACACTCAGCATCCAATATATCTGCTGTGTCCAGGAACCGATGGTCCCAGTTCCATGGGCAAAGAGCGTGCTGTTGAAGGGAGCCGTCTTCCATTTCGTCTCCCACAGCTTATGCCAGATGCTGTAATATTTGACATAGCCGGGGTTTTTGAACATATTAGGCATGTTATAATGATCGATGTGCATCAGCCCTTTCGTTCCTTCCACACCGACCTCATGAAGCATGATCGGCTCGTCCATGAAGATATTGGCAAAGGGGGTCATGATGCCCGTTTGCCGCGACTGCTTGAGGAGGTTCCCCGCATCGGGTGTCCAGTCGCCAGTATAAATGACCTCCGCGCCGGAGGCCTTGATCTTCGTCAGGTAAGGGGCAAAATCCGTAAGAAATAGCTTATGGTAGTCTTCGCCCACAATCTGCGCTTCGGGGTAATATTCCTTCAGGCCTGTCTTGAAACCTTCCGCCAAACCATGACCAAAGGAGTAATCCTGGCAGAGGATGTAGAATTTTTTCTCTTTCTTGCGGATCTGGCCATAGAAGTAAGCCATGGCACGGCCGATCTGCTCGGTGGAATCGGAGGACATGAAGTTATAACGGGAGAAGTTTGTCGCATCATTGAGCTCATCGGCTAGGGAACCGATATTCACGGTAAGAACCTTGTGAGTGGCGCCCGTTTCGTTGATGATCTTTTGAATATTGCTGCCGGAGGTACCGACTAGGATATTCACTTTTTCCTGGAGAACCATCCGTTCACAAATCTTTTTGGCTTGATCCGGCTTGGACATCGAATCGGCCTTAATCATTTCGATCAGTTTCTTCTTGCCGTCCACCCAGATGCCGCCACGCTTGTTGATGTCATGGGCAGCCCAGGCGAAGCCAATCCACGCGATTTCGCCATTCAGAGCACCCGGACCGGAAAACGGCCATACCACGGCAATCTTGATGGTATCTCCCGTCGGGATAATCGGATTTGAAGGATCGAAGTCGGACATATTGCCCATCTTGTTGACATCGAATGCTGCGTTGACTTTGGGCACTTTTTCCGCCATCGAACCGGGAATCGCTTTGGCCGCCATGGCTGTGGACGGGCTATAGATTGTTAGAGAGAAAAGGGAAAAGATACACAAAAAAATTAAAACGCTTTTACCAATACATTTCATCACGAAGTTCCTCCTTTTTTGCTATATTTTATGACATCGCAAAAAACCTGAAAATTGCCATTCCGATGGAGAATCTATTGGAAGACCATATTTTAAAAAATCAAGCCTTGAGTTTCTCCTTAATCGGTACGTCAATAGTCCAGATTATATTTTCCCGCGAGATCATATCTTGAAGACGACCTATATATGGGCTCTGCAAAGTTCGTATAAAATAAACTTGCATAGTGATAAAAAAGGCGTGAACAAGAATTTCTAAACACCATAAGCGGATTGAATCACGGGTATAAATCCCAAAGCAAATTGCGGAATTCTATCCCCTCCGCTTTGCGGGATTGTCTAGCTTACTAATTCCGATACGTTCACCCTGCATCCACAGGGCTTCGTTTCGGAATTGCAATTTCACAAATAAAGAACGGCCGTTCGTTTTTCTATTAACCACTTAGCATGCATTAATCCTCAGCGCAAGATAAATTTTTTGTTGCTTTTTTTTATATATAGTGAACGGAATGTAGAGTAATTTGTTTATAAAAAATGTAATTTTCAAAGACATAAACTACATAAATTGCATCCGATACGCAAACGGGAGAGGCCAAATGAAAGTTGGTGGAAGAATTGTCAACAAGGAAAAAATATCCGAGACCGTTTCCAGCCGGATTAAGAATCCCAGACTTGTCCGGAAAAAACACCTCCACATCGCCAAGAAGGCCTCGAAATTATTTGTCAAAAAAGGATATCACCAGACGACCATGCGGGAGATATCCAGGGCGACGGATATGGCTATAGGCAACCTCTATGACTACATCGCCAAAAAAGAAGACGTTTTGTGTCTGACGTTCGATGTTTACCATCAATCCGTGCAGGAGCGTCTCGATGCCGAGCAGGCATTGAAAACCGATGACCCGAGAGAATCGCTGAGATCGTTTATTCGTCATTCCTTAGAAAATATAGAGACCTTCAAAGACGAGATTAAATTAATGTACCGGGAATCGAGACTTTTGCCCAGGAAAAATCTAAAAAGGGCCATGAAAATAGAAATGGAACAGATACAGGCTCTCGAAAAAATTATACGTCAGGGGGTCGATCAGGGCGTTTTTCGCAAACAGGAACCTTTTTTTGCCGCGAGTATGATTTTTTATCAATTAATATTCCCGACATTGCGGGGCTGGACTCTCGCCGATAAATATTCGAACAAAGAAGCGCGCGATCTGCTTGAGGAATATATAGTCAATCACTTCATCGCCTGAAATCTGCGGTCTGCGGTGTTTCCAGGGCCTAGCTTCCTCCAGCTGGGAGGCCAGGCGGAAGAGAGTGGCTTCATCGCCGAAGCGTCCGATGAAATGGATGCCTATCGGAAGTCCTTCCTCACTCCAATAAAGTGGAACAGACATGGCTGGCTGCCCGGTTGCATTACAGAGGGGTGTAAAGGGAACAAACTGAGCGGAGCGTCTCCATCCTTTCAGCGGATCATCCGCGGGGGAGTCGAAAGTTCCCAGCGCTACGGGTGGCTCACCAAGAGTAGGTGTCATGAAAACATCATAATCCAGAAAAAAGGCGGCAACTTCCCGCGAAATCTTTTGCAGTGTCCCGACGGCAAAAAGATAATCCGGGGAAGTGAACTGCTTTCCCAATTCATACAAACCCCAGGTTAGTGGTTCATACTGATCGGGGTATGGTTTCTTTCCCGTTACATGGGATATTCCTTCAATCGTGGAGGCACAACCGGCAGCCCAAATAATGTTAAAAGATTTAGCGAGAAGTTTTGCGTCAAGCTGCGGAGATTTTTCGACAAGATCATGACCGAGAGAAGAACAAAGCCCTACAGCATCCGTAAGGGCTTTGACACAATCAGCGGCGACGGCTTCTCCAGCCAGCGTTCGATTTGTATAAGCTATACGCAGGCGCCCGGGTTTTTTTCCAATTTCTTTTTTATATGGCCGCGCAGGCTGGGGAGCGCAATAGGGATCGCCGGGAGCCGAGCCCATTGTCGCGTCAAGAATAGCCGCCGAATCCCGCACCGAGCGCGTAAGAACGTGTTCTGCCACAAATCCGCTCATTATATCGCCGAAATCCGGCCCCAGAGGATTTCTTCCCCTGGTGGGCTTCAATCCGAATACTCCGCAACAGGAGGCGGGAATACGAATGGAACCGCCGCCGTCATTCCCATGCGCGACGGGAACAATAATTGAGTTGCGGATTTATCTTTTCAATCCGTTCGATGGTTATTTCTATAAGTTCGCCGGGCTGAATTTCTTTTTTTCTGATTAATTTTGCCAAGTCTGTGGCATCCAGAAGTGATAATTCTTTGTATCCTTTCACTGATATGCTCCTTTTTTATCTCACCGTTAGCGTCAGTCTAAATGGATAAATTATTTAATTTAATATTTGCTAAATTCAGAACTATGTCAACAATTTAATCGAAAGAGCTACCGGCGTGCTGATTTAAATTTAATATAAATAACTTTTTGATTGACTAGATAATCATATCCTGTTTTATATATACGAAACACTAACCGGGAGTCAAATTATGTATGAGAAAAAGCCTTGGTTGAAATTTTACGGACAAGTCCCTCACACTCTAGACTATCCCCGTATTTCCATGTATGAAGCAGTCAAGCTTTCCGCCCAGCTGCGGCCTGACGAGCTAGCCTACGATTTTCTTGGTTACACATCCACTTACCGCCGGTTTCTCACAGAAATAGACCATTGCGCCGACGCGCTGGCCGCCATCGGCCTCAAGAAAGGGGATAAAATCACCATCTCCATGCCGACATCCCCTCAGGGCGTCATTTGCTTCTACGCGGCCAATAAGCTCGGCGCCATCTCCAGCATGATTCACCCTCTTTCCACAGCCAAAGAAATTGAATTTTACCTCAATACGGCGAAGAGCCGCTACGCCCTGACTCTGGACGCGTTTTATGCTAAATTTAAAGAGGTAAAAGAGAGGACGCCTCTGGAGACGCTCATCCTGGCTCGGATTCCTGACTACCTGAGCCTTCTTAAGCGAATCGGATTTAATCTGACCGTGGGGCGTAAAATCCCGAAAGTTCCGAAGGATCCTATGGTTAAATGGTGGAGTGATTTGATGCGCGGCGACTACCCGCAGGCCCCCAAAGTTCAAGTGAATACGGATGACCTGGCCGTTATCTTATACAGCGGCGGGACGACAGGCGTGCCCAAGGGAATTATGCTTTCCAACATGAATTTTATCAGCGAGGGCATGCAGGTATCCGAATGGGGAAAGCTCTCGGATGCCGATTCCATCTTGGCCATTTTGCCTATCTTCCATGGTTTCGGATTGGGTGTTTGTGTCAATGCCTGCTTCATGGGAGGGGGCAAGACCATTCTTGTGCCGCAATTTACGCCGGAAACCGTCGCGCAAATTATCTGCGCGCAGAAACCTTCTTTTGTCGTCGGGGTTCCCACTCTGTTTGACGCGCTGAGCCGTCATCCAAAATTTAGAAAGGCCGATCTGAGCTGCCTTAGGGGCACTTTCAGCGGCGCGGACACACTGCCCCGGACAGTCAAAGAAAGGTTTGAGGAAGTGGTGAAAAAGCAAGGCGGCAACGTCCAATTGCTGGAGGGATATGGCCTAACCGAAGCGGTTACAGCCATCATGTCGATGCCCATTAACGAATACAGGGAAGGCAGTATTGGGGTACCCTTCCCGGATATGCTAGCAAAAATTGTGAAGCTCGGCACAACCGGGGAGGTTCCCTGCGGCGAGGAGGGAGAGATCTGTGTTTCCGGCCCGGCCGTTATGATGGGCTATCTCGATCAACCCGAAGAAACAGCCGATACATTGCGTAAGCATCCTGACGGAAAAATATGGCTGCATACCGGAGACATCGGCACAATGGATGAAGACGGATTCTTTTATTTCAAATTGCGACAGAAGAGAATGATCAAATCCTCGGGCATGAACGTCTATCCCGCCCAGGTGGAAGATATTCTTTACAAACATCCGGATGTACAGGATGCTTGTATTATCGGAGTTCCCGATCAAGCCCAAGTTCAACTCGTCAAAGGTATTGTCGTTCTGAAGGATCCTTCTAAAGCTTCTCCAGAGATGGAAAAGAAATTAATAGATTACTGCCGTGATCAGCTGATCAAATGGAGTTGTCCCCGGGAAATAGAATTCCGCGACAGCCTGCCGAAAACGCTGATTGGGAAAATTGCCTTCACTGTCTTGGAGCAGGAAGAAATTGCTAAATTAAAGGCTGCCGGTAAATACGCGGGCAATTAAATATAATAAAAGGTAGCATTGCATGAAAAAAATAATTGAACTACGAAAAGTCGTCTCCAATCCTTACGCCTACATCCGCAAATACAAAAAGCAAAGCGGCAAAAAGGTTGTCGGATATTTTTGTTCCTACGCACCCGAAGAATTAATCTGGGCCGCGGGCGCTCTTCCTTTAAGAATGTTCGGCACCAGTGAAAACATTCATCTGGCCGACACGCACCTGCAAGCGTATTGCTGTTCGCTGGTGCGCGGCATTCTGGAAGAAGCCCTAGCTAATCGTCTGGATTTTCTTGATGGAGTTGTCTTTCCGCACACGTGCGATTCCTTCCAGCGACTCTCGGACATCTGGCGACTCAACATTCCCCGTCAGTTTCATATCGATGTTGTCCTGCCGGTGAAGCTCGACACGCCCAGCGCCAAACGATATCTTTATGATGTTTTGGGAAAGTTCAGAAAAGATCTGGGAGATGCCCTGGGCGTAAAAATTACTGACACGATGCTGGTCAAATCCATCAAAACTTACAATAAAATTCGCTCGCTTATCAGGAAGCTCTATGAGCTAAGAAGTAAAAATCCTGAAATTTTAAGCGGCGCCGATTTTCACGCCATCATCAAGGCAGCCATGATAATGGATCGGGATTATTTTCTGGAGGCGCTTTCTGAAATTGTCGGGCAGTTGAAAAAAGCAAAACCGGCCAAAGCCGCAGGCGACGTGAAGAGACTGGTTATTTCCGGAAGCGTGTGCAGCCACCCGGATATTTACGATATCATCGAAAACTCCGGAGGCGTTGTCGTCGGGGACGATCTTTGCACCGGATACAGATATTTCGAAGGAATGATGGATGAAAAAAAACCGCCCCTTAAAGCGATCACCGCGAGGTACCTGGAGCGGATCATCTGCCCCGCCAAGCACCTCCAGCTCAAAGGACGCGGCGAGAACCTCATCCGCATGGTTAAAGAAAGCAAGGCGGACGGAGTGGTGTTTCTCTTGCTCAAATTCTGCGATCCCCACGCCTTCGATTATCCTTACATAAAAGAAATGCTAGAGAAGGAAAATATTCCCTGTATGCTCCTGGACATGGAAGAACAACTTCCATCCGGCGGGCAGTTACAGACACGCTTGGAAACATTTACCCAGATATTATAAAAAAAGAAGGAATATTAAATATGCTGAAGACTATCGCGATCTTTTTGGCCGGTAAATTTAAAAAATTTACCATGCGTTTCAAAAAATCAAAAACGATGAAAGATTACATGATGGTTTATTACAGCGAAGCCAAGTCGGCTCGGCTGACCCGTAGAAAAGTAGCCTGGATAACAAGCGGCGGTCCTGTTGAGCCGCTGATTGCCATGAATGTTATCCCCATATATCCGGAAAACCACGGCGCTATGATCGGGGCCAGCAAAATGGGCGGCGGACTCTGCGAGCTGGCGGAGACCATGGGATATTCAGCCGACTTATGCTCATACGCCCGCTCCGACATCGCCTGCGCGACTGTCAATGGCGGGCCGATAGGCGGGCTTCCCAAACCCGATATGCTTGTTTGTTGCAATAATATTTGCGGCACGGTCCTCAAATGGTATGAAGTTCAGGCGCGATATTTTAACGTGCCTTTATTCATTCTCGACACACCATTTTGCCATACCGCTTACACCGAAGAAGCCGCCAAATATATCCGCGCTCAGTTCGATGAATATATCGAATTTCTGGAAAATGTCTGCAAACGAAAATTCGATTACGAGCGCCTGAAAAAAGTCGGGCATCTTTCCCACCAGGGACAGCTTCTATGGCAGGCTATTCTAGATACGGCTACGAACAAACCCGCTCCCATGAGCGCTTTCGACGCATTTTATCACCTCGCCCTGATTGTCACCCTCCGAGGTACTCAGGAGGTTATTGACTATTACACGCAGCTTTTGGCTTTTATGAAAAACCGCATTGCCCGCGGCATCGGCGCCATTCCCAATGAAAAATACCGTCTGCTTTGGGATAATATCCCGATATGGCATCGCACCCGATGGCTCTCCGAAAAATTTGCTTCCCATAATGCCTGTCTTGTTGCCGATACTTATACCACGGCGTGGTGCGGCGCATTAAAATATATTGATGAAACCAGATTCCTCGATTCTATGGCTGAAGCCCATGCCCGAATTTATCTAAATATCGGCATAGATGAGATGGCGAAAATGGTTCTCGAGATGATTGATAAATATGATGTGGACGGATTTGTCCTGCACTCCAACCGGAGCTGCAAGCCGTATTCCTTCGGTCAGCTCGATATTCAAAGCATCGTCGAAAAGGAAAGAAGAATACCGTGTCTGATGCTGGAAGCGGATATGACGGATGAAAGAAGTTTTTCCGAAAGCCAGATTTCGACCAGAATCGACGCTTTCATGGAAATAATCAAAGAGAGAAAAGCGGTTTCCAAAAAATAGTTAATAGAAAGTTGACGATAACTGAAACAAGGGGAAAAATGCGCACAGCTGGTATTGATATAGGTTCAATCACCGCGAAGGCCGCGATTGTCGAAGATGACAAACTCCTTGGCACCAAGGTTATATTTACCGGATACAACGCGGAGGCCGCGGGCATAAAGGTTTACGAAGAAGTTCTGAAGGAAAACTCGCTGGATAAATCTTCCGTGAAAAAAGTTGTTGCCACCGGCTACGGCAGAAACAGCGTAAAATTTGCCGATAAATCTTTCACGGAAATCATGTGCCATGCCGCCGGAGCTCATTTTCTGAATCCACACATTCGGTCCATCATTGATATCGGGGGACAGGACAGCAAGGCTATCCTGGTTGATGAGAAAGGTAAAGTGAAGAACTTTGTCATGAATGATAAATGTGCCGCGGGCACAGGGCGTTTTTTGGAAGTCATGGCCCGAGCGTTGGAAGTCGACCTCGATGAGTTCGGAGCACTATCAATTAAATCAAAAAAGCCCTCCAAAATAAGTTCTCTTTGCACAGTCTTCGCGGAATCAGAAGTAGTATCGCTCATTGCCCGGGGAGAAAAGCGGCAGGATATCATTGCCGGTATTCACGAATCTATTGCCGCCCGGATTTCGTCTATGGTTGGCCGCATTGGTATGAAAGAACCGGTAATGGTAACAGGAGGCGTGGCGCGCAATATCGGAGTCGTCAGAGCGCTGGGAAAAAAGTTGGGTATGAAAATCGAAGTGTCGCCTTATGCTCAAGTCAACGGAGCGATAGGCGCGGCCTTTTTAGCGGCATCGCTGTAATCCCCGATATATCATCGACATTACTGAAAAAATCTATTAAAAAAATTTAAAAGGGGCAGCCGCATAATTGAGATATGATAATTTTTGGTATCAGTACAACGTCCGTCACAAAGATTTTTCTGTGATTATAAATGATTACCGTATAAGATATGCAAAGAAAATTTTGTGGAGGCCAGCATGAACAAAATGCGCAAGACGAAGATCGTCTGTACTCTGGGGCCGGCCAGTGCGTCGCCGGCAGTTATTAAAAAGATGATCGTAAACGGGATGAATGTGGCCCGTCTGAATTTTTCCCACGGAACACATGAGGACCATGCGGAGAAAATCAGAATGATCAGAGATATTTCCGCCAGACTGGATAGGCCTCTGGCGATTCTTCAAGATCTTGCTGGGCCGAAGATCCGCATTGGTTCTATCCCTGATCCGGGTATTTTTCTGCAGCCCGGAAGCGAATTCGTCCTGACAACCTTGGAAGTAGAGGGAACCCTGAAGCAGGTTTCTGTGTCTTACGATGCTCTGCCCGCTGAAGTCCGTCCCGGAGACCGGTTGCTTCTGGCCGACGGCTTGCTGGAACTGACTGTTGTGAAAACAAGCCCTACGGAAATTCTCTGCCGCGTCGTGACCGGCGGATTACTCACATCACACAAAGGGATCAATCTGCCCACAGGGACAATTCGGACACCCGCCGTTACGGATAAGGACCGTGACGATCTGCTCTTCGGCATGGAACATGATGTCGATTATGTAGCGGTTTCTTTTGTCCGAACTGCAGATGACATCCGCAGCATCAAGGAGTTGATCCGAATGAGTGGGAAGAATATTCCCGTCGTGGCCAAGATCGAAAAACATGAGGCTGTTGAAAATCTCGAGGAAATCATCGCTGTTTCCGACGGCGTCATGGTGGCACGAGGAGATCTGGGCGTGGAGATTCCTCTGGAAGATGTGCCTTTGATCCAAAAGAGAATCATTACCGCAGCCAACAGCCAGGGGAAGTTTGTGATCACAGCGACGCAGATGCTCCGGTCCATGGTTGACTCTCCACGGCCGACAAGAGCGGAGGCTGCGGATGTAGCCAATGCCGTTCTGGACGGGACAGACGCTGTCATGCTCTCCGAAGAAACAGCTTCGGGCGATTATCCTGTAGAGGCGCTCCAATTTATGGATAAAATATGCCGCGCGACGGAGGCAGGTTTTCCTTATCAGGTGTTTCTCGACATGGTGCCTCAGAAAGAGGTTTCCGAATCAGTTGCCCATGCCGCCTGCGTCCTAGCCGATCATCTTGACGCGAAGGTTATCGTAACACACACTTACTCGGGCGCCACAGCCCGCTTCATTTCGCGTTTCCGGCCCCGACAGCCTATTATTGCTCTGTCGCCGGAAGCAAAAACGGTTAGCCGGTTGGCGATGATCTGGGGATGTTTTCCCCAGTTGGCGGAAAATCCTGAGAATACGGACGATCTTCTGGAAAAAGCGGTCCGATCCATATTGGCTAAGGGAACTTTATCGGCTGGTGATCTCATGGTTATGACCCTCGGCCATCCGATCTGGCTCACAGGGTCCACAAATACATTGCAGGTGAAACGTTTGACAAAAACTTGATTCTTAGTGGACCATGTATAGGAAACAAAATGGGTTGACAGAAAAAGTATTTTTTGATTAAAAGTTCAGAAAGATAAGGAGGTTGATATGTCTGTAAAAATTGCCATTAATGGTTTTGGAAGAATCGGAAGGCTTGTGTTCAGAGCCGGGTATAAAAGCAAAGATATCGAATTCGTGGCAATAAACGATCTCGCGGATGCCAAGACGCTGGCTCACCTTTTAAAATATGATTCTGTGCACGGAATTATGAATGCCGAAATTAAAGCAAAAGACAACGCAATTATAGTCGGCGGCAAGGAAATCAAGATCTTTACCGAAAGAGAGCCCGAAAAATTGCCCTGGAAAGACCTCGGCGTTGATGTTGTCCTGGAGAGTACGGGAAAATTTACCGACAGGGTGGGCGCGGAAAGACACCTCAAGGCAGGAGCTAAAAAAATTGTTATATCAGCTCCGGCAAAGAGTCCGGATGTGACCGTTGTTTTCGGGGTGAATCAGGAGATATACGATAAAAACAAGCACAACATCATATCGATGGGTTCATGCACTACTAATTGCCTGGCGCCGATAGTGAAAATATTGCACAGGGAATTCGGTATTGAATACGGTCTGATGACCACAATCCATGCCTATACCAATGATCAGGTTGTCCTCGATGAACCTCATAAAGATTTGAGAAGGGCCCGTGCGGCCGCTCTTTCCATGATACCCACCACAACAGGAGCAGCCAAAGCCATCTCTGAGGTTATGCCCGAGATGAAGGGTAAACTGGATGGATTGGCTATCCGGGTGCCTACTCCCAATGTTTCTATAGTGGATTTTGTGGCGACACTCTCGAAGAGCACAAACAAGGATGAAGTGAACGCGAAATTCAGAGAGTACGCGCAGGGAGCTATGAAGGGAATACTTACATACTCGGACGAAGAGCTGGTTTCCCGTGATTTTAACGGCAATCCCCATTCTTCGATAGTGGATCTGCCTAATACAGCGGTAATCGGCGGCAAGATGGTGAAGATTCTCTCCTGGTATGACAACGAATGGGGTTTTTCCAACAGGATGCTGGAACTACTTTCTTTTATCATGAAATAAAAAAGACAGATAAAAAAGTATGAAGTACATAGACCAGATAGATATGAAGGGCAAAAGGGTTTTCCTGCGGGTAGATTTCAACGTCCCCATGGACAAATCGGGTAACGTCACGGACGACACCCGTGTGCGGGCAAGTTTACCGACAATAAAATACTCTCTGGAAAAAGAAGCTAAGGTAATTCTCGCCTCCCATCTGGGGAGACCCAAAGGAAAAAGAGTTGAGGGAATGTCCTTGAAGCCGGTCGCAAAGATACTTTCCAGCCTTCTGAAAAAAGATGTCGTTTTTGTCGATGATTGCGTCGGCGAAAAGGCCCAAGCCGCCGTAGGTAAAATGAAAGAAGGAGACATCATTCTTCTCGAAAATCTCCGATTCCAGCCGGGGGAGGATAAAAACGACCCGGAATTTGCCAAAAAGCTAGCGGGGCTTTGCGATATATATATTGATGACGCTTTTGCCGTTTCGCACCGGGCGGCGGCATCGAACTCGGCAATTACGGAATTTGTGAAAACATGCGCCGCCGGATTCCTGCTGAAAAATGAAATCGAATACTTTAATAAGGTCATGGTCAATCCGGCGCGACCATTGGTTGCCATCATCGGCGGCTCAAAGGTCTCCGATAAAATCGGCGTATTAGAAAAAATAATGGAAAAAGTGGATAAACTGCTTGTCGGCGGCGGCATGGCCTTCACTTTCCTGAAGGCCTCCGGCTACGGTATCGGCAAATCCCTGTGTGAAACTGATATGCTTGATCTGGCAAGAAAAATTATGGAAAAAGCCAGACAGAAAAATGTACAGTTTTTATTGCCGGTGGATGCAGTGATTGCGAAAAATCCTGCGGCTGATGCTGAAATAAAAATTTGTAACATAAAAGATATCCCGGAAGACTGGATAGGTCTGGATATAGGCCCGGCAACAATCACTTTATTTTCAGATGCGGTAAAGAACGCAAAAACCATTGTCTGGAACGGCCCTCTGGGTATGTTTGAACTTGCCCCTTTCAGTAAAGGAACGTTCTCACTTGTCCATGCCGTTGCTAATTCCGGTGCACTCACTATTGTCGGCGGCGGTGATACGGATACGGCAGTTCATCAAACCGGAGAAAGCGCAAAGATATCTTTTATCTCTACCGGCGGCGGTGCTTTTCTGGAATTGCTGGAAGGCAAGACCTTGCCCGGCGTTGCCGCCCTGGAACCACGGGTATAAATATCTCAAAGCAAGCTCCGGGCTATTTATACCCCTACTCACGAGGGATAATTCGGCTAACAAACTTCGCTTCGCTTTTGAAGTTTGAGTCTCATTACCCTCCGCTTTGCGGGATAATTGAAGCCTCCGGTTGCAGGCAACCAGAGAGCTTCGATACTTAAGGTAGTTGATAGTTTTTTATTTGCCCACATGCCGTGTCGCGCGCCGGCATGTATTGGCATCGTATTCGACCTGCGAGTTTCAGCATGTGTGACCTCTTGTGACCTTCAGGTTATTAGGTTATGCACTTTGTTTCTGAAACTCGGGTCTCATTAATGAGGAGGGAAGAAATGAGAAATTGGATTGTAGCTGGCAACTGGAAAATGCACAACACAATACAGGAATCAGTCACTCTGGTAAAGGCGATCAAAGAAGGCACAAAGGACATCAAAAATGGTGAAGTAATTATAGCTCCACCTTTTACCTCCTTGTATAGCGTTGGTGACGCGATCAAGGGTTCCAAAGTATCTCTGGCAGCACAAAACATGTTTTACGAAGATAAGGGCGCATTCACCGGAGAAATTGCCCCGGGGATGCTTAAGGATACCGGTTGCACTTATGTCATCATCGGCCATTCGGAACGGCGGAAATATTTTCATGAACAAGACAATGACGTGAATTTAAAAGTCAAGAAAGCGTTGGCTGTGGGTTTGAAGCCGATCATGTGCGTGGGAGAAACTGACGAGGAAAGAGTAAAAGGAATTACCCAATCGGTCGTCGGCAGACAGGTAAAACAGGGACTCAGCGGTGTGGAAAAAATAGACAATATTGTCATCGCTTACGAGCCGGTATGGGCAATTGGAACAGGCAAAGTCGCCACATCGAACCAAGCCGAAGAAGTTCATAAATTCATCCGCGGCATCTTAAAAGACTTGTATGGCAACGCAGCTAACGACATCCGCATACTCTATGGCGGCAGCGTCACCAAAGATAATATCGGTGAATTAATCGGCATGGAAAATATCGACGGAGCGCTCGTCGGCGGAGCATCTCTAAAGCTGGACGCGTTTCTCGGTATCATCCAACAAATCTCCGCAAAGAAATAATTTCATACCAACTCGCTTTCAAAGGATAACGCAGCGCCTAATAACTTTATAGTTGCAATACATATAAATATGTGTATAATTTGTGCATGCAATTTATTTGGGACGAAACCAAGCGCAGAAAGTATTTTCGGGATCGACTTTTACCTTTGAAGATAAACGCTTTGATTATGATGAGCAAAGATCTATAACCGTGGGGCTGTTAGATGTAATCGTCGTTGTAATTGCCCACGCGGAAACTGTAAAAGAAATGCGCATAATTTCCATGAGAAAGGCAACTAAAAATGAGCAAAAAATCTTCTTTGAAAACCTCTGACCATATACCGGCTGTTACCCAAGCGGATATAGATCGTTCCACGTTTCGGATTAATCTTAAGGAGGTTCCGAGAAAGAAGCGGATCAATATTATGCTGGATACCTTCGTATTAGCTTTTTTTCAACATAAAGCCGCTGGTCGCGGTTATCAGACTCTTATCAACGAAGCGCTGAAAAAAGCAATTTATCAGGAAGAGTTGGAGATAGCTATCCGACGTGTTGTTCGTGAAGAATTGGGTAAATATGGCAAGGTAAAATTGGCGAATTAATCGGCATGGAAAATATTGACGGCGCTCTTGTCGGCGGAGCATCTTTAAAGCCGGATGCGTTTCTCGGTATAATCCAGCAAATCTCCGGGAAGAAATAATTTCATACCAATCGCTTTCAAAGGATCAGCTTCGGCGAGAAGGAAGCGACGAGGCGTATGTGAGCCACGCCTTAATGGCGTAGCTCACCGGTAAGGAGATGATCTGTTTTATTGTGCCCCCTTCGGGGATGCACGCCCGGAAGTAATACGTTGAGGAAGCCGACGACGACGCCAACAAAGTTAGCCAAAGAAAGCGAATTGGTGTTACAAGTTCTGGGGCAGTCCACAATGGTATGCCGCTGAGAAACAAAAAAGGAGATGGAAAATGACGTCGACCGATAAACAGCACCGTTCTATTCTACAGAGAATCGCCCAGAGAGTGATGCTGGAGAAAGGCTTGCTCCCGGAGTTTTCCGGTGATGCACTCTCAGAACTTAGCAAGATTCTTGCTCCTGCAACAATTGACAGTGAACAGGTTCGTGACCTTAGGAATCTTTTATGGGCTTCCATTGATAATGATGATTCACGTGACTTGGATCAACTCACTGTTGCCGAGGCGATGCAAGGTGATGAAGTAAAGGTTCTTGTTGCAGTGGCTGATGTCGACTCGATTGTTAAGAACAAGTCAGCGATCGATGATCATGCACAACACAATACAACCTCTATCTATACAGCCGCTGAGATATTCCCGATGCTTCCCGAAAGACTTTCTACCAACATCACATCATTGAATTTTAATGAGGATCGACCGGCGATTGTCATCGAAATGATGATTGGTTCAGACGGTTCTCTGAAAACGTCGGATATCTATCGGGCTCATGTACGCAATCATGCAAAACTCGCGTATAACAGTGTCGCAGCCTGGCTGGAAGGGAAAGAAGTTGTGCCTGAGGCTATTACTGCCGTAAATGGACTTGCTGAGAATTTGCGCGTGCAGGATAGGGTAGCACAAAGCATGAAAATCCTCCGGCACACTCACGGAGCTCTGAGTCTTGAAACCATTGAGGCGAGGCCGGTATTTGACGGCGATGAAATCCGTGATCTCGAAGTCGAAAAAAGGAACCGCGCAAAGGACATTATCGAGGATTTCATGATAGGGGCCAACGGCGTGACCGCCCGGTATCTCTCGTCAAAAAAATTCCCTTCTATCCGCCGTGTAGTCCGCACTCCAAAAAGATGGGAACGAATTGTCGAGCTTGCCGGGGAACGTGGGTTCAAGCTTCCTCATGATCCGGATGCAAAAGCCCTAGAGGAGTTCCTGACCAAGGAGAAAACAGCCGACCCGGTCAGATTCCCCGATCTCTCCCTCGCTGTTATCAAACTTATGGGGGCCGGTGAATACGTTGCAGAACTTCCGGGAGATACTGTCCCCCCCGGACACTTTGGTCTTGCTGTCAGAGACTACACTCATGCTACAGCCCCTAATCGCCGGTATATAGATCTGATCACACAACGCTTATTGAAGGCAGCCATAGAAGGAAAAACTTTGCCTTATAGCAATAACGAACTGGAAGATCTGGCTAAACATTGCACAGAGGGAGAAGATGCTGCCAACAAAGTGGAACGACAGGTCAGCAAATCGGCTGCAGCAATTCTTTTAGAGTCAAGAATTGGTGAACATTTCGATGCAATTGTAACTGGTGCGGCCCCCAAGGGCACGTGGGTCCGTATTCTCCATCCTCCCATTGAAGGAAAACTGGTATCTGGTTTCGAAGGCATGGACGTGGGCCACAGAATTGAAGTACAGCTGATTCGCACCGATGTCGAGCACGGGTTCATAGATTTCAAGAGAATTGGCTGATTAATTAATCAGATATCAGGTCTAGGAAACATCAATTTTATATGCCAAATAGTCTATTACTGGATTACAGATATCTTCCTGAAATCCACACATTGCTGTCTTGAAAAAATATTCAACATTACGAACCGTAATCCTCAATTCTCATGAAAGCCCAGCACCAAACAGTTTAGGTGGATAACATGAATAAACAAATGCTTGTTGGCATTCCCCCTATCCTACCAAACAACTTGAAAACTTAAACATTATTTGAGTAAAAAAATATGGAATCTAAACTTAAAAAAATGTTGAACTCCGGGTAACATTTGTTTTGAGTCAACGGTCCTTTTTGTTCACCTCCTTCGGTGATATTTATTTGATGCAATTCGCACATGAAAATTTACTTGACAATAGTAGTTAAAGTATTTTAAAAAAATATCAATGTATTCGAAAAGACAAAAAATGGAGAGATACTTGGAACATCGTTAGTGTAGAGCAGGAGAGATACTGGGAACACCGTTAGTGTAGATCAGATGTATTTTGCCTGAAAAAGCCAATCCGTTTCAGAAAGAGAAGGAAAGCTACGGGTCTAGACCTCATCAGAGGTCGCCGAACTGCCAGGCGTGAATCTATGTCGTGATTTATGCAAGGCGGCTTTTTTTATTTAATGCCGCCTGCTGAGGTCCCGAAGATGGATCCTAAGACAAATCCTGAAACCGGGTGCTGTACTAACCATGCCCTCCGTCTACAGCGGTATTGTTCGACTTATATTTCCATACACCGCGTTATTGAGATTGGAGTCGCACTAATAAAAATATCTTTTGAAAAACAAAATAAGGGGAAGAACGTTTATGAAAAGATTTAAGGCTCAGCAAGTTTGTCTCGTATTTATTATGTTAATCCTGAGTATTTTTTTAATTGTAGGATGCAGTAAAAGTGGTGATATGCCAGTACCAAATAATCCAGACATCACCCCGCTCACGGTGACTGCCGTGACCCCTACTACCACTACCGGTGTAGCGCTCAACAGCGCCGTCACCGCAACATTCAGTGAGGCAATGGATCCAACATCGATTACCGCTGCAACATTTACCCTAAAGCAAGAAGCAACGGCTGTTACAGGCACAGTGAGCTACTTTGGCGTAACCGCAACATTTACACCAACAAGTAATTTCGTACCCAGCACCACCTATACTGCCACAATTACAACCGGGGCTAAGGACGTGGCCGGTAATGCATTGACAACGGGCTATGGATGGAGTTTTACAACACTGGCGCGGGACTATACTGCCTGGAGCGATCAGGGCATTGTCTATACCGCACCGACTGGAGACGCGTATTATCCCTGTGTTCTTTATGAAAAGAATGGATTTGAAGATGTAAATACAAAGTATAAAATGTGGTACACTGACGGCACTGGGGCAGCTTTTCTTGTAACATCGCCGGACGGTCTTTCGTGGAACACGCCAACAACAATGAGTGGCATTATTAATGCTCACCATGTGCAGGTTCTTTATGATGCGAATCACTTTGGTCTTGGATCTTCAGGGCCAAAGTATGTAATATACTATTGGGACATCACTCAATTATATAGCATTTCTGCAATAGCTACTGCTCAGTCTATTGACGGGATTAACTGGACTAATAATCTGGCTATATCTCAAGACGCAACGGCTCAGTTAGTAACGGGAGCAGGGACGGGCTGGAATCGCGGTTCGTATGGCCCAGTATTTTTGTTTTACCAACCAAGTGCAGTGAATTCCGGAGACGACCCTTGGAGTTACAGCTACGTTATGTATTATGATGGCACGACTGGAGCTATTGAGCAAATAGGACTCGCATATTCCACCGATGGTTTGTTCTGGAAGGCATACGACAGCAATCCTGTATTGCCTGTTTCTACAAGTCCTGCATGGGACTCCAACTATACTACCTTCGGTACGGTGTACCGTGATGCTCTTGGCTTTCACTTCTGGTATAGCGGAGGAGTCATAGCGTCTAGCGAAGGCATCGGCTACGCGTTTTCAACCGATGGCAAGACCTGGACCAAGAACCCCAACTACATCTTCAACATCAGCGACGCGGTGAGCTACCGCAACGCGCGAGTATATACCCCTTCCATTATTGACGATGGAACGGGTGTGCTCAAGATGTATTATTCCGCGAAAGCAACGGTTGGGCCAAAAAAAATCGGCTGGGCTACCTTGTCACCGTGATACATCATTGCAGGAGAAGAAAAATAAAAGACGAATATGCAAGACTTTTAATCGTAATAACTAAAGGCTGAGCCTGGAATACAACACATTCGGGTTGCACAGCTCATTGAATAACCGTCCTCCAACACCAGAGGTGTACCTGAATTGAGAAATAAAAAATGGCTGAATTCTAACTTAACATGTGGTACAAATATCAGCGGCAGGTCATAGAAAAATGATTTTATCTTCAATAGATAAGAACAAGAGCAAACGATCGGTAATATTATACAATTAAAGATTGACGCCAAACAAGCGATTTGAATCGATCCAAGAATGGAGTGACTTTATGAAAACATCAAGCACATGGAATTTTAAATCCATAGTGGGCAAGATTATGATGGGGCTTGTTTTAGCCTCAATGATCGGCAGTATAGACGTGGTGCCCGCCCTTGCCAAAGATAACAGTACGGAAAAACATGACAAAGGCAGCAACCAGCAGAAAGGGCATGTGAATCGGTATAGCTACGGGGGAGCATTTTATTTCCCAAAACCACCGCCGATCATCTATGTACCGCCTCCACCGCGGGGCATAGATATCTTTTTCCCACGCTATTATTTTAATAGCTATAACGGCTTCAATGACTTTATCTAAGCCCACTCCATCGGCCAATATTGTTCCTTTCGATAATGGCGAACGAAAAGCAAAGAGAGCTGCTTCTACTTGATGCGGATTAAGGTCAACTTGGGCGTCGCGTCGAATAAGGAAGATAACAGCTTTTGCAGATTGTCAGAAGAGCATCGCTTGGTTAGTTCATAGCAAAATATTTTGCATGGTGAGGTAGGTATTTAAATTCATAAACTCGGATATTCGCTATCAGATTTTCCCAGAAAACACAAAACCCCGCGGCATCTTAAAAGATATGGATGGCAACGCGGCTAATGACATCCGCATACTTTACGGTGGCAGTGTCACCAAAGACAATATCAGTGAATTAATCGGCATGGAAAATATTGACGGAGCGCTCGTCGGCGGCGCGTCTCTAAAGCCGGACGCGTTTCTCGGTATAATCCAGCAAATCTCCGGGAAGAAATAATTTCAGCGATTCTTATTTGTTGCAGGACGAATTTATCTTGACGGCCGCGTAAAGATAGACTGCAAATCATACTTCCTGTAAGTGAGTGTCCAGTAATTTTCAAGGTAATACTCTATTTCTAATAGTATTCATCACTTTTCTTTTTTCATGAATTGAAGTAGGATTGAACGCAAGTTCGTAAAAACCAACCAAGTATATTAAATGTTATGAGATGAGGAATGATAAATGAGAATCATTACATTAACGGTCATCATATTAATTGCATTATATACTTTATTAATAAATGTTGGTGTATTGCCAGAAAATCAGCTTGTTTGGTTGTCTAGTTCCTATTTTTTCTATTCAGTATTTTTACCTCTCTTAATGCTATTAAGTGCCTTAACTGCGCTCGTTAAAAAAAGAAGCATTAATATCTTTTTTCTATCTCTTGGGGCAATGGTCATTGATGCGATTAATCGTCTGGCAATTGCCGTTGATCATATCTATTTTTATTACAGGTACAAGGACGTTCCTGTACCGCTGCCTCCACCTGGTACAACAATGATCAGATATAATTATTGGCCATCACATATCATGCTTGTGATTGAATTAGCATTAATATTAGCAATTATAATATGGCTTAGGAGAAATAAGTTCTCATAACAAAGTCAATCCAGCCGATAGCTACGCTCCGGCTGATTTTTTCGTGAGGCATATAAAATGAATACAAGATTACTATTCGCTGCCATAATTATTGCCATAATTGGAACTTATTCTCTTTCCTTTTCGGAGGAAAAAATAGGAATTTATATTAACCCTGACCAGGTTAAAGGACTTCCCGTCAAAATAGTATTGGAATTGAAAAAGTTAAATTGCCAAATTCCTCAAGGAATATATGGTCACACTAACGCTATCGAAGGTGAGTTTGCTATAAAAGGGCAAAAAGATTGGGCAGTGCTTTGTTCCGCTAATGGGAAATCCAATATCTATATTTTCTGGGGCGTCTCAAATAAATGTGCGAGTGTTATTGCGGAAGAATCAGATGAACATTATCTATATAAACAACCAAATGGTGGTTGGGAGTATTATCGGGGTCTAGGAAAGGTCGGCAAGAAATTCATAATTGAGCATTACGAAGCCTATGGTGGACCCAAGCCACCCCCGATTACTCATGATGCAATAGACGATATATATTTAGAAAAAGCATCTGTTGTTCATTATTGCAATGAAGGAGAATGGGTTAAGTTAACGGGTGCAGATTAATTTCCTACCTAACAATGTGCCACACGGGATCGGCGTGCATGCACGCCTTCTCGTGAGCTTGGGAGTTGCATCTTTCATTTGGTAATGTTGATAAAGTGACAATTCCAGATTTTATTTGTTAGTAGGTGAAAGCGATAATCGAGACAAGAATCTTCTAGACGCTGTCTGCCAAGCCCAATATAGGTCAGGACAACTAATTCCCAGAGCAATAGAAGAACATTATTCCTCATATCCTTCCAATAATTCCCGAATAGCCGGCTTAATATATATGTCACTGAGGTCAAACTGCCGTAATGCTTTAATCATAGCTTGATTTTTTTCTTTCACTGTAGCCTTGGAGTTCAGAATCAGAACGTATTTCCCTTCAATACGGCAGAGTCCTCCGGTGCTCGATGATTCCTCAATGTTTATATTTTCATCACGAACTAATATTCCAAGCTTTTCGGCCAGTTCTTCGAGTTGATTTAATAGGACTTCTTCATTCATAAGCTTCTTGTCCGGAAACAAACAGGCGTTTGCATTCCCCATGCATACACAAGTTATTGGTTAATTCAACCTTCGCGCCAAGTCAATGACGAATAAGAAAGGTCAACATTTCATTGACATATAAGACCGTTCTTCTTATACTTCTATTCTACAGAAGGAATGCCTTTTCAAAGGGTAAATTATCTCATGAAAAACGATGACAATTTCAAAATAAAACACATGTTCACTTTCCACCTCAAGGGATCATTTCTTTCTGTACTTTTGCTCATTCAGGTTCTTATGATCGGACTCTCCATTGCCTTCGGCTATCTGATGATCTCCAATCTTAAGGAAGCGGAAGAGCGCAGGACGCAAAGCGTCACAAAACATATCCAGAATGAAGTGAGGCACAGAATCTACCGGTCTCTACTTGCCACTTTATATGTTGCCCACAATCCGGAAACCATCGAGGCGTTCAGGAAAAACGACCGTGAAGAGCTTCTCCAGATTACTTCTGATACGTGGAAGCAACTTCAAACCCACGACATTATCCAGTTTCAATTTCATAAACCTACTCCGCAAGGCATCGTCTCTTTCCTGCGTGTCCACAAACCGGACATCTATGGCGAAGTTATATCCAACTACAGGCCGCTTGTCGTGAAGTGCCAGCTTGATAAAAAGGTGGTTTCCGGTCTCGAACAGGGTAAGAGCGGCTATGGATTCAGAGCCTGCGCCCCGATTTTCTACAAAGATAAACTGATCGGATCCGTGGAACTCGGTTCCGGATTCAGCGAAGGATTCTTTAAACAGTTGGACGCCGATTACAAAGGGAAATGGAGCCTCGTAAATCTGGAAAGGGGCATCACTACAATCAATGAAGATAAAATAATACTAAGTTCGTATAACCAGACAGACGACATATCTCTGGCGAACGCACATCTTGTCACTGAAGAAGTCTTAAAGCTGATCAAACAGGGTGCTTCTTACCATAGGATAGACCGTGCAACTGAATCGGTGACCATGTATATACCGATACATAATTTCAGTGGTGACTATGTATTGTACATCACTTACGAATATAAAACCCAATACTTTGCCCGGATAAGAAATGTTATCTATATCTCTTCACTGATTTGCTTTATTGGTCTGTTACTCTCCGGTACAATACTTTTAATTTTATATAGACAGGTCACGAATCCTATCCGTGAGTTAGTCCAGGAGACCGAGAAGATCAAAAGCTTTAATCTCGACGAAAAAGTCAATATCCGTGCATCACTTCTGGAGATCAAGACTCTTGTGGATGCTATTGCCAACATGAAGGTGGGACTGCAATCCTTTAAAAAGTTTGTTCCGTCGCAGCTGGTGAGGCAGCTCGTGGCGTCCGGGCTGGAAGCAAATGCGAGCGGTCAGAGACGTGAGGTTACAATTTTCTTCTCGGACATCGCGGATTTTACCACCATTTCCGAATCGATGCGGCCGAGCGAACTCTCAGCACATTTATCCGAATATTTCAATGAATTGACTAACATTATCATGGAACATAGCGGTACGGTTGACAAGTATATCGGCGATGCGATTATGGCTTTCTGGAATGCACCGGTGGAAATTAAAGATCATGCAAAGGTGGCCTGCCAGGCAACGCTCAAAATTTTTCAGAAGGTCAATGAACTGGAAAAGAAATGGGCTGCTGAGGGAAAGCCGGTCTTCAGAACACGCATCGGAATAAATACCGGCGATGTCGTTGTTGGGAATATGGGGTCGGAACAGCGCCTGAACTACACGGTCATAGGAGATGCGGTAAATCTGGCCAGTCGCTTGGAAGCTTTAAATAAATATTACGGATCGAACATTTTAATAAGCCAGTTCACCCATGAAAAATGTGCAGATGATTTCGAAGTACGCACCATCGATTACGTTCTGGTCAAAGGGAAGATCAAAGCCGTGTCGATCTATGAGCTTCTGGCTGAAAAAGGCGATATCTCCACCATGGACAGGGAGTATATTCTCTACTATGAAGAGGCCATTGCGCACTATTTGAAACGTGAGTGGGGAAAGGCGATAGAAATCTTTGAGCGCTTGCTGGCGCAGAAACCGAGTGACGGTCCCTGCAAAATGTTTCTGGAGCGATGCAAAGAATACAAGATTAATCCGCCGCCAGAGAGCTGGACAGGTGAATATGCGTATGAAAAGAAATAATTTCATGCCACTTCGCTTGCAAAGGATAACGCGACGACTGTAGTTAAGGAGTTGAAGGAGAGAGTGGCCGTGAATAGAATGAGGGCAATTAGTAGAAAATTGCTTTTCTTTCCGTGTTTAGTAAATTTGGAGTTTAGCGGATGCCGTGTCGAGAAAAAAGTTTATCATGATCGGAATGGTTATAGGCTCCATAGCAGGAGGGTATGGACCTATACTGCTCGGTGCTGACTCAATTTACGCTTCGTTGATAGGAAGTGCCATTGGTGGATGCCTTGGCATATGGGGAGCCTATAAGCTCTATGGATAAATAGGCGCTTCTCCAAAGATGATAGTTGATCCTTGAAGGATAATTATCCTGACCCAACATTATCTCCTGCTCTAGAGGAATCTTTTAAAAGGGGGTAGTCGGGATTAGATGCTCCTGTATCCGGATATGGAGATGGCATCGCGGCTAACTACATGCGCATCCTCTAACAAGTCGAAATAACCACAGTATAAATTCTGTTTTTTAATTATTGATTATTGATAAGAATTACTTATTAAAGTAAATGTTACTTATTTTCTTTGTCCAATTTAGCTGCAGCTTCCGGCGTAGATACTGTTTTACTCATAAAAAACATCCTAACAATGCCCCAGGCAATCAGCCAGTAGACGAACATGGCTAAAACTGTGGTCCATTCAAAAACACCGCCTTCGACCTTCGTGACATTGAAGACCTTGAGAAACGGCGCGGCAAAAGGATAACTGACATTGTAAATAAAGCTGCTAAAACCAGCTGAAGGGTTGGCGGCAAGTAGCTTTAAGCCAACTCGAAACGCCAATAGCACTTCGAGGAGACCTGCAATATACCAGACAATTTGGGTGCCGCGGTATAACGGCTTAGTAGTGGGAGAGTTGTATGAGTCCATAATTTATTAACCATCCATTAAATTATTTTTGAGCTTAACACTTGGTTACGACCACCACCGCATATTTATCAAATCTAATTTATTCTTAACATGTTAATCATTAATTTGAAAGTAAATTTTCTCCGCTCAATTAAACCAAGGATAATAACTCCTTAAAGCAAGCTCTGGAAACAGATTCCACAGCAAGCTATGGAGAATACGCTCGCTACCGAATTCACGCCCGACAACAAACATCGACATAACACCCCTCATTTGCGGTCTATATTTCCTTGACATACAAAACCGTTTAATTTTATAGTTTGAATTATTTTTGCCGCAATGGTATGGCCAAACAACAAAGAATATCATTAGGGGGTAATCGTATTTGGAAACAAGATTTCGGCAAAAACACTGCAATTACAATTTGCCAACCTTCTTCAGCTACCCGAAATTACATATACAGAAACTTACAGGCCTTTCCATAACTTATTTTCTCCAATAAACCTCTTATGAATTTATATTCGCCAACGAAAGAAAAAAAGAAATCATAATGACGCGATACTTACGGATAGTAGTTATTGAAGTGGTATAAGTATAGCGGACACCTCGAAGAGAGTGATATAGGGACTAAACTTTTGGAGGTGAGAGATGACAGCAAAGAAAAAGAGTTATTCGAAGCAATTTAAAATTGATGCAGTTAAA
>Ga0182027_10000059_pt1 | contig 159889 bp, 114 predicted proteins | sample 712E1DmetaG_FD_121300 | JGI IMG/M metagenome (GOLD analysis project Ga0182027, IMG submission 121300) | Permafrost microbial communities from Stordalen Mire, Sweden - 712E1D metaG (Illumina Assembly) | ecosystem: Environmental > Terrestrial > Soil > Wetlands > Permafrost | place: Sweden...
AGTAACTCTTAGACACTCGATCGAAATACCATTCAATTACCACTCCGGAAGATGCTTTGCAGGGAGAAACTAAGAAAATTACTCAGTGCCTCTGTGCCTCAGTGGTTAAAAGACACCACTCCGGAGGACGCTTCGCAGGAGACACAGAGGCACGGAGAAAATTGGCAACTTCTAAGTACTTCACACCGGCATTACAATCGTGAGTTACTCTTTTTGAGAAAAATTCGCCGGAGGCGTATTGGACGCGCTACTCAGGGTGGTTAGTGTCAAGTCTCGTTTCAGGCCTGTCATGCCCCGTGAAACGGGGCATCCAGAGGGAAAACATGGATTCCCTGTCTGGCGGGCCGCTAAAAGCATGTCCGGAGGATCCTTTGGACGGGAATGACACTTTCGAAAAATACGCTGAGTAGTTGCAAAATTTCGTCAACGGTGAATGTTTTCCTGCCGCACTACATCGGCGGTGGCATGCCGCCCGGAGGGCCGCCCTGCAATCGCGCCGATGACTTCGTTGCGGCTGTCTTTGTCTGCGATTCTTCGCCGATCACCACTTTCATTCCCGCAACGAGAAAACCGGCACGTAAGATTTCTGTATTTGTTCCATCGGAAATCCCGACCAGCACGGGAACAGGCATCAGACCTCTATCTACATCCTGGATCCACAACGTCTTCCGTTCCGCTCCATTTAGGGAGTCTGCCGCTGTGCCATCGGGCGGTGGGGGCATCCCATGGTGCAGGGAAGCAGAAGGCGGCGGCATCATCGGCTTGGCACTTGTCAGTTGTGCCTCCGAAGGTTGAAAGCGCAATGCGCTGTTGGGCACCAGTAGTACGTTCTTTTTCTGCTCGATGACAAAGTCGACCGCCGCCGTCATGCCGGGGAGCAGCAAGTTCTCTTTATTCTCAGCAGATATGACTACCGTATAGTTCACAACATTGGAATTGGTCGTCGGCTGCACGCGCACCTGCTTGACCATTCCGGTGAATTTTTTGCTCGGATATGCCTGAACGGTAAAGCGCACTGACTGACCGTCTTTGATCTGGCCGATGTCGCTCTCGTCGACCAATGCCTTGATCTCCATTTTTGACAAATCCTTGGCGATGGTGAAGAGCGTCGGCGTGGCGAAACTGGCAGCAACGGTTTGGCCCGCTTCCACATTCCGCGCCGTGACGGTCCCGTCGATCGGCGATCTGATGATGGCATAGTCGAGATTCAGCTCCGCCCTATCCAGCGCTGCCTGTGCCGACATGAGTGCAGCCTGTGCATTCTTCCGGGCAGTCTTGGTCGTTTGGTATTCCGCTTCGGAAAGAAGTCCTTTCTGAAAAAGTTTTTCACTACGGGAGTGCGCAGCTTCTGTCTCCTCTTGTTGTGCTTCCGCGCGCATCACTCCCGATCTCGCATCCGTGACAGCAACACGAAGCAATGTTGAATCCAATACCGCGATGATTTGACCTTTCTTCACATTGTCATTAAAATCCACCAGCACCCTGGCGATCGGACCCGACACCTGCGTCCCCACTTCCACTTGAGTCACGGGGCTCAATGTCCCGCTGCTGGAAATCGTGCTCTCCACGTTCCCCTGTACTATTGCCGCACAGTTGTATTGCACAGATTTCTGAAAAAATTGCCCTCCGAAGAGTAAGAACGCACAGGTCGCCAGCACTAACAGCAGCGTCACCACACTCATCCGCCTCTTCGTCACGTGCATCGCCATATTCATGATAGACCGATTCCCTACAACGTTTCTGCTGTGTCACTCCGACTCCGCAGAACAGAACAAAAATAACATGGTGAGCGAACCCCGCACAATGCAGCAGGGCGAAACGAACCATGGATATGAGGGCATTCCTCGTCTCATCCGCTATGGACTCGCCCGGAACGAAACATTGTGTGCACATCTCTTCTGTCGCATCCGCTGAGCCTTGCCATCTGCCGGACCTCCGGCCATCGCGTCGCTGTTCGCACCACTAACGCTCCAGCTTCATCGTCCACCACATCTTGATCGCATCCGTTGCTCCCCCCTCTTTCGGTTGACCTCCAGGTCCCATTCGACCTCCGGCCGGAGGAGCTCCGCCGCCAGATTCCATTCCGCCTCCCTCTCCAGGAGGAGAAGGCATGTTTCCGCCGGGCCCCATGGACATTCCTCCACCCGGTTTTTGTCCCATCGGCCCTTTGACCTCCGCGCTCTCAATTCCCAATCCGATAATACTGTCAACGACAGGATTGATCGCCCTGGGAAAGCTCCTGCTCGAATGCAGTGGCACGCGAAGTTCATACGCCATCATATCGTCCGCCGACAATCCGATCTTCGCAGCAATGCCTTCATCATTCGTAACGGGAAGTCGGTAATGCCCGCCGTCACCGGGTCCGATAATCTCCATCTCAAGAAAACCCTCTTCCAGAAGTTTAGCTGCTTCTTCCACACCCTTCTTCTTGCCGCGCTGAGGTTGCGATCCTCCTGGAACCATTTTGTCCGTGAGGGGAAACGTTATTCCAAAAGTTTTATTGTCGTTCCCGCGGGGATCGAGCCAGACGGTAAGGCCGGAGCGGAATATGCGCATCTGCATTTCCTGGTCGCGCGTTGAAAGACAGAGATAGAAGAAATTGTCATCGTGAGCGGTTCTGACCATCAGCGCATATGATTTGTTGATATACGCCGAAGTTTTTTTCCATTCTTTGTCCCGCCCGTCGATAACAACCGGCGACGTCACGCGTTCCGTCGTCATGAGAGGCAGCGAGCTGCAACCGCCGAATAATAATCCGAGACCTGTGCATAACAATGTTACCCTGACTGTTGTTTTTCCCATTTGCCTGGTCCTTCTCGTTCTTCGTTATCGATGTTGTCAATCACACCATGAAGATACACTCTGCGGCTGCACAGTGAGTTAAGCGAAAGATAAATGTTGTTTAAATTTGACAACAATTTGTTAAACTTGTTAAAATTTCGTGAACTACGTTAGAGCATTGCGTATATTTGTTGCATGAAAACCCGGCTGCAACAGCGCACCATCGTTTTTGTTGTCACCTGCGGGATGCTCGTCATCCTCCCGGCTCTCGCGTATCTTCAGTACACATGGCTCGGACAGCTCAGTGAACAGGAGTCCCGCCAGATGCGGGACAATGTGCGCACATCGGCATTTCATTGTGCAATGGATTTTGGAGAAGAGATGGCTGGATTCCTGAAATCTATCGGCGGTCCAATCTCCGGCTCCGATGAAAATATCCGCCGGGAACTGGCATCGAGAGTCCGGAAGTGGCAATCGACTTCCACTCACCCTCATTTCGTTTCGGACGACATCGTCATCGCAGCATTGCCATTCCCCGATTCATCCATCATGATTTTGGTCGATCAGCATTCAATGATTCTGATGACGAAAAGTCTCACGTCTGCGGCTGTTCCGATCCAGTCACGCAAGGGAAGCGCAGCTTTTGTACCTTTGGATCGCACCTATATCATCTCCTCCGTGATACCGAAAATCATTACATCGCACTTTTCCGACATCATGCGCGCCGACTATAACATTGCCATTCTCGATATGGACGGCCATCCGCTATGGGAGAATCGCGTTGGCGCCGCGTCCGGCATCCGTGATTCTGCCGACGCAGTGATCCCCCTCGTCGCAATGCCCCCTGCTCCTCTGGCATTTATGCGTGAGAGTCGCCCCGACTGGAATGACCGGCAACCCAACCCGGAAAGACCGCCGGAGCCTCCAAGGGACGAACCCGGACGCAATGTTCAGCGCAATCCCGAAATGTTCTCCCCGTCGAGTCCGCAGAACATGGACCGGCTCCAGAGCATCATCACGCTCTGTGTTCGTCACAGGGAGGGATCTCTCGAGGCCGCAGTCAACAGCAACCGCATCCGCAATCTTGTCATTGGCTTTGGAATTCTCGTATTGCTGGGCACCACAGTTATTTTTCTTTTGATCTCCGCGACACGCGCCCAACGCCTGGCACAACAACAGTTGGAATTTGTCGCAGGCATTTCACATGAACTGCGTACGCCGCTGGCTGTGATGAAATCCGTTGGGGAGAATCTTGCGGACGGGATTGTCCGGGAAGAACAGCGCACGAAGCAGTATGGAGATCTGATCAAGAACGAAGTCGTCCGGCTTTCTGCTATGGTGGAACATGCACTTGCCTATGCGGGCATCCAGTCGGGAAACAAAACGTACGAAAAGCACCCGCTCCATATCGCCGTCATCGTCAAGGATACAGTGCGCAAGTATGCAAAGTTGCCGGAAGATGAACGTCCCATTATGGAGTTATCTCTCGCGGAAAATCTTCCTCCCGTGCAGGGTGATGCGCATGCACTGCAATCGGCGCTCGACAATCTTCTGACGAACGCCCTCAAATATTCCACCGAGGACAATTGGATCGGCATCGACGTACGCTCGGTCGTCAGGAAAGGACGTACGTGGATCGAAATCGCCGTGCGTGATCGCGGCATCGGCATTCCAGCGGACGATGTTGGCGATATTTTCAAACCGTTCTATCGCGCCGGCAATGCAGTGGACAAACAGACACGCGGCAGCGGTCTCGGACTTAACATCACGCAGCATATTCTTGAAGCCCACGGCGGACATATCACAGTGGAGAGCGTTCTGCATAAAGGCAGTACGTTCACGATGTGGATACCGGCATCAATCGACAAAGGATAATCAATGAGCGGACAGGGAAAAAGAATTTTATTGATTGAAGATGAGAACGGCCTGGTCATTACACTCACCGACCGATTGATCAAAGAAGGATATGTCGTCTCGCACGCCGGCGACGGTGCCAAGGGTGAGCGGATGGCCGTTGACGGTCCATGTGACGTTATTCTGTTGGATGTCATGCTCCCCAAGAAAGGCGGCTTCGATGTTCTCCGCGATATCCGCAAAGAAGGAATTACCACGCCCGTGCTCATGTTGACCGCACGCGGCCAGGTGGGAGAAAAAGTTGTCGGCTTGAAACTCGGCGCCGATGACTATCTCACCAAGCCATTTGAGATGCTCGAACTTCTTGCGCGCATTGAATCACTTTTGCGCCGGCCTGCCGCTTCCAGTGCCGCCTTTACCACTCCGCCCACCTACTCCTTCGGCCCGTTCACGATTGACTTCCGCAAAATGGAAATTTCGAAGAAGCGAAAAGCCATCGAAATGTCCGCGCGCGAATTTCAACTACTCCGATATTTCATTGAACACCGCGGGACCGTTCTCTCCCGCGAAGCGATCCTCAACGATGTCTGGGGATACACTTCGATGCCGACCACACGCACCATCGATACACACGTCACCTGGCTCCGCCAGAAATTGGAAGACAATTCAAGACTTCCAAAGTACATTCTCACCGTTCATGGATTCGGATACAAGTTTGTGGGCTGAGATTTCCTATTGTTAAAGTGGTTAAATATTTGTTAAACCGCTGCATCTACCCGGCAATTCATCCGATAATATATATTGTATGCGAGGGCAAGCACACTCACCCATACAGAAACAACATAAGGAGTTTTGCCATGATCAGTTCAGTCGGCGGAAGTACCCCTTGGATCAGCCAGGACTACAGTGCGGGGGCGGCGGCGCAACGGCATAAAGACATGTTCACGAAGCTCGATACAAATGGTGACGGGAGCATTGACCTCACAGAGTTGCAGGCAGCGATATCGAAGGGCGGCAAAGGGAAAGGTGCTGCTGCACTTATGAAGCAGATCGACACCAACGGTGATGGCCTCATCAGTCAGGATGAAAATGACGCTTTTCTGACAGAAATGGAGAAGTCACGTCCTCAGGGACCACCTCCCGGCCCTCCCCCAGGCGGCGGAGCGAAGGATGCAAAAGGAAGCACCTCCACGGATACAGCGAACAAGATTTTTGACGTCTTGGACACGAACAAGGACGGCAAGGTCTCTCTGGATGAGCTAATGGCAGCGTCCAAAGATTCAGCAGACGATTCAAGCATTCAGGCTTTGTTCAAAAAGATGGATGAAAATGGGGACAACTCGATCAGCAAAGATGAATTCTCTTCATTTCTACAGAAAATGGAAACACAGATAGACACAAAGCAACAGCAGATCAACACTTATGATGCTCAAACACAGGGGAATACTTCAGTAGGCAGCATTGTGGACGCAACTGTCTGATAAGTCTGGGCACTCTGAAATAGCTTGGCTATCGACAAAAAGCCTGGCGAGGATATCGAACCTCGTCAGGCCTTTTTTGTAACTCCTAACTGATGTTACGCAGATAGAGTGTTTTCTTACCACAGAGGCACGGAGACACGGAACTTTAAGTAAGAATATCTTAAATAGTTCTCACTGAAAAAGTCATTGCGTCCAGAATCACTGCGAAAATCGTACTCCGTGGAAATCTGTGCCTTTCCGTGCAATCTGTGTTCTTCTTTTGCTTCATTGTGTGCAGGTCATTATTCGCTGAGCAGTACGACAAACCATTATTTCATCAATACCATATGACGCACTTCTCTGTACTCCGGAAGTTCCAGGACATAGAAATAAATGCCGTTTGATAATTGTGTACCGTCGAACCGGACGCTATGCGACCCCGCTTCCTCTTCGCCCTGGACGAGTGTCGCAATTTCCCGCCCGAGAATGTCATAGACTTTCAATGTTACGAATGAAGAGTGTGCGAGATCGTACATGATCATCGTGGACGGATTGAACGGATTCGGATAGTTTTGATGCAGCCGGGTCACCATCGGCACCTGCTGCGACGGAGATTGCACCGATGTTGCTTTCACTACAACGCCCGTCGAAAAATTGCAGAGAAAATCCTTCTCAAGATAGGTCGTGAACATGTGGGGACTCTCAATTCCAAATCTATATGCGACACCCCAATACTGTGTTCCGAACGACGGCAACAACATTCCAAAATTCGAATAGGACATATCCCCCAATGCCATCTCGATTTGCAGCACATAATTGTTGGGAACAGATTGCATCCGGAACGCTTTCCCCCCTTCACCTTCCACATACGTCATCACGAGCGTACTCGCTGCTGCGGTCGCTGGGTTGGCCAGAGGATTAGTGTACATTAAACCACTAAGATAGCCCGAATCAGTGATGGGATTTAAGCTCGAGCTCATATCGCCCACATTGACTTCTGTTGCCATCGTATTGCTGTTGTAAGTATAGGTGAAGTTCCAGGAATTTGAGCGTCCCGTCGTGTCGGTATTGTTCGTCTGGACGGATTTAAGTACCCTGTCGGATGGCAATCTGCGTGCCATACTGTCGCCGATAGACCATGCCTCTGCGAATGTCTTCGGCTTCATCTGCTGGAGCGGCAGCACTATACCTGTCATCGACGATCCGTTGATGATGATTGAATCGCCAAATGCCACAGCATCAATTCCCGACGACGGATCAAGGTTGCCGTCGCCATTTACGTCTTTCGCGGCCACCAGCCAGTATTTTCCATTTGGGACATATGGAATCTGGAATGATCCGTCTGCATTAGCATTCGTCCAGGAAACAAATGAGGGACTGTTGTTATCCAGAGACGTAGAAGACACACCGACAATTGCGTTCTGAGGAGTCACACCGACAATAGAACTTGTAACAATACCCGAAACGTTATATCCGGAGAACGCTGATCCGGTCGTGAAGTAGGCGACAAACGGAGAGGGCAATACCTGGCCGGTGGTGGATTTCGCTCCAAGAATGGCGATAAAATACACTTTGCTTGGTTTCAAGATGACAGTCGCGGTGTACGTCTTCTGGTCCCCGCTGATGGAGGTGGACGCCACGGAGTCGGCATTGGTGAATACATTGTTCTGAAATTCCATGCTCGTCGAATCGACCGCAACATTGAAAGTAACGCTCATCGTGGTGGTGAGCGGGACATTGATCGCATTGTTTGCGGGAGATGTCGATACAACCGTCAGCTGAGCAAGAAGAACCGGCGGCAGAAGCGTCAACAACAGAATAGATAAGTACTTCATTTTGACCTCCACTGAAAAATAGATGAAATGAATGAGGACAGCCTAAGGAGTCGGCAGCCAGAGAGATTCACTGGAAAACTCGGAAGGAACGCTGAAGTGTGGGGAAAAAGGATCGGGGCCCTTCAGGGCGGGGAACTTTTCCGGCGTCTACTGCAGATTGCTCTTCCTTCTCTGACCATGTCACCTCTACGAGCATCGCTGAAAAGGCACTGAGTCAGAACAGGATCTCTCCGAACACGGATCGGTGATTGTCCGGATGACATTAATGCTACACTGAAACGTACGAAAGAAATTCGCGATACACAATCGCGACGCAACTCAGTCACGGCATAAACGCCATTTTCCGGCGAGATTCGACGTTCCCATAATCCCGCTTGTGATCCAGGACACGATATTGCAGTCATCGCAGATGTCCGTTTCGTTTTTCCTCTTCCTACTTCAAGAGGAGAAGAGATCGGGAAGAAGAGTCATGGCGTTGTCGTCTCCACGGGCACAGCAAATGGCCATTCCCGGTTCTTCCTCGCCCAGCCGAAGAACAGAATCACGCCGACGCCAATCCAAGCCAATCCCCAGGCGACAGCGGCGATGCCGGAACTAATGAACACAAATAGGAATCCAATGAACGCAATACACGATGGGATCGGATACAACCACATCGAGAAGGGTCGCGGACGATCAGGCTGCGTTTTTCGCAGCAGCGTCAACCCGACAATTTGACCGAGAAACTGGATCAGTATCCTGCTGGACACCGCAACGGCGATAATGAATTCAAGCGTAAACAACGATGCGAGGGCAGTCATCGCTCCCACGAGCAGCAGCGAGTAATGAGGGAAATGCCTCGTCGGATGAACCGCTGCGAGTCCGGAGAAGAAGAACCCGTCACGCGCAGCGGCAAACGGCAGCCGAGAATAACTGGTCATGAGACTATAGACAGAGCCGTACGCGGTGAGCACAATCAGGATCGACATTATTCCGGCAGCCTGTGTGCCGTGGAATTTTTGAACGATGTCGACGACGATATGATTGGAGGCGGCAATTTCCTGCCACGGCATGACGCCAAGAATGATCAAATTCATCACGGCATAGACGCCTGTAATAGCGACAACGGACCAGAGAATGGCGCGGGGGAACACATAGCCGGGATTCTTGACCTCCTCCTCCAGGTAGCAGACATTGTAATATCCCATCAGGTCATAGATCGCGATCATGGACGCTGAGCCAAGCCCGAGAATGAACCCCCATGAAAACGAAAACCAATTCTTTGGAAATGTGAAAGCATTGGAAGCTTGAAAATGCGAAACACCGACAACGACCGTCACCACGACGGTTATCATCATGATGATCCAGAGAACGATTGTGAACGCACCGACAAATTCTACTTTGTTATACTGCAGAGCAATCGTCACGAGACCGATGCCGAAAGCAATCCACCGGAGATGTTCCGGCGTCAATGCAGACGAAAGGAATCCGATGTGATTCGTCATTCCAACGATCCCTGAGGCGATTTCGAACGGACCGCTGAAAAGAAACGTCCAAATGAAGAGAAATGCCATCAATTTGCCGACGTATTTTTTGTACGCTTCGCGCAAATAGACATACGAGCCCCCTTCACCGGGAATGGAGGTTGCCAGTTCTGCCCACACCTGGCCGTCACATATGGCAATGATCGCCCCTATCACCCAGCCCAGCATAGCCTGCGGGCCGCCCATAGCCGAAACGATCAGCGGGATTGTGATGAATGGACCGATCCCAACCATCGTCGCCATATTCAGCGCCGTTGCGTGAAGCAAACCGAGGCTTCTGTTGAGTTTGACGCTCATGCAATTCTCCTATTCCGATGTCGACATCGTGAAACGCTACTTGAGCAAGATCAAGGAACGGGAAAGCACTCCGGTTGTAGTTCGCAATGCGTAAAGGTAAACACCGCTAGCGATACCCTGTGCATTCCATCGCACCTCATGTGAACCGGGAGTGTAGTCATCATCGACGAGTGTCGCCACCCGGCGCCCGGCAATATCATACACAGTCAGTGACACATGTTGCCGGAAAGGGACCGAGAAACGAATGGTGGTGGATGGATTGAACGGATTCGGGTAATTCGGTGCAAGGCTGAACTCTGCCGGAGTGTTGCTGTTTTTCGGATCCTGCACGGATGTCGGCACCGCAAAGAAATTTAGAATTTGCGCCATGAGTGTAAGACGAACACCGGTGCTATAGACTGTCTCGTACGGAAATCCCAGAACCACCACTTTTCCCTCTTTTGTGCCGGAGGGAAATATTCCCTGGTAATAGACACCGCTGAATCCGGAAGACGTGTCCAGTCCGGTGTACTTGGCAAAGCCGATACCGACGGCATTCGGTTTGATCACGTCCGGCCATTTTACATCAATGGATCCGTGCGATCCGTTGTCGAACAGAATAGCGGCAATGCCGTTGAAGACCGGGCCGTCAATAATCTCCGCCTGATACGTCGTCGCAGAGACACCGTTGGGAGCATCGGCAACGTACAGTATCTTCAGAAAATTATTTGCAAAATCCTTATCGGACGTTGTTCCCTTGTTGTCCAGGTCCCACGCAATTTCTGATCCCGATACAAAAAGACATCCTCCTCCCTGCAGAAATTCCTTCACCTTTGTCTGTTCTGCCGCACTGAACGTCTCGTCCGCCGTGCTTTCATCGCCAAGGATGTAGTCCGCCATTTTGTAATCTGTCAAAGCAAACAGACCGTCCAGAACTGCATCATTGGTCGCGGAGTTGAACGTGCCGCCATTGGCATTGATGGCCGAGCCATGCTGACGGATAAAATTGTACGTATTCCCGGTTGATGCCCGGTCGAAACCATTCACGATGAGAATTTTAGGAGTCGTCGCACAGGGAATGCCCGCCAATAGTTCAGAATATGCCGACGGGCCGGCGCTGTTGATCGCTTTGATCTTGATATAATAAAGCGTGTCCTTCCCCAGATTTGTGAGGAGAAGATTGTCTGGAGGCAATGTGACAGTGTCGGCAAAGGTCGAGCCGTTCCTGCTGTATGCCACTGCATAGGCACCGATGCCTGAATCGGGTTTTATCAACAGTCGCAGTGACGAGCTTGATTCTGTTTTGATGCCGAACGATTTTGGTGCCGGCGGCGTAAGCGGCTGCGTGCTATCCTTCAGATAGCTTGCCTGCGTCATCGCACCTGTCTCGTTACTCAATACTTTATAGAGCGTCGCATCCATCATCACTTTCGTTGCCGTCATAACAACACTGTCAACCAGCATTTCGTTGTTGACGAAACGGATGCCATGACTGTAATCCACATACGAATTGATATGGATGTTGGTAAGCGGTTGAATATAGGTGCCGTTCGGATAATACCAGCCATAGATGACCACATGATTCGGATTTGCCGGATCGACGATCTTGTTACTGATGACAACGTCTTTCTTAATTCCATCCACCAGGGCGCCGAGCGGTTTTCCCGCTGCAACGCGTTGCGCTTCGATGGCCGTGTTGTGGTCGACAAATTTTGCCACTTGTTCATTTTGAGTGCCCACAGGTGTATATGTCACAGGAGAGAGTTTCACGTCGGCGTTCGCCGCGATGTTATCGACCAGTTTGGACGTCGGCATCGTTGCACCGAAGAGATTCGCCAGGCGCTGTGCGGTGATTGGTCCGGTGGGGATACGGCAGAAATCGCTATCCGATCCGATGCAGAGATAATCCGGCATCACTTCGTAGATGACAGTATGTGAGGTACCATTTACGTCCTGAAATACCGACTGGATCTTCTTTGTGGCGCGCATGAAGTCGGGAATGTTTCCCTGCGATACCTGGGCATAAATCTGCGCCTCACGCTGGTCGAATGTCATACTCGATACAGAGGTCATGAATTGCGAACCCATCATCGCGCCAGTTGGACGCGGAGGGATCTGGAGCGGCTTCGGCAGCGCTTTTGCGGATTGAATCAACGATGAATATGCGCGCGAGCCATAATAGGTATACCCGCCCGCCTCATAGGCCGTTCCCGAGAGCATGGTCTGGATAAACCCGTTCAATTCCACTTGCACCGTGTGCAGAATTGCCTGTGTCGGATTCTGTTTCAGGATGACTCTGATGCGTCCGCTCAGTGCCGAGTACGTTATGAATGTTGCATTGCTGTCGATAGTAAATGTGAAATAATTGGAAAGATACGACACCATCTGGCGTGTTCGGTACCACGTGCCGCCCGTCGGACTGACGACCGGCACACCATTCAATAGTGCGATGCTGTCATTGTACGCGAGCACACTCAGGAAGTGATCCGAAGCAGCATTCAGCCAATCACGCAACTTCTGGCCGTACGTGTTGGTATAGTTGTAGTCGCTATCTAGAAATGCGATACGCTTCACTTCATTGGGAATGGCGCTCACACCATCCAGATAGCTGAATTCAAACCCTCCTCCTCCGCTGTGGCTGGAAAGAACAATGAAAGGATGGTACGCAGCAAACATCGCAGTCACAGAATCCACCAGGCTCTTCACAAGTGCCGCGTGATTTGTGTAGGTGCTATTCCATGTCGACCAACTCAGGGGAACCGACGTCGCATTCGCTTCGAGATAAATAGTGACAAAATTATACTCATTGACTTTGGAACGAATAAAACGTGTTTGTGCCCCGATGTGCTGAATGTCGTAGTGCCAATCGTCCACCGGATTGAGTTTCCTGCCGATGGTCATTTCTATTGTGTTTCCGTTTGGAAGTCCGAAAAATGCCAGGGCTGTCGGCTTGGCAGGATCAAATGTCTCCCGTGAAGGCGCATTCATATGCACGCGCACTTGCGGGTTATAAACATATGTAAATACCTGCTCATTGAAATAGGGGCTGACGGTAAATCCGGGCAGTGCAGTCGCCAACTGCTGCGGTTGCTGGGCTGTAAGCAACAAGGCGGCAAAGAAAGTTATAGAGACAATTCTAATCAATCGCTTCATATTCGTATTCCATCAATCGTAGGTAATGGACTTCATGCATCAGTCCGGTGGACAAGGCATTGCCGGAGGCGGCATGCGCCAATTTTCCGTCGACGGAATAATAGCAATAAGCAACTTCTTGAGCAAGTAGATATTCGCGGCTGAATGAATTGAGACTTCTGAAAAATTATTGAACACTGTCATTGCGAGGGTAACCCAAAGAGGTAGTCTTTGTCCTTTAGAAAAATGGCAAAAGTGCAAAATGTCATTCTGAACGGAGCAAAGCGGAGTGAAGAATCCATTTTCATCCAATCCCGCTTTTTTGTATACTAATACACTATTCAAAAGTATTTACTCAGCGTGGTCATAATCTCGTCACACTGAGCGAATCCCGCGCTTTTTGTCCCGGTAGGGATGCCTTGGCACGGGATGAGTCGAAGTGCGGAATGATGGAATCCTTCGACTCGCTTCGCAAAAAACGCTCCACTCGCTCAGGATGACGAACTACGCTGAGCAATTGCATTCAAAAACTTAATAGGCAGGCTTTATCTCATGAAACGCTCTCTCTTTCTGCTCTTCGTCGCAGGCGCTGCCGTGTGCTCACTGTACGCGCAGCAAACCATTTCCGATCCGCTCGCAGCAAATCGAGATACCACGATAAAGCCGGGGGACGATTTTTTTCATTATGCAAATGGCACCTGGTTCAAACAGCATCCCATTCCCGCGAATGAATCGAACAACGGTCTCTGGCAGATTATTCAGGACACCGTGAATGCACAGGTCCGTACGATCTGTGAATCTTCTGCGAAGCTCACCAATGCTCCGCGCGGCAGCAACAAACAAAAAATCGGCGACTACTTCCGCTCCGGAATGGACAGTGTCGCACTTAACGCACACGGCATTGTTGGTCTGAAGGATGAATTGGCAGCCATCGATGCAATCACCTCGCTGACCGGAATCGCAGAGCGGGTCGCCCACATGCATATGATCGCATCTTCCCCTCTCTTTCGTTTCGGTGTGGCGCAGGATGACCGCATCAGCAGCAAGTACGCCATTTTCATCGGCCAGGGAGGATTAAGTCTGCCCAATCGCAGATTCTATTTCGACACCGATGCCCGCGCCGTCGATATCCGCCGCCAATTCATCCGCCATCTATCGAACATGTTTCAGATCATGGGTTATGACACCGGACGCGCTTCTCAGGCGGCAACCGGACTCATGAAACTGGAGACGGCTCTTGCACAGTCGTCCAGGAAACTGGAAGACACGCGCGATCCTGTCAAGAACTACAACAAGATGACGTTCGCGCAGTTAAGATCAACGATGCCGTATTTCGACTGGAATTTGTTTGTGAAGCTGCTCGGATTCAGCCGCGTCGACACGGTCATCGTCGGCCAGCCGGAATTCCTCTCCGCATTGAACGGCTATCTGAAGACATTCAGCGTTGATGAATGGAAAAACTACCTCCGCTACAGCCTCGTGCGCGGAGTTGCGCAATTCCTGGACGACAAAACGGCAACAGAAAGTTTTCATTTCTATTCCACCGTTCTTCGAGGCGTGCCCGAACAAAAACCGCGCTGGGAGCGTGTGGTACAGCACACCGACAACTCGCTCGGGGAACTCATCGGCCAGGTCTATGTGGCGGAATATCTGCCCGCCGGTACCAAGGAAAAACTCCTCGAGATCGGCACTGCAATCAAACGAGTTTATGCTGAGCGGATCAAAAATCTGGATTGGATGGGTAGCGCCACAAAAGCCAAGGCGCTTGCAAAGCTCGAAAAAATCATCATGAAAGTCGGCTATCCGGATCACTGGAAAAATTTAAGCAGCATGCAAATTGACGGTTCATCCTATGTGCACAACGCGATGAATGCCAATGCTTGGTACGTGCGGTACAATGTCGCAAAATTCGGAAAGCCTGTCGATCGCACGGAATGGGACATGGAACCGCAGACATACAATGCGTACTACAACCCGTCGAATAATGAAATCTGTGTGCCGGGATGCAATATCATTGTGCCTGGTTTCGAACGAGTGATGGCCGACGATGCGATTCTCTACTCTATCATCGGCGGCGGTACATTCGGACACGAAATTACTCACGGGTTTGACGACCAAGGCTGCCAGTACGACGAACAGGGAAATCTCAGCAACTGGTGGACAACCGAGGACAGCACGAAGTTCTTTTCCAAGACGAAGATGATAGTCGATCAGTTCAATGAATACGTCGCGGTGGACAGCCTGCACATCAATGGCGATCAAACGCAGGGAGAGAATATAGCCGATCTCGCCGGGGTCATGATGGGCTATGAGGCTTTCAAGAGCACCAGTCAATTTAAGGAGAAGCAGATCATCGCCGGCCTGACACCCGACGAGCGCTATTTCCTCGGCTATTCATTCGGTTGGATGATCAACATGCGGCCCGAGAGCATTGCCAGTCTGGTAAAAAGCGACGTCCACTCTCCGGCACAATTCCGGGTCATCGGGCCACTAATGGACATTCCCGAAGTGTACACAACCTTTCACATCACACCGGGCGATAAAATGTACCGCCCGGAGAATTTGCGTGTAAAAATCTGGTAGCTTGGACAACGTTTGCGGGAGAATAAATGAGAGAGGAATCATCGGGCCCTTCAGAGAACTTCTCCGGAGGACCTGACTGTCTGAAGCCTATCCAAAGACGTTGTCTTTGGTTTTCAAATGAAAGACGGTCGTCATCCCAAGCAAGCGAATCCGACGTTTTTTGTCGGATGAGTGTGCTTCGACTTCGCTCAGCACGGGCGTCGAGGGACGACTATTGGGCAAGACTGTCAATAACAGCCAGCTAGATCACATCGAAGCTTTTCGGATCGGTGTCCAGCAGATTCACCTTCCATTCTTGTTCTGCTTCATCAAAATCGGCAATCTTATTGATCGGCAACTTCATGTACTTCCCGAATCCCGTTGCGGCAATTTGTCCGTCCGGCAGATAGATCTCGCCCGTACCTTCGAACAATCTGCTGGTCTCCAAAGTAATGCGCCCGACCACACGCAATTGCTGATCCAACGGAATGGGTTTGCGAAATTTTGTCGTGACTTCTAGCGTCACTCCCCAGACGACATGTTCAGAGCGCATCAATATTGCGCGTCCGATCGTTTCATCAAGCAAAGCCGCCGCAATGCCGCCATGCATCCTGCGGGGATAACTCTGATGCATTTCGGACGGCGTGAACATACAGACCAGCTCCCCGTTCTCCAATTCATAAAACGCCGCCTGAAGTCCGAATGGATTTTTCAGTCCGCACACGAGACATGATTTGCTGTTTTCCTGTTTCCGCACAACGGCGTGCTGCATACGGTAGACCTGTCTTTTTTAAATATTTCTGCAATCCCAGTTGGGAAATTAAGAATTATGACTGGTAGAAATATCTTCCTTAGACTTCAAAGAGAAAAGAAGGTGAGAGAAGAGAAATATTCTAAAAGCCATATTCTCGCCTCACTCTTTTCATTCATAATTCGTAATCCATAACAAAGGCTCGTTGCATTCTCAACAGAACCCGCTCTGGCGAGCGGTGCTCCGTCTTCAATCTGCAATTCATGACCGCCGCATTCCTCTTTTTATTCATAATTCATAACTCTATTTCATCACCACGAGTGCTTTCGATATCATCGCAGTACCCACGCGCAATGTATAAACATAGCTCCCGCTCGAAAGCGAGGCCGCATTCCATTGCACCCGGTGCTCGCCCGCTTCCTTCGTCTCATCGACAAGAACGGCCACTGTGCGTCCCAAAAGATCGTGGACGGTGAGAGTAACGTGTTCTTCTTTTGGAAGTAAAAATGTTATTGTCGTAAGCGGATTAAACGGATTCGGATAATTTTGCAACAATGCAAATCCTGCCGGCAGCTGTGTGTTCGCCGCGATGGAGGACACACCATCAAGAATACCCAGATAACCACCGATGCCATGGAGAATTGCATTCGCCGTTTTGTCAAACGAATTAGCGCTGGCATCATTCATATCTTCATAGGTGAGTGCCAGGACATTTTCGTGATGATTGTACCAGAACCAGCTTTCCGGATACTGTGTCGCCGCCGTAGTTGTCCAGCTCTCAAAAAAAGTATACGGTTCGATTCCGCCCGGAAAATTGGATCTCACTGTATCAATGAAACGGACCTCCATCGCGGAATATAAAGCCGATGTTCCGGTTGCCGGATGATACACAAAATATCGTGATGTACCGTATGCCGAGTGCATATTCAAAGCAATGCGGATCGGATTTTCCTTCGCCATCAATCGCGTGAAAGTATTGCGCAGGACATTGACTTCCGGCTGGCTCGGCGTTGTGCTCCAATTGCTTTCAATGTCGATGCCGTTTGCATTTTCGCGCGCATTGCCAAGTTCCACGCCGTCGGGATTGTACATCGGAACAATATTGAAGACACAGCTGTCCCGCAGACGTTGTGCAAACGGAGTATTCGCCAGAAGTATTTTAATGATTTCGTTGGTCACCCACGTTCCCTGCACCTCAATTGGATGTGTTCGTGCGTGAATCCAAATACGAATGCGCGGCTCAAAAATCAAAGTGGTGTCCTGAATCGTCACCATGTACATCGTTCTGTTCTGCACCGTGGTACCGATGGAATCAACCGTTACAAAAGGACTCTTCTTCCACTGCTGAAGATCGTATCGAAGGGTGTCGTATCCATATCCCCACCCGATGGAAGCGGCCTTTTTGTATTCAACGGTTGTTGTATCAGGAAGACCGCAGGCATCGCGTTCCGGCGCGAGTGTTTGGGCATTAGCGTGATCAACAAACAGCAATCCGGATAGTACAAAAAGAAATGCGGCATTTCGATAATTCATAAGCATTCCGTTAGCCCGAGTTTCTTTTTTCATTATGCTCCAGCGTGCGGATATAGGCCAGAACGCTCCTGCGTCGCATATTGCAGCCTTCTCAGTGCCGGAGGACCGAAGCCCTTCGGGCATCACGCTGGAGCGCGGCGACGAGGCAAAGAAGGTTGACGCCACTCAAAATCGAAAAATATTCCCTCAAACTCAATCTTCGACCGGAAAAAGAAGAAACGGCTCAAAGTTGAATTGCCAGTATATACGGAGCAAAAAAAATGACGCTACATGCGTCATTGGGACTGGCAAACGACTGTACCCTCGTGCAGACTCGAACTGCAATTAGAGGTTTAGGAAACCTCCGTTCTATCCCGTTGAACTACGAGGGCAGAAGAAAATACCATGATAAGATACGAAAGAAAGCCGCGCGGCGCAAGATGGAGAGAGGCTGGACCTCGCCGCCAAAAAAAAAGTCCGCAGCCGATCTGCGGACTTTTTTTGCATTCACACAAACCCTTCTGCCGCGAGAGATTTTTATTTCAACAGCACGAGCAACATCGAAATACTTTTCGCACTACTGTTGAGCGTGTACACGTAACAGCCACTCGGCATCCCCGCTGCGTTCCACAGAATAGCGTTTTCTCCCGCTGGAAATTCTCCGTCGGCAATCTCTGCTACATCCCGTCCGGCCGTATTCGTACTCTTGATGCTGATGCGCTGTCGTGCAGGGAGCCTAAATCGAATCGTCGTGGACGGGTTAAACGGATTCGGATAATTTTGAGCGAGGCCGAATTTCAGCGGAGCGCCACCGATGTTCACTTCAACCGACAAGACTTCGGTATGCGACTCTGAAAGTGTTCCTCATGTCGTTACCTGAGCAGGGCAAGCATTTTTTCCACTGCGGCGTTTTTTTCAAGCAACAGTCCTATTATTTCCATAAGATCAGCGTTTGTCATCTTTCACTTCAAACTCCAGAACGAACTTCGTTCCATTTCCGCGTTCGATTCGCATTGTTCCATCCAACTGCTTCGTGAGCATGGCAACAAGCTGAATACCAAAACTGCTGGACGTATCAATATCAATTGATTCCGGGATTCCAACGCCGTCGTCTTGCACGATGATGGTCACATATTTGTCTTCCCTCAGGGCGGATAAAGTAATCACTCCCCCATCCCTGCCGACAAAGGCATATTTCATAATGTTCGAGAGGAGTTCGTTAATAATCATCCCGAGTGGCGACAAGATTTTCACATCGAGCGCGAAATCATCAATACGTTTGTTGACTGTGACCTTCGCTTTGTTGGGGAAATTGTCAATAACTTCATCGGCCAAAAGTGTGAGATAAGATTTCAACGATATCTCGCGAAGATTCTCAGAACGATATAGTTTTTCATACAGCACGAGCATGCTTCGCATCCGGTCTTTGGCCTCGTTCAGTGCTACGACGCCTTCTGTGCTCTTCAGTGAATCCGCCTGCAATGACAGCAGGCTCATCATTGTGTTCATATTGTTCTTAACGCGGTGATGCACTTCATGCAGCAGAAGCTCTTTTTCTGTGAGAAGATTTTTGATTTGCTCTTCTGCACGCTTGCGCTCGGTGATATCCCGACCAATACCTATCAAACCAATAACCTGGTTGTCCTTGTCCCGCAATGGAAGTTTAGAGGTAAGCAGCCACCGTTTCTGATCTTTCTCGTCAAGTATATATTCCTCCCTATTAAACACTGGGTTACCTGATTGTATCACCGATTGGTCGTCCGCAAAGAATTTTTCTGCAAGCTCTTTTGGGTAAAACTCAAAATCATCCTTGCCTAAAACCTCCGCCTCTGATTTCCCTCCCAAGATATGCACGTCAGTTCTGTTGGCAAGTGTCTTGCGGCAAGCTAAGTCTTTGGAATAGATTGAATCGGGAATATTGTCGATAAGTGCACGGAGGAGGATTCGTTCATTGTGGAGCCCATCCTCTACCCGCTTGCGCTCGGTGATGTCGCGTGCCATTGCCAGCATGAGTTCAGGTTGAGCCGGAGCCAAGGAACTGAGACGAATTTCGACCGGGAAGACCGATCCATCCTTCCGCTTGTGCGCCCCGTCAATCGTTCTCACCTCTCCCGGCTTCAGATCACGGTGAATCGCGTCGACCTCTCCAGGGTTTAGCCTGCACTCGATATCCTTCGCGGAGAGTCCCAAGAGCTCTTCCATGCTGTAGCGAAGGTCAAGGCATGCGCGTCCATTGCAGTTCCGAATTCGCCCGGTCTCGGTCTCCATTACATAAATGGCATCACCGGCGTTATCGATGTAGAACTTCAACTGCTGCTCACTTGCTCGGACCGCCGCCTCCGCACGTTTACGCTCGGTGATATCGATTGCAAGAACAATAGTCGCCCGGTGCCCTTCGAATTCCATCTCATGCCCCGTGATGTCCACATCAATCAGTGAGCCATCCTTCTTGCGATGCCTCACCGTGCCAGCCTTTCGCACCGGGCCTTTGCCATTATTCAGAACTCCTATAAGATATGGTATATCATCGGGAGGTCGAATGTCTTTTATAGTCATGTTCAGAAATTCTTCACGCGTATAACCATAGTGGTCAACTGCGAAATCGTTAACCGCGAGAAAAGCGAGGGAGTTCATATCAAATGCCCACATGGGTAGCGGATTGTTTTCAAACAGCAACCGATATTTCTCCTCGGAAGCACGCAGCGAAATCTCCGTCTGCTTGCGTTCTGTGATGTCGCGAAGAACCACCATCCTGACTTGTCGGCCGTGATAGGATACAGATCTTCCCCGCACCTCTACCGGGAATATTGTTCCATCTGCGGCCAAGGCAAGAAGTTCAGACGTTTTGTCATTTTCAGATCGCATGAGGACTTGCACGGCCTCACGCAATTCGGAGGCAACAAAACCCATCACACTGTTTCCGATAAGATCGGAAACAGAACACCGCATCATCTTTCCAAGCTGTTCGTTTGCTTCAAGAATTATTCCATTTTGTATGACACCGATGCCTTCAAAGGAGGCTTCTGCAAATCTCTTCAGACGCTCTTCGCTTTCGCGCAGCGTTTCTTCCGCCAGCTTGCGATCGGTGATGTCATGAGCAACTCCCTGCAAACCAACTACTTTTCCATTCTTTGTAATGGGATATTCATAGACTTCGAGCAGTATTGGATGTCCAATCGCATGACGAATTTCCAAAAGTAGCGATTCTCCAGTGAATTCTCCCCGAAGATGAGCGCGTGTTTTTTCTTTTACACCGAGGTTCATTGCGGTCTCAGTGATGAACCAATCCTTCCGCTTGAGCCAGACATCAGCTTTGTGCCCCGTGATGTGCTCAACTGTCGGAGATACATAGGTAGTGTTTGCCTCAGCATCTTGAGTATAGAAGAACAGGTGGGGTGTTCCCTCAACGATAGCCCTCATCCGTTCCGCATTCTCACGATGCGCCTCCTCCGCCCGATTGCGCGCTGATAGTTCATTCTCAAGTTTCTCATAAGCATCAAACAGATCAAACGCCATTTCAATGGATGACTGCATCACAAAGTCACCGGAGTTCTTGATCACGTAACCATAGCGGGTGATGCCCCGAACTCTCTCCACCATTTCGCGTTCGGAGTGAGATGTCAGAAACACTATGGGAAGGGTTCGCCTCTTGAGGATTTGCAGTGCAGCGCCAGGACCATTGATACCCTTGCCAAGATCTATGTCCATCAGAATGAGATCGATGTTGTTGTCTGCCATCGCAAGTTCGATTGCTTTCTCGCCGGAGCTCGCAGTGAGAACTTCGTAGCCGAACTGCTTTATAGTCCGCGCTTCCGCAATTGCAATGATGGCTTCGTCTTCGACGAGAAGGATAGTTTTCTGTTCTTGTGTGGTCATAAATAAATTCCCCGTATTGCGCCACAAATTCGGTTACTGGCTTCTACATTTGTTTCGTCCATAACATGCGATACCCTCATAACCGCGAACGTAGCGATGAGGGTATATGCTCTCTTCGAGGGATTCATTCGGCGCTTTCCGCTCCCATGCATGCCTACACTAACCGAACATATCTGCGATATTCAAGGCCATGGAGGCGAATGCAACAAACATGAAAGACGACCTTCTTCGTCCTTTGATCCTATTTTTATCTCTTTAAATGTATGAGGAATCGGTGGAAGATGCAATAAAACCCCGACGTGAAAGCTACCGAACACCTACCCATATTTCGCCATCGTGGAGGTCATAGTGAATTGAAATCGCCACAACACCGTGATCGCCCTTGGTTTTTACAGGGCGGGGCTTGGATTCCATGGTAAAGTAGGAATCGCACCTCAGTCTGCAATGCTTGATGGGAGACTTTTACCGTATCCTTCCTGTGTGTCAATGAAATATGTGCGAGTAACTCATCCCGAAATTGTGAAACTGTAATCTTCGTGTTTTCTTACCACAGAGGCACGGAGACACGGAGACACGGAGACACGGAACTTTAAGTAAGAATATCCTAAATAGTTCAGTGAATTGAGAAGAAAATCTTTCTTATTTCTCTGTGACTCTGTGTCTCGGTGGTGAAAATTGTTGTTTTGCGTAAGATCAGTTGCTTAACTCTTTTTTTTCCGTGCGGGTGGAGATTTTTTGTTTCTTCCCACCTTGGTCAATGAAATACAGGTAGTAAATGCCTGAGGACAGTCGTGTGAGATACATTTTGCCTCCATTCCGGAGACAAATAATTGCTGCGGAGGAACTACTTGGAGCCAGAAGATCACAAACACCCTGTAAACACAGGCAGACTCGAACTGCAATTAGAGGTTTAGGAAACCTCCGTTCTATCCCGTTGAACTACGAGGGCGGAAGAAAATACCATACAAAGATACGAAAGAAAGCCGCGCGGCGAAGATGGAGAAGAGAGGCTAGACCTCGCCGCCAAAAGAAAAAGTCCGCAGTCGATCTGCGGACTTTTTTTGCATTCACACAAACCCTTCTGCCGCGAGAGATTTTTATTTCAACAGCACGAGCAACCTCGAAATACTTTCGCACTACTATTGGTGGGGTCGTGCCTTTCTATTTTAGTTGAAATACGGACGTCACCTCAATAGTAGCATCTTTTTGACAGACATGAAACGAAAGTTGGGGTTTGAAGAACTAATCGCCTGCAATCGATAGATATACAGGCCACTCGCTACATTCGCATACCACACAGATTGATGATTGCCTGCTCGCAAATCTCCACTCACCAATTCAGCAACTCTCTGCCCGATAACATTGTAGATTTCCAGTTTCACATGGCTGTCATTTGGCAGGGCAAAACGAATGGTGGTGGAAGGATTGAAGGGATTCGGATAATTCTGGGCGAGATCGAATACCTCCGGGATATCGATTTCCCGACCTCGCACTGATGCCGGAGTGAGATCGACAATGCCGTCCTCTGTATTCAACACAGAGACCGATTGAGCTGCAGTGGACATCACGGACACATTTTGGAACTTCACAAACGCACTGCCTTGGGCCTGCGGTTGAACCAGAAATGTCATCTCAAGAACGTTTGCACTATCAAACCTCACGGGATCCGAATTGCTCAATTCTACATCCACAATTGATTGACCGATGTTTTTGCGCACAAGCGAGAACGACTTCGTTGCGAAAGCCGTAGTTATCTTCAGTAACCGAAGGCGTTCCGAATCGAATTCAATCATCACTTTCATCCCCGACATGTCAATGACGCCATATGCAACGACAGGAATTTTCACCGTATCCCCAGGAGATCCACTGCCATTCGCTATGCGAAGCTTGGTAAATTCGGAAACAAACATTGACGAATCTGCATACGGACCACCATAGATTCCGATATCGCTTCTCGTCCCGTCTTTATCGTTCCATTGGGATGACGGATCGCCACCGTTGATCATGGTCGAGACAGGAGCGGGTCGATAATTACCTTTATCACGATCTATGAATATTGGATCTCGAACTAGTTCGGTAGAATCCAACCGTCCGGCACTGAAGTTGATTGCATTTTCCCAAAAAAGATTATACCGATGAACCACAGGTGAGACCATATTCATGCCGACTGCCGCGCCATAGACCACATTATTGAGTATGAACTGCAGACCACCGTTTTCATCGATCCCTGATTTTCCCACATCAAATATATTATTTAGGACATAAGTGCTTTCAGCATCGACAAGCTTCATACCAGATGCAGCAACCCCTTTGCCAACAACAAGATTATTTGCTACCAGTGACTGTTTTGACTGCAAACAATATAACGCTGTCATCCCTTCCTGGGACAGGAAGAATCGATTATTCCTTATGGTCGCACGGGCTCCCCGTGACATGATGATCTCTTGCGCAGAGGATGGTGAAAATGTATTGCGCATCACTTGTGCGTTTACCGAAGCCAGATCAATCATGCTTGAAGCACCGTATTTCGATTCAACGAAATAATTGTCGCTGATCGTGACATTTGAACCGGAATAGACAATCACCGAATACATCGCCATACCGGATTGGTCGATTTTATTCATGGAAAGAACGGCATCCGATGACATCACCTCGGCAACAGTTCCAAGGCTGGCATAGTTGACCAAATTGCATCCACTGATACCGGTATTTTGCACATTATTGAATTGTATCACTGTATGAATCAGAATCATCGGATCATCCGGGCAATTGATAGTCGTCACTGCGGCACCCGATCCTTTTACAAACACATTGCTCTTCATCGTGACCGGACCCACGTAAGTTCCTGCAGACACATACACCGTATCGCCTGCTTTTGCATTGCTTATTCCTTGCTGAACCGTCGCATAGGGATGAGAAATCGTTCCGTCGGCGCCTCCTGTGTTGTTTCCATCTACATAGATCCTGTGTGCAAAGGCAGCCGAGGATTTTACCGTCAGAACTCCTCCGGCGACAGACGATACAACTATCCTGCTATTGCTGCCGTCAACTAATTCTACTTCGCCTATTTCAACAGCACTTTGCAATCCACCCGTAATGGAAGGGTTGATCTTGAATCTAATTGTCGCGATGGCTCCGCTTCCGGCAGAGATTTCAGACGCGCCTTCAAGATGTAGCGCGCATTTTCCCGGTTGTCCAGTGCGGGATGTCAGAGAAAAACCCGTCGTCGCAGGAGTGGTTGATGCACTAACGCATGATAGTATCTCTTTATCATATAGCACTTCGACATCTGCCGTTTTTACGCCAAGCGCTCTCGACAGGATGATGTTTGCTGACACCGTGTCGCCTGGAAATCCCGTCTCTATATTCAACGCAATATCTGTCGGTAAAGCAAACGTCATATACTCCGGCAAGGGATCCGGGCCACCATATGCTCCCATATCGTTTCGCGACCCATCCTTGTCATTGAATTCCGGTGAGGGATTACCGGCATTCATGCAGAGTGAACCGTTTCCCAAATGGAAGTTGTTTTTGGAAGAATTCACGAATTTCGGATCGGCAGAAATGTTCATCAGTGGAAGTGTATCCATCTGTCCATCGATACAATTCCATCTATTATTATATGTAATGGAAAGTTCAGCTGGAGGAACTGACCCCGAAATCGCCCGGACAAATCCTCCAGCCGGCGGATAACCCGCAAAGCAATTATTCATAATGGTTGCTTTGCCCGTGCCTGCACTAATCGCCGCTCCAGTGCCAGTGATGATGAACGTGTTATTGACAAAAGCCATATTGTTCCCCACATCCTGCACTCCGATTCCGCAACTAAAAATATTGTTCCTAATCATGATTGGATTCACAGGCGGACCCGCATAGCCAACAGCTTGCATGGCGATGGAGAAATTCATCACAATATTCTTGCTGATAACGGTATGTTCATAGTTCCAAGGAAATAGTCCAACATCGAATCCCGAGCCTTGGTGGAGAAGAATATTTTCGGTAATTGTTGAATAGTCACCTCCACCGATAATACCGCGGGCAACAAGAAATGTAAATCCTTGGACAAGCGTATGAGATGCCGTAACTACGGCACCTGAAGAACTTGAGGAAATCACTTTTGTAGCCGATGCACCACTGCCGATCAGAGAGATCCCTTCTTTCATCACAATGTCTTCGGTGTATTCACCGGGGAGCACAATAATGGTGTCTCCCCGAAAAGAGAAATTCATTGCATTATTGATAGTGCGAAATGGCTGCGAAGAAGTTCCATCTCCGGTAGCCGATCCCGATGTTGAAACAAAAACAGTCATTGCTTTGGGAGAGAATTCACCCGTTTGCACCATAACGCTTTCATTGAAAGTGCTATCCACCGCTGTGATTCCATAATAATACACTGAATCATACGACACACATGAGTCTGCAAACGATGTTGTCTGCGCTGGAAGAGTGATAAATGCTTCAGATGCGAAACTCTTGCCGCTCAGTGCACGATAGATCCTATTGGATTTCACATCTGCCGACGAACTTTTGTCCCATGCGAGAACGATCCGCCTGTGCTCACCACGTGCCACCAAATTGGTGACTGCAGCCGGCGCAACAGTATCGGAAGAAATGTAGGTGACACTGATATCATTCAGGACGGGCGTCTGTCCGTTTGTATCCGATTCAAAAAATGCTTTCAGTTGAAGATATCGCTTGCCGCTCACTCCAACATTGACGCTCTCTCCACCTCCATTGACGTAATAATCCGATATCGATGCCGGGCCCGTCCACAAAGCAGATGCGATACCCTCATTCGTTGCAGAAGATCTCAATTGAAATTTCAAACGGGTTCCCGTCGTGATTACTCCGCTCCAGGATATCTGCTTATAGTTCGTCTGCTGATCGCCCGCGTCGAAGAGACTGGAAATAAATGTTCCTGAACTTATTTGAATTATATTCCAGTACGAAACCCATTGCTGAGCCCCCCAGGCGTACGTTATTCTGAATTTGTTGTGGACAAACGAGACATACTGCCAATCCACTTGGCCGGATAGAATGTTTGTCATTTCAATGGCGGCACCAAGTTTTCTTCCGGAAGAATTGAATACCTGTCCGTATACTTTATCGGGAGGACCTGGCATCATTCCCGAATTCCATTGCCATGTGACACAACAGTTTCCTGCGTCATCGAATGCAGCACTGGGGAGATCACCCTGTGGAACATTGACATTTGCGATTGTCGGAGGAGTCAACAAAACACAATTTGAATCGGCAAGCGTGAAATAAATATCATCCGGCGATGTATCGTCATTACTGCCGGCCCACGTGAACGCAAATTTTCCATCATGGCACACACCGTTTATATCGTATTCGTTTTGTGTGACACTTGAAGGAACTATTTTGACGGAATCCTTGAGTCTGGTTCCCGATGCACTGTAGAACCAACCGTATGATTGGAACCCCTTGGTCGGATTGCCTTCCGTGGAAACAACAAGAAATCGAAGATTTTTTTGGTCAGCAACGGGCCACGGAAGCGTGTGCGTTGCGTTTCCCAAATTAAAGATTCGGATGTTTTTCCCCACCTTCTTATCCATTTCGTTGTAGAATTGACAATATCTTGGAACGTACGTATAACCGTTCGTCGAGTCGAACGATTCTGCCCAGCCAACCAGAAAACGACCGTCGTTCAACAATGCCACGCCCACTCTATCTCCCTCAGCCCGCCCATTTTCGTCAACGGTGAGGACATCGCCCATCGGTTGCCCCAGAGTATTGAATTTCTGAACGTACACTTTTTTTGAAGAGATCCAGCCCTGAAGATAATTTCCCGCCTCATCGTACGAGACGTAGCGCGGTACAGACGCATCTACCGAATCTCGACTGGCTTTGACAAACGGATGAACCAGTTGCAGTTCGCCATCCGATACGGTCGTGGCAACAACACGATCAAATATCCCGTACGAAAAGTCTGCACTCGTTGTTTGCTTCCAGGTTTTGACTTGTGCGGCAAGAGATGAAAGTAAGAATAGTGAAAAGAGAAGGGCTAGTTTTTTCATACATGCCTCTGCGGTCTTTTGGGCTGCGATGGGGAAAAATTCAGGTATCTCTTAAGTAACTTGAAAAACGATTTTTCTTAACGCAGAGGCGCAGAGGTGCGATAGTAGTCAAGATTGTTTCTGTTTCCATTGCGTCCTTTGCGTCTTTGCGACTTTGCGTTAAAATTTTTCTTGTGCAGGGAATCAGAAATCGCCATGTGTGCGCAAAACAAGTTACATTGGTGAAAAAAGCGAACCGCCCGTAGGGTCTTCGACAGGCGCGCTGAATGCGCTACTCGGCGTGTTCACTTTCATATCTCGTTTCAAACGGCCTGTCATGCCCCGTGAAACGGGGCATCCAGAGGAAAAACATGGATTCCCGCTAAAAACATACGGGAATGACACTCTCAAGAAATATGCTTAGTAGCGCATTCAATACGCCTCCAGCGAATTTTTCTCAAAAAGAGTAACTCACGATTGTAATGCCGGTGTGAATTACTTAGAAGTTGCCAATTTTCTCCGTGCCTCTGTGTCTCCTGCGAAGCATCCTCCGGAGTAGTAATTGAATGGTATTTCGATCGAGTGTCTAAGAGTTACTTAGGAGTTACAAACTCAGAAAGTATTGCCGTTGGATATGTCATTCACGCCATTTCAGAGAAGACAAATGCTGCTTGAGCCGGGTGATTTCTTATCTGCAATTGAGCTTCCAAAACGAAGAACCTCTGACACCGCTTTCGCGATACCAGAGGCCTTATTTTCTCCTCCCACGATCCCCTGAGCCCCTAGCTCATTGGTAAGGTAAGTGTCTAATTCCGCATAGTCAATACTTGGTAATTTAGCAAGACAAAAAAAAGACGCCGGTGCAATGCGCACTGGCGCCTCCTCGGAGCACGACTTTCTGAGCCGGCTTCACCAGGATATGCTCTAGTTCCGGCGTAACCCGGCCTGGCGACCGGCGGTCCAACCGAAAACTACTTCAACAGCAGCAGGCTCCGCACTGCCCTTTTATCACCGGCGCGAACAACGCAATAATACGTGCCGCTGGAAAGCGCACCGGCGTTCCATGGGATCGAATAGAATCCGGCTTCCATCGTCTCGTGCAACACGTCGGCGGCTTTTCTGCCGATCGCATCGTACATCACAACGCTCACGTCTGCCCGTTCCGGCAAATCAAATCTGATGGTTGTTGAGGGATTGAACGGATTCGGGAAATTTTGGTGTAATGCGAAGGCGCCGGGAAGATTGGTGCTCATCCTTTCGACCGCATCCGGCTGCTTGTAGGTACGGAAGCTGAAAATGTACGGATCACCCGGAATGGTGTCCATATTTGCGTCGAGATATACTCCTGCTGCGGAACGGGCGCTCCCGTCGACCTTCACTGTGTACGTCGTTCCGGAAGCAAGATCCGCCGCCTGTTTGAGCATCACCGTCGTGTTGTACGTCATCCACACCAATGTTCCTTCCACGTTTGGAGTAATGGAAAACGCGGCGCGTACCGAAGCAGTGTCCATGGTTTCGGAAAATTTTATGCCGATATTTTTCGTTACGGCGAAGGAAGTGTCGTTTGCCATAGGCTGGGTCAGTGTCACATACGGCGGCAGCGCAACAGTCTGGAACGAGAGAACAAAGGCTCCCCCTGTTCCAGCCGCGGCAGCGGTCACCGTCTTGTTATCCACAAAATAGGTCGGTGACGGCGAATTGCCCATCTTATCGAGCGAGAACGAGTACGTCTTTTTATAGTCCATCAATGCCGAAGGCGTGAAGATCAATACCGTGCGTTCCGGATTCCAGGAGATGGTTCCGGGCAAGGCGGGCGTCACGCTCCACGCATTGCGCACAGCCGCCGTATCCATCGGTGAGAAAAAAGTGATCGCCACTTGCGAATTTCGCGGCACAGCCGTTGCGCCCTGAATCGGCAGAGCACTGAGGACGGTGCGTGCGCGGGGGATGGTCACCGAGACCGAGTCCACAGCCACACCCGGCGTTTCAAACCGCACGGTGTAGGTACCAGGAGCCAGCGAATCAAAAATGTAGAATCCGTTGTTATACGCATCTCCATTATACACAGTGTTTTTCGGAAGCAAACGGATGACCACATTGTTGATCGGTGTTGTTCCGTTTTTCTGGAATCCGGCAATCATCCCCAACGTGTCGTACGCTGCACCGTAGTATTGCAGGAATGCATTGCGAAGCGCATATGCTTCCAACCTGAGGTAGTCAATGTTCATCAACCGGCGAGTCTCCGGGAAATAATCGTGAAACTCTCCTTCCGACAACTCGCCCGGCATTGCCAGGCCGCTCAAGACGCCGAGGTTATAGCCGCCACTAGGGCCGCCATAGAATGTGTAATCCATGTACACTCCGGCCGTACCGAAATTTCCACCGGATGAGCTCGTCCGCATGTTAGTGCGAATGTTCTGGTACACATCGCTGGACATTGTGACTGCCGCCGGAAATGCAATGGTACGGCTGGAGATGATTTCTTTCAAAAGTACCATTGTATAGTTGACTACGCCATTATACGCATTGCTATGGATCGAATGGAACCAGTTCACATTGTTTGAATTAGCCAGCGTCCATCGTGCCGTAAGACTCGGTTCATCCGCATCATTCGGATAATCGTTCGTGTAGCGTGTCAAGATAACCCATGCGCCCTTCGCTTCGAGCATCGGCTTCAACCAGAGCGCTTTTTGGAAATTGCTTTCGGATTCCCAAAAATCGGTACCAACATCGGGAATCACATGACGATCGTTTGCTTCGTTATGGCCGCCGTGCCCCGGATCGATGCAAAACTTGAGTCCGGTCAGATCAGCGCGCTGCGCAAAGGAAGTTGCAGCCAGGAGCACGATGAGAAGAAGTGAATTCAGTCTTTTCATTGTGTCACCTCGTACGTCAAAAGATACAGTTCCCCGCCGGCCGTAGAGCACACAATAGTGTTATCCACAGACGAACATTGCGGGTTCATCTCCAGCACATCGGCGGTGGAGGTTAACTGGAGTGTTGTTTTTCCATCCACAGAAACTGCCATGATCTCCGACGACAAGATGCGTTGACCATCATCATTGTCCGCCATGTAAACGATCCAGCGGCCATCCCGCGTCCAGGCTGGAGCATCGCACCGGCCCAGTCCTGTAAGATGGCCGCCCTGGAGATCACACACGAATGTTCCCCTTCCCATCTCGTAGGCGAGAAGCATTTGTTTGTTGGGTGACAGCGACGGCCAAATGTAACTCCCTCCTTTGAGAGGATCCAGAATGGTTTTCCGGCCGTTAATCAGTAAGGCAATTTTCGTATTTTCGATTCCCAAGAGGACGGGCGTTCCTCCCGTGGCCGGTGCGGCATTTTCGGGTCCTATCGCATCTGATGCAACAAGAGTCGATCCGCTGAAAACCGGTGCAGCAACGTCACTTCCCTGCCGAACAGCATTCACTTCACTTGTTTTGAGATTCTTGATGACAATGTGCTGCTGCCTCTCTCGCGATCCTTCATCTGTCGTCGTGCGATAGGCTAGCTGCCCACCGTCTGCCGAAAGCGAGAAGGCAAATCCGCTGCGGGAATCATCACAGACCTGCCGCACACTCTTCGACGAACGTGTGTACTCCCAAATACCGTCGAAATTCTCCTCGGTAAAATAGATCTTCTCCCCATTGGGACTGAAAACCGGCAAAGTCCATCGGTGTGATTGGGAGAGTGGAAGGCGTTCTGCCTTTGTAATCCTTATCTGTGCAGTGAGAGACGCGGCGACGCAAAGACCCACCGCAATCATCAAAAAACGCTTTGTTTTCATATTGAATCCTTCTGAGTTTGAATGAAGCTGTCCGAAATACATATTCATATGTGTAACACCGTTTCGTTCCCGGCTAGCCGGTTACATATAAAGAGGTGCCGAAGTCCGGTAGGTCAGGCGTTCCTGCCTGACCGATTTTGGATAACTTTCAATTCTATTGGATGGCGTGAATGCCCGTCTGACCAATGATACTACTTAACGAGCATGAGCTTCTTTGTTTCGCTGAATTGTCCTGCCGTAAGTGTATAGAAATAAATGCCGCTCGGAAGATTTATTGTTTTCCAAGAAACTGAATACCCGCCTTGCTCATAGACGGCATTTGCCAGATTGGCTACTTCCCTCCCCAGCGCATCAAACACCCTAAGCCGGACATATTGCCTTGAGGGAATGGCAAAATTGATTGTCGTACTTGGATTAAATGGATTGGGATAATTCTGTGATAAATAATAAGTTGCGGGATTTATCTCCACTCGTCTTAGACCTGTTTGCACGAATGCATCGAGTTGCAGATCGTCAATATATGCGTATCCCGTGACAGCACCATTGTCAACTTGGCGGATTCGAATTGCCCCGATCTGCTTCCCGGGAGTCGCGGCATTCGGAATGTCCTTTGCGATAATACGCCACCCCATCCAATTGAGATTGCCCAGAGAGATGGACTGATTTCCGGGTGAGAGAACCAATTCCAGAATATTATTGCTATTATCACCGTTTACCCACAATCCGATGGTCGCAGCAGAATCGACAGAAACACCGAGGCTCGCCTGGACAACAGCAAGCCCTCCATTCGATTGTGTAAATCCATAGGAAAACTTTCCGGAAATTGCACCATTTCTCTTCTTTTCAGATGCAAGGGCAAAGGTCGTCGCATTGGAATCTATGCCCACATTCCCCGGCGTCAAGCGCGGCTGTGACCAGCCTTCCAGATTCGATTCGAAGGAGTCTATGACCCGCCCGTCGAAATAGAGGAGGTTCTCGGTTGAGAATGGAATATAGATATCGCTCTTTGTTGTGTTACCGTACAAGTCTGCCAGGCCCGCTTTGAGGTGGATTTTATATTGTTTGTTCGCTAGTAACCCGACCGGAGTGAATGCAAGGACTCCCCGGTCGTTGACAGTGGTATAACTGGAAGACGTATACGAAACAGTCTTGCCCGAATCGCCTTCAACGAACACACGCCCAGCCAAGGTGCTTGCGACAACCGGTTCGTCGAGGTGAATTGAAACATCTGCCAGAACAGGAACGACTCCGCCCACAGCCGGATAGCTATTGGCCACGGCTGGTCCGCTCGTATCCAGCGGGACGGTTGTGAATGAGAATTGATATGCATCTCCGCCGGTCCCATCACCATTGCCGTCGAGTGGAAGCCCCCAAATGCTCTTTGCTGTCCCGGCGATGCTCACGGTATACGATGTCCCGAATTCGAGGCGCGGTGTTGCATGAACAGTCAATTGTTTGGAGTCTTCGTTCCATGTTTTTGTTGTGTTGACTATTGATGGTGCCGTAGACAACGCTGCATTGGTGGATGTCGCATCCATCGCAGAGGAGAATTTTATAACAATGTCCTTGTAGGCCGGAATCAAATCGAATCCGGTTGTTGACGGGGCTGCATCTGTGATCTTCGGCGGAATAGTATCCTTCGACAACATGCTCATATAATACGTCCAGTTCCAATTGGCACCGGGATCCGTATGGGTATTGCATGTCACATCGATCGATGGATAGTTCGCCGCCATCCAGGTTTTCCATGTTGCATTCTGCCATTCACCATGTCCGATGATGTGATTCCGGTCTTTCGGAATATTGAACTTGTCGCAGATGAAAGAAGTTAACTGTGCGGATGATTGATACATCTCCTTTGTAAACCATGCCGGATTGCTGACAAATCCTTCGTGCTCAATGCCGATCATCCATCTATTCCAGCAGACGACGTGCCATGCCCAGTACTGCAGCTCCACCATCTGGGTGATCTCGCCGGCCGGACGCCCGTTCGCCTGATAGCCACTGTTCACACAAAAGTGAGCGCTCGCTTGCGTTGCGGGATCTTGAAAATAGGAAATCGTTCCGAGGTAATACCCTTCCATATCATGAATGACGACAAAATTTCTGCCGTAACCGGATGTGTACCAATGTCCGTCGGCGGCCGACACCCATTTTGCCAGCGGATAGTCCGGTTGGCCTGCCGGCTTTGCTTCTTGCACGCCGTTACTCATGCGCGCCGCACGTACAGATTCTTGGATCCGGCTGACGTTGCTGCGAACCAAATCAAGATTGACCTCGCGGGCATCCCATTCAATGCCGTATCCGTGATAACCATGAGACATGTGTGTGTAAATATCGAGCGCATGCTGCTGGGCAAGATCACCCTGCGGGATCCCGCAGTACGCTGCGATCGCATCGCTCCAGCTTTCAATATCGCCTGCCGTGGTTCCTGCCGGCAGTGGATGTTCGTCATGGTGTTTTCGCAGCAGTGCGGCACCGCCGCGGATATTCTGCAGCGGATCTCTTTTCAACTCATCAGGATTCTTATCGAGCAAACGGGCTGCATCGAGAAGGCTGTGTCCGAAGTGGGCATTGTCCCACAGGGACATGATGCCGTACGGCCGCGGCATGCCGTTGCATGCCGAAGCGGTATCCCCTTCCGCCCACGTCAGGTGGTCCCAGCGGGTCTCTGCAAAGGATATGCCTTTGAGGAGATCTGCCGGCACACCGAATTCCCTGGCGGCCTGTTCAAACAAAGGATTGTACGCACGTTGACTCGCCTGCTGACCATGAAGAACAGGCACTGCCAGCAGCGACATCGCAAAAAACAAAATCGATACACGTTTCATAGTTCTTATCCCGGATTTACTGCAACTCAACACTTGCCGACGAATTATATAGAACACTGATGACACAGATGAGACGGATTTGCACGGATTCGATCTACTTCAAAAATTCAATTTTTATCCTTTTGTATTTGCTCCATCAGTATCATCCGCCCGCTTCGCCAAAGCTCAGCGAGGGGTAAGTTCAATTTCTAAAACTACAGAGTGACTACAAATCACTACAAATAAAAGCCTGGCAGACCACAGGGATCTGCCAGGCCTGGATTGCGTACATCAAATACTTACTTCAACAGCAACATCTTCTTCGTCTGAACAAAGCTGCCTGCGGTAATCCGGTAGAAATAGACACCGGTGGCAACAGATGTTCCGAATAAATTCGTCGAATTCCATTGCATGCGGTAGTATCCGGCTTCCTTCACATCATTGTTCATCAGCCGTGTTACTTCGCGTCCAAGGATATCATACACCACCAACGATACCTTCGCTGCGCGCGGCAGTGCGAATTCAATCGTTGTTGACGGGTTGAACGGATTCGGATAGTTCTGACTCAGAGCAAAATCCACCGGCAGCAGACTGTTGATCTTCTCGACACCCATGCCCGGTGTATAGACTTCGTTCAGCACGATTGCATCTGCACGCACATAGTAACCCGAGTCGCGTGCAACGTTTGCCAAGGCGGCATCTTTGTAGAATTTCGATACCCTAGCAGTATCGTTTTCGAGAGCAACATACCCATAGATGGCTGTGCTGCCATGGGTGTCACGTCCGCCGCGGCGGAACTGGAACACCTGGCTGGTGCCATCAAGGGGGTTGAGAAGCCATGCAATACTATCGGATGCCGTCACGCTGTTCTGATTGATATAGAAGGTATCCACTTTGCTGGCGGCTTCACGCACGATATATCGCGCTGCAGGAGACGAATTCGGGGATCCCGGAACAATCTTCACACCCACGTTGAAGTTAAACAGTTGTGACTGCTTGTAATTCAACAGCGGAATGTTCGGGAACCATTCGACCTTCGCAGGGCCCATCTTGTAGATGCGTCCGAGCAGGCGATCGCCGTTGTAACCGGAACCGGTGATCTGCTGCCACTTGGTCTGCGTCGGGATATCAAGCGGATCGTAGGCCACAACACCCGCCGGCGATACATAGGTCGTAATGTCGGAGTTGTCAACAGCAACGAGTGTTCCGACACCATTTCCGTTCAGTACCATCTTACGGATGGAGTCACCGGGAGCTGAGGAGGTAACAATCAGCGTATCGACGTAGGCTGCAGCAATCGAATCCGGTGTGAAGTCCATCTGTAGATAGTACGCGCCGTTTACACCAGGCAGCAAGTAGTTTGCCGGAGGCGCATTGACGAGTTTGAACTGCTTCGCGATTGCCAACTTAACGCTCACGAGGTTTAAAGCAGTCTCGCCTACGCTGCCAATGGTTATTTGCTTGCGGTAGTTCTGCTGATACTTGCGAACCGAATCGCTGGTGGAAACATCACCCCACGATGTCAAGACATCGAGTTGGATGGTCGCTTTGGTCGGCACTTTGCGGACGCGAAGCAAGTCCATGCGAAGGTATTCCGGCGTCTGGGTATTGTTCCCATAAAACCGGATCGTCGTGGTGTCACCACCATTGATCGTGAACGGCTTACCACCGCCGATCTGAGTGAAGATCGTGCCGGCTAGGGTACGTTCGTTGAACGGTGTGAAGCGTTGCGTATCGGAACGGAACGGCGTGATCAGATCAACCGTCGCGGCCTCCATCGCATTGCTGGATGCCGTCGGGCCATTGTATTCCAACAGATAGATACCCGATTTTACCGGCGGAATCATGAATTTGAAGTTGCATTCCGCTGGACCGGTGCCTGTGTACACGCGGCTGTAAGCATCTTGTCCCGGAATCGGATATGTGAACAACGCGTTGATGGCGGAACTCAACCACGTTCCGGCCGGAATTTCCGTATAGATCGGGTTGAAATATGGGGCACCGGAGTATCCCTGCGAAGTGGGTGAACCCGGCGCGTTGTAGTGCTGTTCCACGCCGCCATTGCTGGCATTCAGAATGAAGTTCCAGTTAACGCCTTCGCCGGTCACGATCCATTTTGCAACCGGTTCGTCGCTATCATCACTCGTAATCATCAACGTATCCGTCGTTATCTCTTCCTGATACGGACGGAACTTGATCCTGACGTTAGTGGCCTGCCCCGGTTGAATTGTTACAGGCAGTGGACTGCTGCAGCTAAAGCGGCCTGTTTTGCCGGTAATAGCCGATACGGTGACGGCAGTCTTGCCGAGGCTCCAGAATGGGTACACCTTGACCGCAGTATCGCCCAATGTTGTCTGGGGGAACGCTTCCGGTTCGCGGCGTGAATCTTTGAAGCCAAGTTTTTCGCGACGGCCGTATTCCACGCTCTTGTCGGAATTACTGTGGAGAAGGCGAACGGCATCGAAACGGAAGTAGGCGGGCGTCAATACATCGGCCGCCCATGTGATGGTCACGGCATCATTCCCCTGGAACAGATTATCGCAGGATAGCGGAAGCCATGCACCATCCTGGTTCGGATTCGGTATGTACTTACCAAGCGTCGCGCTCCAGGTAGAATCGTACGTTTGTTGCCATCCATAAGTGATAAAATTTGTCACGTTGTCGCCGGGAGCCAATCCGCTGAAGCGAACTGAGTCGGCAATGTTGCCCTCGCCAAATCTCTTCACCGTCAGGATGTGCTTGTCGGAGTTGTTCACCGAACTCAGAAGGTATACATAAATCAGGTACGGCCCTGCTGACGGGATATCGAAAATGTAATTGCCGGATGCACCGGCCGGACTGCCGCCACCGGTAGCGTTCGGCACAACACGGTTTGTACCGCCCCAGCAGCTGGAGCCGGAGTTATTGTAGATACCGTCATTGCCGCTGACGTTTGCCGTTCCGAGAAGCATGGCGGTTGTCGGCGTCTCGTAGTAGCTTGTGTCGATGCCCATCGGCTGATACAATCCGGGACCCGCCTGCAAACCAGGTGTCTGATCGCCGGTCAGGAAGAGCGGACTGCTGCCCATGCCAACCATATACCACTTTGCGTTGGGTTCATTGGCATCGGTGTTGTTGATCACCAGTGTATCGACGATCGTTCCATTTTTTGTCGGAGAAAATACAATATTTATAACCGCAGACTGTCCCGGATTGATCGACATCGGGAGCACATTCGAGCAGCTGAATTGTCCATTGGTGCTCGTGATGCTGTTCACGCCAAGGATCTGGGAACCCAGATTGAAGAACTTGAACTGGCGAACCCTTTTGTTCCCCACTGTGGTTAGCGGGAACATTTCAGGTACACGCAGTGAATCGAACATCACACGCGGACGGCGGCCGAACTCAAGTTCGCCGTGCAAATCTGTTCCGCTCGAACGCAGAACTCGAATCGCATCCACGCGCAACGGACCATTCGTCAGAGTATCGCCGCCGATTGTGACGGTGATGGCTTTGTTGCCGGCCGGCGCACTAACAACGGTCATCGGCTGCCATGCACCATCGCTCGCCTGGCTGATGAATTTCTTGATGAGGCCCAGGTTGACAAATGTCGGCATATTATCGCCGGGTAGCAGCAGATTATAGCGGAGAGAATCGAGCAGCACACCTGTCTGCATTGAATCGGCAGGTGCTCCTGTACCTTTGCGAACTGTAAAATATGCATTATCGCTGGCAGCGGCAGTGTTGCAAACGTAAGTGTACACCACATAGTTGGCAGCGGTTGGAATGTTGATCCGGAAGTTCGCGGTCCCACCATTGGCTCGTCCGATTGAACCGAGCGGCGTTCTGCGGGCATACCAGCGGGTAGTGCTGGTGCCGGCCCATGAGTTCCAATACGTACCCGCTTCAAAGTACCAATTCACAACCTGTACGGGCATGTACCATTTTGGTGACGTCTCGTAGTAGCCGCATGAATCGTTATTAACAAAAACTATCTTTGCACTGTCCGCCGGTCGGTATGTTGACGGAAGGTACGCTGTCGACCATTTCGCCGAATCCAGAATCTGCGGGGAAAGCTGCGCAAAAGAACTCTGCGCCATTCCCAGCAGCAACGCAAAGCAGCATACAGCCTTTAAAAACTGTACCGTTTTTCGTCGCATAGTGCGCCTCCTTATTGTTGGTTATTGATGAAAGAACCTCCCGGAATGTATCCGATGAAGTCCGTGGTTGACTAGTGGTACGTTCTATCTAATATCCATGAGAGCGTGTCGGATGATTGCCCGCGATAGCGGTCAATCCCAATGGGTATCACTGCATATTGTACCGTTTGCACTGAATCTGCCGGATCAACCGCCCATTGCGCACCCCAGACGGTTGTATCTGAATAGACGAATGTACTCATAATTGTTAACATCTCCCAACTTGAACCTGTCCCCCCAAGAAGGCGATATAGCTCAAAATCCTTCAAATTCGTAGAATCGGCCACGAACCATCGCAGTGTCAAGCGATACGTTCCGCTGGGTGTAGTGTCGCTCGCCGGCACCGTAAAAAAAGGCCTGGGAACGCGGGTCGCATGCGTCGGAGGCGGGAGCGGATCCGGATTTTCACATGCGGCAAATGCAAAGGAAAGGAGAGCTAAGAGGAAAGTTGTTCTTTTCATAAGTTGGTCACTTTTGTCAGATTCGATTGATTCAATAATGTCAAGCAAAAACTATTTTGTCAACACAATTTGTATCTACTCAGCGTATTTACTGTCATGTCTCGTTTCAAGCGGCCTGTCATGTCCCGTGAAACGGGACATCCAGCGAAGAGACATGGATTCCCGCTAAAAGCATGTCCGGAGGATCCTTTGGACGGGAATGACATTTTTAAGAATTACGCTGAGTAGATACCACAATTTCTTATTAGCAGGTAACTGCTCAGCAATCTTGATAATAGAACACGGATTAGACTGATGTAACGGATTCGAACAGCTAACAATGGAACATCCGCATCAAGATATCACAGATAAAACTATCAAGGCCTTTTACAAAAAAAACAAATCCGTGCAGACCCGTCTCATCTGTGTCATCCGCGTTCTATTCATTCTCGTTCCCAACGTCCCAGATTGTGTGAAAACTGCGAGGCAGTCATTGCGGGACGCTATTCGTCGAAGCAATCTTATTTTTTCGATTTGATTTTGAATATCGCCACGTCGCTTCGCTTCTCGCGATGACATAATCTAGACTTTTCACACAATCTGAGACGTCGGGAACGAGTAGCAAAGATAAATTGCCAAGCTAAAACCGCCGCAAACCGGAGGTTCGCGATACATTTTGCGCAAAGTCAGCGGCTGAAGGCGAGCCGGATGGCCGCCCCGTCCGCTTGTGAAATCACCTGCAATTTACCGGTTGCCGCAGCCAACATATCGTCGCGTCCCTGGTCCGTCGTATTGAACATCATGTCTGCAATATTGAGCACCCATGCGGTGCCGGCGACAGCAAAACAGATATTGCGCCTCGTTTTATAGCGATCCGATTGTTCTGCAAGTGCCACCATCTCCAGATATTGAACCTGGGCATCGTTGTAATTGCCCGCAGACTTGTATTTTGTACGGACATCTTGGAGGCGCTCATTGTTCGAAACGATATCACTGTAGTAGACATATCCCGCTACCAAGCTACCAATGGTCACCACGCTGAATGCCGCGCCTTTTGTCGTCTGGCCGAAATAAGTTTGTCCCGCACCCGGAATCAAAATCGACATAATGACCGCTTTTCGGTAACGGAACGATGAAAAATCGATGCCCGTCGAGAGAGGCGTTACCGTATCAGCCGGCGATCCCAGTAGCGCATAGCGCAACGGAGTTTCGGAGCGTGCGAGCTGCTCACCCGCATTGGCCTGGGAAGCGCCAAATACAATTGCCAGGAGTATCAGTACACTAAGAGCATTCTTCATCATCATCTTCCGGTTCCATTCTGTGAAGAGAATTTTTTGCTGCCGCCATAGATCATAATATTTCTTCCAATACGAAATGCTTCATCCCGCTGTTCCGCCGTCGTCTCGGAGCCTCCATCCCACTGCTGATAGAGGCTGTTCACCGAACCCACTGCCACCATCTCGCCTTTGACGAAAAGTCCAATGAGCGTGTGGGATGATTTCTTTGGAGGCGTCCCCGGCACAATTAAATTGCCATAGAGAGAATGCGAGAGCGGCACAACGTCCACCCGGGCGGCTGGATCGACGGCTTTACCAACCTTCTCAAGAAGTTCCCGCATGAAGGTCTCGTAACTGTAAGTGCGTTCCTTCACCGCAGTGCCGTCATCCACAAAGAGGAACGACTTATTCTTGATCGCTTCGGCAATGCTTTGAATCATCGCATCGCTGAACACAGGAATCTCAGTTCCTGCGGCTACCATGATGATGTTGGCATTTTCCAGGAAACTCTTCTCGGGCCGCCCCATCGCCACTCCGGCTTTCACGCCCGACTCGCGTGTCAGATTTTCGATCAGCGCGGGAATCGCATTCGGGAGGGGATCCCAGTACTTGACCTCGCGTTGGTCGACTCGCGCCGATGGCAAAAAATCCGATTGCAGAAGGCGTATATCCAACGAACCTTTGATCAGCTCTTTCAACACAGTGGCTGCGGCAGAGGTGTCCTTCTTCACGATTTTCAGAGCTGGTGATGCCGCGCCCGGTGTCTTTGGCCGTATCATGGGAACGCGCTTGAAATAGAACGCCACCGTCGTGAAGCGGGACGGTTCGTTGTTCTCGTCATAGCCCAGAATCACGTTGCTGTATGTTACTTTGAGCCGTTCCACCGACTGATCCAGAGGATCATAGGACACGATGCCATCCCTGCTGTCTCCTGCAAATAGCGGACGGCTCAGCACAAATGCAGTGCGCCGGATCACACCCATGCGGGTTTCGTACAGGTCTTCATCCGAACCGGCGGCTCCCTTTAGTTTCGTAAAATATTCCTCGAAGCTCTTGTACCGCGCCTTCAGACGCGCGATCCCATAAGGGACAACCACATCTCCCCGGTCAGTCTCCGCAACGGACTGTTCCGGATTCAAGTTGATCTTTGAAGTGGAATAATTATAGAGAGTCACCTTCATATTGAGGAATCTGTCGGGCGTGTAGCCAAGCTTCTGATCGACCCAATTGCCGTACGTGTACGGATTTCCGGAAAGATCCTTCTGCGTGGAGATATCCGGAAAATCGTACGTATTCAGCTGAAAGTCGGTCATATACTTCACTTCAATCTTCCAATCTTTCTTGTCGTAGACAAGGGTGGAGCTGTCCCGGCTGATCCGGTAGCAACTGTCGTTGGCCGCGCGCAGCATTTCCATGTCCGGCACCATGGTATATTCGACGTACGGCGGTGGATAGACCACGTATTGATACACGGCATCGCAGCCGGAAAAAAGGACCGTCAGGGAAAGTAGAAAAAGTTTTCTCATGCTCTCATTCGTCTGTGGTGAACGCTACTTATTATTGTCGGATGCAAGACGCTGTTGATTCCGTTCGATGATACCGCCCTTTTGTGTGCAGGCGAAGACCACCACGTTGATGGCAAATTGAAGCTGACGCGTATTGTCCGATTTGTTGGAACGCACCGGCCATGCGCCCCAGGCCATGCAATATCCTTTGGAGGAGAAGAGTACCACCAGGCGCCCCTGCAGTGTGATGCCTTCCAGATACCGGTACCGTTCCCAGGCCGACTTTCGTGTATTGTCAAAGAATATTTCATCATCGCCCGCCGGCGGCCCGGCGAAATCTTCCCAGCAATGATAGAGGGGATGAGTTTGCGGCAGGCGTTCGAAGACGGCATCATACCCGAGTGCATCTTCGAGTATCTTGCGCATTTTTTTGTTGAACGCGCCCGGAATGTACGCCAACCCGTCGTCGATGAAGAGGAATCCGCCGCCACGCAAATACTTCCCCAACGCAGTGACTTCTTCCTTCGTAAATTTTGGTTCCGCCTCAAAACCCATCATATAAAGCATGGGCACGTCTTTTATTTCCCGGGAATCAAGCCGAATTGCCCCCTTCAACTTGATTTCGAGCTGCGTCTTGTCCCGGATGAAATGCTCCAAGTTGTTGATCGCCGCCGGCACACTGTTGTAACTGGGCTGCTGGTTCACCATCACATAGTCTCCGGTTCCCCTCTCATCGCGGCTGCTGCTGTATTCCAGCTGGTAGAAATTCAGGTACCCCGAGATCTTCTTCTTGTCTTTCGGATTCTGGACAACGAATCCTTCAAAGCGGTCCTGAAAATTCGAGTAGTCGATCAGATTCTCGCGCAGTGAAGAGACACCGCTCGAGGCGGATCGCGTTGTGGTCACCTCGCTGTTGATGTCGGGCCCTTTGCCCAGATCGTTGCCGACGCCGGCGCCCCATCCGCCTTTTCCACCCACGCCAAAACTGCGCCCATAGCTGGAAGCACCGCCCGGAATGGACCAGTCGGCTCCTGCACCCGACGAGGCTCCGCCCGTCAAAGCACCATAGAACACACTTCCCTCTCCCCCATGTCCGCTGCCGGCTGCCGCAGATGATGCCACCGGTGCACTCGTCGGCGGTGCGGTCGTGGCCGCGGTGGGCGGCGTCAGTTTGAATTCGCGGGGAACAAAGGTAGTGTTGACCGCCTGCTCCTTGATCGATTCGATGGTCTTCGTCAATCGCGGTGCTTTGACGTCAAACTTGATCGGAGGCTGAATCATATCGTATTGGATAACAACTTTGACCCTCTTCTCTTCCGGTTCATTCGTCGCAAGGCGATAGGAAACGAGCAGCACCACATGGATGAGAAGCGACATTCCAAGAGCACCGGCAAAAAATATGCGGTACGACTTCATGCGGCGTTCGCTGTTCAACACTATGTGGGGTGTTTCTTCGTGCTTGCTCATTTTACAATTTCGATTCGATCCATCGCACGTGCTGCTGCGCAAAAATCGTTACGTCGTACGCCTCAGTCGAGTCGCGATATTCATCAACAATTTTTTGAAAGAGTTCTTTTGCCCTCTTTAACTGCCCTATTTGTTCATAGCCCGATGCGATGTTCGCGCGGCAGCCGAGCGCTATATCCGTTCCGGGAAATTTTGTCAATACCCTTTCCAGATCGCCAATGGCGGATGCATAATTTTTCGCATCGAACAATTGCATTGCCTTCTCATATTCGAGGTAGGCGGTGATTTGATCCAGTTCGTGCACCAGCGATTTTGCTTCTTCAACGCGCGCGTAGGCGGGAAAGTCTGCCATGATCTGACTGTAGGCGATCATCGCTTCATGGTACTGCTGCTTGTTATAATAATAGTCCCCGATGGTAAATAATGCATCGGCGCTCGATGGTTCTTTCGGATATTTTTTCACCATAGCTTTCAGCACCGAAGCCATGGAATCCTGCTTCTGCAGCAAGTTGTAACTCCATGCTTCGCCATACATGGCACGCGGGGCATCCGGTGAATTCGGATGATTCAGATAGAGAGATCGGTACGACTTGATGGCGCGCTCATAATCCTTCGTTCCATAGTACAGGTCGGCAATCGAATAGAGATAACCTGTTATCTTCGCCGGATCTGTTTCCTCTTTGATCATCGTGTTGTACAGCGCAATCGCTTCGTCGATCTTTCCCATTCTCGAATAGCAGTACGCACAGGAGGGGCGTACCGATTTGATGTATTTGCCCGCCGGATAGGACTTCATGTAAATTGTGTAGACGCGCGCTGCATAATCCAATCCGGCATTGTCATAGAGCAGCGATGCAAACTCATAGACGATATCTTCGGAGGCGGGATTCGCGGTATATTGTTCCGATATCACTTTGATGTACTCGATCGACCGGTCCACCTTGGTAAGGCCCGCGTAGCAGTTGATAGCCGTCGAATACGCCCGAATTCTCGTCTCATCCTTGATACTTTTCATCCCGATGATTTTGTCCGCGATCTCTGCACCTTTCGCATACTCGCCTGCCTTGAATTGTGCGTCACTCATCATCGCGAGGAAGCGCGTTTTTTCCTCTTCATTGCGCGCCCCGTCGATCAGTTTTTGCAGAAGATCAAACCCCCGCTTCCTGTTTCCGATCTGTATCAGACTGAAGGCAATCTTCTCCGTCGCAGCCGGGACAAATGCGGCCAACTGCGTCTTGAATGTGTCGCTGGCAACAGTCTGCTCCAGGTCCGCTATCGACTCCTTGTACTGATTGTTCAGGCTGTAGAGGACGCCCCGCACATAGAGCGCCTGATATCGCAGAATACCTTTTGCGGCTTTGCTCGAAAGCAGATTTCCCAACCGAAAAATCGCGCTGTCGAGTTTGGCTTCAGCAACATAAATATCGGCTGATGCCAATTCCACCTCGGCCGGATATCCGATTGTGTCCGTCTTCGCACGTTCCCTGATCTCCGACAGCATTTTTTTTCCGTCGTCATATTTCTTCAGAGCACCGTAGCATTTCGCCGCCTTCCCGATTGCCGGGCCGTAGAATGCAGAACCATACGGTATTTCCGGAAAGACTTTTGTTCCTTCGGCATACTTCTGCGTCTCGTAATACGATGTCAACAACCAGAAATTCGCCTCATCCTTCTGCGCCTGTTCCGGACACTGATCACGCACTTCGATCAATGTCGGAATAGCGATGTCGAATTTCTTCTCATCCACATAACTGCGTGCGATGATAAGCTGTGCCTGCGATTTTTGCTCAAAATCCGGGTAGCGTTCAATAAGCGTGCGCAGAGTCGCCCGTGCGCTGTCGTATTGCTTCAGATTGTTGTATGACGTTCCCTCCACAAGCAGAATACTGGCGAGCACGGAACTTTCCGGAAAGCGGGTGCGGAACGTATCTGCAAAAGCGATTGCGGACCGATAGTTATAGCCGTTGTAATACATCAGCACTGCATTCAGGTTCGCCTGCTCCAGAGTAAAATTGACGTCGGATTGCACATCCGGATACGCACGCATGAAAAAGGCATATTCCTCCGCCGACTTGTTGTAGGCTTTCTGCTCCTCGTACGTTTTTGCGATCTTGTACTGCAGTTTTGCCTGCAGATCCTTCTTGCCGAAACTCTCGTCTATGGCACGCTGATACACATACACCGCCTCTTCCACTCCCTTCACGGAGAGTGTCAGCTCCGCCATTTTGATGTAAGTGATTTCCACAAGCGTCGGCATGAGCGAGTATTGTGAGATGACCGAGCGGAACTGCGCGAGCGCTTTGTCGAATTCGTTCATCCGGGCAAAGCAATCGCCGATCTTGATGCTCGCCTTGGCGACGAGTTCCAGATTCGATTGATCTTCGTCCTTTCCGGCAGCGGCGTCGAACTTCATCTTGTCACGGACCGTTTTCAGTTCAACATTCTCCCATGCTTTCGCATCGAATTTTTCGGGAAGATACAATGTTACCAGATCCTGAAACATGTCCGCTGCATGTTGATAGTCGCCGCCGTCGAAGTAGTTCTGCCCGATCTGGTACCGGGCACGGACATCGAACTGCGATTTGGGGAACTTCATGATGAGGTCAGTGAAAGCACGCGATGAACTATCGGGTTGATGGAGCGACAGAAATGCCCAGCCGATATCATACTGCGCCTGGGGCGCCTTCTCGTCACCCGGATAGGACACAACAAGTTTCCGCGCCTCCACAACGGCGGAATCATACATCTTCTGCTTGAAGTAAAGATTGTACAGTTGCGCTTGCGCCATTGCCCGCACACGCGGCATATCGTTCGATTGTTCAACGAGCCGGAAATTACCGGCCGACTCTTCATAGCGCTGGAGCTTGGAAAGTGAATTCGCTTTTTGATAGTAGGCCGCGGTACGGACGCCAAGAACAAATTCGCCGTTCAGAATGCTGACTTTAACACTGTCGGCATTTAGCAGCACGCTCTTCGTTGCCAGAATTTCGTCGAATTGCTCAATCGCCTTCTTGTAGTCGCCGGACGCAAAGAAGGTCTGCCCGCTCTTGAAGGAATTGACAAGAACGGTCGGCGTCGGCACAAAATAGCTGAGTGCCGACGCGAGGCTGACTACAACGATGACGATTTGCCAGAGCATGGAATCTTAGAATCCTGCATAGAGAGAGAAGAACAGTTGTGTTTCCTGTCCTGATTTCGGTTGATCGAGCGCACGCTCGTACTCGATGGACTTTATTTTGAATCCAAAATTGACGACGAGATTGTAGCCTGCATATTGCGACCGGTTCGACACAGCAACGGCAACCGTTTTTGCATGATTGTCATTCAGGTCGTCTTGAAAATCACGATAGCGATATTCAAAGGCATCCGTCAATCCAAAGGCGGAAAAGCCCTGCAACCCGAAGCGCAGGTCGGTATTGTCGGTCAGGCGATAGTCGATTTTCAGAATCGGGATGACTTCCTGCGTATTGAAAATCACGTCCGTAAAGGATTCCGTCCCGCCGCTTGATTTTAGCCGGTCGGCAACGCGGACTTGTTTCTCCGACCGTATCTTAAACTGCGGCGTCATGGCCAGTTTATTGGGGATGAGCGAAATGGTGTAGTCGATTTTACTCACCACACCGATGTAGCGAAGCGAGCTCTCCTGCTGCGTGACGCCGGTATTATCGACAATGTAGATGGAGCCGATCGTGGGATTGCCGATGCGATACTGTGAATTCAACTCCACCCGCACAGTATTTTCGATATTCAGATTCTTGACCTGCGTAAATTTCAATCCCACAAAAATATTGTGCACCATGCTGTTGCGATAGTTGAGAGGATCAACCGTGTAGGTCGGAATCGGCTGTGATGCGAGAATCTGGTTTTTTGGGAACAAGTAGACGTCGTTCGGAATGTTGTCGCGCACACGCTTCATCACATAGAAAAGAGTCAAACCGCCCAATCGCGGTGATGACGCTTCGTAGAGAAATCGGCCGTAATTGACATCAGTGATACCCCCTTTGGCAATTCCACTCTCACGAATAAATCCTGTGGTCACATCACATCCCTTCAGAATGTTCACCTTGGTGAAGAGATGATAGCCGTGCTGATCCGGTACATAAGGATAGTCGGGTAAGATGTCATTTTCCTGTTCATCAATAACACCATTGTTGTTCCAGTCATCGCCCCAGAGGAACGACGGCGGATCGGTGTAGTACGTCAAAAAGTCTTCCGTATAATCGGGGATACCGTTGGAATTGCGATCGTCATCCGGGATGCCGTCGCCGTCGGCATCGCGGCCCGGGAAGATGCCGGCATCCGGTTTGCGGATGATGTCATCCAGCGGCTGTAATTCGTTTGCATTTTGCCTATATCCAAGGCGCCAAAAATTCGGCACGTTCGTGGGGTTCTTGACATCCGGGTTGCCGAGCGGATATGTCTGCACGTTATACATGTAGAAGCCGTCTTCCCATCGGTCATTGTCGTCGTTGTCGTCCACCAAGGAATAATATGCTCCACCCGCATTGTTCATGTAGGTCGTCGACGTCGTCGGGGTACTTGGATCGTATCCGGTTAAGGTGACCGGCGTATAGTTGTCGGGAGGAGTCGGTGTGGGCAAATTGGGCCAAGTGGCAGTGGAGTAGTAGGAATTGTCCATCGTCCAGATATCCAACGCAGTCGTATAGGTGGGTTCCATTCTATACACTTCGCCACCCAGGGTGAGTCGGCCGATTTCTTTTGTCCCACGCAGGTACCATGCCGCTCCGCCGAGATCGAACATGTTGCCGGTTTTCAGCACGGGGTATTTGAAGAATTCCACACTCTGGTCGTACTCGCCTTCAATCTTGAATCCGTTCCAATTGAACTTGAAATTCAATCCGTACACAGACATGCCGGTGACAAGACCGTAATCGACCCTTACGACCTGCTTGTTGGAGTAGTCGCGCACATTTCCTTCCGCCTGTTTGATCGTACGGAAGAACGTCGGCTTGGGCGGCGGCAGAAAAAGCGAGTCCCTCGTGTGTGATATCCATGCATTATCAATTATATATTCATCGCGAACATTCACATAGTCTTCTGCCATATCGACACGATAATCATTGGCAAGCGGGATGTAGAATGTCAATGAATTTGAAAATTCGGGCATCACGAATGCAAACGTTACGTTGGACGTGTAGTTTGAAGCCAGATCCATTGGAAATGACACACTTTTCATCTGATAAATATTCGAATACAATTCATAATTTGTGCGCGCGAGTGTGTCATTGGTATACAATGACTGATCAATATCAAAATTATTGAACACGTAGTACAAAATGGTCGAGTTGGGACCGAGGGCATAACCGCTCGGCGGTTTTTCGCCACTTACCATCATGCGGGCCGGATGGGACTGGCCGTTGATAACAACGCTTGGCGGTGCGTACACGCGCGGGCCGGAGCCGTCATTCGGTGAATCGTCCGATACGCGCAGATACACGATGCGCGGAATGGCGTTCGCAACGACGCCGCGGAAGGAAGACTCATTGCTGGACAAGCTGGCCCGCCGCTGCTGCTGGTTGACATACGTGGCGCCGATGGTTGCCACATCACCGATGTCCGTTTCAAAATGGCCGCCGAAAAGATACTGCGTCCAGTTACGAACGCGCTTGACGCCGGAAGTGTACAGGGAATTGTCAAATGAGAAACGGACAGGATCGGAAATACGCGATGCGACGACCGTCGCGCGGTACTTGGCGGTTCCGCCATCCCATCGAATACCGTTAAAGCGCGCCTTGTCGAATGTCAGCGATGTAAATTTTGTGCGAATAGCATCACCGATCATCAAGCGCGTGGAGAAACCGCCGTAATAGTCATTGACGATTGCCAGGTTATTAAAGTAGTTCTGGTAGTAACGTGTCTTCGTCAAATCGCTCGTACCGCCCTGGTCCTGAGTATTATCCGTCGTTGCCTGCCGCTGCTCCTCGGAAAAATCGAACACAGAGAGGCCGTCGACCAGATAGTTACCAAATTGGTCAAAAAACTTCCGTCGAAGAAACTGAAGGCTGTAATTCTCGTAGTTGCGGCCGGAGTAGTTAAAATAATCGCCCTTCTGATGCGTGTAGTCATCAGATGTAAATTGGGCAACAGATATCTCCGGAAGCAACGCCAGCAGACCGGCGGCGAAGATCGCAAGGTGGCGCACAGTAATCGAACGAATCACACGATTCTCCTTCATAAGTCAAACCAGGAAAATTTTCGAAAATCAGAAATTGTAGAGCAGAGTAATTCTTTGCGTACCGCCAAGATCCGTCATCTCGACGGGATAGAGATAGACATAGTCAATGCCGAGTGCGTTCCACACCAATCCGAAACCGCCGGTATATTCGCCCTGACTGTCGGCGCGTGCATCACGATCGCCGCCAAACCGGACCACCACTCTCGCCTTCGATCCGAAGAAATCACCGCCGGCCACGAGGAATTCTGCACCAGCTTTGTATCGCAGCACACCTTCGGCGCGGGCCACTCCGGCCGTGATCATGTAGTCATAGGCACCCGAGATGTACGCCACACCGGCTTCCACATTCATCGGAAGCTTTGCGTCGGAGGAACCGCTGGAGGAGACGGACGGCTGTGTCAGATTTTCGACATGCAATCCGAGACGAAGGCTGTTGGCGCTGACGTCCAGGGCATCCACAAATAAATTCTTAAGAGTATATTGGACGCCGGCATTCACGGTGAAGCCGGTATAGGAAAGCGCTGACTCACCCGGAGCTGCCGCCGCAGACCAGTGCAGGAGGCGGAATGTGCCGCCGACCGATAGTGTGCTGCTCCCGACAGAAAGGACATTCATTCCATAGGCACCGGCCAGTTCACTTTCTTTCCAATTCACCGAGTTGAAGAATGTGCCGCCGATGCCGATTGTGCCAAGCCCTGCCAGGGGATAGAGAACACCACCGGACATCAGGCTCAGATTATCATCTTCCACATCGGGAAAGAGTTTTGCAAAACTCGTCTGCACCTGAATTCCCGAGCAGCCTGCGAGTCCCGCCGGATTGAAGAAAATACCTTCCACATCGTTCGACAGCGCAGTGTACGAATTGCCGAGTGCCGAAGATCGTGCAGAAAATCCGTTTTGGCTGAAAGCTCCCGCACGAACAGACTGACACACCAGCACAAGGCAGAGCGACGCGATGATAATTTTTTTCATAGGTGCTTTAGTATGCGACTGTGACTGTTTTGCAAACTGTTTCTCCACCGCCGGCATCGGCGTCGAGCTGAATTTTAATGATATAGAGTCCGGGACGCACGATATTTCCGTCGTCATTCCGGCCATCCCAGCGGATAGCGGTCAGATCCACATAGGCACCAGCGAGCACATCGTCCCGGAATAGACGCCGGACGATTCTGCCCGTGATGTCGTAGACCGTCAACGTCAACGCGCGGGGAACGGTTAAGTTCGCAACATAGAATTTCACCGCCGTCTCATCGTTCTTCCCATCCCCGTTCGGCGTGAACGGATTCGGTTCGATTTTTGTGTCGACGAGAAGCCGGGGCGCAATGCCCGTTGTTTGAATCGTCCACGACTCGATTCCGTTTATCAGGGTTCGATCAACCCGCTGCGGATTGTAGTAGGGGGATTTACTGCTGGAGATTTCACACGGAAAACTCATTTGGTCGAGATACAGCGTTGCCGAGAAGTTTACCACAATCTCCGATTTTGTCGAGATCGTATCGGAAAAAACGAGCGCGACGCTCCCAATTTCGTACAGAATTCTCGGATCCACCGGCGCATTGTTGCGCAGCACAGTTTTCACCTGCACCGGCGTCGGTGTGAGCAGGCGAATGGTATCAACGCCATAATTGCCCTGCGCAAAATTTAGAGTAAGATGGTAGGTGACATCGATTTTTTTCAGCACCGGCTCGACCCGCATATCGATGCTTGCAACGGCATTGGCGGCAACCATCACAGTGTCGTAATTGATAGTGACACTATTCAGCTGCGGTGTTTCGAGACTGGTAGTGGAGAGATTGACTTTATATTGGATAAATTTCTTCGGTTCGAACACGCCGAAGATAGATCCGTTGCTCTTTACCTGTTCAGACCATGCACTCCAGGTGCTGTCCACCGTCGATGTGCCGCCGGTTCTGAACTGAAAGTTGATGGAAGTTTGGGAATTCGGGAGAGCAGCATCCCACGTCACGACCCCCCAGTTGGCAGCACTGGACGCCTGCCGCGGCTGGGAAACATAGGCTCCCTCGGACAGAAATCCTGTCCCATAAACCTGTATTTCCGAAACGGCAGTCTGATTGCTCCCGGCATCGACGGCATTAAGCGTAAATTTTATGTAGCGTGCGGCAATGACGTCAAATGTGGTATCTATGTTTGAGCGAACATTGTTCGGCTGCTGGATGACTCTGCTCATTGTGAGACTGTCCGTGCCGGCTTCCACGGTATACGCAATCACCCGCAATAACCTATTATCCTGCTCAAATGGCTCTTTGACGACAATCCTGTTCACGAGACGGATAGACATAAGATCTATCATGATGTACGAACCGGTGTTGTCCTTTTGAGTTCCCCGCCCATCGATGATAACCCAAGTTCCGGTGTTCCCATCGATGAGTTTATTACCATTTGCGCGTGATGTGTCATTCGGCCCTGCGCCGGTATACACAACGTACGCTTTCTTCAACAAGGCCAGATTTTCCGTTTCTCCACGCGCAAGAATCAACTTCGAACCATTGTTCGCGTACGCGAAACTCAGGTTGCGATCGGCTTGTGTTGAATCATCGAATGTGGAGTCTTTGATGGAAAACTGAGCAAATGTAGTGACAGCATAAAGAAGTGTAGTTGCTGCAGCGATCAATATATGCTTCATGCGCCAACCATTATGAAAAAGGTAAGTGTCTGGTTCACAGTAAACAGGAAAATATAGGCCATCTTGACTATAAAGTCAAGTATTCTGTATACAGTCTACATTTTTTCACATAATCCAGCACGGATGCTGGCAAAAGATATCCAATATCTCTCCTGTCACGCAGTCGTTTTCTGATTACACTGGAGGAGATCTGAATGCTTGGAACTTCCATGGATACCATGCCGGGCGGCCTGGGTATACCTTCAGGAGTTCATACCCCTGCAGCATCTTCGCCATGATGTTCGCGCGCTCTGAAATTCGTTCGAGCAAATTCCATGAAACCAAACCGATGAGCAGAAAGAACTGCTCCATCGGCTGGAGTACTCGCAGATCCTAACGCGGCATAGCCGCAACTAAATAGTTCTCACTGAAAAAGTCCCACCGTGCAGTAGGTCAGACATGCCAAGGGCATCCCCTTGGGATTCCTGTCTGATCCACTTTTGATTTTCACACGTTATTTGGACAGGCAAGAATGCCCGTCCTACCGCGAACTTGATTTTTCAGCGCGAACTAAATAGGTGAACGCAAAGGACGCAAAAGGCGCAAATGGAGAATGAAATGCACCTTCTCACAGAGGCAGAACGCCATCACTCCCCGCGATTCCTTCAGAAGGCACAGAGATGAAAGTTGCGTCGGAAGAGTGCATAAAAAAAACCTGGCGGGCTCGTTGCAGAGCCCTGCCAGGTCCTAAATCGATACTGCTTAGATCACTTCATCAGCATCATCTTGTTCGACTGGACAAAGCCGTTCGACGTGCGGAGCGTGTACATATACACACCGCTTGCCAGGTTCGATGCATCGAACTTGGCGGTGTAGCTTCCGGCAGCGTGGAAACCCTCTGCCACTGTCGCTACTTCAGCACCCAGCATGTTGTACACTTTCAACGTCACATTGCTTGCAACCGGCAATGAGAAATTGATCGTTGTGCTCGGGTTGAACGGATTCGGATAGTTCTGTTCCAGTTTGAAGTTTTGCGCAACAACGCCTTCTACACGACTAACCGATGATGGTCCTTTAACAAACCGTTGGATACTATACATTCCGGTTTTTGCACCGAACATCACGCCATAGACGGTGTCACCATTGGCGGTAGTTGAAACACCACGCGGTCTCACACCAACACTGTCTGCATTGCTGAATGTGCTTAACCCATTCCATTTAACGCTGTCTTTGATGGTACTTGTTGCAGGATCCCACAAATACCACGTGTGCGAGCTGTAATAGGTTGTCAAGTTGGGATAGCGGTTCGGCGCATCATTTCCATCACCAGTAGATGCCCACAGCATATCTGTCTTTCCTGAGCGTCCAATTGCTTCGCAATCAAATCCTTTCAGAACCGTATCGGCAGTGAAGCCCAATAGTGGATCGCCTGTGTACCGAACAACGCAATGTCCTGTATAGCCAGCATAGTATACCTTATCGCCGGCTCTTGAACAGGTGAGCGTGCGTGAATAGAATTGGGTGGTATCTGTAACATTACCCTGTTTCACGCCGGCATGGGTCCACATTACCAGCGGTTCCACCTGGGGCGCGACAGGACCGGTGAATATATCGCCGGCAACATCGGCGGCGGCGGCAACTCCGGAATTAACAGTACTTGCAATAATTCTCGTGATGACGGCACCCGTACGATAATCCAGCAGATACACATTGCCGAACCATGTGAAAAGAATATTTCCGTCAGGAGTATTGGCAAGACCACGTCCGGAATTTCCTTTAAACAAGGTATCATTGACGCTTCCGCCTTTGAGGATCATCAATGGCGAAAATGATGCTGGCGTGCCATCCGGTTTGAAAATACGCAGCGGCAACACTGCTGTATTGACTGTTCCACGCATCACGCTGTCACCCGGAACATAGTAATTGTAATTGACTGTCCATACATTGCCATCGAGACCAACTGCAACGCCATGGAGCCCATTCCCTTGGCCGATCAAAACGGAATCCGCTTTGGTCGAATTGGGAAACGATGCATCATAATGAAACTGTGCTTGCGACAACGAGATCATCGTAAGCATAGCTACTGCAAGAATAAAAGATTATTTCATTTCTAACCTCACAATAAATGAATGATTGGGTTTATTAGATACGGCATTTATTCTCTTCCGTAATATGGAGCACTTTGTTTTTGCATATCGACCTTCAGAAGTACCTGCGGTGTTTTTGACGAGACGTCATTTAGCTTGACAACATACAAAACAGTACCAGTACCCCATTGGAAGGTTAGTACGCTTGAGCCTATCAAGCCAAAATATAAAGGTGTCGGTGCAGCATTTTGCCCCGTAACAACCAATATTCCGGCTGTCCCATTTGTCCCAACATACATAACACCATCGGCGTCGAATGCAATCGCAGTGATTTTGTTACTTTCATATCCAGACTGGGCAGTAAGTTCGAAATATTTTACAGGTGTTCCCAGACTTGTATCTGCAGCATTGATGGGGATTTTATACACTATTTCCGACGGGCTCGCAGACGTTGCTATCGTTGCCGCAACATAGAGTGCATTGTTATACACTCGGACGGCATTCACAACTCCTGAAAAAGGAAATTCGGTAACGTTTTTCAATCTGTCAATTCTAAATATTCCCGCACCAAGACCATCTCCGCCAGCCCAAATATTCTTCTGCGCATCATAGTCAAAATCTTTGACAATTTTTAAAGGTGGATTGGTTGTTCCTCTTACAAAGAACTTGGGAGCTGCAACGGTTGTCGGATCAAAGTAAAGGATTCCAGCCTGGCCAACCAATGTCGCAAAAACCGTGTCGCCGGGCCCGACTTTCATTGAAGGATACGAGGTAAACGCACCAATATTTAACGCGTATTTTGTCCGTGTGCCATTCGGCCCAAACTTGTAGACACCAAGGCCAAGGCCACTTGTAGATGTCATCGATACAAAAATATTTCCATACTTGTCAGCAGCGACCGACGCCGCTTCTTCTTTTGTGAAATCAATACTATCTGCATTAACAATAGAAGGTTTAATGTTGATATATTTTATTTCGCTGAATTTCTCGACGCCGATAACCGAGACTCTCACTTTCACAGAATCCTTGTAGAAATTTGGCGTCCTCACCTGTATAAGCGTGGGCGTAGCAGAAAGTATTTGCGCCGGCACAGCATCAAAATACACGATCATCTTTGAAATATCCGTCGTAAAATTGGATCCGACGAGATCCAGCGTGGTGACACCCGCGATGGCATACGCGGCGTTCTCGGGTGTAACAGCCGTCATCACAGGCTGCAGACCGTTGGCATAATTGGGATCAAAAAGACTCGCCGCAGGATCCTTCGTGCACCCATTGATCAGGGTGAAGCCAAGCACGGCGATTAAGAGTATCCGAGTATTCATTTTTTTCATATGCGTATATGATTTCAAATGGTGTTAAAAAAACATTTGTATGGAAAACCGATTTACGTTCCCAAAAACACCGAACGGGGTGTATGCGTAATCCAACCCTATGCCAACTCCCTCAAATGTACTTTGAAGACCGATGCCGGCAGTATAATTTTGTTCGTCATAACCGAACATATATCCGGCGCGAAGAGAAAGTGTCTTCATAAAAACATATTCGACGCCCGCATTGACTGTTTCCGGATAATCGCGGGCGTTGATTGCATCAACAGAGATAAGAAGCGGATCAACATCTTTTCCATCAAAAAGAAAATCCATCACGTTTGCGGAAAGGCCGATGCGGAACATCAGCGGTAATTGGAACCCTTCACGCTGGTATGTCACCTCTTTGGAAAAGTTTTTGACGCTTGCAGCAAAGTTCAAACTCTTAAGTCCGGTTTTATAAAACATACCAAAATCGAACGAAAACACTTCGACACGGTTCGCTGAGGCGATAGGATTATTATTTATGTCAACTTGATTAAAACCTTCGCCCAGATCTTGTATGTTATATGCAATCCGGGCGCCTATCGAAAATCGATCGCTCAGTGCCCGTGCGTAGCCTGCACCCAGAGAAAATGCTATCGGTGTAAATGTTCCCATATCCATATACCCATCGGCATTATCAGCCCGTACGGTGCGAAACATTTCGCCGTAATTTACAGATTGAAACGTAAAACCAAATACACCATACTCGTCATTGGGGGTCGCTATGGCAATGCTGCCATAATAATGCTTGATGTCTGCAATCCATTGGGTATTACCAAAATCGGCTTGCACAGTTGACTGCATCCGCGCCATTCCCGCCGGATTAAAAAACAACGAGGTTGATGTTCCTTCAACCGAAGTAACCGCCTCCCCCATCCCCTCGGCACGAGGATCAGTTGCCACATTCAGAAATTTCAAACCTGTTTGTGCAAGTTTGTTGTTCTGGGCCGGCGCGAGAAGTACTGCAAACGCAAGGAATAGAAAAACAAAGTATTTTTTCATAGTAACCTGCTGATTGAGAAACGCTTATTTCAGAATATCCACTCCGGACACAGTGAGCCCCATATTTTTCACTTGCACGGATATTTTTGATGTTTTTAATGTATCGAGCACTGCCGGGCCTGTATAGTTCTTCCAATTCAAAATGAGTTGGATATAGATTTGCCGACTGCAGGAATCCGGATGGATGCTTGGCGAATATGCAAACAGCGCATCCGAACCGAAGGGACGCGGCTGAGTCAATACACTATCTTTTCCGTACGTGCGGACAATACCGCCCACTTTCCCAAATTGAAAATGTGCATAGCGTGTAGTATCCTGATGCACAGGATCAATTTGAATAGTTTGCAATTGCATTGAGTCCATCGCCGAAGAGACGGTGGCAGAAAGAGTAAATTGCGCATCTTTCCCGGTTTCTATATTCGAAATGATATATTGGGAAGGAATGAATGCCAACTTTACCCCAAGCGTATCCACTGCATTTGCCGAACTAATGGTAGCGTCGAAACTAAACCCCCCTTGGGTGGCAGAGAAATTTTCCAACCCTGAAGCCGGCTTGCTCCACACTGTGCTGGAATATGGCTGCCAGACTGCATTGTATTCTTCTGAATTAGTGGATTTTGTGCAGGAAGCATTTATACAGGCTCCTGCAAAAATGAACAGAAAGCAAAAATATTGTTTCATGCGAGTGCCCAAACTGTGATTAGCGAATAACGACAAATTTATAAATTCCGCGATTGCCCTGCGGGGTTTCGACTACTGCAATATAGATTCCACTCACGATAATTTGCTTTGATGATGTCGTCAGATTATAGTCCTGCGAACCGGTTTCATCCGTATGTTCTATCGTCTTTATTAATTCACCAAGTTCCGAATAAATCTTTATCGTACAAATGCCGGGAATATTTTTGAAAACAATTTTGTCTTGTTGTCCGGGCCATAGTAAGTTGGATGCAGCTCCCAGATTATATGGATTGGGGACAATTCGAACTTTTGACTTGTCCAGGACCAAAGGGGCACCCAATCGACGATATGCAGGCGCGTAGGTTTGCGTGTAATAACGGCTGCTTGTTAAGATGCCCGCAGGGGTATTGCCAACTGCGGTATTATCCAAAGCGTTACCGACAGAAACTACATAGTAATAATATGCCGCATCAAAGGTCGCCAATGTATCATCAAAACTCGCTGCGCTCTTCGGACCGTCCCAAATCTTATAGTAGGTGCTGTCATATTGTGCCGACGCCCGCCACACTTGCCATCCATTGATCTTGGTGACATCACTTGGCGCTGTCCAATCCAAATGAATCTTATTTGCTTTGCTGGCTACATTGACAGTTGTCGGCGGAGGAGGTCCCAGTGGGATGCTCCAATTGCTTTGATAATTGGCAAGCGCCCGTCTCACAGATTGAAACAACGAATCTTTTCCCGTGAATACCCAATCGTTCTTGCTTTTCGTAACTCCATTATATGTTATAGGCGCTGCAGTACTTGCTTTGAATGCACGGCCAATTTGTATCGATGCATCTCGGGAAAGCCCGGCAGCAACTTCCGCGATGACAAGATGAATACTCTCCGACGGCGCCATCGTATATGGCCCATATCCCATCGCCATCGATTGTCCGCCCGAGGTGCCAAGAGCAGGATCGCCGCTCGTCGGAGTCAATAAATCTGCATGACGGGGAATCATATGACCTTTTGTTATCATCTTCCATTGCAAAGCCATCGCTGTTGCATTGTATTGATCAATGGATCCCGCATCATTGGCTGATGTAGTTGATCCATCCGATCCCGTATACGATGTTGTTGAAGGCTGATGAAGATCATCGCTGGTATCGATCGTGGATTTATCCGCATGAAGGGTGGCCCATCCGACAAATTGATATGCACCCAAGCGTCCAACGGTATCCCCTGCTATGTGTCCCGTCGCCTGTTTGAATATTGGAGCGCCAATATTATCGTATCCTCCTGTGAAGGCGGGATAATATCCGTGCCATGCGAAACTGACACGAAGATCATTATTGTCAGTATTTGTGGGGAAATATTTAGCCGGGCCGGGGTTGGACGTATCGCCCCGCACATCATTCACCGTATTCTTACCGTATGCAACCGGATCTCCGATTACCGGCTGTACGTCTCTATTAATACCAAAGCGATTTTGGAAATAGAAGTACACATCCGTAAGTGTCTTGGCTGTGCGCGTAGTGTTCTTATCATCTATAATGCCGGTGTTCGTAAATGTATAATCATAGATAATATAATTGTCATGATATTGCTGACTAAAGGCGATCACTTTTCGATGGATCGTCAGGCCAATGGGAGTTTGGGCGACATTGTCAATCATGCGATCCCATTTCAACGTCGGATCAACGTCGTCGTTCTCTGCTAATGTGCCGTACGATAGCACACCATCCACCAAAACTTGCGTCGGCTGGTATTTACTGATCATTTTAAAAACGACTGGGAATGTTTCCCCGGGAAAAGCGCCTGCAGTATTTCGCGGGCCAACATGTACGACTTTAAAGGGAAATGTTCCTTTGGGCTCTGAATAGTTGGATGTTCCGATCCAAATGGCTTTTGCCGCCTGCATATCCTGCGTGCGGTAAATCGCAGGCCAGCGGCATCCGTCGGCCTGATCGGCATCCTTCCCAGTTCGCCCGGTCTCTATTTCAGATCCATAATTTGAATAAAGATTCTGTAGCGAACCGACCGTCATCCACTTGTAGTTATTCGCTACCTGAGCAACAGCAAATGATGAAACAATGAAGGCTAAAACTGTGAGTAAGCGGAAATATTTCATAGTATCCTCATTAGCACCATTTTAGAAATCAAAACTAACTTTAAGTCCCCAGAAAATGTCCCGTGGATTCAGGAACGCCAGAAAGTCCATGTTCGGCATATCTATGTACGCTTTGTCATCTAGAACTTGCTTCATGTGTGCTGCACTCACTTCTGTCCACGTGCCGTTTAGATTCTGCAAATACCTGCCTGTGGATTTTTCCCAATAGATTGCTGTCGGAACGATATACGTTTCATTCGCTATGTTGTTGACGGGTTCAATGTGGACATATGCAACTCCGTCTTTTCTGTAGTCGCCCGGCCGGTCATCGCCCGGAATGTTGAGGTAATTAAACCTGTCCTGCACAATGGAGCTTGGAAGATGGAGCGACTGCCAGTATTGGTTCTCATCGTCAATCGACGTGTAACCATAATTTGAGAATGTCTTGATATTGAACACGTTGTTGATATCGGCAAACAACTGAATGTTCGCAGCGCCCACCTTGAAGTTCTTGCTGACTCGAATATTTGCAGAATAGTTGTCTCTCCACTCAATATTATTCTGGACGTCGGGAAGCGAAAGGCTCCTGCTTCCCGTCCACGTATCCCAAGATCCTGCCGACCAACCGGCCGTCACATTGAGCCGCCATTCATTCAAGAGACCGATTCCGCCGACACTCACTTCATTTTGTAAATAATCAACCGGCGTAAAGAAATCAACGCTAAGGCGCGCATACGGCTGCGGAACAGGTTTCGTTTGATACAAATCGCTCGAGTGCGTCGATTCATAATTCATTTGGTCTGTGATGCTTTGCGAGATCTGGCGATATCCAAATCGTCCGGTGGATCTGGCCATGTAGGTATAATTGGCAAACCCGGTTATCCATTCACCGCGGTTGCGGGTGACGGTTGCCTCAACACCGCGAATATCTTCGTAAGAATCCGGGACATAAACAGAATAATTTACTTTCGACCCGAGGACAGACAACGTTGTAGCTTGGTCAGACACATTTTTGTAGTACCCAGCGATCCGTATCAAGTATTCATCGAGAAGGCTATGTTCATACCCCAATTCATATGCCACCGTTTTCGGAAGAGGGCTGTTCGGATCCGCAATCGTGGAAACACTCTTGCTCACCGGATCACGCCGCAACATGTAGAGAGCTTCCGGTTGAGGCATCGATCGAAAATGGCCATAGTTGAAGAAAAGTTTTGCATATTCGGTTATTGGAAATGCAACCCCGAGACGGGGACTGAATGTAACGCTCTTTTGGATTGGAGCACGGACCAACAACGTATCATTGCCGCCGTACAGATCATTATCAAATGGATTATAGACATACCAATCGCCGTTCGGATTCGAAACATCCATGCGTAGGCCAAAGTTTGCAATCATGCCTTCGTATTCGAATTTGTCCTGAACGTACAGCGAAGCACGATAAGGATATGTTTCCCATTCTGATCGCGTTGCAGCGCCGTTCACACTGCTGACACTGGCGTAGTTTGAATTATTGTGTGACAAAACCAGTTCAGCGCCCGCCTTTATCTGATTATACTTGTTGACCTGACTGTTCAGATCAATTTTCAGCGTTGTGTTGGAAATTTTGCTTGAGTCACGTGCTCCGCTCTGTCCATATTTGTTCGTGAAACTGGGAGTGAAGAAAAAATCGTTATTTTGTTGAGCATACCCGAACGGCGCTTCGTCGGTATAATAATTGTTGCCAAAAAGATAGATGCGCGACGTATCGCGCGGGGGTCCCGGATTGGTGCTGTAATCAAAGCTGACATAATTAACACTTGCTTCGTAAAATGTTACCGCGGAAAGCAGGTGCGTTATTTTTCCGCCAAAGCTATTCATCTTTACAGAGGAAGGGCAATAATAATCGTTGGTGAAGATTTGAAGATCGGCATAATTGGCTTCGGTCAAATTGGACGCTATGTCGGCAGGAGTTTGAATAAGCCCGGAATTGCCTGAATTGTTATTGCTTGTTCCACTCTGCTTGCCGATCATCCCCTGCACCATTAATTTGAGCGATGATGTAATATCGGAAGTCAACTTGATCTGGCCATTGTAGTCATTGTATCCATCATCGGAAAGCGGAAAGAGATACATTGTCTCTTGCTGCCTGTATGAAGCAAAGAACCGAAGATTCCCCAGCGTTGAACCAACCACAGGAACCGGCCCGCCAAAGCCTGCATCAACATCATAATCAGGTTTTGTGATGTCGCCCTGTTTTCTGTGCTGGAACATGAACAATTGCTGTGCTGCCTGGGGGGTTAGATCGTTGTTCGGATCGTTATCGGCAAGCGATGCCTGTGATATGGCATTCCAACCAACAAATGGACGGTATTGCTGCCGCGTCCATTTATCCCAGGCACCGGGATCTTGATTCGCTCCCGTACCGGTAAATGCAACAGCCGGATCAAGAAATGGTCTCAGGAAATACGAATTCGCGTTATACACCGATGGCCCAAAATTCTTTGGCGCCGGAGGACTCATTCTCACCGAAGCAGCAACAGAGTATAAGGATGAACTCCCTTCTTTCGTGATGACATTCACAACTCCCGAACGAATATTGCCATACTCTGCATTGAAGCCGCCTGTTTGTACCTGAATATCCTGTACCGAACTTAAACTAATGGATGAATATGGCTTATTGTTTCGTTCATCGCGAAGTGTCAATCCATCAACAATAAAAGCCGTTTGATCTGCGTTACTCGAACCACGTATGACAAGTCCCGCCTGAATACCAGCTTGTAACCCCACAACTGCACTGACACTCGATACGGGAAGGCTTTCAATTTCTTTTGACGAAATATTTGCTGTGCTTGACGCTACGTCTTTTTGCACAACCGGGCGTTGTGCTACAATAACAACCTCTTGAGCTTGAATGGCTTCTTCAGAGAGTACAATCTTCACTTCTGACGTCTGATCAATGAACACGCGAACACCGACAACGGATGTTGGCGTGTATCCCAGCAACGATGCTCTCAGGCGGTACTCTCCGGAAGGGACATTCACAATGGCAAAACTTCCGTCGATCGTGGACGAAGCCCCAAGCTTGGAGCCTTCGACAGAGATATTGGCTCCGACAAGCGGATCTCCGGATCGGGCATCTTTTACAATTCCGGAAATTTTTCCGGTTGTTCCCGCCAAAACGTTGGTGATACTTATGAAGAGAAGAAGAGCGAGGGTAGCAATTCGTTTCACGGATTTCGTCTCCCTATTGAATCTTTACGTTCGAGATTGGCGCTACAAACGTCAGGATCTGAAGAACGCGTTTGAGGGTTATTACAGCCTTGGAATTTTACGAAAAGAACTGTATAAAAAAGCAACATGGTTTTCAAAACCAAATTCCCTGCGCAACTTTAATGATATCCATTCGCTTGCTTCAATTGCATAACTTGAGAAAACAATGTTGCATACCGCTGGTATGTCGTCAAATAGAAACTCACAATCCGAAAATTCAGCTGAATTTGATTACAGATATTTCTGTCTCAGAGAACAAAGAAAAAATGCATTTTTCACGAAGGCTTCAAGAAAACTCTTGTAAGATCTCACGTCTGCGTGCGTCCCTCAGTAATGTAGCTTTGCAAAAATTGTTCCGTCCACCAATGAGTGAAAATTACATTCCTCCAGCTCCAAAGTCAAGAGAAATCAACGAATTTGGTGATTTTATGTATACAGTCCACAATACACTGTTTTTTGGAAAAATATTAAGGCAATTCAGGTTGCATTGCGTTTGTCGATCGAAAAAATCGGTTGCTGGGACTCCAATCTTTCAAACAATAGAATGGTCTCCCGAAAACGCCCCGTGCCCTTTCGTGCGAGACGGAAGATCTAGAACTGAGAATCGACATACAGTCCATTTGATTTGATGTAGCGTAGGACAGACACCTGCACGAAAAAGGAAACATTTCTCCCCTCACGTATTCTTCTTCTGATATTACTGGATGAGATTTGAATGCTTGGAACTTCCATGGATATCATGCCCGCCGGTTTGGCCACTCCTTCAGCAACTCCGTACCCCGGCCGCGTCATCGCCACGATGGTCGCAAGGTCTGGAATCTGTTCGTGCGACTTCCATGTCATAAACTCCCGGATGTTGTCGGCACCGATCAGCAGAAAGAACTGATCTGTCGGATAAAGAGCACGCAGATCCCGAAGTGTATCGATGGTATACGATGCCCCCTGCCGCCGAACTTCGATGCCGCATGCCTCAAAACAGGAATGTCCTTCCACAGCCAGACGAACCATTTCCAATCGATGTTCGGCCGCATGTTCTTCGCCGGTACGCTTATGGGGGGAAATATAGGACGGAACGAACAGCAGACGGTCCAAGTGGAGTTCGTGCGCGACATGGTCGGCCACAATCATGTGCCCCAAATGCGGCGGATTAAATGTGCCTCCGAAAATTCCAGTCTTCATATGGCCCCGTGTGTTTCTGAATGATATACACTGCGCGTGTCTGCGACCATCTTCGCCAGTGAAAACTTCGCACTCACCTTCTTAAAAGCGGCGTTTGCAATCGAGACAGCCAATGCAGGCTGTTGGAGAAGAGTCTCCATCGCTTGCGCCAATGCAGGTGCATCAGAATGCGGGACAAGAATCGCCTCGCGATGATCTTCGGCGATTTCCAGCATACCATCAACCCGCGTTGCAACAATCGGTTTGTGCGCAGCCATTGCCTCGAGCATAACCAGCGGCAGTCCCTCCCACAGTGACGGAAGCACGAAGCAATCCATTGCATTGAGCTGTTCCGCAGTATTCAATTTGATGCCCGCAAATTCAACTGATTCTGCAACATTGAGCCTTTCGGCTAAGGCCATAAGCGATTCCCGCAGTTCACCGTCACCAACGATGCGCATTTTAATGTGCTGATGCTTTTGATGAAGGAGCGCAAAAGCTTCTAACAAAAATGATTGCCCTTTTTGCTCATGGAGTCTCCCAATAGTACCGAAATCGACGCGCTCGATACTGTCCGTCGACTGGCCCGAAACTGAGGCAATCCCGGCAACATCAACTCCATTGTAAACAACTGCGAACTTTTTTTCGGAAACAAGACGGTGCTCCCGTGCCAATGCAACATCGCTTTTACACACGAGAATACAAACACTGGTGATGTGCTTCAGCATTTGTTCGGCTAAGAGCAATATTCTCTTCTTGAGAGTAAAATTCCCATGCACATAGTGAATTCCATGATACGTATGGATGATCGTACGCACACTTGCGAGGCGCGCTGCGAGACGACCGTAAAACCCGGCCGTCCCACCATGAGTGTGCACAATGTCGGGACGAATCTGACGCATTGCACTGATGCACTGCATCAGAACGCTGAAGCTAATGGCGTTTGTCATGGAGACCGGCACGACTGGAATTCCCCTTCTTTTCAATTCCTCGACGAGGTATCCGGATCCTTCGCACATAACCGTAATTTCAAATTCTTTGCGATCCAATCCAGACGCTAGCCAAAGCAGATGCTGCTGTCCTCCACCGATCGATGCTTCATCGATCACGAGCAGAAGTTTGATCATCGCGGCTCCTTACAGTTCTTCACATACGCCCGCACTAAACATACTTGTAACCATGATCGATGTTTATAGTAAAATTGCACTTGGCTTTCGCGATAGCAACGGGCAAGCCATGGATTCTCATTTTTGCCGGCTGAACCGCCGCGTAGATGCATGAGCGATGTTTCAGGAAAATAGTGTACTTCCCAACCCGCATCCCAAGCACGGGCACAAAGATCTTTGTCCTCGAAGTACATGAAGAACGTTTCGTCAAAACCTCCAAGTGCAACAAACACGCTCTTGCGTATGAACAGCGCCGCGCCCGTAACCCAACCGACGCGCGTACGCCGCCGGTGGTTCTTCTCCGCCCAACGCCGAAAAAATGAGTTGCCGTTATCAATTGTCCGGTAGAGCACTTTGTCCCATGCCTCCTGAAGAACAGAAGGAAGGCTGCCAGAGGACAACTGAAAGGTCCCGTCGCTGTTTCGCAGCATGGGCCCAATGATTCCGGCTTTCGGATATTCGTCGAAATGTCCTAACACCCTGCTTATAAAATCAGAATCAACCACCGTATCACTATTTATAAAAAGATAAATGTCGCCGGCAGCGGAACGCGCCGCTTCATTGTTACCCGCTCCAAATCCGGTATTACGTTCGTTGTGTATGAACCGGATCCCGGGTATTTTCTCCGCTTCCACGCATGCACGTGTATCAGTGGAAGCATTATCAAGCAGAATGATTTCGTGCGGCACCGTGCACCAGCGCCGAAATGATTCGATCGCCGTGCGGGTCATCTCGGCATTGTTGTATTGCAGAAATATGACTGACAACTTCGGCGTCATATCCTTGTCGTGGTTTTCAATTCATTCAATAATTCGGAGCGGGGGGAAAATTCAATCGTTCTCAATCCCACAAGACCAAAATACGCTTTCGTACAGAAATTCGCTACTCTGCCCAGCGGAGACTCTCCGTTCGTGATGTTGCAAGTCATCATGCTCACAATAGTACGATCCGGCACTCGCTGTTCGGCGCGGAGTGCCCGCCGTTTGGCTGCCACTTTAAGAGGATGAGTGATGAACCATCCATACGCGCGCAGCAATCCCGCAACCGAATACTTCTTTCCAATGACGGCCGATGCAGTTTTTGCGAGGCTCGCGAACATAATGACCGGGAACACTCTTACAATAGTAAAGAGCGAAAAAAAAGTGAATGTATTGAGAAGGCGATTCCGTTCCTGCAGAAAGGTCACAAACGAGTTCATTTGTTTTCTCGTCGTACCGGATCCATAATGATGCACCACCGCTTGATGAACATGGCGTACTGCATACCCCGCAAACCTGGCCCGCAGTCCCAGCCAAGCATCTTCACTATAGGCAAAATAGTCTTCATCAAACGGAAGCCCGAGGAGGTTTCGCTTATAAATCAATGATGCTCCACCTGCATAAAAAATATCCTCCCGCTTGTCATAAATACGCATGATGTTGTGGCCGAGGAAATTCAGCGATCCATTCTTCTCATAGTACCGCGCGGGAATGCCTTCAGTCAAAATCAGAGCAGAGGCAACAGCAACATCCTCTGGCTCCATCGCAGCGGCTAACGCCTCCAGCCATCCCTGTTCAACCCGCGTGTCATTGTTCAGCAGCACAATAAGATCGTGCGTTGCGATCTCGACTCCGCGATTATTGCCCCCGGCAAAACCCTGGTTACTCTTCAACGCCAACAGGCGCACGGAAGGATATCTCTCCTTCACAAAATCGATACTGCCGTCAACAGAACCATTGTCAACGAGGATGACCTCGAAAGGAGCGCAGTCTTGTTTCAGCACACTCGATAAGCAGTCCTCAAGAAAATGTCTGCCGTTATGATTGAGGACAATGATGCTGATTGGCTGTACGGATTTCGGCGTCTTCACCTATGGGGGTTCCTCCATTCCGTGAGGGCGTACCGAAGGCTAAAATAGAAAAACTTGACGTTCAGTCTTGATTGGTGATCAGACCTGACAACGGCGATGCAAAACCATCCGGCAAGCCGGAGAGAAAAACCCAAAATCTGGAAGAACCTAAAAAAAAGAAAACCCATGACACCGTAGTGCTTACGATAATAATGTGAACAATTTTCCTGCATCTCCCGGATGAGTGCGTAGTCGACATTCATCGTGCTGGTCGTACCGCCGCCAAAATGGGTCACCGTCACATCAGGCAAAAATATCGACTTCCACCCTGCCAGATGAAACCGCAGCGACCAATCCATGTCATTAAGATAGATGGTCATTGCTTCATCAAACATACCGACCTCCGCCACAGCCTGCGGCCTGACAAGGATAGCCGCCGCCATCAGATGATCGACGCACTGCTCCGACCGGTGGTCAAAATAATACATCGGTTGCGCGGCAAATATTTTCGACTGCGGGAAAAGGGCATCCAGTCCGGTCATATCACAGAAGTGCGACAAAAGCGTAAAAAATCCGCGACAGGAGCGCTGAATGGTACCGTCCGGATTGCGCAGTTGCGGTCCAACAACACCGACGTCGGGATGCTCGTCCATATATCGCACTAGGCGCTCGATGGTACCGTTGCCGACCATTGTGTCGTTGTTCAGAAGAAAATAGTAACGGCCGGTCGCCATTTTCATGGCGTCATTGTTTGGCTTTGCAAAACGAAGATTGTATTTATTAGAAATTACTAGAATATCGGGGAATTCACTATTGAGATATTCAATACTTCCATCTGTAGAAGCATTGTCTACAACAATTATTTCCGTTGAAATATGTTCTTGCTGAACAGAACGCAAACAGTCACCAAGAAAATGCTTTCCATTCATGTTAACAATTATTATTGAAACATCGCTCATATTTAGATTTTCCCCCTAATTTTCTCAAAGCACATTAAAAGTCTACCAAATAGAAATGCGAATTGGATTGAATCCTATGCTCCATCACTGCAATCTAATTACCATCTATATCCATTCAACGTGTACGAGTTAACTTTTAGAATATGACAAATAAATCCTTTTAACAAAGCTATACAGATTTCGCATACCAATAAATACTTCTCTTGGCAAAATGCTGATAAGGAAAGCACAAATCTTCCAAAATACATTTGCCCGTTGTTTTGACAAATATTGGTAATACACTTTGGCGTTGTACTCACCGTCACTTCGCTTAACAATAAGCACTCGGAATTTTCTCCACGGTTCCTCTAAAGTAACTTTCTCCATCACTCCGCTAGAAATATCCTTAAAAGACCATACTAGTTTTGGCCATTTGAACATCCAGATGTAAAAACGACGTGATTCCCACTGAGCGTTGTCAAAACGGATGGTTATATACGGTTCGGCGATGATGAGAGCTGTTTCCGTTAGAGGTTTCTGAAATATCACACCAACATGTATAAACTCCGTACCAAAATATAATTCACGATCACGGCTTAACCAGACTTTTCGTCGTATTACGACAGCGCCAATAAATGTTAAATAATCCAGAGCATCAATAAATAGATTTTCCATTTCATGCCTGGCATAAATTTTATTGTCGTGTATTGCAAGTCGTTTATTTTGCAGGCTGGCCGATAGTGCACGGTTACAAACCTCGGCATTAACAACTATTAAATCATGCCCATCTTTTAGAGCTGCAATTACTGCAGAGATAGCTCCAGGTTTCATCAGATCGTCATCAGTAAAAAGCCAACACATGTCACCCAGAGCAAGTTCAACTGCTTTATTATAATCTTGATCAACACCACCTTTCACTGGTAACCGGATGTAACGAATACGCTCACATTTCTTGAGATAGTTATTCATTACTATCTCAGTGTTATCTGTAGATGCACCGTCAACCACAAGCAGTTCAACTTCATTTGTCAATTGGGGAATGATGCTATCTAATGTCTCTCCTATAAAATCTGCACGGTTGTAGGTTGCAATGCAGATGGAGAGCAGAGGCGATCTCATATTTTTTCCCAATGCCTGATAAACCGTTTAAAATCTCTAACCCGTTTTAACAATGATATCGGAGCCAATATATAAACCAAATATTTACACATATTTATTATACCGGCATTTAGATAGTGTTTTGCAACAACCCTTTTTAGCGTCTCGATATTTTCATGTTGTGGAGAGGTTGAGGTTAAAAACTTGATCGTCAATATTTCGCGTAAAGTCCATTCATTTCTAATAACTCTTCGAATATGAAATGCTTCTTGTGAGTTAATGCCAAATATTTTTTCTGCAATATGAGAAAAACCTTCAACAGAAATTCGTAGTCGATTAACGATCCCTTGCTCACGAAATGAATCATTATCACCGCGCTTATAAATTAGTGTTTCGCCTAAATAATGCACTACCAGTCCGGTAGGAACCAAACTCAGTAACCGTCCTGCAAGTCCCCAACATGTCTCGTAAAAAGACTCAGGAATTCCATCCGCTTTTTCCCATATATCTCTTCTAAAAATTGGACCAGATAAAAAGCTAAAGAAAGCTTCACTCGTTCTTGCATCGCGAAAATATCTTTTCCGTTGCGCCACATTCCCAAGATCAAATATTTCAGTGACAGCGATATGATTAAAAATCGGATATTTTTTTATGGGTTGCATTTCACAATCACATAATATTTGTTCACACAAATAGATATCGCAATGAGACTGTATGGAATCAAGTACTTTATTCACAGCGCCAGGCATCATGATATCGTCAGCTGAAAACAACCAGCAGTACTCACCACTAGATAAGCTGATAACTTTCGCAATGTCCCGATCGATTCCACCTCTGAATTCCTGCCGATGGAATTTGATTTGAGAAAAATCCTGTTGTCTTTGTGCCACAACATCATTGGTATCATCTGTCGACCCACCATCCAAAATAACCACCTCCACACCCTCTGTCAGATTGGGGATGATACTATCCAGAGTTTGTCCAATAAATTTGCCAAAGTTGTATGTTGGAATACATATAGAAAGTAAGTTGCGATTCATAATTATCGAATTCTCAGTGTTCTTAACAAATTATTTATTTTTACAATTACTGGAATTCTGCGGAGTCTGTTTTTTACTTTAATTTTTAATGTCATCCACTCTATTCGAGTTTTGTTTCTAATATTCACGAGTTGATGATTTGTTGCATGCGCATACCAATCATTGACGCCCGTTCTCATAAATCTGAAGTAACCGAATTTTCTTAAATAATTACTTACAATATTATTCTCAAAATTAGAGTTGTCTTCAACCAGTATTATAAATGGTTTCCATTTTCCAATGGAGAAACCCTCGAGCACTTCATACTCGTGACCCTCAACATCAATCGAAATAAAATCAATATCAGAATTAATTTGTGCATCCACTAAGATTCTATCCAACGTCATCGTTTGAACCTGTACAGAGCTAGATACAAATCCATGGCTTTTAATTCTATCATGAACTTCTTTGTTAGTACTTATCGTCGATAATCCATCAGATCTCACCGCCCCTTCTACCACATAGAGAGTTCTTGTATCGTTCTGATTGGATGCGGCACATTCATAAAGTAAGGCGTTACGTTGCTCACGAATTTTTCGACACAAGGAAGGATTTGGTTCTACAAGAATGCACTTCCAGCCTAGTTTTTCAAAAAACAATGACGTGCTGTCGTCGATACCATTGTTCGCCCCAACCTCAACGCAAACCCCATTGGTCTTCCTCTGAAAAATCTCATAAATAATTTTGTCTTCACCAAACTGCGAATAAAAAATGTTATCTCTCCTTTCTAACTGGGTAATACTTTATGTAACCGATACGCTTGCTTTCATTTAGTTACATATATTACTTTTATTTTCAATAACTGTGCAAATAGCCATGTCCTCGTTACAGGAGTTGTTAGAGCTGTTATTCCGAGTGTTAAGACGGAAATGATAATTAAATATAGGAGTATCATATAGTGCGACATCGGCTCTCTTAAAAGTATTCTACCAAGACCAGCAACAAATGTACATGTCGTAAGTGGAATGCAGACATCTTGCCAATACCAACGCCATTTTTCTTTAAGTAATAATCTTTTATGCATTACAGGAATCCAAAATATAATGTATCCTATATTTATAATCAGCCATGCGATCGCTCCACCAATAGCACCACAATACGTCGCCATAAAAATAATCAGTGGCACGAATAAAATAACGGAAATTAAGTTTGTGTAAAAAGGTAAACTTGTCCAACCAAATGCCAGTTGCAATGCATAAGGTGGATTCATGAGACCGTTCAATGCAGTTCCGCAAATCATAATACTTACGATAAGATGAGTTTTTTCTGCAGTTATCGGATTCTGTGTCCAGAGAAGAATAACTTCGTATGAAAATAAAGATATAACAATTGCCACAGGCAGGATCAAAACTGCAAAAAATTGACAACTTTTATGATAAAGCCGTATTAATTCATCCTGGTCATTAATACATACTAATTGCGTAAATCTTGGATAAATACTAAAAAAAACTGGGGTAAAAAGACGCCCAATACTCATCGCCACTACACTGGCCAACATGTAATAACCAAATGTTTCCAGTGAAAGCATCTTGCTTAATATGACCTTATCCAATTGAGTAAGAATAACGGCAAGAATAGAGATTCCACTCATGCCGGCAGTAAACCTCCAAACGCCTTTAAGAAGTTTCTTTTGAAATTCTGCATTATTCTCACTATAAGGTAAGTTGTGCCAGAGAAATAAAGCTATTAAACAAGCATTAAAAATGCTCATCACAATTTGCCACAATAAAAATGCCTGAATTGTTGGAGAAACCAACCATAAAATCAAAACAGCACCGGCACCGCGGAATGTGCTCATGCAAACATTGATAACGTTAAGCAGTACCTGTTTCTGTAACCCCATCAACCCACCAGAATAGAATCCAATAGGCATCTGGAAAGCAGTTATTACTCCAATACATACAAGCGCTCGTTCAATGGTTTGGGAAGACAACTGCCCAGCTTTAATCCAGTGATTTGTAATATACGGTGATAAAAACATTATGGAAACTCCAACAAAAATCGCAACGCTCCAGTAAAGCATTTCCAGAGTGCGGACAAGATTTCGAATTTCTTGTTCCTTATTCGGCAACACGGAAAGCCGTGCCATTTCACGGTTCAGAGTGCTACTTAATCCCATATCTAATAGAGCAGATATTCCTTGTAATGTGGCAAAAATGCCAATAAGTCCCCAAGATTCAATCCCCATATATTTAATATATAAAGGGATAAAGATTAAGCCCATAAGAGCTTGCCATATAGTCCCCGCAAAATTGGCAGTAATATTTGCTTTTAGAGGATTTGGAGAGTGTTGCGAAGATTTATGTTTTTCATCTATCATGCAAATTCCTGCTCGAACAAATATTCTTCATTATACTTGTGAATTCAAAAGCTTAGAAAGTTCTTTTCGTGCGTAATTGAATAATGAGGCTGAGTTACTACTCAAAGGTACTATCATCCATCATAAGATCCGCCAGCTGGTGAAAGTTAACTTTTTGTTTCCAGCCAAGGCTTTTAATCAACGATGGATTGCTAACTAATGTATCAAATTCAGGAACAAAATTATCTTTTAATAGGACATAGTCTTCCCATTTTTTGTTGATTTTACTGAAGCAACATTCTAACCACTCCTTGATACTGTGTGCTTCCCCACAACCAATTACTGCTTCATGAATTTTATTTTGATTAACTAAAATCCAAATAGCCTCAATTAAATCTGATGCATAATTAAATTCCTTTTTGACATCAATATTTCCCAATTCCAATTTTTCTTTGCTACCTGAATCTATTCGTTTTACCGCTTGTATAATCTTCTGATTAACATGTTGTTCCGATCGGAAGGGGCTATCGTGATGAAAGAAGTAGCCTACATACGTTTGCAGGCCAAACGCATTTCGAAAATATCGGGCAGCATACACTGAATGAATTCGTGATACAGAATATGGACTAGAACCTTCAAATGGTGTTTGTTCATCGATTGGAGTGCCATCATTCTTGAACTGCAAAGCGCTTCCAGAAACAAATATTTTTGAATCAGGACAATGAAGTCTTGCAGATTCAAGAATATTTAGAGTGCCGGTACAAATTGTTTGATGATTTTCGAATAATGCATTGTGTTTTGTAGTAGATAGTGCGGCGAAATTGAAAATATATTTTGGTTGTTTTTTTATTTGTTCTTCAACAAACTTATAGTCACGTATGTCGCCAATTAAATTTGTTCCTGATCTAGATATACAATCTACCTTCTTTCCGCTTTTTTCTAGTAAGGACTTTAAATATCTGCCATCCTGACCATTTGAACCGAATATAATTGCATCAATACGATCCTTCATGTTACATCCCTTCTATACAATTTCAATTTCTGGCAAAGGAAAAATAAATTTCCCCCCTTGTGCTAAATATTCTTTTTCGCGAAGTAAAATATTATCCTTAAAATGCCATGGCAGTACAAAAAAATAGTCCGGATTCATTGCTTTGGCTTCGGCTTCAGATATGATCGGTATAAGTGTACCCGGAGTAAAGGCGCCAAATTTTTCCTGATTCACTTCAGCAATATATGGGATGTGCTTACTTGTAAATCCGCAAAATTGTAACAATACGTTGCCCTTGGTGCTAGCTCCATAACCAATTATCTTCTTTCCATCTGCCACGAGTGTTTCAATTAAATTTGTTAAGTTTTTCTTGTGTCGAAATACTTTTTCTTCAAAATCCCTATACGGTTTTGGATTATCTAATCCCATGTCATCTTCTTGTCTTAGCAACCAATCAATGACCGGTTTATTAGAAACATACGATGCATTCTTTTTACATGCAGTAACGGCAAAACTTCCACCATTAATTGCATTCATCTGAACATCAATTACTTTCATCCCACAATTTTCAAGAATACTTTTTACAACTTTTAAAGAGTAAAATTCCAAATGTTCATGACAAATTGTATCATAGCTATTTGTTCTCAGCATACTCGGCATATAGCTTTGTTCAAAATGCCAAATGCCATCTTCTGCCAGGCATTGTTCAATATCCCTTACAAAATCCATCGGTGCTTCTAAATCATAGAACATGGCAATCGAAGTAATAATTTTTGCTTTGTCATGGGGAAAACTATCTTTAAAAGTAGTCGCATTAAAAAAATCGGGAATTAGAGTAATATTATCAGTATAGAATTTTTTGAACTTCAATCCAGTCGGATCTATGCCAACTTTTTTATGTCTGCCAGAGTAGGCCCGCAATGATGTTGCATCATTGCTGCCGATATCTATCACAAGATCGGTATCACTTAGTTTCACGAGACGTTCCAGGGTCCTGATCTTTTGTTCAAGATGTCTTACCATAGATGTATTGAGTCCGGAACGATACCCATAGTTGTCTCCATACATTTCATCTAGACTGTAAGACTGTTTCATCTGCAACAAGCCGCTGTCCGGGCACCATACCAGGTCCAAAGGTCCTTTTGTGATTTTTTCATCAATATTTTTAGGAAAAACACCCGTTAAGTATTGAGTCCCCAGAGATAAAACAGTTATTAGGTTTGCACTCTGACTAATACGACATTTTGTGATTTCCGAATACATATCTTTGTCCTCCTTTATTGAGCTTTATCTGGATTACGCATACACCATTTGGTTTTTCGTTGCATGAATGAACTTCCGGTTCTCATGCAACGCTGTCTAGAACTGTTGAAAAAAATTTGCAGAAGACTGCGCCATCCGGTGGATCGCAAAAACATGCATCTTTTGGCGCCAACAGATTTCTTTCTGAAAACTGCTTTCAGTACTTCAACAGATAATTCACATACTGCTATATCAATTCCCTATGAGAAAATCTATTCTGCCGCTATTTTTCCATCTAATTATTGCCCCCGGCATATCCATTGTTTTGGGTTTCGAATCAGACGGACGGAAACTCACACGCGACCATATCCGCAAGGCCATCCGTAGAGGCGTTGTCAACAACAATGATTTCCTGTGGAACTGCGGCCGAATGTGTTTCGAGCGAAAGAAGGTCTCGACGGAGCAGCGCAACGGTATTCCACGATGGAATAAGGATCGACACTCTCATTGCGCGTTTTTCGAAAGACGGGAGAAAAATTCTCTTATCTCGCGGGACTCCAGCACCTGCTCGTTCAGCAGGAGGCCGTCAAAGCCGGCTTCTCGCAATTGATGGATGGTGTGCAACGTTCTGTTGTCGTCCAGGCCAATGGCGACAGCATCATTGGGTACGAACCGCTTCAGCATGATGGTCGGCGCAATATTTTGTTCATGCACTCCGGCGTCGCCATTATAGAGGCCGAATATCCGCACATCGGCCCGCAATGCGGCATCGACCTCTTTTTTCGAGGCACAGGCCACAATGCAATCCATATCCATATCCCGGGCGACGCCCAGAAAACGCTTGATCCCGCCGGAAGGCAGTAGCGCTGCATGAAGAATCACCGCATCAAATCCCGACACGCGCGCATCGTACAGCTGGTATTCGTCGATGATGACTCTGCTGTCCAGAAACGGCGCGGGAACATGCTCATGCACACTGCTGATGCCCGCAGGAGTGCTGTCGCCCTGCAGCACACTTTCATCCAGAATGAACGCGCGGGCCCCAAGCCCGATCCATGTGCGGCATCGGGACGGCACCGATTGGTGCTTTTCTGTCTTTCGCTGTCCTGAAGAGACTCTTCCCATCTGGACAACCGGAATAATCTCTTCCGGATCCTGCGCACGAAGTTGGTCGGCAATCGCACGTGTCGGCACGGCAGATTCCAGCTGCTGGACCAGTTCATGCAGCGGGCGGCGTTCTTTCCGCCGGGGTAATGCGTCACGCACTTGCTGCGCCGCGGCTTCAAGCTCACGCAGTGACGGCATGTGCGCCTCCTTCGGGAATCGTTTTCATTTTGAGATGGATGATGCGGCGCTGATTTTTTTTCACAACTGTAAATGCTCTTTGTTTGTACACAATTTCTTCATGGAGTTCCGGGATCCTGCCCGCCTGCTTGTGCAGAAATCCGCTGATGGTTTCGTAATCGGATCCTTCCGGTAGCAGAGGGCCAAAGCGGTCATTGAAATCCCGCACGCTCATCCCACCGGAAATCACGACCGAGCCGTCACTCGCCGTTTCCACGTCTTTCTTGTCTTCATCATATTCGTCCTTGATCTCGCCCACGATCTCCTCAACGATATCCTCCATCGTCACAATGCCTTCCATGCCGCCGAATTCGTCGATGACGATTGCCAGATGTTGATGCTTTGCCTGTAATTCACGCATCAGAATGCTGATCTTCTTCGACTCCGGCACGAGGAATGGTGTCCGGATGACATCCTGCAAAAGAATCAGTCCGCGGTGTTCAAAGACGCTCAGCAGATCTTTCGTATACAGCACGCCGACGATCTTGTCCATCGTACCATCAAAAACCGGAATGCGGGAATACCCTTCCTCGATCACAATCCGGAGAAGTTTTTCCGGAGGCATGTTGATATCGACACCCACGACATCCGTCCGTGGCACCATAATTTCCTTCACCGTCGTATCGGTGAATTCAAAGATGCTCGAGAGCAGTTCGTGCTCGGTCTTGTCGATCGCGCCGCTTCGCTTTCCCTCCTCGATAATCTCTATCACATCTTCTTCGGAAAGAACGAGATCCTTGATCGGAAAAAATTTCCGCAGGAGGCGGAGAATGATCCTGCCCAGCCGGGCACGAGCTCCGGTGGTCACAGACGATCGATGGTCAGATGTGTTCACAATTCCGTTCCAAAAGATTCCGGGAGAATCCCATATGCGACGGCCGCCGCATTGCCACGCAAATGTTCCGGGTTTTTCGTTCCGATGATGACGCTGGAAACCGCAGGATGCGAAAGAACAAACCGGAGCGCCAGTTCGTGCACAGCCATGCCATGCTTCTCCGCCAGATGAACAAAGTGTGCCGCGCGCAAGCGTTCCTCCTCGTTCGCAATGTCAGTGTGTTTGCCTGTCAGCATACCGCGCGCCATGCCGTCTTTCACTATAATTCCAAGATTTGCATTCTGTGCCGAGGGAAAAATCTGTTCTGCAAAATCACGGCGCAGCAGGTTATAGCTGACTTGGATCGTATCATACTCTCCGCTCGCCACCGCCAGATGCGCTGCTTCCAGCGAATCGGTACTCAGTCCGATGAACCGAATTTTCCCTTGCTCCTGCGCCTGTTTCATCGCGGAAAGCGTCTCGCCGCTGCGGATAACTTCTGGTGGAGCGCTGTGGATTTGCAGAAGGTCAATCACATCTGTTTGGAGCAACCGCAGACTGTTTTCGATGAACAGCATCGTTTCCGGGGCGGAATAATCATAGACGGAATTCGATCCGTCAAACCATTCCCCACATTTTGTCGCAATGATAACCGATTCCCGGATTCCCTTGAAAGCCTTTCCAATGAGTTCTTCGCTTTTAAAATACGCCGGTGCCGTATCGAAAAAATTGATCCCGCAGTCGATGGCTTCATGTACTGTCCGAACGGCATCCGCATCTGCAGGACGTGAAAAATCTGCGAGACTCTGCCGCCAGTAGGGCCAATCCCGTCCGATTTCGAGCGCGCCAAATCCCAGTTCGGATACCCGCAATCCGGTTCTTCCAAGTATTCTAAAATTCATGGTATCCTCACAATAAGAAAGATCTTGAACACTGATGACGCAGAAAAACAATAGATTATCACAGAAACTATGATTTTGAAAGGAAGGAATTGCCTCTTGAACTGCCAAGACAATATCCATCTGTGGAAATCAGTGCTTGTTCCGTGTAATCGGCGTTCTTCTTTTGCTCGTTATCTATTGGCACTAATCCCTTATGCTGCTGCACGTCATGACTATAAGGTACCGCTATTACGGCTCATTTTCAATCGTAGCGAACGCCCTCCAGGAATAATCCCCGTGCAGGGGCAGACATGCCGGCACGTTTTCGGTCCTGGGCCGCAACAATGGTGCGAAATTCATCCAACGATGTAAATCCCCGTCCCACGTCGACCATTGTGCCTACCAGTGCCCGCACCATGCCGCGGAGAAATCTGTTTGCCCGAACCGAAAACACCAGGGTAGCAGCATCCTGTTGATCCCATCTTGCCTCTGTAACGATACATTTAAAGTTTTCCACGCCGGAGTCTGACTTGCAAAAAGATCCAAATTCAGACGTCTGCAATACCACGGTGCAGGCGTCATTCAGAGAATACAAATCAAGTTTATAGAACAGCGGCCAGCAATATCTCCGTTCAATCGCTGACTGCACTTGTTTGATGTAGTACTGATACCACCGTCCACGCGCGCTGTGCCGCGACGAAAAATCCAACGGTGCTTCCTCCGCGGACCTGACAACAACATCACCGGGGAGCATGGAATTCAATGAACGCTGAAAGTACTCCGGTGTAAAACGTGAGTCGGTCATAAAATTGGCGACCTGTCCTCTGGCATGGACCCCGGCATCCGTCCTCCCCGCTCCGATAAGGGTCACCGGCTGCTGCGCCATCTGCGTCAGTGCAATTTCTATCACTTCCTGAACGGACCGATTCCCGTCCTGGCGCTGCCAGCCGGCAAAGTCGGTACCGTCATATTCCAGTAGCAGTTTTACGTTGCGCAATTATGCTCTCCCTGGCGCGGCATAGCCACAACCAAATGAATGTATCGCAGATTACACAGATTAGCAGATTGCACAGATGCATATCTCAGAAGATAATATTCTGCGTTAATCCATGAATCTGCGTAATCAGCGTTCCGATTGCTTCCAAATCTCTTGCGCATTTCTTGGTTCATTCATTGAACATATCACTCTCTATGAGCCATCATAGACTGCTTGAAACGAGACACTACAGAAAACGCGCCGGATTTTGATGACTCAGAGCACAATTCCAAAAAAAAGCCCCGATCTGCATCAGGGCATCATTACGTGGTTACGTTCTCTTCAGAACGTACGAGTAAAAGAAAAGACCATCCCGTCGGGCTTTCCCGAGTAAGCAGTCAGCCTCGAATCGATTTGCCACATCCCGATTCCCTCTTCGAGCGCTCTATTGTATTGCCGGACACATCGCGCCGCATTCACGGCGCTGACGATTCTGTTCACTACCGCGGCAGCGATGATGAAACCCGAATTGGTGATCACCCCGTCACTCGAAGTGCGCAACGAACGAAATCGCAGCCGGTTTGCTTCGGTGTCCCAGTTCCAGGAATATCCCGCAGAAGGATCATAGACCTTAGCCAGATCGCGGTCGCGGAGTTTCTTCTCGTTGTAGTCATAGACATTGGAGAAGTTGCCGACGTTGACATAGAATTGATCGTCTTTCGCATCCGGAGAAAATCCGGCATGCGTGCGGGCGAACGTCCTTGCATCGGACTGCATCCATGTTCCGTATGCATGAACCGAGGCGTAGGTTAACCAGATTCCTCCCTCGGCGATCAGATAATACTTACCACTGTTGAGATTGTCTGCGTACCATTCGCCCATTCCAGGAAGAAGCAGCGAATAGCAGATTGCGACAAATGCTTTTTTCGTATGAACCGGAGTTTGAAAATCTGGCAATGAATTTTCGGAGGCGGTATGTTGCAGGGAGCAGATCCTGGATTGCAATTCCAGCCGCGACGATTGCGGGAAGAGTTGTCCTGCAGCGACGCAGAACAGCAACAGCATGAACGAAGTCTTTTTCACGATTCACCTCTTGTTGTCAAAAATGCACCTTGAGAACAGTATTCAATGAATCGTTACGCGGCCTCGTGTTCGTGAAAGGAAACTACCGTACCAGTGCAGAGCTCAGCACCATACTGTTCGATGCGTACCGGAACGATTTCGTTCAACAGCGACGGCTGAAACGGCACTGCAACACGCACATAATGAGTAGTATAACCAAAAAGCATGTCATTTTCAACGGTTCTTTCCAACAAGACGGGAAGCGTCTTCCCGCATTGCAACGCAAGAAAGGCTTCTTTCTTTTTCTTCCCCAACAGGCGCAACTGTGAACTCCGTTTGAATCGCACACGCGGTTCAACGCGGCCGGCTCGATCAATGGATGGAGTATTTGGTCGTTCAGAGTAGGTGAATACGTGGAAATAATTCACGGGAATTTCCTGCAGAAAGCGATACGTCTCCTGGAATTCCTCCTCAGACTCACCGGGGAAACCGACAATGACATCGGCGCCAATACCGGCATCGGGATCGCGTTGCCGGATAGCGGCGATCAATACGCGATAATCTTCCGCAGTATATCGCCGGCGCATCGCCCGAAGAATCGAATCCGCACCGGACTGGAGCGGAATGTGAAAGTGGTTGCAGATTTTGTTGGAAGCAAGCCACTGATCGAGTAGCTGCGGCGATAAAAGATTGGGCTCGATGGAACTGATTCTGATGCGCTGCAGGCCGTCTATCCGCTCCAGCGCGGTCAGCAACTCCAACAATGATGTTCCCGCCGACTGGCCGAAGTCACCGACGTTGACGCCGGTGAGGACGATTTCCTTGTAGCCGTCCGCGACGATGCGCCGTGCCTGCTCTAGACTCGCTTCAACGGATTGGCTGCGACTTTTTCCGCGCGCCAGTGGAATCGTGCAATAGGAACAAGTGAAGTCGCATCCATCCTGCACCTTCAGGAAGGCGCGCGTCCGATCATTTCCCTCTCCCGAAAAAGCGGGACCGAAATCCGAGGTCTCGGCAATCGACGCTGCATGAATTCGGGGCGCGTCGTTTTTCTGAAACGATCCCGCATAGTCAAAGAGATTGAATTTTTCTCCGGTGCCGAGCACGAGATCCACACCGTCAATGGAGGCGATCGCTTCAGGACTCAATTGCGCATAGCAGCCCAGCACGACGACAAACGCCTCCGGCGATGTGCGCAGCGCACGCCGTACTATCTGGCGGCACTCACGCTCGGCACGCTGGGTGACCGTGCAGGTATTGATAATACACACATCGACCGGATCGCCGAAATTCGCAACCGAAAATCCGCGATCGACGAACTGCCGCTCGAGCGCAGAAGTCTCTGCGTAGTTCAATTTGCAGCCGAGTGTGTGAAAAGAAACGCGCATAGAAGTTGAAAAGAAAAAGTCAAAACCACTGAGGCACTGAGGCACTGATTGTTTTTCTCCGTGACTCCGTGTCTCTGTGGCAAAAAGAAACAACGTGTATAATGCAGAAAGAGTCCCGAACCCGGGACTCTTTCTGTGTGCGTATTCTTATATCGCCTTCTCGTCAGCCGTCGGAGGCGTGGGTACCGCGTCCTTCAGGGTGATGGGAGGCAGCTTGTGTTTCGTCACGTAGTCGTCCACGAGCTTTTGTTCCTTGCCGCGGAGATATTCGACAACGGAGAGAACGATCTTCTTGCTTTCCTGATCGAATTCGATCACGGTCAGCGGAAGAATGTCGCCGATTTGGAATGCATCGGCAATGTTCTTCACCGGCGTCTGCGACAATTGCGACAGGGGCACAAAGCCGTCAACGCCCAGAGGCAATTCGACGATGACGCCCTTCTCGATAATGCGCACCACATTGCCTTCCACGTCCGTACCGACACGGTAGGTGCTGGAGAAAGCATCCCACGGATTGGAATTCAACTGCTTGTGTCCTAGGGAGATGCGGCGCTGATCCACGTCGACGCCAAGAATAATCACCTCGATGGAATCGCCTTTCTTCACAACTTCGCCCGGGTGACGGATCTTCTTCGTCCACGATAGATCGGAGATGTGAATCAATCCGTCGACGCCCTGTTCCAATTCCACGAACACGCCGAAGTTGGTCAGGTTGCGCACCACACCGGTGTGGCGTGAATCGACCGGATACTTCAACAGAAGCGTTGTCCACGGATCGGGTTCGAGCTGTTTGATGCCGAGGGAGATCTTCTTGTTGTCTTTGTCGAGCGACAGAATAACCGCGTCGATCACCTGGCCCATCGACACAACCTGCGACGGATGCTTGATGTGCTGCGTCCAGCTCATTTCGGAGATGTGAATGAGGCCTTCGATGCCCTTTTCGATCTCGATGAATGCGCCGTAGTCGGTGAGCGACACCACCTTGCCGGTGACTTTCGTCCCGACCGGGTATTTGGTGTCGATATTTTCCCACGGATGCTTCTGCAGCTGCTTATAACCGAGGGAGATGCGTTTCTTTTCCTGGTCGAAATCGAGCACAACGACGTTGATCGTCTGATCAAGCTTCACGATTTCTGACGGATGATTCACGCGGCCCCACGAAAGGTCGGTGATGTGCACCAGGCCGTCCACGCCGCCGAGATCGACGAACACGCCGAAATCGGAGATGGCTTTGACGGAGCCTTCAAGAATTTGTCCCTTTTCAAGGGAGTTGAGAATTCCTTTGCGCTGATCCGCAAGTTCCTCTTCTACAAGAATCTTGTGGCTCACCACGACATTTTCCGACGGGTGATTGATCTTCACCACGCGGAAGTCCATTTCTTTGCCAATCAATGCATCAAAATCACGAACAGGACGGACATCGATCTGCGAACCGGGAAGGAACGCATCAATGCCCAGCAAATCCACCACCAGACCGCCTTTGATTCTGCGGAGAATGCGGCCTTTAAGCAATTCGCCCGTATCGAATGAGCGCGTAACGCGTTCCCAGATACGCATGAAGTCCGCACGTTTGCGAGACAATACCATCTGTCCGTCTTTATCCTCGATACTCTCGAGGAATACTTCCACTTCATCTCCGATTTTCAGTTCATCGATCCTCGGGAACTCGTTCTTCGGCACCGTGCCTTCAGACTTAAAGCCGATATCGAGCGATACTTCGCCATCGCCGATATGAACAACGCGGCCTTTGACAATTTCGCCCTGGGAAATTTTGCCCAGCGTGCCTTCGTACAGCGCCGTCATTTGTTTCTGTTCTTCGGGCGTGTAGTCTTCTTGAAGAAATTTAGCCATTGAAACTCCTCGCTCATTCGTTCCGCCGGAATCGAGCGTCATCACTTTCGACGCCGTCAGACTTCCCTGAGCAGATTTTCGGCTTTGAATCATCCTTCTCTCTTGAGCCGGACTTCAAAGCCTTTTTGGTTGTTGTAATGGTTGTTGATTAATGATGACGTTAATAAAATGTCCAGAACTATTTTTTTTGCCACAGAGAACGCAGAGAAAAAGGTGAGATTGTCCTCGGACGCTGAGCGAAGCCGAAGCGTCCGAGAAAAGACTGTCCCGGAGAACACAGAGAAAGAAACTCTGATCCGTCACATTTAAAGTGCTTCAATCGCCCGTGCGACGCGCTCCATCAGCCATTGCGGCGTACTTGTTGCACCGCTCACACCGACGCTGTTCGCACCCGTGAACCACTCCCGTTGTAGCTCGCGTTCATCTTCAATAAAATGCGAGCGTGGATTCTCTGCTGCGGCAATCGCATGCAGCACCTTGCCGTTTGAACTTTTTTTGCCAGCCACGAACACAAGCACATCATTGCTCTTTGAAAACTCGCGCAGCTTCTTCTCTCTGCCGGACACCTGGCCGCAGATGGTATCCTTCGCGTGAAAATCTACAGCCACTTCCTCAAACGTTCCAACTTCAAACACGGCCTGCATCTTTTCTTTAATCGCATCACGGATCGCATAGAAGGTCACCTTATCCATTGTCGTCTGCGAGAAGAGCACCGTGTTCTTCCTGAAATCAATGCCGTCGATTTCTGCAACCGACTTCACCACAATCGCCTGGCCGTTGGTTTGCCCAACAAGTCCGATGGTTTCTGCATGATCTCTTTTACCGAAGATCACAATCTGAAATTCTTTTTCGTAAAACCGCCTGATCCGTTCCTGCACCTTCGTCACCACGGGACAGGTGGCATCAATCAATTCAATGCCCAGTCTCTTCGCACGCAGGAATGTTTCAGGCGGCTCGCCATGGGCGCGAATCAACACCTTTGCATCACGCGCTTTCTCAAGTTCGGCGTGGGTGATCGTCACCAGCCCTTTTGCCGAAAGCCTCTCGATCTCCACGGGATTGTGGATGATGTCGCCAATACAATACAGCCTGCCGGATTTTGCAAGCTCTTCTTCGGCAATCTCCACGGTTCGCACAACTCCCCAGCAGAAACCCGAATTCTGATCAACGGATACCTTCATCGCAGCTTCTCCATCGCCTTCGCCACAATCCTCTCCACCTGCTCATCGATCGTCAGAGACGTCGTATCCAGAACAATTGCATCATCCGCCTGTTTGAGCGGACTCGCGCTACGAGTCGAATCACGTCTGTCACGGTCAACAATTCCCGCGGTGAGTGTCTCGATATCCATCGAAATGCCCTTCTCCGCCAATTCTTTCTGCCGTCTTCGCGCCCGCTCGTATGTATCCGCAATCATGAAGATTTTTATATCGGCATCCGGAAACACCACGGTGCCGATATCCCTGCCATCCATCACGATGCCGCCCTGTGTTCCCATGGCCCGTTGTTCGCGTACCAAGAACTCACGCACAGCAGCAATGCTGCTGACAGCGCTCGCTGCATTGGAAACTGCAGGGGTTCGAATCTCATTCGTCACATCAACGTTGTCAAGGAACACGGCATTGAAACCGTCCAAGGGCTGCAACCGGATGGTCGTCAAGCCAACCAACGGCAGAATCTTCGCAGCATCCTGCGGATCAACTCCACACCGGAGAGCTTTCAATCCCATCGCGCGATACATGGCGCCGGAATCGATATGTAAATATTCAAGCCTCCGGGCGACCATCTTTGCGGTGGTGCTCTTGCCGGAAGCCGCCGGACCATCAATGGCAATGATCTGTTTTTTCACTACAGTCATTCGTTATGAACGTTTAATATATGAATTTTCGTTGGATTCGGCAACATTTTTCAACAGCAATTTTTCAGCGGCAATGATTGAAGGCCTGAACCAAAAACTTGTCATCAGCCACAAGGGCACCAAAGCGCAAACCGATAGCAGAAAGATAGATAGGTTTTCACAATCCCTTGTGCTCTCGTGACTTTGTGGCAACTTATCCATATTTCTGGAATCTGCCGGAATTTCGCCATCGGAAATCGTATTTTGAATTCCGTCCATTTTGGCATATATTTCGACATGCGCAAACTCAATCATGCAGAAATCGCTTCCAATCGCGTGAATCCGGGACAACCGGAACTTCATCATCGAATGCCCATCTATGCCCTTCTGGACAACATCCGCAGTCTTTACAACGTGGGCTCAATATTCAGAAGTTCCGATGGCGCCAGAATCAGCAAATTGTATCTGACCGGCTTTACTCCGCATCCTCCCCGCAAAGAAATCGACAAAACCGCGCTCGGTGCCACGCAAACCGTCCCGTGGGTATACCGCAAAGATCCGCTGGAAGCAATTGCGGAAATGAAGTCCAATGGAATCAGAATTTGCGCTCTGGAATTAACAGACTCCAGTAAGCCGTACTTTGATGTGGTGCCGGCAGATTTCCCGCTTTGTCTCGTGGTGGGGAATGAAATAACGGGAATTTCAAAACCGATTCTGGACGCCGCAGATTTTTCAGTCGAGATTCCGATGATCGGGCACAAGCAATCGCTTAACGTCGCCGTGGCGTACGGGATTGTGCTGTACGATTTGCTCCGCGTGTGCTTTCAGTCAGGTGTTCATCCGTCGCAAGGGTGAAGTAGTCCCATTTTTCCAGTGTATGGATCCGGATGACTCCGGCCCGCACCAGCGTGGTCAAGATGCGTGACGCCCGCCGTTGTGAAACATTGATCATACCCCCAAATTCCTGCACGGTAATCCGCTCGTTCGTTTCCAGATAACTGAAGAGGCGTTTTTCATTGTCACCGATGGTAAGTGTGAGAGGCGCGCGGTCCGGACTCTCATCACGAAGAACTTTGATCACTTCGCGGCTGGCGAGGACGGAATTATCATTCACACGAATGAAGACTTTGTTTTCCTCTCCGTCATCGCTCAAAAGATAGTGCGGCTTCTGATCGCTCTCATCAACTGTCGCGACGATCACATCTTTGTCATTGAAAGGAACAATATCCAGATGGGGTTCAATCGGAGGATCGCAGTATCGCTGCCCGGCAAGAGAAATAAGATCCGCTTCCGCCTTCTCGCTCTCCACACCAACGATGGAACCGTCGTCATCCACGCCAAAAAGGATGCAGCCGCCCTGCGTGTTGGCAAACGCGATCAAGGCCTTTGCAATTTTCTGCGGCGTGGAGATTTTCCGTTTGAACTCGATCTCGAATCCTTCCCCCTCTTCAATCATCGCCTTCACGTCGTGCAGGTTCATTCGTATCCCCAGACATGCATGCGTTGGAGGATGACACCGGCCCTCCTGGCAATGTACACTGAACCGGAGTTTGGTTGTACTCTCAGGGGCATAGGAATCACCGCCGCCATGCGCGCAGCCTGCTCGGACGACAGATTTGCGGCAGATGTTCCGAAATATTTTCTCGCAGCCGCTTCCGCTCCGTACACTCCGTTGCCCCATTCAATGATGTTCAGATAGAGTTCCAGAATTCTTTTTTTCGAAAGAATCCGTTCCATCCGGAGCGTGATGACCAGTTCTTTCAATTTGCGGAGAGGATTTTTGGATGTGGAGAGGAAAAGATTTTTTGACAGCTGCTGTGAAATGGTACTGCCGCCACGTACGGCTTTCCCTTTTTCCAGATTTTTTTCGACCGACTGTTCCAGTTCGTACCAATCCACACCGCTATGTTCGAAAAATGTTCCGTCTTCTGAACAAACGACCGCATTCATGAGATGGGGAGAAATACGTGAGAGCGGCATCCACGTCTGTTGGATCATATATGGCTTACCCGCCGACGATGCTTCCGATTCGCGCTGTCGCATAAGCGCAGTACGGTGCGGATTCTCTTTCCGCAACGCGTGAAGGCTGTTATATGGCAGCATCAGGTACTGAAGAGCAATAAGAACGCCCAGTATGGAGAAGAAGGCCTTGGCAGGATGTTTCTTACACCACTGAAGAAACGGCGGAAGATGCTCGCGAAGAAAGAATTGGATGAATGATGAAATCTGCATTTGTTAAAACCCGATCACAGATTACTCCGATTACGCAGATTGCGCTGATTATGTTATCTGCGGTCGTTTTGTCTGGTCCATGAAACTTTGAAGAATCAACGCTGCAGCCATGGCGTCAACACGTCCCTTGTTCTCGCGCCGTTCTTTTTTCCTTGTGCCCATGTCGATGAGCGTCTGTTGCGCCATCCTCGTAGTGAAGCGCTCATCCCACACCACCAGTTCAATGCCGAACGCTTCTTTCAATTTTTCCATAAAGCGTTCAACTTCTTCCGCCTTCTGCCCTTTTTCCCCTTTCAGATTCAGCGGCATTCCCACAACGATCAAGCCGGGTGCGTACTGGGCAATCGCTTCACCAAGCCGGGTCATCAACGTCGCATCGTTTTTGAAGGCGCCGACGCTTTGCGCGATGATACGAAGCGGATCGCTGACTGCCACACCGACGCGGACGCTCCCATAGTCGAGCGCCAGAATGCGTTGTTCCATTGTTATTCCTCAAACCGTTCCACACGGGTGATGCCTTTTACCCGCCGCAGTTTTTCGACAATCACGTTCAAGTGTTCGATGTTCTTCACGTAGAGGATGAAGTGCCCCTCCATCATGGAGTCTTTCGAGTTTATAGTCACGCTCCGGATATTGGTGTTATTGTAGCCGGAGATGCTATTCGTAATATCGTTCAGCAAACCGGAACGATCATGGCCTGAGACCCGAATTCCGGCTATAAATTCCGCCTCGGTTGCAGCCGGCCATCCCACATCCACCAGGCGCTCTTCGTCTTTCATCCGCATGGCGATCACATTCCGGCAGTTCTTCCGGTGGATCTTGATTCCTTCGCCGCGAGTGACAAAGCCGATAATCTCGTCACCGGGGATGGGATTACAGCACTTGGCATAATGATGCATGAAAGAATCACTCGACCCAAAGAGCGAGATGCCGGATGCAACATCACGTGCGCTGTCCACGAACTTCTGGAAGAGTGTTGTCCCGGATTCTGTCCCCTTTTCCGGAGCCGGAACCGACGGTGGTTTGCTGCCCGCGATGAGTAATTCCACCAACTGATCAACATTGACCGACTCATTGGCAATGGCAAGATAAAACTGCTGGACATTGTCCATCTTCTGGGAATGAATGAACTTCACCAGCTCATCATCGTTGATATGAAGTTTCGCCTTCTTGATCTTCTTGTCCCACAGATCCTTTCCGTCATCAATATGCTTGCGCGACTCTTCTTTCAACCACCGGCGGATGTGCTGTTTTGCCTTATGCGTAACAACAAACTTCTCCCATCCCGGGTTCGGCGTCTGCTTCTTCGACGTAATGATCTCCACCTGATCGCCGCTGAGCAGGATTGTATTCAGTGGAACGATGCGGCCGTTCACTTTGGCACCGATGGTGTGGGAGCCGACGTTGGAGTGTATTTCAAATCCAAAATCAACAGGGGTCGCTCCTTTCGGGAGAATCTTCAGATCGCCCTTGGGGGTGAACACGTAGATCTCGTCCTGATAGAGATTCAATTTAAAGCTCTCCATCAGTTCCCTGGGTGCATCATCATCTTTCTGTTCGAAGATTTCACGCACCCAGCTGATCCAACTCTGCAGTTCCTTGTCAAGCGTTGCGGCGCCTTCTTTGTACATCCAGTGAGCGGCAACACCGCGTTCGGCGATTTCATGCATCGCGCGCGTGCGTATCTGCACTTCCACCATCTTCCCTTCCGGGCCGAGCACCGTGGTGTGAATCGATTGATAGCCGTTTTTCTTCGGTATTGAAATGTAGTTTTTAAAGCGCTCGGGAATCGGTTTGTAGATGCCGGAGACAATGCCGTACACCGTAAAGCAGTCGTTGATTTCTTCCGTGTCCAGAATGATGCGCACGGCAAACATGTCGTAGATCTCGTCGATCGGCTTTGCGCGCTTCACCATCTTGTTATAAATACTGAACAGATGCTTCGGACGTCCCTCGATGGTGAATACGAGCCCCTGTTCCTTCAGCTGCTTCTCCATCGGCACGGTAAACTTGCGGATGTAGTGTTCGCGTTCGCGCCGCTTCGATTTAATCGTGTGCGCAATTTCTTCGTATTCACGGCGGTGCAGATGTTTAAATGCAAGATCTTCGAGTTCCCATTTGATCTTGGCCAAACCGAAACGGTGTGCGAATGGCGCATAAATCTCCAGCGTTTCCTTTGCCATCCGCTGCTGTTTTTCGGGAGCAAGAAACTCAAGCGTTCTCATGTTGTGAAGACGATCGGCGAGTTTCACAATCATCACGCGCACGTCATTCACCATGGAGAGGAGCATCTTGCGGTAATTTTCCGCCTGGGTGATTTCGTGACTGCGGAAAATGTCGGTGATCTTCGTGGCGCCGTCGACGATATCCGCCACGGTGTCGCCGAATTCCTGGCGAATATCCTTGATCGTGAATTCGGTATCCTCCGCCACATCATGCAGCAGCGCACAAGCGACCGACACGTCATCCAGTGCTATTTCTTTCGCGGCGACGAGAGCTGCCTCGTACGGGTGCTGAAAGAACGGTTCCCCGGAAGCACGGATGTCGTTCTTATGCGCCTCCAGACTGAACTCAAAGGCGCGTGTAATCAGGTCTTCATCCACAGACCGCAGATTTTTTCTACAGACGGCAAGAAGATCGTCCAGCTTCTTTTTGTATTTGGGTTGAACCATACTTGCTATTTGGATTTCCGGAGCCGCACGCTCAGTTCGCGCGCAGCTTCCAATTTCTTTGAAATATCTTTATGCGTTTTCCCACTCATCGGTTGATATCGGAGAATGGCGGCACATTCTTCTTCTCCTGTGCGTGCATCACCCGTTGCCGCTGCAAATTGTGCCAATTTCAGCCGGCACGTTATCTCAGCGTAAATATTCCGCACCGGTGCCGCAACAATGGAAGCGAGAAGCCGCACCACGTCTTTTTTCAGCGACGTGGAGTCTTTTATTCGTTCGTGAGCCGTCAGAATGCCCCACAGCACCGAGCGGTTATCCGGATATCGGGAGAGAATGCGGTCAGCCCATTCCACCGCTTCACGATACCGGCATTCTTCAATCAATATCCACATCATGCTGCTGACTGCAACAGCTGATTCATAGACGGAATTTTGCGCGGCATTACGCAGCATGGAAAATCCCTCGCTGCGTTTATCTTTCATAAAGGGAAGCCAATTCAGAAAGTCCGTCTTCCTGCTTCTCCAATAGTAATATGTTCCGAGACCGCTCATCGCATGCCAGAACGATGCATCGCAATTGAGCGCTTCCTCAAACATGCCGGCGGAACTGATTCCTTCTTTCAAGGCGGTATACCAATTTCCCTCCTCTGATTCTGAAAACGATCGGTAGGCCGAGGCAGTTCCCGCATAATAATATCCCCATGGATCCCCCTTCTGCCGTGACATCATCTGTTCCGCCCTGAGTGCGGCTTTTTCGAGCAGCGAATCGTACAGCGGCCGGTTTAGCCACGTATCATAGTCGGAGCATTCCGCCTGCATCACAGCCGCGAGGAAGAGATAGCCGGAAGGATGAGACGGCCAGTTCCGCACGACCGTCTCGAATGAACGGCGTGCATCGAAGTACCGTTCCTTTAGGGTCAGATCTATACCTTCCATGATGCGGTCGTGCATCGACGCATCCGGGAGACGCTGTGCGGGTGCCGTTTCCATTCCAGCCAGGAGACAAAGAAGGGATACGGCTGCCGTCTGAACGATATGGCGGCAACGAATATGCATTTACAATTTTTCAGTGCCGAAGATACGGTCACCGGCGTCGCCCAACCCGGGAAGAATGTATCCGCGCGCATTAAGCGAACGGTCCAAACAGGCGCAGAAGATCGGAACTTCAGGATGGTGCCTGGTGACCACACGCACGCCTTCGGGCGCTGCAACGAGGCATACGACGCGAATGTTTTTCGCCCCCTTCAGTTTCAAAAATGTCAGCGCGGCGGCGGCGCTGCCGCCCGTGGCAAGCATCGGATCAATCAGAATAACCAGAGACTTGGAAAGTTGACGCGGAAATTTCGAATAGTAGTCGACAGGACGGAGAGTGGTTTCATCGCGATAGAGACCGACATGGCCGACACGTGCTTCCGGCAGCACATCAAGAAAACCCTCGACCATACCAAGGCCGGCACGAAGCACCGGCACAACAACAATGGATTCTTTTAGTTTGTATCCTTTCGTCTTTGCCATCGGCGTGGTGACGGCAAATGACGTGAGCGCGAAATCCTTCGTCACCTGGAATGCCATCATGCCGGCAATACGCGATAGTGTGGCGCGGAATTGCGCATTCGATGTTTTCTTATCCCGTAGTATGGTGACGTCGCGCTGGATCAGCGGATGCGTAACAACGGTGAGATTTTTCATTTCCTTCCTTTTCGTTTGAATTGAAGCGTCACGGGTACACCGGTAAACTGGAAATGCGACCGAAGTTTATTTTCCAGAAATCTCTTATAGGAGTCACCGATCATCTGCGGTTCATTCGCGAAGAAGACAAAAATCGGTGGATTTGCAACCACTTGCGTGACGTATTTGATCTTGACATCTTTGCCGGTTTTTGTGGAAGGCGGATAGTGCGCGATTTCCGCCAGCATCTTTTCATTGAGCTCCGTCGTCGGGATGCGTTTATGCCGTTCGGCATTGACGTGGCGCGCCATGTCAATCAATTTAAAGATACGTTGTTTCGTCTTCGCAGAAATAAACACGACCGGCACAAAGTCATGAATCCGGAGCCGTTTGCGCAACGCCTTCTCGTACTCGACCGACGTCATCGTGTTCTTCTCAACGAGATCCCACTTGTTGATACCGATCACCACGCCGCGATTGCGTTCGATGGCAGATTCCACTATCTTCAAATCCTGTTTTTCGAGCTCTTCATTCGCATCAAACAGCACAAGCGCCACATTGCACCGTTCAATGCTCCGCAGCGTACGCACCGTCGAGAAAAAATCGACGCTTTCCTTGATGCGTTTCTTTTTGACCAGGCCCGCCGTATCGATCAGCAGAATCTCTTCATTGTCGCGCTTCAGCAGTGAGTCGATTGGATCGCGTGTTGTGCCCGGAATCGGCGTAACGATGGAACGCTCAATGCCTATTAACGCATTCACCAACGATGACTTGCCGACATTCGGCTTTCCGATCACTGCAAGCCGGAGGCGTTCGTCGGTGTCTTCGCCCTCCTCCTCGACGACGATGTCTTTCGTGAGCAGGTCCAAAAAGTCGCCGATGTTTCTTCCGCCGAGGGCGGAAAGTGCGATGGGATCGCCAAGCCCGAGTGCATGAAATTGCGCGGCCTCGAACTCCTGTGCCGCACGATCGACTTTATTCACGATGAGTAGAACTTTTTTTCTCGACGTCCGCAGAATGGCGGCAATTTCTTTGTCGATCGGAGTGAGCCCCTCACCGGCATCCACCACAAAAAGCACCGTATCCGCTTCGGTGACTGCGATCTGTGCCTGTTCACGGATTGCCTTTTCGAACACGTCTTCAGAGTCGGGAACGTAGCCACCGGTGTCAATGAGTGTAAATGACTTTCCGACCCACTCCCCTGTTCCATAATGGCGGTCGCGTGTGACGCCGGGCTGATCGTGGACGATCGCTTTTTGGGCTCCGATGATCCGGTTAAAAAGTGTTGATTTCCCCACGTTGGGACGGCCAACGATGGCTATAACATGAATGGACATAGCATTTCTAAGTGAAAAATGTGGAATCAATTCATAGTAAGATAGGAAAAAGCGGTGTGAGTTGCTAACCGCACCGCTCATCCATCAAAGCAGCGCCCGAATGCACTGTATAATGCAAAACGGACACAGGAAGTGCACCTGTGTCCGTTTTCGTATTACAGAGGGTATATGAACAAGCGGTCAGTACACCACCGACAATGTCATATATTGGACGTTTTTCAACCGGCCGTAATCAGCGAATGCGTAGTCGAGCTTCACCGACGCAGAGCTCGACAGACCAAGGTTGATACCCACACCCCAAGTCAGGCCGCCTTCGGCATCGTCCATGAAGAGCGATTTATAACCGACGCGTCCGAATACCATCTCGTCATATCCCAGTTCAAGACCCGAATTAAGATATTCGACGTTGTCGTTCGGGTGGATTGCATCGATGGCTACCGTCGCGCGGATTTTTTCCGTTTTCACCGCATCCATCGATAATCCGATGCGGAATGAGAGCGGCAGGTCGTATGCTTCCGTTTCATACAACGCGGGCACGTTCTGAGCTTCCTGTGCGGATTTCCCGCCCGGGTTGTTGTTAAAAGAAAGATCATGGCCATCCAAGCGCATCTTAGATCCGAAGTTGGAAATGCTCGCTCCAATGCGCAGATCGTTGAACGGAGTAACATAGTATGTGCCGACATCGATGGCAAAAGCCTGTGCGCTTTCGTTCCAGATTGCATCACGGATATATTTCAACGAACCGCCGATGGAAAATCTGTCGGTCAGCGCGCGGGCAAAACCTACGCCCAACGCAAATGAACCCGCATCCCACTTGCGTCCATCGCCTTCCGGATTGACTTCCGTCCGCACGATGTCCTCCGGTACGGCAAGCGACGTCAGCGAAAAGGCCATCGTGCCCACACCGTCCAGATTGATTGCCGCCGCCGCAAAATCGTATTTTACATCTGCGAGCCATTGTGCGTGGGTGAAGGTCGCTTCGCCCATGCCGGGAACGGTTGTCAGCGCACCGGGATTCCAGTAGATCGCATAGACATCACCCGGAACCGCCACCGCACCGCCGCCCATGGCAATCGATTTGGCGCTCGCACCGATTTTAAGAAATGGCGCAACGGTTGTTCCCACCTTCGTCGTCTGGCGGGCCAACTGCGCCTCTGCTGTGGCGGTGCACAGGAGCACCGCCATCACCAACCATGCTGAAAATTTCTCTATCATCTTCATCTGTTTGCATTCTCCGAGAAAAAGTTCAAAGTGCTGAGGCGCATCATTTAATCAAACCGAATCGTCCAATCTTCGCGCCGCCGGCCGGTGTTTCTATATGATAGATATAGACACCATAGGCAAGGCGCGCGCTCTCAGATGAAAGGATATCCCAGCTCAGGTAGCTGTTCAGATCGTCCTTTTGGAGCGTCTGCACCAGTTCACCGGTCATCGTGTAGATGCGGATCGTGCACACTTCCGGAAGATTCCGGAATTGGAGCGAGCGACCGCCTCGATGATCGGGTTGATTCGCCGGCAATTCGAATTGACTGGAGACGACATAGGGATTCGGTACCACATACACCTTGTCCAGCATGCCGGCTGCCGCCTTCGCATCATAGTTGATAGGCGTGGTCGCTAATGCAAAGGAATCCTTCTTGGTAAACGGCTTCTTTGTTTTAGCGATATAAACCGTACCTGCGTTAATCTGCGGCTGAGCACCACTACGTTGCTGAATGAAGATGCCCATCATAATGTAGTTTCCAGTCACACCGCTTGCATTCACATTGTACGGCGGTGGAGTGGGCACAACCAATTGATCTCCGAGATCCCAACGCCCTTTCTTGCCATTGTCCAGCACTCTGATCGTCAATTTGACGCTGGTGTCAGTAATGTTCTCGATCTTGAACGGCGTCTTCACCCGAATCGAGCCCGTTGTCGGCAGCAAAGAATCCGCCGGCGTGGCATAATCACCTGACGCCGTGGTGTCGGCAAGGGAAGAGAAGAAGGTAATTTTCAGATCGATCGGTGCAATGACCTGACCACTGCCCGTGATGGTCGAAGGACCAATACGTGCCGTTACACCAGTCGGTTTGACGATGAATCCGCTCCCGAGCGTGTCCAGTGCGAGCGGGTCATCCGTCACAAAAGGACGCACACCGTCGAATACAGGATTGTCATCTTGGGTCTGCATAGCACTGCTATTGATCACCGGATAGAATTGATACTTCACCTTGTATACTCCACCCAGAACCAAGGCGCCCGGAGTAAGACCACGCACCTGTCCGCCGGCTGAATCCACTTTGAGGGAAGTTAGCGGAATTTGCGCATTGGACGCATCGAACACTTGAACCGTGGTCGGAACGATATTCTTGTTTATCAGACTGACGAACAGCGTATCCCGGGAGACGATGCTCTCCTCATAGAACGTCGAGCGCAACACCGAATACGTCATCACACTGTCGCTTCCCACTTTGATCTTTTTGAAAGACAGTACGAAAGAGTTCGTGCCGAGTTTTGGTTCATCGAGCACCTTGAGTTGCACCAATCCCGTGCCTGCCCCAGTAGAGTGTGAAATCGTCCGTCCCTGCTGAATATCGGCGATCGGGCTGACAATGCCGGATGCGAGAGAGCCGGGTATCACCGCAGCCGTATTCACGTCGAACTTGAATTCCTGTGTGACGGCATCGCGCTGAATAATCGCCTGGCATTCCGTGGGAGGAAGTTTCAAACTGTCGGTATAAACACCGTTGTCAAATGACACTACCGCGTAATAGTACGTCTTGCCATTCGTCACAGTGGAATCGACATACTGATGGCGCAGGCCGGAAACATCGGTCGGCTCGCCCATATAGTATTTCACGGCACGTCCCTGGTATTCCGCCGGCTGAAAACCACCCACGTAAAGCGCCTGTTGGTCGGCTGTCCAAGGCAGATGCCATTGTGCTCTTTTTTGTGCCTGATCGTCGAACAATGCCATGCCGATGAACGGCTGGCCGTTGCCGTCCGTAACAGTATAGACATCGTTGAAAGTGTAGTCTTCACTGCGGTATATTTTATATCCTTCGAAGTCATTGATATTCGTCAGAGGATCCACGCCCTCTTCTGCACTGGTGTCCCAATACAACGTGACGCGGTTATTGCCGGGCACAACAACAACGTGCGGCTTGGGCGGCGGCTGTGCGAAACGATAGTTCGCTTCCAGCACACGCTGTGCTACTTCGGAATTCAGGAGCAAATCGCTCAGGTTCGCTCCCATCATCAAGGCGATGGAGAAGCGCTGGCGATCGCCATGCTTGAGATCGAACGGACCGCAACCATACAGGAAAATATTGTCACCAATGGTGGGAGGATAGAGCAACGCTATTCCCGAAGTATCCATGTCCGACGAAATCTTGTCGTACATCAGGATGTCGTTCTTCGGCCTGTTGTTCCCGCCGAATACCAACGCCCAGAAACTCTTCAAGCCGATCTGATCGGATTCATTGACATCGCGAATGCCGAAATTTGGCTCAGATCCAAGCCATGTGCCGTCTGGTGCAAATTTTTGATCGGGAACTCCGTTTCCTTCTCCTTCATCGTGTGTTCCGGCAATACCGTCGATGCCGACATCATCACGAGTCAGATCCCAGTTGCCGTTTTCGTCGCCGGACCAACGGGGTTTGGGATCGCCGTACATCGCTTTGTACTTTACGAGATCCGCGATTCCTTCCGTCAGCGGATGGTTCACACCATCGATATAGTAGCCCTTATCATTAAACGGGCTTTCGTCAATAATGCCGTCATCGTCGTTGTCGATTCCATCGGTGCTATTGCTCGGGCTCTCGAGAAACTTATATCCGAAATAGCCCGGAGGTATCGTCGGAATATCGCTCTTGTTGTCAGGATCCCAGGCAAAGACCAGGTTGCGTGAGCGCTGCGATGTCAGGACTCCATTGACAATCGTCAAGTCGTTGCCGCCTTTGAAGACTGTTCCCTGGCGTCCGGGGATGAACGAACAAGCATCGTCTGAATAATTAAGGTAACCACCGATATGGGGATCGCCGAACATGCCGAAGAAAACTTTGTTCAAAGTTTTCTCGCTGGAATTTTCCGCCGAGTACACAAGGAAGATAATATCTTCGGCAAGCGGATTCGAGAATTGGAATGTTCGGACTTCGAGATTGAGGCCCAATCCGCGCTTCGTAGAATCGCTCGGGAAAGGATAGTACTCGAATTCTTTTTTGGTGTAGTCGTCCACTACATAGTACACTTCTTCATCCGGCACAGTCGAATTGCCGCCCAGATAAGATGGATACACATAGATCCCAAGCGTCGCATTGTACCATGATTCCGGCCACGACGGTGGGCGTAGGCGAAGGTCGTTGTTCACTTTCGCGCGCGCGCCCCACGAAGCCACATCGGGTTGGTTTGGGGCAGAGTATCCGGGTTTCGGCAGCCAACCCCACTTCAATCCATCCGGACCGTACTCGCCATCAGTCGGTGAGTCGAATCCCTCGCTCACAATTTTGATAGAGTCGATGGTCGATCCGGCCTTCGGCACATTGCAACCCACCAGCGGGCCGAATTCATATCCGTATCCGAGGCCGTTCCACACCAAATCCAGAACGTTCGGTGCAATATTCGGGCGGCTGATCGACCCGGTGTTATAAATGATCGTGTGAATCTTGTTGCCTTGAATGACAACGCTCTTCATTTCACTCGTCATGCCGTTTGTCTTCGAGAGGCGGTTAAAGAACCGTTCGCGCGATTGATTGTATTGCGCCATCTGCGACGGCGTCAATCCTTTGGCGTCCGTCGTGCGGAAATCAATCGTCTGCGTCTGGGCCAGGACAATCGCACAAACGCCAATCGTCAGTATCGTGGATGCAAATAATTTCATGCGTACTCGCTTCCTTATCTATGGTAGTATGATCTTAGAAGAACAACGACACACCGACGCGCACAAGACGCGGCCGGCTGACATTTTGAGGATTCGTAAAGTAATCCGTAATCGCCGAGAGAGGTATAAGACCAGGATCGCCGCGATTAATCCGTGATGTAAGCTGATCGAACTGATGTGGATTCGCCACAACGTCCGCATTATACAGAGCACGGCCGCTGTTCGCATAGACGTCGGTCTCATTCTCCGTGTCAAAAATATTGTCCACCAGAAGGAACGCCGAACATTTCAAATCTCCCAGCGAGAAGAACTTCTCCGCCTTCAGATCGCAGGTCCACTGCATCGGCTTGCTTGAACTGTTCTGGATGTATTGCGTGTTCTGTGCCGTCAGGCTTGCCGGCAGACTCGGTGTATACGGTGAACCGGTCCAGACTTTCCAGATTGTGCTGATTGAGAAGTTTTCAGGATCAGACAGCGAGAGAGTTGCATTCAAAGTATGCGTCCGGTCGAAGCTCAGCGGGACCAAAAACGTCTCGGCACTCTGTCCTGATTTTTCGCTGTAGAAGAAGTCCTCGCGCGGTTCTGTCCGATTGCCTTCCGCGATCGAGAACGTGTAATCAAGCGCTGCTGAGAAGAGACTTCCCGGTGCGCGACGTTGATAGAGCGACACTGTAATACCGCGCGAGTTGGCGTAGTCAAGGTTGGTGAGCACCTCGTAACTCATGTCACCCTTTGCCGTTACTACAATCTGTGTAAAAATGTAGTCACGGACATCTTTGTAGAAGCCAACGACTTCCAACCGAAGGTCAGGATTCAAGCCCTGCTGCAAACCGATTTCATACTGAACGCTCCGCTGCGGTTTGACATCGGCGTTGCCAAACACCGGACGCAAACCAGTCAGGGAACGGAAGGTCGGGTTGGCGTAGAGTGAAGCAAGGTTACCGAACTGATAGAAGTGTCCGTAGGAGAATCTGATCGTTCCCTGGTCGGAAATCGGATACGCAATGCTCAAGCGGGGGCTGAGATACTGTTTTGCCTTTGCCTGCACCAGATCCTTCGTCAGGAATACAGTATCGTTTGCCGAGACAGCAGCACCGAGGTTATCGTTGTATTTCGCATTCGGATCAAAATATTCGTACCGCAATCCCGCATTCAGGATGAGTGATTTCGCCAGCTCGATCTTGTCCTGCACATAGAGCGAATATTGTACCGGTGTGCGTGTATAGCCGGTGTAACCGGTCAGCACGTCCGGAACGTGCGGCATAATTTTCAGACTATCGCTATAGAGTTTGTGAAAATCTGTAATGACCTCTGCTTGATTGATGTCGTTCACAAACTGGAGATTGTAGTCTTCATACTTCAACGTATGGCTTCGAAATTCCAGTCCGGCTTTCACTTCATGCACGCCAAACAACTGTGCGACCAGATCAAACTTCAAACTCTTGCTTTCGGTTGACCGTGTTGTCCGTTCGAGGTCAACTCCGCCGGTGTAAAAAGTGGTGTTGGGAAGAGTAGTTTGATAAAACGACGGGAGGTAGCGCGGATCATCAGCGCTGAGATAGGTCATCGTTTTAGCTTCAGAATAATTGTACGAACCCTTCACCGTATAGAACATGGAATTGGAAATCATGTGCGTCCAATCAAGCGTGTGCACTATGCCGTTGCTGTAATTCGTCGGACGACCGTCCGGTTCGAAGCGATAGCTATAGTAGTAGGCATCCTGGCTCTGAGCTTTGTCCACTACCAATTCATACTTGATCTTCATCGTTGACGACAGTTTGTACGTCAGATTGCCCTGGAAATTGTATGCTTCGCTCGTATTGAGAGGAACCGTTGCACCGTCACCGGTTGGCAAGCCTTGCGCCACCGATGTACCATTGCCAAGAGGATTGAAGTAGTACGGCTGTGAAGATGATCCGAGACGCGGATCATTGAGGTACACAAAATTACCGGAATTGTTCGGATCCTTGTACGGCTGGCCGAGCGAATCCAGAACAAACGTGCGCCAATTCAATTCATCGCGTGTGACATAAAAATCTTTCGGCATGTACGTGCGTGTTCCATACAGATATCCGCGATTGCGGTCGTAGACGCCCGACGCGTAGAAAGTCAGGTCCGGAATTATTCCAATGGGGCCGCCGAGTGTTGCTTCCACCCGCGAATTATTAATGGGATCAATTTTCTGAATGTTCGGGAACACATCAGTGTGATTCGAAACGTAATCGCCCGAGAACATTTTCATACTGCCGTTAAATTTCTGTCCCCCCTCCTTCGTGACGTAGTTGACCACGCCGCTCAATGCGTTGCCGTACTCCGCGCTGAACGTCCCGGTCGACACCGACACTTCCTGCAATGCATTTGTCGCGAGGCCGATGGAACTGGTGTTGTCGTACGGATTGTTCAGCGACATGCCGTTGAGCGTATATGAAATTTCGTTATCGCGCCCGCCGCGAATGTGAATACCACCGTCATCGGAGACAACCACACCGGCCTGCAATCCGATCACTTCGCTGACCGACGTCACCGGAAGCATCTGGATATTTTCCGCAGAGACGGCGACCACCGGATTCGTCTGATCTTGACGAATCAGTGGGTTGCGTTCGCCCCGCACTTCGACGACGTCAAGTTCCACTGCACTTTCTTTCAGCGAAAAATCGATTGTAGTGGTATAGTCAACGGACACGCCGATATTGGACTTTCTTACACCTTGATAGCCCACCACTTGCGCACCAATCGTATATGTTCCCGGCGGAACGTTTAAGATCACAAATTTTCCATCGCCGTCTGTTGCAGCTCCCATAGTCGTTCCCGTGATCGTCACCGCGGCGAATGGAATCGGCTCATTGGTCTTTGCGTCTGTCACTTTGCCGGCGACCTTACCTGTCGAACCGGCAAATGCGAACTGCGCATACGCAATGAGAAGCAACGTAGCCAGATAGTAAATGCGTTTATGCATAGAAGCAATCCGAAGAGTGAGTTGATAGTACTTTTGTTAAATTGCGTTTTTTGAATATGACTAGTGAATATAGGAAGAACAGGATTGTTTGTCAATTGAAAATATACTGTATACACAAATTAACATTTTAAACACTCGACGAGCCAAATCGCGCCGTAGATTCCTGAATGTCGAAGAAAGAGAATTCACCCCCCCTCCCGGTTGCTTGGATGAAAGACTCTCCTTTGGTTGACTCGCTGGGGTTTTTTGGGTACATTTGAAGTAATTATTGCCTTGAACCCTTTTCTGCCATCACTCTATTGAAGAAAATCCTCAGTTTCATCAAGATCGAACATACGCTCTTTTCCCTCCCGATGATCTACAGCGGTGTTTTTCTGGCTTCCCGGGAGATACCGTCCATTCGACTCCTGCTATTGGTGCTCCTGGCGGCCATTGGCGCAAGAACTGTTGCGATGACGTTGAACAGAATCTTAGATCGACACATCGATGGCAGGAATCCCCGCACCCACCAGCGTGAACTCCCATCGGGCAAAATGACGATCACGCACGGGTATCTCGTCCTGGCCATCGGCTTTATCATCTACCTTGGTGCTGCATGGCTCATTTCCGATTTTTGTCTTGCGCTCTCCCCCATTCCCTTGGCGATATTCACGATCTACCCGTACTTAAAAAGATTTACCGCGCTCGCCCACTTCGGCGTCGGGCTCGGTCTTGCGATGGGACCTCTGGGAGGCTGGTTTGCCGTTACCGGCTCAATGGCGGATTTCGGAACCGCGCTCATTCTGCCGTTGTTCACCTTGTGCTGGGCAACCGGATTTGATGTCATTTATTCCACCTTGGACGAGGACTTCGACAAGACCGAAAACCTTTTTTCGTTTCCCTCCCGTTTCGGGAAGGTGCGTGCACTTCAGATTTCCGCGGCGTTGCATCTGCTGGCCTTCGGCTTGCTTCTGCTTCTTTTTGTGACAACGCTGCACGGCCTCATCGCGATACCGTTCCTCATCCTCAGCGGACTACTTCTCTACTTTGAACAGAAGAAAGCAGACGATGTCGAACTCGCGTTTTTTAAGATTAACATCGTGATCGGCTTTGCCGTCTTTGCTATGGTGTTCGTCTCGACGATGACTGCGTGATTTTTTTCGGATTCCCGGCAACAAAAAGATTTGCCACAGAGGACACAGAGAAAAAGAAGAGGGCGCAGAGAATTTCTATTTCGTACGATTAGAGCTATCCATGGGAAGAGCTTTGCCACAGGTAAAAAGGCAAAAGTCAAAAAGAAAAAGTCCTTCATTTCTGCTATTCGTGGGAGCCTATTTGCCACATAGAGCAATGTCGAGTTGTAATTGCCAGCGCATTATTATTGAAGGTGTCATTCCCACATGCTTCTGGCGGGAATTCATTTTTTCTCTCTGGATGCCCCGTTTCACGGGGCATGACAGACCGCTTGAAACGGAATGTGACGACAGCACGCTGAGCAGTTGCGTCGAATCGGAAACTGCCTTTTCTTAGACCTCAAGCATGCTGTGTATTTCTTTGTATCAAAGTCACCAGGAATTCCAACTCGGTACTAAAACTCTATGAAAATTCTTCTCAGCATAACAGGATCCTCGGGCGCGGTGTACGCCGTCGATTTTCTGAAACAATCATCCTCCGAAAAGTTTTTGATCATCAGCAAGTGGGGCAAAGCCCTTCTGCATGATGAGATGAAGATGACGGAGAATGACCTCCAGCCATATATCAAACGGCAATTTTCGAACGACGATCTCAGCGCCCCGCCGGCTTCCGGCACGAACCGGTTCGATGCGCATATTATTCTTCCCTGCTCGACATCGACGATGGGAAAAATTGCATCCGGCATCGGCGACACACTGATCACGCGTGCTGCACAGGTCGCATTGAAGGAACGCACACCAGTCATTCTCTGTGTTCGCGAGACGCCGCTCTCGACGCTCGCGCTGCAACAGGCTGCAGCGTTGTCGGCGATGGGTGTCGTTATTATGCCGGTATCGCCGGCACTCTATTATGTTCCACAAACTATTGATGAGTACGTTGGCGCATTTACCGATAAGCTGCTGAACATTATCGGCGAACGCCGCACCAAAGGCTGGCGCGGCGAAGAACTGGAATAACGAACTTATATTACCTAACGTGGCATAGCCGCGACCAAATGAATGGATCGCAGATTACACAGATTAATGGATTGCACAGATGCGTATAGTAGAGGATAATATTCTGTGTTAATCCTTTAATCTGCGTAATCAGCGTTCCTTTATTAAAAATTTCTACACAGAGTTACTAAGGATTGTGTAACTGCAGTAGAAAATAATGGAGTCAAACGGTCTATGAGGTTTACGGCACTGCGGGAATTTCTGGAATATCTGGAACGATGCGATCAGCTGCAGCGCATCACGACGGAAGTGGATCCGGAATTGGAAATTACGGAAATTGCCGTACGTGCATTGCGCGAAGGCAAACCCGCGTTGCTCTTTGAGAATGTCAAAGGCTCCCCCTATCCGCTTGCCATCAACGTGTATGCTTCCGATCGCAGAATTGAACTCGCTCTGGGCAAACATCCCGATCAAATCGGCAGAGAACTCATCTCCTTTGCCGAACAGATGATGCCGCCATCACTCAAGAGCATCATTGCACAGCGCACGATGGTACGCCGTTTGATCGCCGCCCGTCCGAAGGATGTAACCATCGCTCAATCGCAGGAAGTCGTCGAACATCCGGATCTTAGCCGGCTTCCGATTCTCAAATGCTGGCCGGATGACGGCGGACGTTTCGTAACGCTGCCTCAGGTCATCACGTACGATCCCAGCAACGGACACCGGAATATGGGCATGTACCGAATGCATGTGTTCGACAAGTGCACCACCGGCATGCATTGGCAAATCCAAAAAGGAGGCGGCTTCCATTATTATCAAGCGGAACGGCTTCATCAACCGTTCGAGGTCGCGGTGGCACTCGGTACCGATCCAGCATTGTTGATGGCGACGATCGCGGCGCTGCCGGAAGGAATCGATGAAGCCATGTTCGCAGGTTTCCTCCGCGGCCAAGGCACACCGTTCGTTGGTGGACGTTCCATCTCCATCAACGTTCCGGCGAACGCCGAGTTCGTCCTCGAAGGATTGGTCGCGCCGAAAGAACGCAGAATGGAAGGGCCGTTCGGCGATCACTTTGGCCATTACTCCGCTGCGTCGGAATTCCCGGTCTTCCATGTCAAAACCATGACGCACCGCAAAAATCCGATTTATCCCGCCACGGTCGTCGGCCGTCCTCCGATGGAGGACAAATTTCTCGGCAATGCAACGCAGCAAATGCTCGGGCCGCTCGTACGCACACTTCACTCGGAAGTGAGAGGTCTCTGGGCGTACCATGAAGCCGGATTTCACAACCTGCTCGTCGTTGCAATCGATGAGCGGTACGAAAAGGAAGCGATGAAGACCGCACTGGGACTGATGGGAACAGAGCAGCTCTCCCTTACCAAGTGCATCATCACCGTCTCACCGGATGTGGATGTCAGAAGCTTTGCCTCCGTGCTGCGCGCCCTGCGGGAGAATTTTGATCCCCACATCGACTTCACGATGTTGCCGAAAGTGCCGCTCGACACACTTGACTTCACGTCTTTTAAGATGAACCTTGGCAGCAAGATGATTCTGGATGCGACGAAGAAAAAGGGGCCCGCCCGCCGCATTTCCGGATTAAAAAAGGTGGCTGCGGCTATCCGCCGTCTTCCCCATCTCGATAGGCGCGTGATCGACGCCGTCCTTGTGGAAGACACCCTGGGAATTATCAAAGTAACAAAGGACGGCGGGCCGATTCTCCGCCAATTCATGGCACTCCCGGAATTTGAAGAGCTGCCGCTCCTCGCAGCAGTCAGCGATGATGTGGATATTCATAGCGCAGAAAGTTATATTTGGGGTATATTTACTCGCTTCGACTGTGAGCGCGACGTGCGGTTTGCCCAATTCCGGCATATCGGCATTTCCCCGATTTATGCCGGGACGATGGGTATTGATGCCACTTGGAAACGCGGGTATCCCGCAGCGCTCACGATGGACGAAAAAATTGTCAAGAAAGTAGAAGAGAAATGGGATCATTACTGGCGATGATATCGACTATCACCCCACGCGATCCGGCGTTGCTGCCAATCAGAGACAAGATCGGCCGCGGTGAGCGATTGTCGCGCGAAGATGGTATCGCCATGTTTCGCTCAACGGATCTGATTGCACTTGGTCAGATGGCGAATGCGGTCAAGCAGGAACGCAGCGGTGACGCAGTGTACTACGTGTTCAATCAGAAGATCGAACCGACCAACGTATGCGTTCTCACCTGCGAGTTTTGCGACTTCGCCGTGCAACAGGACGCCGCCGATGCCTACGAGATGTCTGTTCAGGATATTCTGGATCGCCTCACACCGGAAATAAACGAGGTACATATTACAGGCGGGCTGCATCCCGACTGGCCGTGGGAATATTATCTCGGCATGATCCGTTCCATCCGCAGCAAATTTCCCGCTGTCGACATCAAAGCGTTCACAGCAGTCGAAATCGACTTCTTCCACAAAAAATTCAAACTCTCAATCGATGAAGTGCTCCGCCAGTTGAAAGAGGCCGGCCTTTCCACCATGCCGGGCGGCGGCGCCGAAGTTTTCTCCGAGCGCGTGCGGAAGGAACTCTTCCATCAAAAAATCGGCGCGGAACCCTGGCTGTCAATTCACAAAGCGGCCCACCGTCTCGGCATTCCGACCAATGCGACACTATTGTACGGCCATATCGAGACCATCGAAGAGCGCGTCGATCATTTGATCCGGCTGCGTGAAGCACAAGATGAAACTAATGGGTTTCTTACATTCATCCCTCTTGCGTTCCAACCCGGTGCCACAGGCATCAAGCCAACCCATGAATACACCTCCGCCATCGATGACCTGAAGACGATTGCCATCTCTCGCCTTCTGCTGGATAATTTTCCGCATATCAAGGCGTACTGGGTGATGTTGACGGAAGAAGTCGCTACGATCGCTCTTAATTTCGGCGCGGACGATATGGACGGAACCGTCGGCGGCGAAAAGATCGCCCATGACGCCGGCGCACAAAGTCCGACCGCCCTGACAAAAGAACGGCTTGTGAAGATGATTCTCGAAGCGGGAAAAGTGCCGGTGGAACGCGATGCGTACTTCAATCCACTCGCCGTGGATGCAGAGAACGTGATCGGAAAAATTCCATATCTAAATTCCGTTCCGTTCTATGCATTCCTTGATTCCGAACAGCAAAAAATTCTCCCTGTTGTCCCGCGCCGCATGGGCATTCTCGCACGAAAGAAGCAGATAGTCTCCGGTCCCTTTTCGCTGATGGACTATCTCTCGATGGAAAACGATTTTGAATTGATGGATTTTTGCATCGCAACGCGCGATCAGGTAAAAAGTGTGCTTCTGTTTGCGAAGGAGGGTTGGCGCGGATTGGATGGCAAGCGGATTGGCATCACGGATGATACCGCCACATCCATCCAGCTTCTTCACGTGTTACTGGAACAAAAATATGGTGTGCATGCGGAGTTCGTACGGCTCCACGCCGGCGTCAATGATGTGCATGAATTTGATGCGGTGCTCTTGATTGGTGACGAGGCATTGCATTGCAACAAGTACGGACTGCCCGGCTTTGAATTGGTGTTTGATCTTGCACGCGAATGGTATGAGTGGCAGAAGCTTCCCTTCGTCTTCGCCGTCTGGGCGGTGCTCCGCTCTCTTCCGGATGAACGAAAAACACTCTTGCACGATGCCTTGGAGGCATCTCTCCGGCAGTCGCAGACGGCGCTGGCATGGCTCGGCGCCCGGCATGGACAGAGGATCGGCATCACCGCCGGTGAAGCGCGCGAATTTCTCGAAGGATTTAATTATCATCTCGGCGATCGCGAGCGGGAAGCGATTGCTGTTTTTAAAAGGCTTAACGAACAGGTGGAACAAAACACATGGACACACAACTCTTAGCTCGGATCCAAGAACTGATTCTCCAGGGCGAAAAGCTGGTGCCCGAAGGAGGACTGGAATTTTCCGGATACAATGCCAAGATGCAGAATCAGTATCTGCTCTGGCGGAAAAATTGTCTGGATTCCATTTCGAAATTGGCAGAGCGGGGCGCTCAGCTTCGTGGAAGAATAACCAACGAAGAGAACGGTGCGTATTTCTATCAGTCCTCCGCCCAAAATGTTTTGGATGTAATTCGTGAAACGGCAGACCTTGTTGAATCGGGAATTCCAACGGTCATGCCCCCTCCGCCTCCACCGAAACCGGCAACCCCAAAAGTGGAAAAGCAAAAAGTGGAAATGCAAAAGACAGAAACTCCCAAAGCAGAAAATCAAAAGCCGGAAATACCAAAGGCAGAAACGGCGAAAGCGGAAGCTCCAAAGACGGAAGCACCAAAAGCAGAAACACAAAAAGTGGAAACGCCAAAAAACGATCCACCGCAAGAATCAAAGCCTGCACCGGAGCCAACTTCGCAGCAGTCGGTCATCGTCGTTTCGACCGAATCAAATCCCCTCCTCCCGCAGCTCCTGACATTTCTAAAGGACATCGGAGTACAGGCGGCGCCATTTCACCGGACGCAGGGTGCACCATCCATGTTCGTCGAGCATGTGATCAAGAGCGGCAGTGCACACTCTGCATTCTATCTGTTTTCAGGAGAAGATACGCTCAACGAGATGTTCGAAATCGGATTCCTCGTCGGGCGGCTTGGTTCGGAAAAAATATTCTGCATTCACAATCACCAGACGCCATTCCCCGCCAGCATTCCCGGCCTTCATTACAAGGAGATCGTTGTGAAGCTCGAAGAAATCAGCCTCAGCCTGATTAAGGAATTAAAAGCCGCCGGATATACCGTCTCTATATAGAGAATTCATGACTTCACAGTTGCGATCAAAGGTCTTACGGGGCGAACGGATCTCCCGGGAAGATGCGCTCGCCCTGCTTCAGCAAACAAGCCTTCTCGGTCTCGCAGACATGGCAAATGAAATCCGGTATCGCAAAAATCCGGAACCCGCTGTGACGTTCGTCGTCGATTCGAATCCGAATTATTCGAACATCTGCACAGTCGATTGTATCTTCTGCGCTTTCTATCGTCATCCCGGTGAACAGGGTGAGTACACGTACACCGTCGATGAGATGATTGCGAAATTCAAAGACTCGGCATCAAAAGGAGTGACGACAATTCTTCTGCAGGGCGGCGTGCATCCGAAACTGCCCTTCTCCTATTATCTGGATCTGGTGCGCCGAACACTTGCAGAAGTTCCGGGTATCTTCCCGCATTTCTTTTCGACGTCGGAAATCATCGGCATGTCACACGTCTCCGGACTCACCATTCGGCAGGTGCTGGAAGAATTGTGGAAGGCGGGATTGCGCACCATTCCGGGAGGCGGCGCTGAGATTCTGACCGACCGGGTGAGGAAAAAAATGAGCAGCCGCAAGGGTTCTTCCGGCGATTGGCTGGATGTCATGCGGGGGGCGCATGCCATGGGTTACAAGACCACGGCAACGATGATGTACGGCCACCTCGAAGCCGACGAAGACATCGTCGAGCATCTGCTCGCGATCAGGGCGCTTCAGGATGAATATCACGGTTTCACCGCTTTCGTTCCCTGGAGTTTTAAGCCCGGCAATACACCTCTCGAAAAAATTATTCCGCACTACGCAACACCCACGCGGTATTTGCAGATTCTTGCGCTCTCCCGGATTATGCTGGACAATTTTGATCACATCCAGGCATCATGGTTTTCGGAAGGCAAAAAGACGGGCGAGATTGCATTGCATTTCGGAGCGGACGATTTCGGCGGGACGCTGTTGGAAGAGAACGTGCACGCTGCAGCAAACTTCGTGAACAAAACCAATACCGAAGAATGTATCCAGATGATCCATGAGGCCGGATTTGATGCCGTCCAACGGGACACACTGTACAACGTGCAGCATCGCTATCCCCGCATCAAAGCCGCGTAGTGGAACCCTTGGTTTGCCACGAAGACACAAAGGCACGAAGAACATAATGTCTTTGTGACTTGGTGGCGTTTTTTCACAAGAATTCTACACCGGCTCCGTCTGGATTCTTGCCGAAATATCCTTCAGGGACGTCCAGCTCTCCATAAGCTCCGGCAAATATTCGGATGATGTGACGAACGTCCACACATAGGCGATGATAGCATAAATATTCCCTGTGGTGAAATCGTCCAGATCAATCGCGATGTACAGCACCCCGAGAAAAATCCCCAGCAGGAAAACCCGTATCACGCCAAAATTGAAAGCACCCCAGTTGGCGATGCGTCGTTCCGCAAGCGCCATTTTCGCATAGTACCGGCGCACTTTGGCCGGATCGCGTGTTGAGAAAATATTGTACGCCTCCTCCCGATTGTCATGGAGATCCTTCTGCAAACCGATGACTCGATTGCTGTAGAGGCGTGTCATCCCGAAGAGCGGGATAATTATGACGAAGCAAGTCAGCGCTATGTGCCAATCGAAAAAAGCCATGGCGATAATTGCACCGCAGATTGTAATCGTCTGTTCGATAATCTCCGGCACACGATACTGGAAGAATGTGATAAATTCACGGGACAATTCTGCCCGTGCGGCAATTTTGGATATCGAAAGCCCCTGTCTGTTTCCATTCGTGGATATCTCTGTCGCCATCGTCGTAAAGATGTTCAGAAAAATGCGCGGATCGACTGAGCGACGCAACGCACCGGCGCTGGAATTCAGCATAAACACACCGATCCAGATGAGGAGCGGCTTCAGATAGGCCGCATTCGCGGCCCCGGCCGCCCGCTCGATGAGCGCATCAATGACGGTTCCGAAAACACCGGGTTCAACAATCCAGGCAACGTTCTCGATGACCACAAGGCCGAGCGCTGCAGAAATGGCGATGGGAAACCGATGATAGAATTGGCGTATATTCATCCGGCGTGTCCGGTTGGGTACAGGGGTATGTGCACAGTAAACGTCGTTCCAGTGTTGACAGTTGATTCCACAGAAATGGATCCGCCGGACATATCAACGGACCGCTTCACAATGGTCAATCCCAATCCTGTCCCTTGGATGGATCCGACATTTTCCGCCCGGTGAAATAATTCGAAGAGATGCTCCTGGTCTTTTTCCGGAATTCCTATTCCCGCATCGGACACACGAAAGACCACCGACTCGGCATCGGAAGTGATAGCAAATTTGACCGGTGTCCCTTTCGGAGAATATTTCACTGCGTTGGACAATAGATTGGCGAGGATGTGGCGGAGCAGTTTTTCGTCCACCACTGCCGGAGGAACCGCGTCCGGAAAGTCGCATCGGATGTACTGTCCTTCACGTGCGGCCAGTTGAAGTTCATCAACCAGATTCCGGCACCATTGCAATACATCGAGCGGCGCCGGATTGTAGCGGATCTTGCCCGCATCCGCCCGGCCCAGGATAAGGATATCATTCAGTAGATCAGTCATCCGCTCACCGGACTCAAGAATCTGTTTCAGATGTGATTCCTTCTTTTCCTTGCTCCATTTTGCAGCAGATCGGAGCAGCATATCCGACGACGCAATGATGGTGGTGAGAGGCGTGCGGAACTCGTGCGACGTCATAGAAACGAATCGGGTTTTAAGTGCGTTGAGTTCCTGTTCCTTTTCCAGGGCGCGACGCATCTCCGCTTCCGCCTTCTTCAACTCGGTAATGTCGCGCACTACCGTCGAAAAATATTCCGTTCGGCCCACTGCGTTCCGGTGTGAAATCAGAACCTGCGATACCGGGATCGGCGTCCCATCGGTGCGCAGAATGACGCTCTCACCATTCCAGACTCCGTTGCGTACTGCGGCCGTCACGCCATGGCGGCGGAACCATTGGAGCTTCTCCGGAGGGTAGTGCCGCGTGAGTGAGATACCGGCAAGGTCCGCATAGTCCTCCACGCCGAGCATACGACGTGCGGCAGCGTTCAAGTAAATCGGATCTCCGTTGCGTGCGGTGATCGCGACCAAGTCCGGCGTCGCTTCCAGAATCGCGATAAGCCGTGATTGTTCCTTCTCTGCCAGTACCTGTGCCGTGACGTCTTCCACGGTGCCTTCATAGTGGATCGTCCTGCCCTCAGCATCTTTCACTGCGGCGGAATACTCCCGCACGTACGCAAAAGATCCATCACCTTTTCTCCATATCGATTCATGTACACCGATACCGCCTTGTTGGTCCACGCGCAAACGGAATGCGCGCCGCGCGTCTGCATCCCTGGCGCCCAATCCGTCCATCCCCACTGCGAGCAATTCACCAAGGGATGAGAATCCGAGTATGCGTAACAGAGCGGGGTTCCCGGCAACAATTTTCCCTTCCGGAGTGGTGCGATAGATGCCGATGGGAGCCTGTTCGAATAAGGTCTTATATCTCTGTTCACTTTCCCGCAATGCCCGCTCTGCTGCAACACGCTCTGTGATGTCCCGGGCAACGGTGATGAATTCCATGGGATCGCCGTCAGCCTCCATGAGCAGTGAACTGCTGATCTCCAGCGGAAATTCTTCTCCGGTGGCACGACGGCTGGTGTACCGCACATCGCGTATCTTTCCGGACACCAAACACCGGTAGAGGTATTCCCTCGCCCGCTTCCTATCCGGTTCTGCGATGAGATCAAAGAACGTCAACCCGGATTTGTGCAATTCTATGATTTTGTGAAAACCAAATAGTTGGGCTGCATTCTTATTGGCCTGAATGAAATGTCCGTCCGTATCGGTGACGAAAATCGCTTCCGGAGACGTCTCGAGCGTCTTGCGGCTTCGTCGTTCCGTGCGTTCCAGAGCGCTTCGCACGCGCACTAGTTCCGTCACATCCCTTCCGGCAATCAGAACACTCTCATCGGCATTCCCCGGCTGGCGAAAGGTCGAGGCATTACATTGCATGATGATTGTGCCGCTCTCCATGTGCCGGATGCGCAATTCAATGCTCCGCCGACCGCCCCCGGACAGAACCTGGCGGTAGAACGTCGCAGCCGCGGCGGGATTGGCAAAGTATGTGGAAAAAGTCGATCCAACCAACCGATCCAACTCCACACCGATCATGGCCACTGCCGATTCATTCGCATCGGTCACAAGACCGGCCGACGAAATGATGAAAACAGGATCAGGTATAGTATCAATGAGGCTCCGGTTGTACTGAACGGCTTGCCGCATCTGCTGTTCTGTACTTTTCCGGTTGCTGATATCGCGAATGGTGTTGAAGAGCGCCGGCTGTCCCGCATGCTCGATCGCCTGCGCGACGATCTCGACATGCAAGAGCATTCCCGTGCGGTTGCACAAATCCGATTCCATCGAGAGCGTGCCGTACTGAAAGACTTCTTTGATGCGGTCGAGGTAGTCCGATGCCGGATTGGAATATTGGAGCGACATGATGGTGCGCTGCAGAAATTCTTCACGGGTGTAACCGAGCCAATCGCAAGCGCCAATGTTTACATCGAGAATTGCACCTTCCGGGCTGCAAATAATGACGGCGTCGCTGGCATGGTAAAACAGGTAGTTGTAACACGCCCGTGCTTCCGCCAGCATGGCACGGTCGCCGGACCCCTTGTTGTTCTCACTGCTCATGTCCGCTCTCAGATAACGTACGATCCCGGGCTTAACGGGGATAAAGCTTTTCGGAACACTCCGGACAGATTCCGTGCGTGAACTGCACACTCGTGTGTTCCATCAGATAAGTTTCCACTTGATTCCAGTATCCTTCATCGTCACGGATCTTCTTGCACGACGCACAAATTGGCAGCAGGCCGCTGAGCTTGCGCACATTGCCCAATGCATCGCGTAATTCTACAATGAGGTGCTCACGGTCCTCCTGCTCTTTTTTCCGCCGGCTGATATCCGTCTGCGAACCCGCGATTCTGTAGGGAATGCCTTTCAGATTGCGGAGGCAGACTCCCTTTCCCAATACCCAACGGAAGGAACCATCTTTGTGAAGCATGCGATATTCGACTTCAAACTGCAGTGCATTCCCTGCCAGATGATTGTCATATTCCCTCCACACACGCTCGGCGTCTTCCGGATGAATAGCCGCTTTCCATAATTCCACCGAGAAAGGATCTGCGTCGTTGTAGCCGATAATTTCCTTCCAGCGCGGCGAGAAATAAATTTCCCCTGTACGAAGATTCCAATCCCAGATGCCGTCGTTCGCACCGCGAACGGCCAGCGAGTAGCGCTCCTGACTTTCGCGCACCATTCGATCCGACCGGTCCTTATACAGCGCCATTTCGATCGTGCGGTACAATTCGGCCTGTTGGAATGGCTTGACGATATAGCCGAAAGGTTCTGTGACTTTCGCACGCTGCAGCGTTTTGGCATCGGCAAAAGCAGTGACAAAGACTACGGCGATATTGAGTGTGGCACGGATTTCTTCCGCCACGCTGATGCCATCGAATGCCCCTTCCAGACCGATATCGAGGAGCACAAGATCGGGATGAAGCATGCCGGCGCAATACATTGCTTCCTCACCGCTGGATACAACTTCAATAACATGGTACTGTAGTGCCTTCAGCATGTGCGACAAATCACGGGCAACGATAGCATTGTCCTCTACCACAAGAATGCGAGCCGGCGATTCGCTCATGTACCGGGCCTCCGCCGCGAATGCGGCCGTTCCTGTTGCGCGATGGCAACTCCTGCAATCGTCAGCACTCCTCCGGTGATGACGGATGCACCAATGGGTTGATGGAGAATCAAGTACGAGAGAAGTGTTGTGACAATAGGCTGCGCATTGGAAAAAATTGCAACCTTGGCAGTCGCCAGTCTGCCGACTGCATAAAACCAAAGAACGTACGAAAGTATAGACGTTGCCCATCCAAGATAGAAAAGCCCGCTCCAATCCTGTACCGTTAACACAGACAGATTGAATGTCGCCAAACCATAAATCCCAATGGGCAGAAAGAGAAGAGTGCCGCCGATCATCGAAATCGCGCTCACCTGAAATGCACCGTATTTTATCACCATGGGTTTGCCCGCCACCGTATAGATTGCCCAGGAAACCACCGCCAGAAAAATCATCAGATTCCCATAAGTGTAACCGGATGACAAACTGAGACCACGTTCAAAGATCACCACAACGGCACCGCAGAAGGCAAGAAAGATTCCCACCACCACACGTCTGGAGAGAAATTCCTTCAACACATAACGGGAGATTAAAAATACGAACGCCGGAGTCGTAGCATAGAGGAGCGCCGCGTTTCCAGCCGTAGTATAATGAATGCCGTACAGAAAGAGAAATTGATTGATCGGAACTGCTATAACTGCCAGCAGAAAGAACCGGCCATAGTCCTGCCGCTCAATATGCCGGCGCCGGCGCAGGAGAATGATTGCTGCAAATGCAACCATTGAGATAAGGCCGCGCAGAAACGTCAAGCTTATCGGCTCAACATCGGCCGATACAGCTTTCGCAACGATGTGGGTTCCGCTCGAAAGAAGAACTTGCAGGATGAGAAAGAAATAGACTGTCATGAAAATATTAAATGTTGATCCGAATATAGCAATCTTGGGCTAAAATTCCAATGGAAGAAAATGGGAGAAAAGGCGAGAGAGATACAAAATGGGGGGAAAACACGAAGTGAATGAGAATGTCACCCCTATATTTGTGCCATATGGCATTTTAATGTTTACAATGAGTATAATCAGCACACACCCCATGCTTGCTGAACGGAAGGAGGGCGTAGCCCGACTGGAGTTCAGCAAGGGGAACACATTAAAATGCACAAGGCACAATATGATCAACAACTCCTCTCTCCAAAAGTGGAAACGTCTGTCTCAGAAAAAATTAGACACACAATTCATAAATGAAATCATCTCTGGACTTCAATGTTCTCCGTTTGAAGCAAATGCTATCGTTGATGTAGTCTACAAAGTCTATGGCCAATATTTCCAATCGAATGGCTCATTGAAGCCGGGGCAAGTGATGTTCTCGATTGTCGGTATTGATAATTCTCCTTCAGTTCCTTTGGCAAAATGTCAACAAATCACAGTCGTGCTTACACTCGATGATCCCAATGAAGATCTTCCTCTCAGAGAACAATCAGGAGTCATTGCTCTTCGTCACCATCGGATACAGCGAGTGTGTACTGAAGCATTTCAACAAGGCGGCGTTCTCACGGTTGAAGATTTAGCGAATAGAATCCTCAACTGTGGCGAGAGAACGATCTGCCGGGATCTCATGCAATTGCGAAAGAATAGTATCATAGTTCCTCTCCGTTCGACGATCAAAGATATGGGAAGAACCCTTTCACATCGGACCATGATTATCAAACAATGGCTGCAAGGGAAAGAATACTCTGAGATATCCAGAATGACATACCATAGCGTTCCTTCGGTCCAAAACTATATTGATAAATTCAAACGGGTCATTGCTCTTGCTGAAGAAAACTATGACGTTCATACGATCTCATTTCTTGTAAAAATATCACCGTCTCTGGTTGAAGAATACTTCAAAATATATAAGAATAACAGCATTATTTCGCACCGCAAGAGTGAATTACATTCAAATACAAAATAAAAGTCATCAGGCCATTCTACACAAGGAGGACAAAGAAATGCTCACTAAGCCTTTTTGTGTAAAGCATTATAGCTCTGCTAAGCATCGATTTCTAAAGCCTCTCATTATGGAATTTTTCCAAAAGGAATTTCCAAAACTCTTTGGACCTCTGATGCGAGAAAAATTGGCTGATGAACTTATCACTCTCTTTCATAAAAACTCTCCGGAGATCAGCACGCTGAAACCCGGACAAGTGCTCTGGAACGCATTAGATAAACATACGAGAGGGGATAGCCCTCACCGCAGATTTGTTCCGGTCATTCTTTCTCTTGTAACACCGGAGGATGTTACTCAATTAACGAACGGTGTTCGACCATCAGTTCGTGCACGAAATACGATCGCAAGCATGATCAAAGAAGCATATGAACAAGGCGGCATCTTGTCAATGCGTGACATCAGATTATTGACTTTGCGAGCTGATGCATACGTCTCGAAGATGCGTTCTCAGTACGAAAAAGATCATCAGGTGATATTGCCTCATACCGGCGCTCTCCATGATATGGGATCGACAGTCACTCACAAGGCAACTATTGTCCACAAAGTGATGGTAGAAAAAAAAGATCCGGCATCTGTTGCAAAAGAATGTAATCATTCGCAACGTGCTGTCGATCACTATTTGAAAGATTACAATAGAGTGAAAACATTGCATGAACAAAAATATGACATGGATTTTATTCATCATGTCACAGGAATCGCAAATCATGTCATAAAACAATACATCTCTATACTCCACAATGAAAAATCTCTATCAGAAAAAATATAACTTGACTTGCCATTTGGCATTATCTACCGGGGTTTTTAATTTGGGTGATTCTCTCGTTCCCAAACTCCGGACGCGACAGCGATGGAACGGTCGGGCGACCGTTCCTACAAATGCACCAAAGAATAAAGACATTAAGGGGCGAGATCAAAATGCAAAGTCGCAGAGAAATAAATTCTCTCTGCGACTCCGCGTTCTCTGCGCCCCTGCGCTAAAGCTTTTGTTTTTGCCAATCGGGAAAAGACCAACGCAAACGACGCGAGAGACGCAAAGGAGAGACTCCTATAACCCCACCATTTATGGTGGGGTCTCCGTCAAGCACAACAAGACCGGCTTTAGCCATGATGCGACACGACATGGGATCATCCAATCACGGCTAAAGCCAAAGGTGAAACTTGCGGCTGCGGAACCCCAACCTGAAGGTTGGGGTCATAGAGTCTGCCATGTTACGAAAAGCCACATCCATAACCCCACCATTTATGGTGGGGTCTCCGTCAAGCACAACAAGACCGGCTTTAGCCATGATGCGACACGACATGGGATCATCCAATCACGGCTAAAGCCAAAGGTGAAACTTGCGGCTGAACCTCAAGGTTGGAGTTATCTCGCCTTGCTATGCCCCCACAACGATTCTCCCCCTGTCCGAAGGATCCTCCGGAGAAGGGGGAGAAAAAAAGAGGGGGTTGGTTGTGGGAAGAACTCTACTTCCAAGGCGACAAAAAAAAATCCGCAGGAGCCTTTCCTGTTCCTCCTGCGGATCTTAACCTGCTTACAACCGCCCGTTATGAATTATGAGTCCTACAAGGAACTGCAACACTCCGACTGGATTGCCAAAGGTTTCAACGAAGCCCGCTCTGGCGAGCGGCGGTCCGTTTGTCATTCCTCATCCATAATTACGGAGCGACCGCCGGTACGGGTGCTGCCGCCGTCACCTCCACCGGTGTCCGGTGGCGAATGCCAAGATCCTTCACCACGCGGGCGGAGAAGTATTTGTTGTACAGCTCCGTTTCCGTCGGTCGCATCATTTCCATGAATCGGTCAAGCTCTTCGTATATCAGTTCATCCGTTTTATCGAAGAGGTCGTTCATGGTGCCGCGTGCGCCTTTGCGGTTTGCCGTACCCACCTCCTCGCTGTTCTGCCTGCGCCCGAGCACATAGAGCGCAGCACAAGCATTTAGCAATGCGGCGATGAGAGCGTCTTGCGCACCGTATTTCGCCTCCACTTTCCCCACCGTGGCAATGTCCACTTCCACCGATTTGGATTTAATGGCGGAAACAAGCCCGGCGAACTCCGTCACCGCAGACGGGAGTCCCGCGATAATCTGCGCCTTTTCGCTGTTCGTCTGAAGAAGGACCAAGAGCCCTTCGAACATGGTCAGCCGGTTCTCCTGTTGTTTGTTGAACAAATGAACGGTTTCCTATTGAAACACGCCCAGAAGACTCTTCCCTGCGGACGGATGCGTTACCGCCACCGTCCGGTGTGTCATTTACACAGAAATACTTACACTCCCGACACCCCCCAGACTGCATTCTTCTCTGTGGTCGAACACACTCTTTTCCCCGTCACGTCTCAACTCTTTGCTGTCACAATGCAACTATTTGCTGTCGCGTCTCGACTATTTACAGTCGTTGCGCAACTATTTGCTGTCACCGGGCAACTATTCCCTGTTACGTTTCAACTATTTGGTGTCACAGCGCAACTATTTGTTGTCACGTTTCAACTGTTTACTGTCACAGTGCAACTATTTGCTGTCGTGTCTCAACTATTTACAGTCACAGTGCAACTATTTGCTGTCACGATCCGACTTTTTAATGTTACAGAGCAAGTATACGCTGTCACGGTGCAACTTATTCTTGGCGCTTTCCATCTTCGGGCGCCCTGCATTTTCCCTTTTACCTCTTGCCTTTTTCCTTTTTTCCCCGCCCTGTGTGGCGCTGCATACTTCTATCGAGCTATGCAATCAGCCGTCTGAGATTGTGACGGTCACATTGGTAAGCCGTCAATCGACATCTTATTAACGATGGAGGCAAAAATTTGTTGCAGCAACTGTTTCGCTTTTGCTGGAGGATTGATAACTGCGGTAAGTAGCGGTGAAAACTCAATACAAATATTTTTCCACGAGCTTCATCTTGTGGACGGGGTGCATCCGGCACATTGCTCGGGATTCCAGCCCCGGAAACATTGTTGCGGGCTGAAGCTCTTTTGTGTTTGGGGGCACTGCTGCCAGGGCCTGAAGGCCGTGGCAAGTTTTGTCCCACACTCTGCTTGCATGAGAACCGTCGCAAATTATGTTTCCAAATCCCCTTGAACGGAGTATATGACATTTTGCCCTGCAATCTGCCCAGATGAACGCGCGGCCATTATGGCGCTACGTTCTCCGCTTCTGTATCAGATTTATTGTGCGCGCAAGGACGAAGGACACTACATGGAGATAGGCATAATTCATAGTTCGTAATTCATAATTCATATCGGTATATTAATTCATGAAACAGAAAGAAACACTGTACCTCGTCGACGGCATGGGCATTGCCTATCGCTCGTATTACGCCTTCATCCGCAATCCCCTCATCAATTCCAAAGGACAAAACACCGGCTCAATTTTCGGTTTTGTAAATTTCCTCAACAAACTACTCGACGACCGGAAGCCCGATCATGTGGCCGTGGTTTTTGATACGGCAGAACCGACGTTTCGACATATCCGGTATGCAGAGTACAAGGCGCAACGGAATAAAATGCCGGACGAAATGTCCGACATGATGGATACTCTCAAACAGGTCATTCGCGCATTCAACCTGCCCCTTCTGGAATATCCGGGGTTCGAAGCCGACGACGTCATGGGAACACTCGCACGCACGGCGGAAAAACAGGGCGTGCTTACCTATCTTGTTACCAGCGACAAAGATTTTCTTCAGCTCGTCTCTCCTCTCATAAAAGTGTATCGTCCTGGAAAATTTGGCGAGGACGACGAAATCCTGGATGAAACCGGCGTAGTGAAGCGGTTCGGAGTGCCGGCACATCAAGTGATCGAAATTCTTGCACTCACCGGCGACGCGTCGGACAACGTACCGGGTGTGCCGGGCATTGGGCCGAAGTCTGCAGAACCGCTCGTTCAGCAGTTCGGGACGCTCGAAAATATTTATGAGCATCTCGAAGAAATCAAACAAGCCGGGTTGCGCGAGAAGCTTCGGAAGAATAAAGAACTCGCTTTTCTCTCCAAAGAACTGGTCACCATTGATACGCACGTCCCCGTCACCGTCGATGTCCATGAGCTGAAAGCGTGTCCAAAGGACACGAAAACTCTTCTGAAGTTCTATACCGATCTTGAGTTCCGTTCGCTTGCCCGCCGGCTCACTGAAGAGACCGTTCAGACGGAATCGCAGATGGAACCAGAGGCGCCGGCTGCATTGCTCAATATTCACACGTCCCCCCACACGTACATCGTTATCGGATCAGAAACCAATTACAGAGAATTGTTGAAAGAATGCGGGGCTGCCAAAACATTTGTCTTCGACACGGAAACGACGTCCTCGGATGCGCTCCGGGCGGAATTGGTCGGGCTCTCGTTCTGCTTCGAGCCTCACAGGGCGTACTATTTGCCTATCGCTGTTTCGACAGCAACTATAGAGGGCGACGGCGGCCTGTTCGACAGTATCCCTGTGGAAATCGCCCCTGCTGCTTTCGCGCTGTCTACAGAACGATTGATCGCCGACTTCAAAGCGCTCTTCGAGGATGAGGCGATAAAGAAGTACGGCCAGAATATCAAATATGATATGCTGGTCCTCAAGCAACTCGGCATTCATCCGCGCGGAATTGTGTTCGATACCATGATCGCATCGTACCTCCTCCGTTCCGATGGAAAGCATTCGCTCGATGCGTTGGCAGCAGAACATCTGAATTACAAGATGGTGTCGTTCGGGGAATTGACGGACAAGGGGAAAAAAGACATCCGTACGATTCCGGTGGAAGAAGTCGGAGCATATTCCGCCGAAGATGCTGATATGACATTCCAGCTCGGAGATATTCTGCATAACAAGCTCGGCACAATCGGCATGCGCTCCTTATGCGATCAGATCGAGTTTCCACTCATCTCCGTACTTGCGGCGATGGAATACACAGGTGTTTCCTTGGACGAGCCTTTTCTCGCTGCCATGTCAAAGGATCTGGAGCAGCAATTGGGCGAGCTTATCCAAACTATCCATGCCGACGCGGGTGAACAGTTCAATCTCAATTCCACACAGCAACTGGCGGCCATCCTCTTCGAGAAACTTCACCTTCGCACCATGCGCAAGACAAAGACCGGCTATTCCACCGATGTGAGCGTGCTGGAATCATTGCAGGGCGAACATCCGATTATCGATCACATTCTTGAATACCGACAAATTTCAAAATTGAAATCGACGTACGTCGACGCACTTCCCCGCTTGGTGCATCCGACGACACACCGGCTGCACACTTCGTTCAACCAGGCCGTCGCGGCAACGGGCAGGCTCTCCAGCAGCGATCCGAATCTGCAGAATATTCCGATCCGGACAGAATTGGGACGGAGTATTCGCAAAGCATTTATTCCCGGTGATGCAAACATGGTGATGATGTCCGCCGACTATTCACAGATTGAACTTCGCGTAATGGCTCACATCGCCGGTGATTCCGGATTGCAGGAAGCATTCACGGCCGGCGAAGATATTCACACATCCACAGCCGCACGGGTGTTCGGAATCCCTGCCGCTGAAGTGACAAAAGACATGCGGCGCAAGGCGAAAGAAGTCAATTTCGGGATCATGTACGGCATTGGAGCGTTCGGGCTTGCCGCCCGATTGGAGATTCCACAATCGGATGCAAAAGATATCATCGCACGATACTTTGCGCGCTTCCCCGGTGTCAACGAGTACATCGCGAAAACAATCGCCCAGGCGCGCCAGGATGGATTCGTCTCGACCTTGTCCGGACGGCGACGCTACATTGCAGATATCAACAATAAGAATGCGAACATCCGAGGCAACGCTGAACGCCAGGCTATCAATATGCCGATCCAGGGAACCGCCGCCGACATGATTAAACTCGCAATGATCGATATCCACAGGACTATAGAGCAGCGGGGTTTTCGGAGCAGAATGTTATTGCAGGTGCACGACGAACTCGTGTTCGAAGTTGACAAAAAAGAAGTGGAGGACGTGCGCGAAGCAGTCCTCCACTCGATGAAGCATGCTTTCCCCCTCTGCGTCCCGCTGGAAGTGGAGGTCGGCATTGGTAAAAATTGGCTTGAAGCGCACTAAGTGCGCGGTTGTCTTTTCCTCAACAGCATCGAAATACCCAGCACGATCAGAAGCAGAGGCCAGTACGATCCCAGGTTATGGAGCACGTCTTTCGTATACCAGTAGCCCAGTTCCGTGAGCATAAGCGTTGCGCCGAGCCCGCCGAAGATGAAAGCGGGAATGAGCAGATGCCAATCCGAGCCTCGAAATATGAATAGCGTCAGGAACGACAGTCCAAAAATAATCAGGAATGCCGGAAAGAAGACAATCGGATCTGCATGGACGACGTTGGCTTTCACGAGTATCGCCAGCAAGCCGGACAGATAGCAGAGTGAACCGAAGAACACCCGCCGGCGCTCATTCATCACGAACGATCTGATCACCGTCGCGGCGCCGTAGATAAACACCGCCACCCACACCAGGGTCCACCCGCCGATATCGATAATATCCATTTGATGCAACAACAGTGCAACACCAATGAGAACCAAGATGATACCGATGATCGGGAAACGACTCATTGCTTGACGATCCATAACCACCTCTCACTGTTGGGTCTTGTATGAATGATCTTCCGGTACAACAAGGGCCAATGTAATATACAACACGACACCGGCACCGAATGAAGCGAGGCATAGGACAACATACAATATTCGTATGATGGTCGAGTCGATGGAAAAGTATTGCGCAAGTCCTCCACACACCCCGAACAGTTTCTTGTCGCTGCTGGTGCGGCGAAATTTGCGCTGTGACTGACCGGCAGTTTGCTGCGGATCCTGGACGGGATCTCCGTTCTCGACCGGCGATGCCGGACTGGTGTCCGATTGTTTATAATAGATGATCGCCATGCCCAACAAGATCAATAGCACCGGAAGCGCAAACTGCCATCCGACATGGAACATATGGGTAAATGAGAAAACGCCAAGATTCGATAGAAGAACGAGTCCGCCTAGAAATAACAGCAGAACACCAAAGACCATCCGCATATTTCCCGTCCGGTAGGATGCATTGCCTTCCGGTACGGTCGACTGTGGAAGCGGCTTCTGCGGAATAATGATCAACGATGCGATATACAGCAAGAGACCTGATCCGCCAAAAAGCGTAAGCAGGACAAACAGAACACGCATGATCACCGGATCGACGTCAAAGTAGTCAGCCATGCCGCCGCACACGCCGCCGAGAATCTTGTTTGTCCGTGATCGGTACAGCCGTCTGGGTTCCATGAACTTCCTCCGCACTAAAGTGATACTCTCTTTTCTTACGCATCAACACCACTAATGTTACGAAAAAGCCCCATCATTTGCGATGATGGGGCCAGAGAATCGGTACAATAAGTCATTCACACTTCCATGATCTCTTTCTCTTTAACAGCCAGTAAATTGTCAATATCTTTGATATGTTTGTCGGTTGTCTTCTGAACTTCGGCTTCGCCTCGCTTCCGGTCATCTTCTGAAAAATGCTCCGCCTTCTCCGATTTTTTCAATTGCTCGTTCACATCTCGGCGGATATTGCGGATCGCGATCTTTCCTTCTTCTCCAAATTTTTTCACGAGCTTGACCAGTTCCCTGCGGCGTTCTTCATTCAACGCAGGAATGGGAACGCGGATGACAGTACCGTCATTGTTCGGATTCAAACCAAGATTCGCTGTCAGAATGGCTTTCTCAATCGTCCCTATGGCACTTTTGTCCCAAGGCGTGATCGTCAAGAGATGTGCATCGTGCACACTGATGTTACCCACCTGTTGGATCGGCGTGGGAGTCCCGTAGTAGTCCACTTTTACCATGTCCAGCAAGGCAGTGGTTGCTTTGCCTGTCCTGATCCTCGACAGTTCGTTGCGAACGGCTTCGACTGCTTTGTTCATGCGTTGATCAGAGTCTTTCAAAATTTCTTTCAGCATATGATCCTCTCGAATAGTACCGGGAAATAACACTACGAAAGCGTCATGCTCACCGTTGTGCCGACCTCTTCGCCCAAGACGACCCTCTTCAAGTTCAGCGTTTCATTCATGTTGAAAACGACAATCGGCAAATTATTCTCCTTGCACAGCGCAATGGCGGTCAGGTCCATAACACGCAGGTCTTTTTGGATAACATCCTGATAGGTGATGTGTGAAAAGAATTTCGCGTTTACATTTTTTTCAGGATCGGAGTCATAGACTCCCTTCACGCGTGTTCCTTTCAGAATGACATCAGCTTCGATTTCCACTGCGCGCAGCACCGCCGCTGTATCGGTCGTAAAATAAGGATTTCCGGTGCCAGCTGCAAAAATGACCAGGCGCCCTTTTTCCAGGTGGCGGATTGCCCGGCGCCGGATATAGGGCTCTGCGATGCGTTCCATGTTGATCGCTGTCTGGCATCGGGTGTACACGCCGTGATGTTCCAGCGTACTCTGCAGTGCCAACGCATTAATGACGGTCGCCAGCATACCCATGTGATCGCCGGTTACCTTGTCGACACCGTCCTCGGAGTTCTCCATCCCGCGGTAGATATTCCCTCCGCCGATGACGATGCCGATCTCAACACCCAGCTCGCGGGCCGCCTTGATTTCTTCGGCATAGTGGGCGAGAATCGCTGAATCGATTCCGTATTCCCGGTCTCCCATCAATGATTCCCCGCTGAGTTTCAGCAGGATGCGTTTGTATTTTGGTGTGGGCATGCCTGTTCCTTCCGGATAAGGATAAAAAGAAAGGTCTCAGAGGAGACCTTTCAGCAAGAAATTTGATTATTCGCCGAGTTGATACCGCAAAAACCGTCGGACTGCAATTTGATCGTTCAGTTTTTTTGAAGCTTCCTGCACCACTTCTTTGATTGCCTTCGTGGCGTCTTTGATGAAACTCTGTTCCAAGAGCACGACATCCTGGTAGTATTTCTCGAGCTTTCCGTTTGCGATGCGATCGACGACCTGATCCGGTTTCCCTTCATTCTTCGCCTGCTGGCGGTAGATTTCAAGTTCGCGTTCGATCACATCTTTCTTCACTTCTTCGCGAGCCACAACGCTCGGGTTCATTGCAGCGATCTGCATCGCGATATCGCGCGCAAGGATCTGATGATCCGCAGCCGGGGCACCGGCGGCAAGTTCCACCAGCACACCGATCTTGCTTCCCATGTGCGTATATGCTTCCACCACACCGGCAGTTGCATTGATGATTTCGAAGCGACGGATGGCGAGCTTTTCACCAATCTTGCCCACGAGTTCTGTCAGCGCAACAGCGACGGTCCTGGAGGCGTCATACGGCATCGCCATAAGTTCGTCCACAGATGCCGGCGTTTTTACCGCGACCAGTTCGGTCACAGCAACGGCGAAATTCACGAAGTCTCCGCTGCGTGCGACAAAATCAGTCTCGCAATTGATTTCCACCACTGTGCCGCGCTTGCTCCCTTCAGAGATCTTTGTGACGATGATACCCTGGTTGGCAGCGCGATCGGCGCGCTTCTCGGCAGTCGCTGCACCCTTTTTGCGCAGGTACTCGATTGCCTTCTCCATATCGCCTTCAGACACCTCCAGCGCTTTTTTGCAGTCCATCATGCCGGCGCCGGTCTTATCTCTCAATAATTTTACGGTTTCACTTTTAATTGCCATACACTCAATCTTTCCGGTTATGATTTTTCTTCCATTTTTTTCTTTTCTTCATCCGTTGTTCCCGTGGCTCCCTTTTCCTGACCTTCGGGAACAGGTGCGGCATGGACACGTGCGCGTTCGCTGCCTTCCAGAATTGAATCTGCAATGGCATGCGTAATCAACTGGACCGTTTTCAAGGAATCGTCATTGGCTGGAATCCGGTAGTCAATGAGATCGGGATCGCAGTTTGTGTCCACAATTGCAAATACCGGAACACCAAGCCGCTTTGCTTCCTTCACCGCAATGGTTTCTTTCTTCACATCGACAACGAATAAGGCGCCCGGGAGGCGGGTCATTTCGACGACACCAGAAAGGACTTTGCTCAGCTTGTCTTTTTCGCGCGTCAGGAAGAGGCCTTCCTTTTTCGTAATCTTATCGAATGTGCCATCGGATTCCATTTTTTCAATGTTCGTCAGGCGCTTCACGCTTTTGCGGATGGTGGTGAAGTTTGTCAACGCACCGCCGAGCCAGCGCTCGGAGATGTAATACTGTCCGCAACGCACGGCTTCTTCTTTGATCACGTCCTTCGCCTGTTTCTTCGTTCCCACAAACAGAATCTTTTTGCCTTCGGCAACAACAGTTGCCATAGCGTTGCAGGCTTCATCAACAAGCGTTTGGGTTTTTTTGAGATCGATGATGTGAATGCCGTTCCGTTCCATAAAGATATAGGGTTTCATTTTCGGATTCCAACGGCGGGTGAGGTGACCAAAATGGGCACCGGCAGCGAGCAGATCTGCGAGTTCTACGCGGGGCATGATAAACCTTATGTTTAGTTAGTGTCTTCTACTTTCTTCTACTCTATGCAGAATCCCATGCCGATGCATGAGACACTGCTGCACAGATCGGAAAGTATGTTTGATAGTAAAAAAAATCAGCGCTTGGAGAACTGGAAGCGTTTACGGGCTTTCTTCTGTCCGTATTTCTTCCGTTCCACCATTCGGGGATCGCGGGTCAACAGACCGTTGGCGCGGAGCGCTATGCGATTGTCTTCGCTTAATTCCACAAGAGCGCGGGCGATACCAAGACGCACTGCGCCTGCCTGGCCGGCAACACCGCCACCATCGACATTCACATGGACGTCATACTTCCCTTTTGTCTCCGTAACATCAAAGGAACGAAGAATATCATTGCGATAAATTTCCTGCGGGAAAAACGTCTCGAACGCTCTGCCGTTTACCTGGATTGTGCCGTCTCCTGCCTTCAGGATGACGCGTGCCACTGCGGTTTTCCGCCGCCCCACTGCATTAACTGTGTGCTGATGCATTGTAACCTTTCAGTTTATTTTCCAATCTTCAGAGCAACGGGTTTCTGTGACGCATGCGGATGTTCACCGCCAGCGTAGACCTTCAATTTTTTAAAGATTTGACGGCCCAGCTTGGTGTGCGGAAGCATTCCTTTGACGGCATGCTCGATCACACGTTCCGGATGATTCTTGATGACGTCTTTGAATTGCTCAAATACCGCACCGCCAGGATACTGGGTGTTGTGGTAGTACTCTTTCTGTTCCGGGCGCTTGCCGGTCAACACAACTTTTTCAGCGTTGACAACGACAACGAAATCGCCGGCGTCAGCGTTCGGTGTAAATGAGGGTTTATGCTTTCCGCGCAATACGTGCGCTACCTGTGCCGCAAGGCGTCCGAGCGTCTGGCCTTGCGCGTCGACGACATACCACTTTTGCTCAAGTTCGCTTTGCTTAAAGAAGTATGTGCTTCTATCACCAAATGCCACAATAACCTCCGGGGTTCGAAAAAATGATGAATTCAAGTTAGCTGTTAAAGATACTCCAATTCACAAAAAAAAGCAACCTTTTTTTGCTGGAAAAGCACATTTTGCTACAGCGCCAGCAGTGCCGGATTTTCGAGAAACTTCTTTAAATCCTGCATGAATTGAGCCCCTGTTGCCCCATCAATCACGCGGTGATCGCAGGATAGAGTCATCATCATCCTGGCTCCGACGACAATCTGGCCGTTTTCGACCACCGGTTTTTCCACGATAGATCCAACCGCGAGAATCGCCCCTTCGGGCGGATTGATGATTGCGGTGAATGAGTCCACGCCAAACATACCAAGATTGCTGACCGTGAATGTTCCACCGCTGAATTCTTCCGGTTTCAACTTCTTATCGCGTGCCCGTGTCGCAAGTTCCTTTGATTCGGCAGAAATTTCCGAAAGTCCCTTCTGATCAGCATCACGAACCACTGGTGTGATCAGCCCCTCCTCTATCGCCACCGCGATGCCGATATGCACTGACCCGTGACGAATGATTTTATCTCCGGCAAATGTCGCATTCACATCGGGATGCTTGCGAAGTGCCGATGCGACCGCCTTCACAATCAGATCGTTGAAGCTAATCTTTGCATCGACCGACGCATTGATCGTCGAGCGGAATTCAATCACCTTCTTCATTTCCACTTCGTAGTTGAGATAGAAATGAGGAGCTGTCACCTTGCTTTCCGTAAGCCGTTTCGCAATCGTTTTGCGCATTAGCGTAAGAGGTACGGCGGTGTCGGCTCGGTTTTGGATCAACCGACCACCCGGAGATGCCGATGGCTGCGATGCAAACAATTTCACATCCTGCTTCACAATGCGTCCATTCGGTCCCGAACCTGTAACGGCGGCAATATCGACTTGCAATTCCTCCGCCAGCTTCTTGGCAAGAGGTGATGCCTTCAGCCTTCCTTCTTCCCGTGCCGGAGCAAGAGCTGCGGCGGATGGAGCCGGGGCGGCAGCCTGCGGTGCAGGAGAATCGGCATGTGCGGATTTTTTTGGTGCCGCAGTACCGGATGCTTGCAGCATCGCACTGATATCCTCATCGGCAGTTCCGATGATTGCGATGGGGCGTCCGACCGGTACACCGGCTCCTTCCGGAACGAAGAGTTTTCTGACGATTCCTCCGTCATACGCCTCGAGTTCCATGTCCGCTTTGTCCGTCTGGACTTCAGCAAGAATTTCTCCTTGTTTGATCTCCTGACCTTCCTTCTTCACCCACTTGAGGATGATCCCCTCGTCCATCGTATCGCTCAGTTTCGGCATCGCTATGAGTGTGGCCATAATACTTTCCTTCGTTTGTGTTCTTCAGTCAGTGGCCGTTAAACCGGCCAGACTGCATCGTATTCAGTCGATGCCACTTCAGGGTCATACGCGATACATTGTTCTTTTTACCGCATCGACAATCTTCGGGACACTCGGCAGCATCAGTTTTTCAAGATTCGGCGCATACGGCACGGGAACATCCGCTCCGTTGACATGCTCCACCGGCGCATCAAGATAGTCGAACGCCTTCGAGTATACACGATGCGCGATCTCCTTGCCGACGCTGGCAAACGGCCACGCTTCTTCGACCACAACGCAACGGTTTGTTTTTTTCACTGAATTGATGATCATCTCTTCATCCAATGGACGAATGGTACGCGGATCTATCACTTCCGCTTCAATCCCCTCTTTCATCAATTCATCCGCAGCGGACAGTACGACATGAAGCATCTTCGACCATGCAACAATTGTTACATCCTTTCCCGCTCTTTTAATATCACCTACACCGATCGGGATCACATATTCCTCTTCCGGCACCTCGCCTTTCTGTCCGTACATCATCTCGCTTTCCATAAAGACGACCGTGTTATCGTCGCGGATGGCGGACTTCAGCAGTCCTTTGCCGTCGGCAGGCGTCGACGGCGCAATGACGATCAATCCGGGGACATGGGCCACCATAGATTCCAGGGATTGTGAATGCTGTGCTCCGAGAGCGTGCGCTGCACCCGAAGGACCGCGTACTACCATCGGCACTTTGAATTGTCCGCCTGACATATATCTGATCTTCGCTGCGTTATTGAACAGCTGATCGAATGCGAGAATGCCGAAGTTCCAGGTCATCATTTCGATAATGGGCCGGAGTCCGACCATGGCCGCACCAATGCCGAGGCCAGCGAACCCCGCTTCCGTAATCGGCGTGTCGATCACCCGCTTCTCGCCGAAGCGCTGCAGCATCCCTTGACTGACCTTGTAGGCGCCTTGGTATTGCGCCACTTCTTCTCCCATCAGGAATACGTTGGGATCACGATCCATCTCCTCACACATCGCCTGATTGAGTGCTTCACGAAACTGAATAATAGCCATATTGTCCCTTCAAGGTTCCATTATTGGTCTTGCATCGAACGACTCGAAAAAACCTTTGTCACAGAGAACACAGTGAAAAAGATGAGAACACCGAGAATATTTTTCTCGCTCTCTCTGATGAATTTGTTCAAACCGAATAGATATTCGACTAGACATATACATTTTCGTAGAGAAATTCAGCCGGCGGTTCCGAACTGTGATCTGCAAAATCCACCGCCTCCGTGACTGTATTTTTGATCTCGACTTCCATCTCGTCGATGGCTGCCTGTGTCAGAATCCCGGCAGTGATCAATTCAGCGGCAAAGCCTGGAACGGGATCACTCTTCTTCTGTTCTTCCACTTCCTCTTTTGTGCGGTAGTGCCCATGAATCGGATCCGACATGGAATGGCCGCGGAACCGGTACGTCCGCGCTTCTATCATTGTGGGGGACGAGTTCTTGCGCGCACGGTCAACAGCCCGTTTGACGACCCGATACATTTCCAGAACGTCCATGCCGTCAGCGGCAAGACGGTCCATATCATACGCCGAGGCCTTTTGGTAAATGTCCCACACAGCAGATGCGCGTTCGACGGCGGTACCCATACCATACCGATTGTTTTCGCAGATAAAGATCACCGGCAATTTCCAGAGTGCAGCAAGGTTCAGGGTTTCGTGAAAGACTCCCTGGTTTGCCGCCGCTTCGCCGAAGAAACAAATCGTCACGGAGTCTCTGCCCTGGTATTTTGAAGCAAAGGCGGTGCCAGATGCCAGAGGAACATGTCCTCCAACGATCCCATAACCGCCCATGAAGTGCTTCGATGCGTCGAACATATGCATGGAACCTCCCATGCCCTTTGAACAGCCGGTGAATTTTCCGAACAGCTCCGCCATGATTTCTTTTGGAGCTATGCCGGCTGCAAGTGCGTGGCCGTGATCTCTATACGACGAGAAGATGTAGTCATCCTCGCGGAGAGCGGCGATTGCTCCAACACCAACCGCTTCCTGTCCAATATAGAGATGACAGAATCCGCCGATTTTACTCTTGCCGTATTCCTGCGCCGCTCTCTCTTCGAAGCGGCGTATCAGCAACATCTGCCGGTACATGTCGATGAGTTTGGCATTGGAAAGTCCGAGATTCGCCCAACGGGGTTTTTTCTCTTCTTTCGTTGCAACTCTTCCTTCAACCATTGTTTTTGTCCTTTAGTATATGAATTTCTTTCAGTACCAAATGCGTACATTGTATGTCGTCGCTGCTACACCTGACCCGCTGCATGATAGGAACTGCGGACGAGCGGTCCCGATTCCACAAAGCGAAATCCCATTTCCATTCCCTTCTTCTTCAGAAGAGCAAACTCATCCGGATGCACGTATCGGTTGATCGGAAGATGTTCTTTTGTGGGTTGCAGATATTGGCCGAGCGTAAGAATATCACACTCCACTGCACGCAGGTCGCTCATTGTATCAATGACCTCTTCCATTGTTTCGCCGAGCCCCAGCATAAGTCCCGACTTCGTGGCAAAACCCCGCTGCTTGGCGCGTTCCAATACTTCGAGCGAACGGGCATATTGTGCCTGAGGACGAACCGTTTTGTATAGACGGGGCACGGTTTCCGTGTTATGATTTAAAATGTCGGGCTGCGCATTCAATACTATTGAGAGCGCCTCCTCACTTCCCTGGAAATCCGGAATCAGCACTTCGATCCTGCAATCCGGAATGCGGGCGCGGATTTCGTGTATGGTTTCTGCAAAAATCCGGGCTCCGCCGTCAAACAACTCGTCGCGATTCACTGACGTGATGACCGCATGGCGCAGATTCATAAGCGCAACAGCTTCGCCGACCCGGCGCGGTTCATCGCTGTCGACAATTCCGGGACGGCCGGTCTTCACTGCGCAGAAACCGCAGCTGCGTGTGCAGGTATCGCCGAGTATCATAAATGTCGCCGTTCCGGAATTCCAGCACTCTCCCATATTCGGGCAGCGTGCTTCTTCGCACACGGTGTGCAATTTGCGCTTGTCGATCAGGATGCGAAGTTTGGAATATTCTTCCCCACCGGGAACTCTGGCTTTCAGCCACTCGGGCTTCCGCAAGCGCGGTGCTGTTTCAGTTTGTGGTGTTTCGTTGCTCATTCAGTTTTTCTCTAGCGGAGTAATGATGAAAATAATGCAACTCTTCAGTGAAAAGATCTTTGACACAGAGAACACGATGCATTGAAAACTGGATTATTCGCTTCGCCTCTAATGACATGAACGCATGAACGTGGGTATTGTCAGAATGACAATCATAAGTGAATCTGTTCCAGATGCTCCGTCACGCGCTGCAGGAATTTGCTCCCGAGCATTCCGTCGATTATTCTATGGTCGTAAGACATCGAGATGTAGACCATTGAGCGAATTGCGATCGCATCGTTGATTACCACCGTTCGTTTCTTTATCGCACCGATACCAAGGATCGCGACCTGCGGTTGATTGATAATCGGAGTGCCATACAAGTTTCCAAAGACGCCGGGATTGGTGATCGTAAACGTTCCACCCTGCACATCTTCCGGAGATAGCTTTTTGGTTCTGGCGCGATTGGAAAGCTCGTGTATCTCTATCGCAAGTCCGGAGACATTCTTGGCATCTGCATTCCGAATCACAGGAACGATCAAACCAGTCTCCAGGGCAACTGCAACACCAAGGTTGATATCTTTATGAACGATAATGGAATCACCCTCGATGGAAGAATTGAGCAATGGATAATCCTTTAATGCTTTTGCGACCGCCTCGACAAAAAAAGGCGTATAGGTCAGTTTGAATCCCTCGAGCCGCTCGAAGTCCACTTTAATGCGCTCGCGATAAGCAACCATGGATGTTACATCCGCTTCAGTGACAGAACTGACATGTGCGGAGGTATGAACGCTGCGCACCATGTGTTCCGCAATTTTGCGGCGCATAGTATCCATCGGAATAATCTCGTCCTTTGCACCGCCCGATGAGGGTTGTATACTATCGGCAATGCGGTGTTCGTTCTTCCTGGCAGCATAGGCAAGCATATCATTTTTGCAGACACGGCCTTGAGCGCCGGTCCCAGGGATTGACTCAAGTTCCGCCATCCCGACTCCCTCTTCCTTTGCTATTTTCAGGACCAGAGGAGAATAGAACCGATTCGTTTGTGGAGCGCTCGCGTAAACTGCAGGCGCAGGTTTTGCGATTTCCACCTGCGCGTCTGCCGGTTCTTGGATGGCGGACTCCGTTGGCATTATCGCAGTTGCATGGGATGAATTGATGCGGGCGATAACCGTATGCACCGGAATCGTCTGCTGCTCTGCGAACAGGAGTTCCTGGATGATACCGGTTGCAGGGGAAGGAATTTCCGAATCGACTTTGTCTGTCGAGATCTCAAGCAAGGTCTCATCTATAGAGATCGCATCACCGGTTTTTTTGTACCACTTGGTGATCGTTCCTTCCATGATGCTCTCACCCATCTTCGGCATCACGACATCAATTATCGGCATGATTTGATTCCAATCGATTTATCATATTTGGTAGTTGCTCGGCGTTGATTACTGTCGTGTCCCGTCTCAAGGCGCCTGTCATGTCCCGTGAAACGGGACATCCAGAAGAAGACATCGATTCCCGCTCGAAGAGTCTTTGACTAAAAGCATCTCCGGAGGATCCTTTGGACGGGAATGACATTTAAAAAAAACCGAAAAACTACCATATTTGTTTTATATGCTCTACTCATCTAAAACGCTGCCAGTGCTTCGATGGCGGAGGCAATATCGCTTTCCTGCGGCAGCACTGCATTCTCCAAAGCCGGAGCAAAGGGTATTGGAGCATCCTTTGCCGCCACGCGCTTGATGGGCGCATCGAGCCATTGGAAGCATTCGTCCGCTATGACCGAGACGATTTCGCCGCCGAAGCCGCCTGTGATCGTGTCTTCGTGCACCACGAGCGCCTTTCCAGTTTTCTTCACAGAGGCGATGACTGCTTCTCTATCCCACGGAATGATTGTGCGCAAGTCAATCACTTCCACACTGATCCCCCGGTCTTCCACCCTGCGTGCGGCATCGAGAGAACGCTGCACCATCATTCCCCATGTGACAATCGATATGTCGATGCCGGATTTCCGGACTGCGGCAACCCCAAACGGCAGAAGGTAATCGGCGGACGGTTCGGGGGACGAAGCAAAGCCTTGGCGATAGAGCCCCTTATGTTCACAGAACAGGACAGGGTTGTCTTCCCGGCATGCAGTCTTCAGGAGGCCTTTCGCGTCGGCCGCGTTCGAAGGGAATGCGATCCACAATCCGGGAATATGCGCAAACGTCGATTCAATGCTCTGGCTGTGATAGAGCCCGCCGCGGATATACCCGCCGACTGCAACGCGAATCACAACAGGACAGGAAAAATTTCCATCCGAGCGGTAGCGCAAATGAACCAGCTCGCCCCCGATCTGCATCATGGCCGGCCAGATGTAATCACCAAATTGAATTTCAACAACGGGCTTAAAACCACGGATGGAAAATCCAATCGCAGTTCCGAGGATACTTGCCTCTGCCAATGGCGAATTGAAAACGCGTTCCGTTCCGAATGCCGTGGTCAACCCTTTGGTAGCGGTAAAGACTCCTCCCTTTCCATCTGCGACGTCTTCACCATAGAGAAGCATCCTGGGATTTGCGGCCATTTCTTCATGGAGTGCGTGATTGATGGCATCCACCATGACTATTTTGTTTCCAGTGTGCTGAGGCTCAACAAAATTTTGGGGAGACACCACAACGATTGGAGAGAAAACATTGCGCACCGCCGTCTCTGCCGTAGGACTTGGCTGCGCCTCAGCGTCAGCAGCGGCCACGTCTATTTCTTTCTTGATTGCAGCTTTCCATTCAGCAATCTGCTGCGTCGACGTGATACCTTTTGCAATGAGAAGAGATTCCAGTTTGGGAAGCGGATCCCGAGCACGGTCTTTCTCGATTTCTTCCGGCTCGCGATACTTTTTCGGATCATCGGATGATGAGTGCGGGAACAGCCTGACCACATCCGCCTCGATCAGGCTCGGGCCTTTCCGCGAACGGCAATATGCAACCGCATCGGCTGCGGCTTTATATGAAATTGGGAAATCAGTCCCATCGACGTGCTGCCGAAAGAGATTGGGGTGCCCGGCTGTCATCTCAAAGATAGATGTTCCGGCAACCTGGTCTTTGAACGGAACGGAGATCGCGTATCTATTATTCTGGATCAGAAAAAGAACCGGCACTTTCTCGCGGCATGCCCAGTTGATTGCCTCCCAGAATTCTCCTTCGCTGGTTGCCCCTTCGCCGGACGATGCATACACGATTTCGTCCGTGCCGTCTTTCACGGCACCGAGCGCCGTTCCGACCGCCTGCAGGAATTGGGTGCCCGTTGGACTCGATTGCGCAGGAATCCGTAATCCTTTATGTCCGAAATGTGAAGGCATTTGCCGTCCGTTGGAACTCGGACCGCCAATGCGATGCATGTGTTCGAGGAATACTTCATACGGCGTCACGCCATACTGTAGTGCAAAGGCAAGATCGCGGTAGTACGGGAATGCCCAGTCATGTGCAGGCTTCATCGCCATCGCGGTTGCCGTCTGGATCGCTTCATGGCCAGGACCGCTTATGTGGAAATGAATTTTCCCCTGTTTCAACATGTTCATGGATTTTTCATCCAGCGTGCGAGCACGCTGAATGATCTTGAATGCGCTTACCAGCACATCATCCGGAAGAAGGGATGTTAGAGAATTATGCTTCATTGCCTGCCGCCACCGTAAGAGATAATTGCGATTCCAATTCCATGCGAGACCATTGCGCAGCGTTCACCTTGAAGAGCTCAGCGAAGTGGTGGATGAAGACCGATTTCACTTCGTCCATCCCGACGCCGGACGGAATAAGATGATCGAGCGTTGTGACGCCTTTATGAAAAATTCCACAGGGTATGATCCGGTCAAAAAATGAGAGATCTGTGCTCACATTCAGAGCAAAACCGTGCATGGTAATCCACCGGCTGACCTTCACGCCAATGGCGGCAATTTTTTCGTTCTTCACCCAGACACCCGTGTACCCTTCGGACCGTCCGGATTCAACACCAAGTGAAGCGAGGGTCGCAATCAATGCTTCCTCGATGTCCCTGAGATAGCGGTGGATATCCAAATAGTAATTGTTCAGATCGAGAATCGGATAGCCGACCAGCTGGCCGGGACCGTGGTACGTCACATCACCTCCGCGGTCAATGGCAAAAACGTCGATGTTCTTCTCAAGGAGCTCTGCATCATTTGCGAGGATGTGATTGGCGTCCCCTCCTTTGCCGACCGTATACACATGGTCGTGTTCGGTCAGCAGAAGTACGTCCGGCACGGCACGCACCAGACGTGCATCAAATACTCGCTGCTGCAGTGCCCACGCATCCGCATATTTCGTTCTGCCAAGATCTACAACGATCAGATCATTCATTCTCGATTTCCAGTGGTTCTGAGAACAGCATTTGTAAATCGGTCGGATGTTTTAATTGATATCACCCAGAATGCCTTGTGCCAATGTCATTTTATCCAATGGACTTTCTTCGCTACAAAGAACCGATTATTTCGTTGCAAATGCCGCGAACCGGAGGTTAGCGTTACATGTTTCGCCCACCAACCATCATGAACCAAGGTTCCGCGCTGCAAATAATCGCTCCAGCCGTCTCTGTTGTCTGAGATGGTGACGAAAATGCATCTCAATCAACTCAAACCATTCCCGTGCATCGAGGTACCCAAATGCAGGATGGAGGGTTTTGTGACGGCTTGTGGATGAAGAGACTTTTTGTGCAGCTTCGCGCACTGCAACAACGAGCGATTCCAGTCCGAACTTGATCGCTTCAATGCTCTCTGGCTGTTTCGGCGTATAGGTCTCCGACGGCGGCACTTTGACCCGTATAGGCGGGAAACTGCCGAACAAAAATGAGAGGGTTCCAGGTAGTTTCTTTTTGCCGTTGATGGTTCCCCTCTGATCGAGACACTCCGCAATTTGCTTCAGATGATAGAACCGGGTACCCACAACGAGATGGCCGTACATTTGACCCATAGACCAGGTGGCTGCATCTGCCTTACGGGCAAAATCATTTGCTGAATATTTTTCCAGTGACGCCAGATAGTGCCCCGCAAGCATTTCGAAACTTGCAAGACGGGTTTCGATTGATTTCATGTTTTCTCTTTCCGATTGCTAGATATTGATTGCTTTGCCGTACGCATCAAGGGCCGCCTCGGCAATGCCTTCTGTGAGGGTTGGATGCGCATGAATTGTGTTCACAATTTGCTCATATGTGGTTTCGAGTGTGCGCGCGAGAACGAGTTCCGCAATCATCTCCGTCGCTTCCGCTCCGATGATATGCGCGCCCAGAAGTTCTCCGTACTTCGCGTCGAAGATCAATTTAACAAATCCCTCGGGCTCGTTCATCGCCAGCGCTTTGCCGTGTGATCTGAACGGAAAACGGCCGATCTTGATGTCTAGCCCTTTCTCACGCGCCTTCTCTTCGGTCATGCCGACGCTTGCCACTTGCGGCTGGCAATATGTGCAGCCGGGAATATTATCGTAATTGATCGGATGAGGATTTTTGCCGGCGATCTTTTCCACACAAACGACGCCTTCTGCCGATGCGACATGTGCAAGCCACGGCGGGCCGTTCACATCGCCGATAGCATAAATGCCATCGACATTGGTCTTGTAGGACGCATCAACTTTGATAAAGGACTTCTCTGACTTTACGCCGATAGCCTCAAGCCCCAATCCCTCAATGTTGCCCTGCACGCCTACGGCGACCAGCGCGACATCTGCCTGCAGCTCTTTCGTCCCCTCTTTGTTCGACACAGTGACCGTTACACCATTGTTGGCGACAACTTTGTCCACCTTGGTCTCCGTCATCACCGTAATACCGGCTTTTGCGAAGGTACGGCCAAGCGTTTTTGTGACCTCGCGGTCCTCAATTGGAAGCAGGCTAGACATCATCTCCACCACCGTCACCTTCGTGCCATAGGCATTATAGAAGTAGGCGAACTCGACGCCAATAGCGCCGGCGCCGATGATGATCATGCTTTTCGGCGCATCGGACAGCACCATCGCCTCTGAACTTGTAATCACATTTTTCTTGTCGACGGTGATACCCGGAATTGCGCGCGACCGTGCTCCAGTGGCGATGATGATACTCTTTGCGGAGATCGTTATCGTTTTTCCCTGGTGCTCGACCTGTATCGAGCCCGGAGCAAGAATTTTCGCTATGCCGGCGATATAGTCCACTTTATTCTTCTTAAAGAGAAACTCAATTCCCTTTGAAGATCGAACCGCGATATCGCGGCTTCGTTTTACCGCTTTTGAGAAATCTGCCTTGAGGTTGTCAAAAGAAAAACCAAAATCATCGACATGTTTCAACATGTTGTATACCTCAGCATTTTTTAGAAGCGCTTTCGTCGGGATGCAGCCCCAATTGAGACAGACGCCACCGAGTTTGTCTTTTTCTACAACCAATGTTTTCAATCCGAGTTGGGCAGCCCGGATACCCGCGACATACCCGCCGGGACCGCCACCGATAATGACCACGTCATATTTTGAATTTTCCATAAATCAAGCCCTTAATAATGTAGAGAGTCGGGAAATTTTATCTTTGACGATTAGAGTGCTCGAATATAGTCAATGACGGTTCGATACGCAACGCCACTGCGTTTCAAGACTTTTAAGCTAGACAGATTCTTACCGGGCAACACATTTCGCAGAATCAGTAAAATTGGAACACTTTGAAACGCCTTTATGTTCCAATCCAATTGTTTGCATTGCGCGATTCATTTCAGTATTTTGTTTACTTATGGAACTGCAAGTTGTCTTCTTTAGCACACTTCTCGCTTTTTTTGCGGGTTATGTTATCCTTCATGTATACATCCTGGGAGGACTACGGCGGCTGTCTCTTGTTCCAAATCCGCATTTGGTGCAGCTCTCTATTATAGTAGCGGCACGCAACGAAGAAAAGGGAATTGCCTCGTGCGTAAATGCACTTCTCCAACAGAATTATCCAAAGGAACTCTTTGAAGTCATTGTGGTGAATGACCGGTCTGAAGACCGAACGGCTGAAATTGTCGCCGACCTTCAGTACGGCAATCCGAACCTCCATTTGATGACAATTACCGAACTCTTCGACGACATGCCGCCGAAAAAAAATGCACTGCGGCGTGGCATTGAATCCAGCCGGTTTGATATTCTTGTCTTCACGGATGCCGATTCAATTGTACCGCCGGGATGGCTCAGCGGGATCGCGCAAGCATTCTCGGAAGATGTCGATGTCGTCGCAGGATATTCCCCATTTCAGCTCGAAACAAAGAGCCTCGGCGCTGACTTCTTGAGATATGAAGAATTGAAGAACAGCATCGGCGCTGCGGCAGCCATCGGCTGGCAGCGTCCTTACATGTGCACCGGAAGAAGTTTCGCTTACAGGAAAGAAGTCTATCTGGCCGTGAACGGATTTGAGAGTATTAAACACTCCATCAGCGGTGATGATGATCTCTTTATCCAGCGCGTGGAACGCGAGAAGCGGTGGAAAGTGCGTTATCTCGCCTCTCCTGCAACTGCGGTTCTCACTGAGGCACCCACAACCTTTCGCGAGTTCATCAATCAGCGAACACGACATTTCTCAACCGGAAAGTATTATCCCCTTCGAATGAAGCTGATGTTCGGGACGATACATCTGTTCAACCTCCTTTTGATTTTGGCCCTGTTCATTTCCCCTTTTTGTGCCTTGATCTTTCTTCTTGGCAAATTATTGGTGGATACTCTGGTGATGAAGGCAGGCGAAAAGGTATTTTGTGAGCATTTCAGCATCGGGCGCGTAGCCGTGTTGGAGTTTCTCTACGTCTGCTATAACCTCTTGATCGGTCCCCTTGGACTTGTCGGCAATTTCAGATGGAAAGGAACGGCCAAGGCATGACCTATTTGCGTCGCTTTGAACACTCAGAGGAGGTCTACACCACAGACAGGAACCATCCGAACTGGAAACGCTGGACTGAATCCGAACAGACGGCGGCCATCCGGGGTGAATTGGTCGTCCGGCTTCTTTCGCGGCTCACAGCGCTACAAGGAGTGCGTGTTTTGGAAATTGGCGGCGGCTACGGCGGAACGGCACTCGCGTTCGCGCGTCGTGGGTGCCGGGTCACGGCAACGGATGCAGATCCCAAACGGATACACGCTGTTCAGATTTTTTGTGCCGGCGACGCGGAGAGTGCTTCGCGGATATCAACTATGGTGGTTATGGGTGAGGAGCTCCCCTTCGAGAACAATACGTTCGATATCGTAATCCTGCAGGGAGTGCTCGAGCACACGCAGCTTCCGCAACAGGTCCTGCACGAAGTCTCCCGTGTTCTAGTTCAGGATGGCTGGACTTTTTTGACTGTTCCAAACAGATTTGCGCTATTCAATCTTGTCGCCGATCCGCACTGGGGATTGCCGCTGATGGGCATCTTCAACAGAAGGACGGTTTCGTTTCTTATCACAAAGATTTTACGCCGTGAGCAATGGCGCCCCGATTTTGCGGAGCTCGTTTCCCTGTCCCGCATGAAATTGCTGCTCACAAGTGCAGGCCTTCGCGGACGCTTTCTGAATAAGGAAGCGGCGGCGGAAATGTTCACAGAACCCCGTACTGTCACATGGACCGAGACGGAGCGGCGCATCGTACATGCAGTCGCCCGCCTTCGACTGGATCGGTTCGTGATCCGGTTGACGAGTAATCAATGGGGACTCTCGAATTTCTTTCTCACTCCGACATGGTACATCGCCGCACAGAAGAAGAGCTCATGAAAATTCCTCCGTCGGTAACATATGCATTGAAATTTATTGTAAGCATCGTGCTTCTAGCCGGTCTCGTCTGGTATGTCGATTTCCATGCAGTGATCCACTCCATCGGCCAGGCAGCGCTGCTGCCGCTGATGCTGGGAACCTTGCTTGTTATTGGCAACGTCGGGCTGCAATTCTACCGCTGGCGCTACCTCCTGCGGCTGTTGTCGCATGATGTGAAGAACGGCGAGATCCTGGCGTCTCTTCTCATTGGGTTCTCTGCCGGATTTTTCACTCCTGCACAAGTTGGTGAATTTGGCGGCAGGCTGGCCACTCTTCGCTCCCTTCGCGGTACATATATCTTGGGATTGAGCCTGATAGACCGCCTCTCGCTACTTGCCGTCACTGTCCTTCTTGGCTGTATCGCGATTCCCATTTTCTTTCTCCGCTACCTGCCTGTCTATTGGAATACTGCGTATTCATATCTTGCGCTGGCAGTTGCACTACTCTTCCTTTTATTCCTTCTCTTTCCGGCTGCGGCAAAACTCTTTTTGGGATTTCTGCCGAAGCGTATTCGGGAGCACCGGTTTTATGCTGTCTTTGAAATATTTGAGACCACGTTTCACGCTCCCCAAGCCCGGCGATTGTTTTTCATGACGCTGGCATTCGTCGGAATCGTCGCACTGCAGTTTCACTTTTTTATCAATGCTTTTACACCTGCAGACCTCGACATCTCACTCATCTGCGCACCCAGCATCATATTCGTCAAGTCGTTCTTTTTACCGATATCGGTGGCGGACCTGGGTGTGCGGGAGACGACTGCGGTCTTCTTCTATTCCAAAGCCGGCATCCCTGGTGCCGCAGCGCTCAATGCCTCACTCTGCGTCTTTACCGTCAACGTTTTGCTGCCGAGTATTGCCGGCGTATTGTATCTTCTCAAATTAAAAATTCCCCGCACATCTCCATGATGCAATTCACAACTATACTCTCAGTTCTCATTCTGCTATTCGGGCTCGTCTATCTATGCCAGCTTCTTCTTTTCATTGCCGGCATAGGGAAGATCAGGAAAGGCAATGCGACTGCGCTGCCGGACGTAACGGTCATCGTCCCGGCACGGAATGAGGAAGCGCATATCGCCGAATGCCTGAGCTCTTTGCTGGCCCAGGATTATCCTGCGGAGTTGATGGAGATATTTGTCGTTGATGACCAGTCTTCAGACGCCACCGCATCGATCGTGCGGTCTTTCAGTGAACGTCACCCCCGCGTGCGGATGCTGCAGGTGAATGACCGTCCCGTCGAGATTTCTCCAAAGATTAATGCAGTCACGCTCGCTATTGCGCAAACTAGGGGAGAGATCATCTTCACTACGGATGCGGACTGTATCGTTCCTCCGGCATGGATCTCGACCATGATGCACTATTACGATGAAACGACCGGAGTCGTCACAGGAGCGACTCTGTATGTCAACAAACAACAGGTGCCGGCACTCCTGTTCGGCATTCAGTTTCTGGATTTCCTGTCGCACACCGCTTGTGCAGCGGGCGCGATCGGCGATGGCATCACCAGCAACTGCAACGGAAGCAATTTCTCATTCCGCCGCAGTGCGTTTGAACAAATTGGCGGGTATGGGCCGCTGGCGCGCATCAACTCCGGGGACGACTCGCTGCTAGCACAACGCATCGAATCCGATACGCAGTGGCGCGTTCGCTTTGTGCTGGATCCCGCAGCACATGTCTCCACTTACCCGGTGACGACCTGGAGAGACTTTCTGTTGCAGCGCATGCGATGGGCCGGCCAAACGGCACACTACAATACCAGCGCGCTTATTTTTATGATATGTTCATTTCTCCTGTTCATTCTGATTTTTTTGACGCTTCCCTTTTCCCTGTTTTCTCCGATGGAATTTCCCGTCCCCTTGATCATGTTCATCGCTAAATTGATCGTCGATTATGCCGCGGTGCTGCAGTTCACAAGGGCGGCCCGCATCCCTTCTATGCTGAAATATTTCCTCCCGGCAGAAGTGATTCACATTCCCATGATTCTTCTGGCTGTCTTCGGAGGCTATTTTGGAAAATTTGAGTGGAAAGGGCGGGCAATGCAGCGGACAACAGACTGATCGCAGATTATTTTGATTACACAGATTGCGCAGAAGAAGCCCTTGTGGTCACAGTTAGAAAGTTAAAAGGCAAAAGGAAAGAGTTTTTATTCGTGCTATTCGTGGGAAAAGATTTGCCACAAAAACGGCAAAAAAAACGCGGATCGCACGATCCGCGTTTTATATTTCCGGTATTCATTCTTTCAGAATTTGACGCCGACAGAGAAGTAGTGGACCTCCTTTAGCCTGCCAAAATCCTGATAGGCATAGTCGAACAGAAAGCCAAGCGTCGGAGTCAGATCGTACGCAATACCGACACCAGCAGTAAATCCCTGTTCGCCATCCAGCTCAAATGCCGACTTCCACCCCAATCGTGCGGAGAGAGTGTTCTGCCAGCAATATTCCATACCGCTGTTCACGTATTCCGTGTTATCATTCGGATGGACCGCATCCACCGCCAGGGTCAGACGAGAATTGTCATCGCGGATTGCATCCGTTGCGATGCCGACACGGAACGATAGCGGAAGATCAAATTCGTCCATTTCCAGCGAGCTATTCACTACGTTCGTGATGTTGGGAAGGTCATTCACCTTGTGAAGGTACATGACATCCCGCCCTTCCAGACTCATTTTCGGACCGAAATTCAAAAGACTTGCACCGATGCACACGCCATTGAGAATCGGTGCCCGATACCATGTTCCCAGATCAAGGGCGAAAGAAGATGCGCTCTCGTTATAAATATATTCGCGGATATATTTTCCGGTGAAGCCGATGGAAAACATATCGGTGAGATTGCGGGCGAATGACAGTCCAACCACGTTGCCACCGGCGGAGAACGTTGAACCGGTTCCCTCCGGTTGTCCCGTTGTTGTAATTTCCATATCGCCCATGGAGAGAATCCCCACGGAGACTGCCATCGTGCCGACATCCTGAAACACCAAAGAGGCGGCTGCGACATCATACTTCACGTCCGCGATCCAGTTCACGTGGTTAAAAATGGCCTCACCGTTCTTCATGCGTGCGAGCCCCGCAGGGTTCCAGAAAATGGCCGAGACATCGTCGGACACACCAACGAAAGCACCGCCCATTCCGAGAGCCCTGGCACTCGACCCAATTTTCAGAAAGGAAGCCGCGGTTGTCCCGGTTTTGGTCATAGCCGGTTCGCTCGCCAGTACAGATGACACAAAGATCATCGTCAAGAACAGCATAGTTCGAATGCGAATCATACTTGCTCCGCTATTTGATAAGTGCAAATTTCAGGATCCGCTCCCCGACACCCGGGGCTTCGATCTGAGCGATATAGACGCCGTATGCAACGCTCAAGTTGTCGCGATTCAGCAGATTCCAGAATTCCCTGCCATCGAGAAGGGATGATTCGTGATGCAACGTCTGCACCAATTCGCCGGACAGTGTGTAGATACGAATGGTGGCGGTCATCGGCAGATGTTCAAAGTAGATCCTCCGGCTGCCACGTGTGGCCCCCTCGAGCCTGTCGTTCGGTTCGATCTCGCTCAATCCGAGGTAAGGATTCGGGACCACTTTGATCTTGTCGAGCGATGATGCGGCTTGCTGCATACTGAATTTTGCCGCTTCGGTCGTAAACGAGAAGCGGTCGGCTGAGCTGAATGGCTGCTGGGTCACCACCTCAAACACTTCGCCGCCAAAGTTCTTCACCGAAGTATTCGCATAACTAAACGTAAGACCGATCATCGTGTTGTTGGTTGCAGTGCGGTATGGCAACGGTGTCAGGAATGCCAAGTATTCACCAGGATCCCACCGGCCATTTCCTTTCGTCGCATTGACATTTTCATTGATACGTCCATCGATTTTGATCTTCGAGCGCGCCGTATCAGCCGTCACGTTGAGTATCCTGAAAGGACAGACAATCTTTTTGCTTCCCGCTGTTGTGAGCAGCGTATCGCCCGGATTGACGTACTTGCCATCCGCCGTCGTATCCGAGCTGGTAAACCGCACTTCAATATTAAGCGGCGCCAATTTGAACGCGCCGAACGAGGCAGTGTCCTTGATTGCATATTTCAGATTTTTCTTGTCAATAAACCAGGTGCTCTTAATAGTATCCAGTGCGAGCACTTGATTCTGCACTGAAACCCGGAGACCATCGAAAACAGGATTGGCTTCTTCGTTGTGCACCAGCGAACTCGATAATAATCCGTAATATCGGTACTGTACGGTGAAAGGACCACTCCCTGTCATTGTCGACGTTCCCGTTTTGCGAATCATACCGCGATCAATATCGAGAATATAATCGCGCCCCTCGACAAAGAGAGTTCCGGCAGCATTGGTTATCCGGAGCAGCGAATCGCGAATGATATTAATATTGCCGATTTTGACGAAGTTCGTGTCCGGAAGTGTTACGGATGCTGTGAGCGACGTGGTGCGGGCGACTGAATAATTCAATACAGGCACGGTGCCGTTGGCCGTCTTGATGGTATCGGAAAAATCCAAGACGTAGTTCACGTTGTTCTTCACGACAAGATCGTTCAGAACGGTCACATCGATGGGACCTGTTGCAGTACCACGCAGGTGCTGCAACCCTTCATTGCCCGATATTTTGGGGCCGACATAGCCGCTGGTCCGCGGACCCGGTATGACGGAAGCAGTGTTGACGTCAAAGACGAGTGTCGAGGTTATCGGATCGTTGCTTATGCGTTTTGTGCATTCAGTCGGCGGATAGTCGGTTACCCATCCATGATCGTACGATACCACGGCATAATAATACGTTTGCCCGTTGATGACGTTGTTCGAATCCACATACGAATGCACCAAACCCGTATTATCGCCGAGATAGTACGCAACACCCCGTTGATCATATGGCACCGGTGAGTATCCCTGCCAGTAATCAGTCGCAAGCGTGTCATACTTGCTGTTGGAGTTGACATCGAAGTAGTACTTACCCGGGCCCAATCGCGTTGATCCCGCCAGAGAGTCATCGAACAGCGGCTCCGCCCGCATCGCCACATCCCATTTGGCGTCCTTGCCGGAAGCATTCTTCAGCGGGGTAAACAACAGCGGAGTGCCGCGGCCGTCGGTGATGGTGTTGAGATCGAGAAATTGCGGATCGATGCTGCGATAGATCACATATCCCTCAAAGTCCTTGCCGAGAATGGGGTCCACACTGCTTTCAGCATTACTGTCCCAATAGAGCGTCACCTTACGGTCGTCCGGCACGGCGGTGACAATCGGTTTGTTCGGCGGACGGATGAATTGATAGTTCTGATTGTAGATGAGCTGCACGGTCTGTGCAGTGATCAACAGATCTGTCAGATTCCAGCCCATCAACAACGCGATAGAGAAACGTTTGATCGAGCCATCGGTATTTTTCTTCTGAAGGGAGATCTTGCCGGAGCCGTAGAGGAAAATAATATCCGTCATATTGGGCACCGACGTATCGATAAATCCGGAATCAAGTTTCTGCCACACAACCGGATCATCATACAGAGCCAGCGTCGTCCACTGGTAGCTCTTAAATGCCGTCAATCCGATTTGGTCGGACTCATGCAGATCGGTCAGTTCGAAATTCGGTTCACCAGGATGCAGCGGGTCGAGAGTGCCATCCGCAAGCCGGATACCGGCCGTGGGTATTCCGTCTCCCTCGCCGATATCATTCGTTCCGGGAACACCATCCAGACCGACATCATCATTCTTGGGATTCCAGTCGTGATCGTCATCAATCCCATTCGTCTGGCTTTCATCGATCATGCCGTCGCCGTCATTGTCAATCCCGTCATTCGGATTTCCAGGGCTTTCCAGAAATTTGCATGCGTCGTAGTGCGTCGGCAAGCCATAGTTGCCGATGCCGTTCGCATCCCAAAGATACACAATGCTGCGTGAATAGACCGGCACCGGCAATTTTGTATCGCGGTTGACGGTATCAAGGGGTGAAATGAAAAAACCAAGATCGTCTTTGCTTTCATTGGCGTCAATCGGGGAACCGCCGCCGACATCAACATCGCCGTACATGCCGAAGTACACTTTCGGAAGATCTTTCTCGCTGTAGTTTTGTACGGTATAAACGAAGAAGATGCAATTCTGAGCGAGTGAATTGCTCCACTGCAATGCGCGCCCTTCGAGTTTCACGCCCAGGCCACGCACGGTCGAATCGCTCGGCACTGGAATGTAGTGGTACTCCGAATTGTAGCGATCATCCATACCCCATAACACTTCCAGATCGGCATTGGGCACGTCCTGCCGCAAATACCCCGGCCAGACGTATACACCTTTTTTCGCATTGTACCAATCCGACGGCCAGGAATCCGGTTTGCCGTCTCCATTGGCATCGACTGCGCCACTGGAGGCCATTACCCTCGAGGATGGATCCACATAGCCCGCTTCTAGTGATTTCCACCCATAGACCACCTGGTCATTCAACGGATTTTTGTCCATTGCGTATCCGTCGTTGATGGCATCAGAAGAAATGTGCTGCACAACGCCGGCGGTATCCACCACCTCGGCCGCGACCAGAGGTCCAAACTGATACACGTCACCCAATCCATGCCACACCATGTTGTTCACATGGCGAATCAGCGGAAGTCCGGGGCCAATTCCCCCGTAGTCGTAGATGTTGCCGACGATTTGATTGCCGTTCATCAAAAAGTAGCGGGCGTTGTCAAAGAAGTTGGCGGTTTTCGCCAGTTCATGTCCCTTCACTTTGTCGGAAAAGCGCGACGGCTGGGACGGTGCGGATTGTGCCGCCTGTTGAATCTGTGCGGCAACCCGCTGCGCTTCCTGTTGACGATCCTTCCAAGATCGCTGGGCGGTGAGCGTTGCGGCAAGCATGATCGTCAGGAGCAAAAGTAGTGAAATATTCCTCATATGCAGATTCCCTGATTCATTTGGTAGTTGATCAGAAACTCAATGAACAGCCAACGCGCACCTCGCGCGGTGACGAATAGAGGCCGGGATTTTTCAAATATTCTTCGTACGAATGGACACCAGGAGTGACACCAATATGCTGGTCATATACTTGGCCCGCATCCGTGTCATACTTCGTCGGAGACGCGGTACCTGTACTCGAATACACGTCGACTTCGTTGAGGGTATCAAAGAGATTGAAGACTTTCAGGAACAGCGCCAGCGTCAGGCCTTCGAATTCAAATTCCTTCTGGGCAAGAAGATCAACTGTAATTTCCATCGGCTTGCGGCCGGTATTTGATTTCAAGAGGACTTGGCTGCCGGACACCAGCGGCGTGTACGGGAGACCGGATCCCATCTTCATGATAAAGCTTGCATTCCAGTCTCCTGGCTGGCCGAGAGCCAGCGTGGTGTTGAGCGTGTGCGTCTGATCCCAACCGAGATACACAACCACCCGCTCGCTTTCACGTCCCGATGACTGATCAATGAAGAAGGCGGATGCACTCGCCACATCATTTCCTTCTGCCACCTGGTAGGTGTAGTCGAGACTGAGCGACAACAGATCCGATCCGAGTCTGCGTTTGGTCAGCGAGAACGTGATGCCTTTGATATTGCCGTAGTCCTTGTTGACATACATATTGATTTCATTCGACTCGCTGATGCGAATCGTCTGCACGGCGAAGAGATCACGCACATCCTTGTAAAAACCGGTCACATTGAATGCGAGATTGTCGGACAACTGCTGCTGGAGGCCAACTTCGTACGTCACCGTCTTCTGCGGCTTCAAATTGGCATTGCCGTACGTTGCGTTTCCACCCGACGGCGATTTGAAATCGGGATTCGTGTACAAGCTGGAAAGGTTCGGCATCTGGCAAAAATGCCCGTAGGAAAAATGGATAATGCCGCGATCCGTCACGGGGTATGAAACACCTAGGCGCGGACTCACAGTCGTCTTGGCAGAGGCCAGTGCCTTCTCTCCTGTCGGATTGTAGAAGTCGACTATGTACTTCGAATTTGCGAGGAAGTAATCGTACCGCAGACCAAGATTCATCACGATGCTCTCGTACTCGAGCTTGTCTTGAAGGTAGGCGGAATATTGCACCGGCGCCCGGTCATAATAGCTGACCCGTGAATCGGTTGCCGCCGGAACGGTCGGATAGAGCACCGAAATCAGATCACGCTCAACGGTGAAATTGTTGAGATGCAGTTTCGGCAATCGCGCCTCAAGACCGGCTTTGATTTCCTGCCGCGACGAGATCTGCGACGTCATGTCGAATTTCCATGCCATCGTCTGGGCGACGTTGGCATACTGGCCGGAGACGGCGCCGCCAAAAAGGAATCCCGTGTTTACCGGCAGCAGGGATCGTTCGCTCGGCACATAGTGAATGGAATCCAAGTCTTGGTACCTGTAGGTTTCTCCGATATCACGGCTGTAGGAGACTTTAACTTTGAAAGACGTGCCTGTTGAAATCCAATCGCTGTATTCAAGCGCGTGGAACACGTCGTTGGAATAGTCTTGATAGTACCCGTCAGGGTCGTAACGGTACGACTGGCTGTATTCGCCCGAACGGTCTTGATTGAAGACGAAATCGTAACTGATCTTGCGCATCGGGGTCGGCTTGAAGGCGATGTGAGTGGTGCTTGTCCAGGATTCACTATGATTCATCGGCACCCAGGCTCCGTCTCCATTCATCGGAGCATACCACGTGGCACCGAACGCTGAAGAATCCCATGGGGTGTGTTCACGCTTGCCGTAGAGCCATCCTTTGTCCTTGTCATACCGCGCAGAAATGAAAAACGACAGCATATCCTCCGCACCGGGAATCGGGCCGCCGAAGGTTCCTTCCGTCACGCTATGCGAGAGAGGATCGAAGTCGTCGATATGGAGAAAAATGTCTGAGTGATTGCTCAACCGATCGCCGGTATAGAAAGAGATTTGTCCGGTATACTTGGATCCTCCTTCTTTGAGCCCTTGTTCCACCACGCCGCTTAATGCATTGCCATATTCTGCATTGAATGTTCCCTGCACCACTGACAGTTCCTGAATGGCGTTCGTGGCAATATTGAAGTTGGCGGAGTTGTTGAACGGATTGTTGACCGCCATGCCGTTGATGGTATACGCAACCTCGTTCGAGCGGCCACCGCGGAAATGAAGTGCACCGTCCGATCCGACAATGATACCCGCCTGTGTGGATAGAATACCGGTGACACTTTCGACGGGCAACGCCTTGATTTCCTGTGCATCGACCACCGACTGACTGGACGTCAGATCAGTCCGCACCATCGGGCGCTGAGCAACCACTTCCACCGCCTCCAGATTCACTTCTTCAGAAGAGAGCTTCTGATCTATGCGCGTGGTGAGATCGATGTTGACCTGCACATTTTTAACAAGCTTTTTCCGGTACCCGACAGCGGTAAACGCCACGGAATACGTACCAGGAGAAAGATTGGAAATGACATAGACGCCTTCGACGTCGGTCGGGGCGCCGGTGTTGGTTCCTACAATGACGACGCTTGCGCCGACGATTGCTTCACCGGTTTTTTCATCAGTGAGTTTGCCGGAAATCTTTCCCGTCGTGCCGGCCGATAACAAAGCGGCGGAAAAGAATGTAAGAAAAAGAACAGCCAGGAGAGTTGTATCACATCGTCGCATACCAAGGCTCCAAGAGATAGGTTAATGCTGAGAGATTGAAGAACGACGAACTCTGTTCGGGATCAAAAATCCTGAGAAATCTACACAAAGAGCAACAGGATAGCAAGCAATTATTCTTGCAATCCAAAGAAAAAGTTACTATCCTGTTTCATCATCATGCATGCACCCGAATCGTTTGTCTTCATGTTCAAAGATTCTGACTGGTTCTCCAAGGTTTTTCTCGGAGCGCTTGTGCTCACCTTGAGTTGGACTGGAGTCGGGCTTGTGCTGGCCGCCGGCTATATGGTATTGGTCATTCAGGGAATTATGCGCGGAGATGCCATTCTTCCAGAATGGAAAATCTGGCGTCTCGCGCTGCTCAAGGGCACCATGCTCATGGCAGCGTCGGTAGTTGTCCTTTCTCCCTTCATCGCAGCGAGTTTCCTGGTGGAGAAAGCCTGGATGCGATTCGCCTGCCTTGCAGCCATTATGATTCTGCTGCCGTTCTTATTTCGTGTTAGTGCGGAGGGAAAGCCCCTTCGTTTGTTCTTTCAGAGGGGAACACTGCTTTTTGCGGCCCGGAATATTCACTATGCCGTTGCCGCAAATGCCGTGGTGCTCGCGTCTATATGTCTGGGGTGGATATCACTCGTGATCGGCTGGCCCATTGTTGTCTTTGGGAGCCTGCTCACATCATCCTCTCTCATTGCGCGGATGCACTAATGCAGTTGTTACCGTCGAAAGCTCGTCAGGCCGTTGAAAAAACCCGGGATGGCTTCCTCTTTTATATCAAGGGTCTTGCATCCCGTTTTGCCCAGGATGATGCTCTTTTTCTGGCGTCCGGATTGGCATTCAATGTGATGCTGTGTTCCATTCCATTACTTCTTCTTGTTTCTTCTCTCTTCGGAACATTTTTGAATGCTGTTGATGTTCACCTTGCCGATTTAAACCACTTACTGCTCAAGGCGCTCCCCACTCACCAGAATGCAAAGTATATACGTGATTTTGCCCTTCAGATGGTGAGCGATCTCGTCACGTTTCGTCAGCCATTGGGATGGGTGAGTATTTCGCTTCTGATCTTCACATCATCGTCATTGTTTAGTTCACTCCGGTCCGCCCTGCACAAGGTGTATCGTGTCACCGAAACCGGGAGCATGGTTGCCGGACAGTTGCGTGACATTCTTCTTGTCGTTGCGATGGGAGCACTGATTATTATTTTGATCGGATTCAACTGGGCGTACGCCGTTGCGCTGCAATTCAGCACAAAATTTCTCGGTCCCCTGCCGATTATTCCTTCGTTCCTGCTAACCCTGGCGTCCGTGCTGCTCGCGTTGCTGATGACCTTTCTGGCGTTCCGATTCATCCCCTTCTACGGATCCTCGACGCACTCATCTGTCATCGCATCGATTGCAACCGTCATTCTCGGCGGCATCACAAGCAGAATCTATACCTACTATTTGGTGGAGTTTCAACCCTACAGCCGACTGGTCGGTGTCTACGCGTTTGTCCTGGCAACGATGATCTGGATTTATCTGCTGTGCATCAGTTTTATTATTGGCGGCATTATCGGAGAGTTGTACCGGGAGCATGCTGCATCGCTGCAATCACATCAGGAACACTGATTACGCAGAAGACGCAGATTGTCCACGAAGACCTCTGAGGGATTCATCAGTCAGTGAGTCTCACTACCTTCTCTGCGTAATCTGTGAAATCTGAATAATCTGCGATTATTTCCTGCGCCATTCTTCCATAAGACTTTCGAGCACTTCCGGAGAAAATCGCGAAGTGTCATACAGTCCGGCCGCAGTTCTCTGCCGCAGCGCTTCATAGAGCGTCACCGCACATGCAACCGATACATTCAGGCTCTGAATCATCCCCATCATTGGAATAATCAACGTCCCGTCGGCAAGAGCGGCTGCGTCATCCGTCACACCGGCATGCTCATTTCCGAAAACCAGCGCCGTCTTTTTCAAAAAATCGAAATCGTAGAGAGGCCGCGCATTGACATCGAGACGCGTTGCATAGATCACATATCCTTCATCATGCAGCCGATCATAACACTCTCGAATACTTTCAAATTTTCTCCGTCCCACCCATTTACTGGCGCTTGATGAACTCTTTTTGCCGATCTTCGGAAATTTCGTGCTCGTGTACACCAGTTGAACTTCATAGACTCCAACGGCGTCGGCCGAGCGGAGCATCGCACTCACATTGTGCGGATCGTGAATATTCTCCATGACAATCGTCAAATCCGGTTGGCGATGCGACAGCACTTTGCGGATTTTTTCGAGGCGCGGTGTGAGAGTCATACGTCAGCGACAGTTTTTTGTTGGAGAATAATGATGGCCCCCAGCACACACACGGCGCCCAAGATCTGTATTCCCGTCATGACCGACCCAAGGAAAATGAACTCCGAGAAAATCGCCACCACGGGTTCCAGCGTGCTGGTGACAATTGCCTGTGTCGGCTGGATGTAGCGCAAGCCGGCAAAATAACAGCCGAATGGAATGAGAATGGAGACCAGCGAAACAAATGTCAGCGCACCCCAATCCGCTACTGGGTAGTGCGCGGCAATCAAGTGCTGCGGCAGATTGATAACGCTCCAAAACAGCGAGGCAGCCAGCAGTGTAAAAAACATCGATCGCCAGACGGAGTATTTCTTTATGAGCGGCTTGCCCGCAATGTTAAAGATTGAATAGGCGATCGCAGCAATAAACGCATACAGCATTGCCTTCGGCGTGGCACGCAGGACGCTGCTGTCGTACCCGCCAACCGCGAGAAAGATGCCCGCCATCGCAAGAACTATTGCAGCCACACTGAAGACAGACATCCGGTGACGCTGAACGACAACCGCGTAGAGCGCAACAAGAATCGGTGCACAATACTGGATAAGAATTGCGGTCGCCACCGTCGATTCCTGGATGGCAAAATAGTAGAAGTAATTTGATCCGGCGATACCGCAAATACCGACAAGCATGATCAGCGGAACATCACGCCAAGCTGGAATCAGGTGACGAGGATTTGTTACGAGAAGATAGCCGAGGAGCAGCACACAAGAAATGGTAACACGCGTTTGAACGATGACGAGGGGATCGAAATGAATATTCAGCAGGTGCTTCACAACCGTTGCAACACCGCCCCAGCAGACTGCCGCAGCAGCAATCAGGAGATATCCCTTCCAACGCTTCATGCGGAAATGGAATCTCCGGATTCTTCGGCTTTCAATCTGTAGTATTCCGCCAGATCCTCATCACCGGCTGAGCGATATAAGTGTGCGAGCCGCTTGCAGAGAATCTTCTTGTCCGAAACGAATTCAAGCCCCCGTTTCAGGAATTCTATCAACGTTTCCACCGGCGGGATATTGAGATCCGGATCGTAGCAGTCGCTCGCATCGAGATACGGTTCCGTGGCGGAGGGATTGGCGGCCGATGCGAGGTCGTAGTATTCAAATGCATGCTCAAAATTGTCTTTCGGTCCGTAGATCGCTTCAAAAACGTTGGCGAGCCACATATAGACCTCGAAGGTCAGGCGCGGAAATTTCCGTGCCAGCTTCTCGCCGAACAGAATGATTTCGTCTGCGCTCAGTGCATCATTCCAGAAGAGCACCCGGTACAGATTCAGATCGTCGATATCCTGATTGATCGCCGCGCTGAACGCATCGAAGATCTCATTGAAATCCACAGAACTTGTGAACCGTGCGTAGATTTCTTCCCGTGTCAGTTCCGCCATACGTCTGCTTCCCCTCCACTCGACCTCCTGCTACCGCAGAAGCATCAGTTTTTTTGTCGCGGTATACTCTCCCGCTTTCACTTGATAGATATACATGCCGCTTGCCATCGTGCCGGCATCCCATCGCACCGCATAATTTCCGGCAGCCATTTTGTTTTCAATCAACGTCGCTACTTCTTTCCCGAGGACGTCGAAAATCTTCAACGTGACAAACCGTGTTGCCGGAAGCGAAAAGGCGATGGTCGTTGCCGGATTAAACGGATTAGGATAATTCTGCGAAAGTGTAAATGCATCAGGGATGAAACTTCCCTGTTGCGTCACCGATGCAACGATTGAATCTTTGCCCCCAAGATCCGCATATCGCTGTTTGAATTCCTGCAGATACAGGTTCGCGATTCTCTTGCTGCGAATAACAAGCGTGTTCTCATTGTTGCTTGTCTCGGCGGAACTGGACCAGTTGTGTGAACCCGTCACAACAGTATTCGTCTCCGCCGGCTTGTCTGCATCGATGATTGCATACTTGTGATGAAGCAATCCGCCAAATGTCGAGGGCTTGAGAACGATGTCAACACCACCCGCCAGAAGTGTTGCGTATTCATTTCCGCTGTCGGTGTTGTTGTCCAATGCAACGTGTACCTTTTTGCCGGCACTTTCCTTTGCAATCAGCGCTTGGGCAAGATCGTCCCGTGTGAATGTCAACATTGCAATATTGATGGACGAATTCGCTGCATTCAACTCGGAGAGGATATGAGCAGTCGTATGATCAGAGGGACTAAAGTACGATTCCACCGGGGTACCGGCAATGGAAAACCGATGCGGCGTATTGTCTTTCTTGTGAATGCCAAAACGCGAATTCGCCGCATTGGGAGTCTCTGTTGAACTTCCCCACATTTCGTCAAATTCGATCGTATAGGCGGTTGCAAGAGACTGATCCTGTATCTCGATCACATTCTGTGCGTCGTTGTTGTTGCCGGGGTCCGTCGCGTTCCACGATCCAGTCCACAGCCAGTCGTCTGCCGCAGATGTCCTATCGCGTCCGTCAAAGATTCCAAATTTGTTGTGCATCAGACCGTCACCGCCGTTGCTGGGATCAAAGGTATCCGTAATCAACGGAACTCCTCCGTTTTTCAATGCGGTGATCGGCGCCGTCGTTGCATTGTCATTCTCAACAATCACACGGATACTGACACCACGCGCGCGCGCAGCCTGTAACGCTGTCACGATATTCGAGCCGACGGTTCCACTCAGACTGTACAACGCAAGGTCGATCGTATGCTGCGCAGCGTTGATCCGGGCAATGAATTTATCCACCACATTGAGTGTCTGCGCATTTTCACCAAGCGACACGGAAGAATTCGTCGATCTTGTGAAGTACACATTCATCGTTCCCGTCGACGACGCCGGCGATGCAGTTATGAAAAGAGCATCACTTGAAAAATTTGTGCCGTTAGCATCGCTTGCACCAACCTGATAGTGGTACACCGTCGCAGGCTGCAAACCCGGCAGAACAACTTTTTGCGTCGCTGCCGGCGTGGAGACGACCACAGAATCGGTGTAGGGCAATACAACTCCATATTTCACCACGGCGGATGCCGGCGTTTGCGTGTTGAACGCAATCGTGACACTGGTCGGTAGCAGATTCGTTTCAACAGGACTAGAGATCATCACGGGGCCGGGATGTAAAATAATATCCGACTGAGTGCGCGGCACTACTTCATAGTCCGCTGTAAATGGCGCGCCCGGGGCAGGAGTCCCCGGTTTGTATTGTTTGATGACACCGATCAAATCGAATGTGCCGGTCGGTGCAGTCCAGGTGGTAGGGATAAATGTTCCCGTCGTACCGCTTGCGTCTGTGATTGTTGAATTTGCGGCGCCATAGTTGACGTTGTTGACGCGAACAAGCCGGCCTTCGTTCGGCTCGGAGAAGTCATCAGTGTTGAATGTTCGATTCACGTCGGAAGCAGTTAGAAGCATTGGCTCCGGCACAGGGCGTCCGTGCGCATGGAAGATCACTTGTGTCGTGTCCGGAGCAATCTCCACCAGTCCGCGAAACTGCGAAATGGCACCCGTGATTGTGACGCTGTCACCGACGGTATAATTGAACGAACGATATTTGCGATACACATCGACGCCGGCCGTTTCGTCCTGCACATAGACGTCGGTATACGCCGAAGTCAAGTCGGCAGTGATGATGCCGGAGATCGTCACCACAGCACCCACGGCATACGGCGCACGGGGCACTCCTTGATTGTCATTGATATGCAAATCTACGATATGTGTCACTTTTGTGACAGCAACAATAACCGGTGAAATAATCTGCGATGGGACACCGCCCTTGATCGCGGTCTTGACAATAAAAGGGCTGTTGGTGGGATCGGCCGGAGCCGTCATCGAAGATATGCGAATGATGGCTGAATCAGTTTTTGTGACAGCCGTTCCGCCGATAAAGATAGTGTCTGTGGCGATGGTGACTCTTCCACTCGTCAATCCTGCGCCGCCGAGTGTTACGTTCGCGCTATTCCTTCCCCAATTCCACCCCGACGGGATAATAATCACCAGACTATCCAGTACCGAAGTACCGTCCCCAATAAGTGCTATTGTAAATGGACCGGATTGATTCACCATGATAGACGCAGGCGTGATGGATGCACTGCCGGAGCCATTTCCACCGGTGGAAAATGGATGTACTTCTATCGGACTGGAAGAATTCTGCGGATGCATGGCACCAGCAGCATTTTCAAAGAAGTCCACCGAATTGTTGTTGGTGTCCCAAGCATTTCCCAATAAGTCGTCAGCAGTTGCTGTGAGTGAGCTCTTCCGCTCAAAGGACTTTGCTCCGGAAGTCGAAGACGGCGCGAAGCTCTGCGTTTCTGCGGCCAACGTGGGTGTCATGAGCGGATCCCATCCAAATGCATCAATCACCGTGCTGCCATTCCTTAATTGCACACAGGAACGAATGCCCGAGTTTGAGAGATTCTTGCTCGCCGGAAACGACAGATCAGCACCCGCCACACCGCCATCGCCGATCAAAAGGAAGCCATAGGCCTTTATCGTCTTTCCGTTCAACGAGAGCTGCCACTCTGCTGCATTTGTTCCGCTGGTGTTGCCGGAAATAATCTGGTCCGTCGCTCCGAAAACAACATCAGCAGGAAGCGGATTGTAAAGCTCTATGAATTCCCCGGTGTTGTAGGTCGATGAGCCGCCCCCCATGGGAGCAACTTCACTGATCATCACATGAGAAGCCGTTTGGGCAAATGAGAGTTGAAGGGAAAGAAGGAAGATGCTGCATAACAATGTAATTCGACGCAATGGAGACCTCACTATAGAAAAAGAGGGGCGGAAGGATTTCCGGTTCAGTTAAAATATAATTATGTAATATAAAGATTGTCTCAGTCTTTTCAAAGGCAATTATTTTGTTTAGATGGACGTTGACTTTTGCGGCTGTTTCGCGTATATTTTTAACCTTAAACGTGCTACAGGGCAATTTGTCTCGGAGGTCAATTCGTGAAAAACAATCGCGGCAAAATCATCTTAATCTTGGCAGTCTTTGCACTGGCCATTTATTTCCTCTATCCGACGTATCAGGCGTACATGATCGAGAAGAAGTTGAAATCGATCTCGGGAAACGACAGTCTGAATTACGTCCAGTCGAATGAGCAAACCATTCGCAGTGCGCGTGCAAAACGCATTAAAGTCGGCCTGGATCTTCAGGGCGGTATGCGCGTGGTGCTGGAAGTAAATGTGCTGCGAATGCTGGAGGAAATGGCCAAGAACAAGGATGATCAATTCACAGCTATTATCGCGGACATTGCGAAAGAATCGCAAACAAGTGATGATCTGCTGATTAATGTATTCCGCCGTCATTTTGAGGCAAAAGATATCCGGTTGAGCCGCTACTATGGAACGCTCCGCGAGACCAACAACGAGATTGCAAAGCGCCTCGGCGATGAATCGGATAAAGCCGTTGACCGCGCCATGGAAATCGTGCGCAATCGTGTTGACCAATATGGCGTTTCCGAGCCGTCGATCCAGAAACAGGGCGGCCGCCGCATCATCGTTGAACTTCCGGGCGTTTCCAAGGAAGAAGAAGTCCGCAAGTTGCTGCAGGGAACGGCGCTCCTTGAATTCAAGCTGATGAAAGATCCGGAGATTATTTATAAAACCCTCGATGCCATTGACAAATTTCTGGCAAGCCAGGGTTATACCGACTCAACCAGCTTCGCTTCAAAAAGCGATTCCGCCAAAAAGCAGCCGGAAAATGCGCTTGCCGCTTTGCAGAAGAATGACAGCAGCAAGACTGCGGTAAACGAAGGGAACAAATCTCCGGAACAATTGAGAAAGGAACATCCCTTCCTCTTCCTCGTCCGCCCCAATCCGCAGGGTTCCGGAGAGTCCTACGTTTCTGAAAATGACAAGATGATAGTCGATCGCATTTTGAAGCGCCCCGACATACAGAAACTGCTCCCCTCCGATATGCAGTTCTATTATGCGTCCAAGCCGGCATTTGTCGACAAGGGCGTCAAGTATTTCACTCTGTTCGGTTTAAAGAGTACTCCTGAACTGACCGGCAACGTGGTAGTGAACGCCCGCGCTACGATTGATCCCAATTTCAATCAACCCATTGTAACGATGGAGATGAACAACGAAGGCGCGCGCGACTGGGCGCGAATCACCGGCGCCAATATCAACAAGCGCATGGCGATCGTGCTGGATAATTCAGTTTTCTCCGCTCCGGTCATCCGTGGCAAAATCACGGGCGGTCGATCACAAATCGAAGGCATGGCAAATCTCGATGAAGCCCGCCTTCTTGAAATCGTGTTGAAGGCCGGTGCACTTCCTGCCCCCGTGGACATCATGGAACAACGGAGCGTCGGACCTTCACTGGGTGAAGATTCAATCTCAGCCGGTATCAACTCCTTCTCGATCGCGCTGATCGTGACGGCACTGTTCATGATTGTCTACTACCGCACCGGCGGCATGGTTGCCACCGTTGCCCTGCTGATCAATATACTTTTCATTTTTGCGGTGCTTGCTGCATTCGGCGGTACACTCACCCTCCCCGGTATTGCCGGTATCGTGCTGACCATCGGTATGGCCGTGGACGCGAACGTGCTGATCTATGAACGCATCCGTGAGGAGCAGAGAACGGGAAAAACACTGCGGGCAGCAATCGACGCAGGATATGCAAAGGCGTTCAGCGCTATTTTCGATTCGAACGTGACAACATTCTTCAGCGGCGTGGTCTTGTTCCAATTCGGCACAGGCCCCGTACAGGGCTTTGCGCTCACACTGATGATGGGTGTGACGGCGAACCTCTTCACCGCGATTGTAATTACGCGCGTCATCTTCAATATCATGACGGAACGCGGAACGACTAATATTAACTTCGGCTGAGATTACTGAACAGGAGAACGAAGCATCATGCGATTATTCAAGCAAACCAATATTGATTTCATGGGCAAACGGTCGATCTGGTACTCGATCTCGGTCGCTACATTGGTCCTTGCCCTCGTCGGCCTTGTGTTCAAGGGCGTCACACTCGGCATCGACTTCCTTGGAGGAACGGAGATCCTTGTCCGATTCCAGTCCCCCGTCGCCATCACCGATGTCCGCGCAGCAATGGACAAATCCGGATTCGGCGGCAGCGAAATTAAGTCGTTCGGCAATCTTAACGACGTTTTGATCCGCACACCGCGTCAGGGTGAAGGCACAAAAGTTGCCATGGAAATTCAGGCAGGATTAACAACGCACTTCCGCACCAACGCGTTCGAGGTCCTGAAGGAAGACAAGATCGGTCCGAAAATCGGCGCCGAATTGCGCCGCAATGCCATCTATGCGGTCTTTGCAACGCTGCTGATCATTATGATCTATGTCGGATTCCGGTTCCATTTCATCTACGGATTCGCCGGCGTCGTCGCGCTGTTCCACGACACACTGGTCACGCTCGGTTTTGTGGTTCTTTTCGACGGCCTGTCAACACATCTCAACCTTGAACTGTCGCAGAACCTGATGGCGGCGTTCCTGACACTGATCGGCTTCTCGATCAACGACACCGTTATCGTGTTCGACCGTATCCGCGAAAATCTCAAAATTCACAAGAGCGAATCGCTCTTTGCCATCATCAACAAATCGGTCAATGAAACACTGAGCCGAACAGTCATCACCAGCGGCACGGTCATCCTGGTGTTGGTCGTCCTGATTATTTTCGGCGGCGAAGTGAATCGCGGATTTGCATTCACCTTCCTGATCGGAACAATCACCGGCACATACTCATCGATTTACGTCGCCAGTGCGATTGTGCTCGATTATACACAATACAAAGCCAAAAAAGCGAAAAAGGTCTAAACTATGAAATCCAACGTGAAGGAATTGAGCGGCGTTACCGTCATCAAGTTGGAAGGGAATGTGCTGGGTGGTCCGGATGCCGCTGAGTTGAACAACGAACTGCACCATCTCGTTGAAGCAAAGAAGAAAAAGATTGTTGTCGATCTGAGCTCGGTTTCTTTGATGAACAGTTCCGGCCTCGGTATGCTGATTGCCGGCGTCACTACCATCCGCAATGCGGGAGGTGAACTGAAACTTGCAGCCGCTTCCGCCAAGGTGCTGAATCTGTTGACGGTGACAAAACTGATAAATGTTTTTGAACACCACGACACCGTCAAGGCCGCTGTTGCCAGCTTCTGATTTGCCGACTGCAAAACTCAAAAGGCAGGGATGCTTCTTCTAGCGCCCTGCCTTTTTTTTTCCAATTCTACCTTCTCTCGAGAAGGTACCCCCTTCGGAGGCGGTACGCATAAAAAAACCGCTCTGGCGAGCGGCGGTCCGCTTATCATTCGTAATTCATGATTCTCATTTCACGTATTCGTCGTCTCCCCACTCCTGCACTTCCAACCGCACTCGTGCAGTTCCGATTTTCGTCATTTCCAGTTGCGTAGCTGCCGCTAGCGAGAGATCGATGAGACGTTCCAGTTTGAACGGTCCGCGATCATTGATCCGAACAATGATAGACCGATTGTTATCAAGATTCGTTACCTTCACTTTGGTGCCAAACGGCAGAGAACGATGCGCCGCAGTCATTTTGTACATGTCATAGGTCTCGCCGTTCGCAGTCTTCTTTCCGTCGAAATCATGCGCGTAGTAGGAAGCAAGGCCTTCGCTGGTGAGGGATTTTCCTGTGGGCGGTACGGTGGTCGTGTGCGATGGTATATGTGTAGGAGAAGAGGTGCTTCCAGTGGTGAATCGGGGCGACGAGACACATCCCGCAAGGAGAATCAATCCGGCGCACCATGCAAGCCTCAGCGCACCGCTCCGTGGCGGGAAGTTGGTTGTCATGTCAGTTCATAATTCGTAATTGAAATATCCCACATCCCCAAGGAAACCGCTTTGGCGAGCGGCGCTCCATTCTTAGTTCGTATCCAAACCTTCTCGGTTCCTCAAGGAAACCGCTTTGGCGAGCGGCGCTCCATTCTTAGTTCGTATCCAAACCTTCTCGG